>JGI10216J12902_100020396_pt1 | contig 64045 bp, 48 predicted proteins | sample KanNatreferecore_FD_12902 | JGI IMG/M metagenome (IMG submission 12902)
CTTCGCGAAGCCGACGTTGATGCGATCGATGTAGGCGATGACGTAGCAACAGAAGAGCAACGGAATGAGCCGGAAGGTGACACGCTTCAAAAGGCGGCTTTGTTCCTCCAGGCTCAATTCCTCGCCACCCTCCGACGCCGCCGTTACGGAAGAAGGCGCAGCATCGGCGCTCCTGTTCAACGAATCCATGGAATGCCGCGACTGTGGTGAAAGCCCATCGAGCATTCAACGCGAAACGCCGCATCGGAATTCTCCATGCTCAGTTGATCGGTCGTGCGGCGCGCGGCTTTTTATTCTCCTGACAACGGCCCGCGTCGCAGCATGATTCGCCCATGACGCTTCGATTATTCACCGCGGCGCTGGCGTTGAGCGCTGTGACCTGCGTCGCTGCCGACACCGCAAGGAACTGGAGCACGGGAGAATTTCGCTGGCAGGCGAGCGCGCCGCTCATCGATGTCGGTCCGGGCACGAACGCGGCGGACCCGCATGTGGCGCTGAAAGATCCGACGGTCGTTCTTCACGACGGGCGCTGGCACGTGTTCGCGACGCTGCGGAAGAAATCGGGGACCGTGTGTATGCAGTACCTCAGCTTCACGAACTGGTCCGAAGCGAATGCCGCCCCGCGACAGGAGATTTCCTTTACGCGCGAATATCATTGTGCGCCGCAGGTGTTCTATTTCACGCCGCACCGCCGCTGGTATTTAATTCATCAACTGGCTGATCCTTCTCGCACCCCGGCGTTCGGGCCGAACTATTCCACCACGACCAACCTTGCGGACGCCACGTCGTGGTCACGGCCGCAGCCGATGGTGACCAACGCGCCGCCCAAGCCGCGATGGCTCGACTTCTGGGTCATTTGCGACGCGGAGAAGGCGCACCTGTTTTACACGACGCTCGATGGCCACATGTGGCGCCGCGAGACGAAGCTGAAGGATTTTCCGCTCGGCTGGTCCGACGAAACGCTCGCGCTCAAGGGCGACATCTTCGAAGCCTCACACACTTACAAGGTCAGAGGCCGCGACGAATATCTCACGATCATCGAGGCGCAGGCGCCCGGGCGCCGTTATTACAAAGCGTATCTGTCCGATCGCCTCGAAGGACCGTGGCGGCCGCTCGCCGATTCGCTGGCCGGGCCGTTTGCGGCACGCGAAAACATCGAGCCTTCGCCAACGTGGACCGCAAGCATCAGTCACGGTGAACTGCTGCGCGCCGGAGTGGACGAGCGCCTGGAAGTGGACCCGACGCGCCTGCGTTTTCTTTTTCAAGGCGCGAGCGAGAAGGAATATCGCGGCACCGGCTACGGCGGCATTCCGTGGCGAATCGGTTTGCTCGAGCCGGTGCACTGAACGCCACGCAGCACGGTGCGCGGATGCTGATGGCGGTTGAGTTCGCCGCGCCGTTTGCGTAGTAATTCGCGCCATGCTCCGACCGCGAAAGAAATACACCGTTTACGATCTTCAACAGCTCAAGGGCAAACGCTGCCTGACGCACATTCACGTCAAGTCTCCGCAGGAAGCGGCAGCGGCGGAGTTGGCGGGAGTGGACCTGATGAGTTGCAGCTTTGACACGCCCGAGGCGCAGGCGCGGTTGCCCCTGCTCGTCGCGGCGGCGCCGAACAGTTTCCTGTCCGCGGCCACGCCGCAAGGGCTGGCATCCCCCGATGAAGCCATTCGTGTCGCGTTTCGCGCGCTCGAGATTGGCGCCAGTTCAGTCTATTGCTCCGCGAGCCCGTTCATCATCGAGGCGATGGCGCGCGAGAGGATTCCCGTCGTCGGTCATCTCGGCATGGTCCCGCGTCACGTCACATGGACCAGTTACCGCGCCATCGGCAAAACGGTCGAGGAAGCCCGCGAACTTTATCGCCGCATGAAAGAACTGGAAAATGCAGGCGCTTACGCCGCTGAACTCGAGGTGGTGCCGCACAACCTCGCGCGCTGGTTGTGCTCGCAAACCAAAATGATCCTCATGTCGCTCGGCTCCGGAAATGGCTGTGACACGCAGTTTCTCTTCTCGGACGACATTCTCGGCGACTACGATGAGCGTCCGCCGCGCCATGCGAAAGCGTATCGCAATTTCGTCGCGGAGCATCGTCGTTTGCAGGAGGAACGCATCGCGGCCTTCAGCGAATACATCGCCGATGTGAAAGAAGGACGTTTCCCCGAACGATGTCATCTTGTAGAAATGGACGCTAAGGTTCTCGATGAAGTGATGCGTTCCGTTCCGCCGCATGATGCGGCGACGGCTTGAGCAAAACGAGTTTTGATGCATACAGGTTTTGCCATTCGATGAGAAACACAGTTCAGGTTGTTCCATCGCGATTGAAAGCGAAACGTTCGCATAAAGATTCTTCCCGAACTTTGCTCGCGGAGTTGAAATCGTTTTGTGAATTCAACGCGGTCACGCGACTGGGTTTCATCGACACTTGTGGCGGTCAAAGAATTCCCACATTCACAAATGAGTTCTGGACTTCCAGGCAACGCGCCGCCCATAGCCTTCACGAGATTTCCTACCGTGCGTGTTTCAAGCCCCAGTTGCCGCGTTTCTTCATTGAACGGCTCACCCGGCCGGGCGACGTGGTGTATGACCCTTTCATGGGGCGCGGCACGACTCCCGTGGAAGCGGCCTTGCTCGGTCGCATCCCGTTCGGGAACGATATCAATCCATTAAGCCTCACCTTCACTCGTCCGCGTCTTCGTCCGCCGACGTTCGACCAGGTTGCCGAACGATTGGGGCAGATCAATCTCGCTGACCATGACGAGTTTCCCGAAGACTTGCTGGTCTTTTACCACTCGGAAACACTCCGCGAAATCTGCGCGCTTAAAAAATACTTTCTCAAAGCACGACTCGATCACGTGGACGAGTGGCTTTGCATGGTCGCGCTCAATCGTCTCACGGGTCATTCGCCGGGCTTTTTCTCCGTTTACACATTGCCTCCCAACCAGGCTGTGTCAGCCGAGTCGCAGCGCAAGATAAACCAAAGCCGGAAGCAAACGCCGCCGCGCCGCGCCGTGGCACAGCTCATCCTGAAGAAGTCACGACAACTGCTCGGCGATGTAACGCCTGCCCTCAGTCAAACACTCGCGCGCGTCGCCAATCGCGCCTTGCTCACCAACGATCCAGCCGGGAGCACGCACAAACTTCCCGACGAATCTGTCGCGCTGGTCGTCACGTCGCCGCCATTCCTCGACGTCGTTGATTACGCCACAGACAACTGGCTGCGCTGCTGGTTTCTCGGCATCGATCCGCAATCCGTGATGCTCACTGTGCCAAGGAAGCTCGACGCCTGGGCGGCTGCGATGGCCAATGTGTTCGTCGAACTGCATCGCGTGTTGAAACCGGGCGGCTACGTGGCCTTCGAGGTCGGTGAAGTTCACCGAGGCAAAACCAAACTTGAAGAAACTGTTCTGCCCTGCGGCGCGGCCGCGGGCCTTGAGCCGGTGCTGGTTCTTATCAACGACCAGAAATTTACTAAAACCGCCAACTGCTGGGGTGTGCGCAACAACAGCCTGGGAACGAATACCAATCGCATCGTGCTCTTTCGCAAGCCGGTTGCGCCGCAAAAGCAATTGTCCTTTGCGTCCTGCGTGAGTTTGCGTTCGGACTCGATTGCCAGACGGTGAACGTCTCGGCCCTCAAGGCCTGCTCATCTTCGCTTCGCCTGCGGGCACAAATTTCAGGGACACGCCATTGATGCAGTAACGCTTGTCCGTGGGAGTGGGGAACCCTTCGCCGGTAAACACGTGACCCAGGTGTCCACCACAGCGCGCGCACAGGACTTCCGTGCGTTTCATGCCGAGCACAAAGTCGTCCCGCGTGATGACGTTCTTCGCATTCGCCGGGTCGTAAAACGACGGCCAGCCGCAGTGCGAATCGAACTTCTCCTTCGACGAAAACAATTCCGCCCCACAGCCGCCGCACACGTAAGTGCCCGCGCCCTGCTTCTTGAATTCCTCGTAAGCCGGGCCGAACGCGCGTTCGGTGCCCGCCTGTCGCAACACGTGATACTGCTCCGGCGTCAACGTCTTGCGCCATTCCTCATCCGACTTCACGACTTTAGGTGCATCGGTCGCGATAGTCGGAGACTGTTCTTTTGGTTTCATAGTGGAAACTGTGGATTTATTTTGCGGCTGGCAACCGACCAGCACGCCGAGCAACACACAACAAACCACGCGAGTCATTGCCAACATGCTACAATTTTCCAGCGAATGCGCAATCTTCGCGATGCGTGTTGCTGTGCGAAGCCGCTGCGAGTCACACAGAGCCGTGCATCTAACGATGCGGCGGCGCCGAGGCTTGCCGTATAAAAACATTCCGGCAAGATGTGCTTCGTGAATTTCAAGCAGCCGTGTGTCCTGATCGCCGTATTGCTTTGCTGCGCTTTAGCTTGTAACGGCGCAGTCCCGACCGTCGCCAAGCCCAATGTCCTGCTCATCTGCGTGGACGATCTCAAGCCATTGCTTGGCTGCTATGGTGACAAGGTCATCAAGTCGCCGAACATCGATCGGCTCGCGGCGCGAGGAGTCGTTTTCGAGCGCGCTTACTGCAACCAGGCCGTGTGCGCGCCATCGCGCAACGCGCTCCTGACGGGCGTACGCCCGACGACGATGGGCATTTACGACTTGGGAACGAACTTCCGTCTTGCGTCATCGAACGCCGTCACGCTTCCGCAGTACTTCATGAAACACGGCTATCGCACCGAGGCGCTGGGAAAGATCTTTCACGTCGGCCACGGCAATCATGACGACGCGATTTCGTGGAGCGTGCCGTTGTTCAAGGCCAACTCAATTGCCTACGTGCTCCCGGAGAACAGAGCAAAGCGGACGCGCGAGGAAGCGCTCTTCGCGAACGAGACGGACGTGGCGAAACTTCCGCGCGGCGCGGCCTGGGAATCCGCTGACGTGCCGGACAATGCGTATCCCGACGGGAAGATCGCGGACGAGGCGGTGCGCCGATTGCGCGCGGCGAAGGAGAAGCCAGGCGAGCCATCCTTTCTCGCTGTTGGATTTCTGAAACCGCATTTGCCGTTCTGCGCGCCGAAGAAGTATTGGGACCTTTACGACCGCGCGTCATTCACCGTGCCCGCGCTGCGCACCCTGCCCGAGGGTGCGCCGAAGTTCGCGCCGAGTGGCTGGGGCGAGTTGCGACAATACAGCAACATTCCGACAAACGGTCCTCTCACCGATGAGCAGGCACGCACGCTCATCCACGGCTATCACGCGGCGGTGAGCTACATGGATGCACAGCTCGGCAAGGTGCTCGACGAATTCGACCGTCTCGGTCTGGCTACGAACACCATCGTTTTGCTCTGGGGCGATCACGGCTGGCACCTCGGCGATCACGGTTGGTGGTGCAAGCACGACAATTACGAGCAGGCCACGCGCATCCCCCTCATCATCACCGCGCCTGGCGTCACGAAACCTAACACGCGCGCTACGAATGCGCTCGTCGAGACGGTGGACATTTACCCAACGCTTGCCGAACTCGCTGGCCTGCCCCCGCCGCAAGTGCCGCAAGGCATTGAGGGGAAAAGTTTCGTGGCCGCCCTGCGCGATCCGAATCTCGGCACGAAGAATTATCTCTATCACGTTTATCCGCGCGGCGAACGCATTGGCAGCGCCGTCCGCACGACTCGTTACCGTCTCGTCGAATGGAAAGTCCCCGGCCGTGCCGCCGACACTGCCGAGCTTGAACTTTATGATTACGAGAAAGACCCGCTCGAAACGAAGAACCTCGCCGCTGAACAACCTGAAGTCGTGGCCCGGCTCCGCGCCATGCTGGCCAAATTGCCTGAAGCCAAGCCGCAAATCACCAGCAGCAAACCGCTGACCGCAAAACAAATTCAGGACCGCACCGCGCTCTTCGAGCGGAGAGACAAAAACTCGGACAATCAACTCGGCCGCGAGGAATTTCTCGCCGGTCAACCGGATCCAGCCGAAGCACCCAAACGTTTTATTCGTTTCGACACGAACAAGGATGGGATCCTCAGCCGCGACGAATTTATCCACATGGGCGTGCCGCCGAAGAAGTGACAGGGCGACCGAAGTTCTGAGCAACTTCCGCGTCAGTTCAGCGCCACGAATTGTTTTGTCGCGCGGGGATCGCGAGCGGCATCGAGCAAACGCATCAAGGTGAGTGATTCGCGACGATCGATGTTCGGTTTGCCGGCGGCGAAGAAGTCGAGGATCGCGGCCTGGTTGTTAACGAAGATTTTTGACACGTCTACCTCGACGTAGCGCGTCGCCTTTTCCGTCGTGAAGCTGGCGGCGAATGGCGTGTTGGTTTTTGGAAAGACGTTGACCACACCGGTGCGCCCGCCGGTGAACTCGATGATCAATTGTGCGCGTTCCGCTGTGCCGCGGCGCATCAATCCAGTCGCTTCGTGACCCATGATGCTGATGAGCAACTCGAGCGGATGGATCGCGTATTCATCGAACGAACCGCCGCCGCCCCAGGTAATCATGTGTTCGACTTTTGCCGGGGCCGCCTTGCGCACTTCGTCCTGCGCGTTGGTGTAGCGCAGGGCTGACGTGGTTTGAATGGGCGTTCCGTGCTGATCGGCGAGGGCGAAGATTTGCCGCGCGATGTCGTGGTTCGGCGCGAAGGTTTTGTCCACGTAGGTCGGTTTGCGAAACGGCAGGATGCGCCGGCAGAGATCGAGATGAACCTCGGGATTCGATGGCGCGAGGACCATATAGAAATCCACGACGGCATTCAGCTCGGCATCATTTTCGAAAAATGGAATGCGATTTTTCTCCGCCCAGGTACGGCTCTCGGCTGTCTTCGTTCCGGTTGCTCCGGCGACCGTGAAGCCGCGGGGTGCCAGCGGTCCGCGCAGCGCCTGGAGGAAAACATTGGCGTGGTAGTTGTCGAGATCGAGATCGACGAAGCCGATGCGCTTGGGGGGTTGCGACAGTGGCGCCTCAGCGGCATTCAACGGAAACCGCGCCGCAAGTGTTCCGCCCATCGCGGTCAATACAGTGGATTTGAGAAACCAGCGGCGATGACGGCGGAGATAACATCGTTGGTTCATAAGTCGGCGAATGGATGAATTTCAATTCGTGATGGGCTGCGAAATTCGCAGGTAGGCGAAGAAATCGCGGAGCTCCTGTTCGCTCATGCCTTCGAGCAATCCGTCCGGCATGAGGCTGCGGCCCATCGGCTGCAACTCCACGATCTCAGAGGCGCGCAGGGTGATGTTCTCGCCTTCGAGGCCGCGCAGCACCGTGACCTGGTTGTCGCGATCGACGAAGAAACCACTGAGCGTGCGGCCATCCTTCGTCTCGACGGTGTAATACTGGAAGCCTTCGCGAATCTCCGCGCTCGGATTCACGATGCTCAACAGCATGGTGCTGAGATTGTCGCGCTGGTAGGCCGTGAGATCGGGACCAACATTGCCTCCCTTGAAGAACAGCTTGTGGCACGCAGCACAGCGCTGCACGTAAGCCGTCTCACCCGCATAAGGATTGCCCGGCGCGCGTTTGAGGACGGCGTTGATTTCATCGATCCGTTTCTGGAATTCCGCCGCAACCGGCTCCGGTTTCAGCGATAGACGCGTGGCCAGTTCAATGACCTGTTTGTCTTTGCTGGCGAGCAGGCGGGTCGCGATGTCGTCGGGCAACAACGTACGCTTCACCTTGCCGCTCTGCACGGCGTCGAGCAGGCGCATACTCCATTTCGCGCGACTCGCGAGCAACGTGAACGCCGCTGTTTGCACCTCGCCGGTCAGTTTCGGCAGAAGTTCGACCGTTTTCGCTCCGATGGTTTCGTCGTCGTAGGATGAAAGCGAAGCCAGCGCCGCTTTGCGCAACGTGTTGGGCGCGGAGTTGGAGGCAATCGCCAGCAACGCAGGAACGGCGGATGGCTCACGCACCTCACCGAAGGCACGCGCCAGCCCCAGCCGTTCGTCGGTTTTCGCCTTCGCGTCCTGCAGCACTTTCAGCGCTTCGCGTACCGCAACGGTATCGCCCTGCTTGACCCGAAACACCAGCGGCGCGTGACCGGATTTCGTGATGGCCGCGACTAGTTCATCGGGAAGCGCGGTCATCGCGCGCCCGCGAAACGCCTCCTCGAAACCTTTCATCAATTGCGCCGCGTGCTTCGGCGATGGCGCGAGCCGGAACAATTCCGCGCACAGAAGCAGGTCCGCGCGTTTGCCCTCGACGGCATAACGGCGCGCGATTCGCGGCAGGATGTAATCGAAGACCACCGGCACGTTCCAAATCTCGGCTTGGTGGAAGAGCGCGATCACATCATTATGCTCGCCTTCCGGCGGGATGTGCGCCTCGAACACCCACCAGCACAGTTGTGGTATGAACGGATCGGTCGCCACGCCATTGTGGTTCATCACCGCCGAGACGAGATCCATTGCCTGAGCCGCGTGAAGGCGGCGCGCGGTCGAAGCGAATTGCGACAGGACTTCACGATCCGTTTCGACGCGCGCCTGCGCAACGAGTGGCTCGTAAAGCGGTATCCACACAGCGCCATCGCGGGTGCGTCCATAAGTTGCTGCGCCCAATCCACGATGCAGACCGTATTCATCGCCGAGCAGTCGCACCGTCCATATGCGCACCGGAGCGTAAGGATGCTTCAGCGCCTTCTTGACGGTCTCGTGCTCTCCCTCGAAACGCGTCATCTGATAGAGCGCCCACAACGCGTTCAGTGAGCCGAGTCCTTCATTGCGTTCGACTAACCGGCGCAGCTTCACCGTCGCATTCGTGTCCTTGCGCTCACCAAGCAAACGTACCGCGGTGTGTCGATGCCATTTGTTCGGATGCGACAACAGCGCGATCAATTCGTCCGTCGTCTTGTGTTCGAGGTTTGTGTCCTTCTCCAGCGTCGCACCTTTGCCGCGCAGCCGATAGATGCGGCCCGAGGTTGGATCGATTTGATTCTGATAATGCTGGCCGTGCGCGATGTAGAATTCACACATGTCGCTGACGAAGAGCGAGCCATCGGGTGCATTGGCGATGTAAAGCGGACGAAACGTCTCGTCATCGCTGCGCAACGCTGGTTCGCGGTCAATCGTCTCGAACGTTGCGCCGCGCGCCTCACGCTCGCTGGTGAGCACGACGTTGTGCAACGGGTCGAGCGAGAAGAGCAGACCGGCGGATTGCGATGGCATCGCGGTGCCTTCGGCGAACGCGCCGAAGTGCGTGAAGCGAACCGCAGTGTTGGTCGTGCGCATCATCGTCAATTCGCCAAACGAATACGGGTTGCGCGGCGGGCCGAACTTGCCCGGTTCCGGATGTTGCATCGGGTAAAAGCCGCCTTGCACGTAATGAAAGCCGCGCGTGCCCGGGCCGTTGTGGCCGGAGTGGAGACGGCCCTGCGCGTCGAATTCGAGACCGAACGTGTTGCCGCCACCTTCAGAAAAAATCTCGAATGCGCGCGTGTCGGGATGATAGCGCCACACCATGCAGCCCTCGAAATAAGCGCCGGGAGCATTGGTTGGATCGAGGGTGGGACAAGTGACACGACACGAAGTCGTGCTGCCTTGCGCGCCGTAGAGCCAGCCGTCTGGTCCCCACACGAGACCGTTGGCGACCGAATGTGTGTCCTCGAAGCCGAATCCGGCGAGCCGTACTTCCGGCGCGCCATCAGGAACGTCGTCGCTATTGCGGTCGGGATAAAAAAGCAGGTAAGGCGTGTGCATCACCCAGACACCACCGCGTCCGCGGACGACGGCATTGGCCATGTTGAGACCATCAAGAAAAACTTTGTGCCGGTCGAACGTGCCGTCGCCGTTTGTGTCCTCGTGAATGGAAATGATGTCCGCGCCGCGATCGTGGTTTGGAGGAGGTGGCGGGACTTTGTCGTAGTGCGCACGATAATATTTGTCGCGGCTCAACATCCTCAAGCCAGCGGGATACGGATACTGCCGATACTGTGCGACCCAAAGCCGTCCGCGCTCGTCAAAGCTGAAGTGCGTCGGCTGCGCGACGAGCGGTTCGCTCAGTAGAAGGTCCGCCGCGAAATCCGCGCCCGGACGCAGCTTCGCCGCGGACTCAGTCGGCGAAAGTTTTGGTCCATGCACTTGCTCGGCGCGACCGAGGACACGGCTTGATTCACGAAACCGATCGAACACAGCGACAGCAGGTTTGTTCGTCATGGCGCCACCGGGCGTGTAGTCATCGCCGAGACGAAATTCCCACGCGCCTTCCAAAACGCATTCCAGGAAGTAATCCATGATGAACGGCGCATCTCCGAGAAAGCCGCCAGCGCCCAATGGGTTGTAAACGCGAACGGCAATCTCGTTCCATGCACCCTTGCGCAACGTGCCGACGGGCACCTTGTGCCGATGAATCGTCTCGCGCCCGCTCCGATAATTCGGCGGGAACGCGCCGCCGGTCCCAATTTTCCGCCCGTTCACCCACACCTCGTGCGCGCCAGCGAGATCGCGAATGTTCACGCCCACCGACTCTTCGAACAAATTGCGCTCGTGTTTGGCGAAATAAGAATCCGGCACCTTCACCCACGCGCGATACCACGCCATGCCAGTGAAATTTGTCGCGGCGGGAACAGGCGCCAACTCCCAGCGCATCGCAGCCGCCGGCACGTCGGCAGCGAGAGCGCACGGTGTTCTGGCGACTCCGAGCAAGGCGACAGCAAAGCAGAGTTTCAATTTCATCGTTCGCGAACTCACGCTTGGACGAAAGCGAGGATGATTCTTTGGAATGACATTTGTCCAGCTATGCGCTGATCATCGCGCGCGTGAGTTCATCCGGGAATGTCCGTGACATAAAAAAGCGCTGCGTGTGGGCCGGTGACGATCCTCTCTATGTTGCGTACCACGATGACGAGTGGGGTGTGCCGTCGCACGACGACCGGCACCTTTTCGAGATGCTGATTCTCGAAGGCGCGCAAGCCGGGCTGAGTTGGATCACCATTTTGCGCAAGCGCGAGAATTACCGGCGTGCATTTGCGAATTGGGACGCGGAGAAGATTGCGCGCTTCAGCGCGAAAGACGTCGCGCTGTTGATGGCGGACGCCGGCATCGTGCGCAATCGCCTCAAAATCTCCGCCGCCATCGACAATGCGAAAGCATTCCTCAAGGTGCGCGAGGAGTTCGGCAGCTTCGACAAATACATCTGGCAGTTCGCGGGTGGCGCGCCGATTCAAAAGAAACGCCGAACGATGCGCGACATCCCTGCCAGCACGCCCGAGTCCGACGCCATGAGCCGCGATTTGAAACAGCGCGGCTTCCGATTCGTCGGCACGACGATCTGCTACGCCTTCATGCAAGCGACCGGTATGGTGAACGACCACCTCGCCTCGTGCTTCAGACACGCGCAATTGAAGGAATGAGCAAGACAAAATGGCCGTGCGCGCTTACTGGCGATTGGAGAGACCATTCCAGAAACAATGGAATCATGACGGGCGCCTTCGCAGTTCGCTTCGATTAAGCGCTGCCCGACGGAAAGGATGAGGACGTTGTGAGGCGAGGTGTTGCGATAAACGTCTGATTCTGGAAAATGCCGTTGATGCATGCATCCCCAATCTTCGTGCGCCGGTTGCTTCTGCTCGCCGCTCTGATGCCTGGTTGCTGTTGCGCGTTCGCCGCCGAGTCCGGCGTGGTTTTGGAGCAAAGCCAAACGCAGTTGCGTGTGACGTGGCCGGTGTCCGCTGAGGAAAACGGCGTGGCGGTTTTCAGCTTCGATGAAAAAAAGCCACTGATTGAATCGCTGGGTGTTGCCGTGAAAGGTGGAGCGCCAGTGGTCATCGTGCAGGCGCTGAATCCGGTCACGCTGCTCACGGTCGGCAGTCGCGATTCAAAGAATCCGCAGGGCTGGGGCGCGTTCTTCGACAACACGCCGCGGCGGCATTACGAGACGTACGTCATGACGCTCGGCCAGCGGCGTGTGCAGACGACGAATCGCGGGACCCGCACGACGATCAGCCTCGCGGAAGCGAAGGCGGGCAGTTTTCACGGTGATGTTCGGTTCACATTCTATCGAAACAGCCCGCTCATCCACGTCGAGACGGTGCTGACGACGCAGGAGGACTGGCGCGCGATCATCTACGACACGGGACTTACGAGCGCGGAGCCGAGCTGGGACACGATGGTGTGGAATGACACGGCTGGAAAACTGCAGAGCGCGAAAGTGAACGCCACATCGGACGCTGCGTCGCTGGCGGTGTCTGGCCGCACGATTGTTGCGCAAGGCAAGTCAGGCTCGCTCGCTGTGTTTCCACCGCCGCACCAGTTTTTCTATCCGCTGGACGAGGCTTACAATTTACAGTTCGTCTGGCACGGCAAGGATTACCGCGGTCATGTTCGCGACTACGGCTTCGGTGTTCGTCAATCATCGACGGGCGACAACCGCTTTGTGCCGTGGTTCAACGCGCCACCGGGAACACATCAACGGCTCGGCGTTTTCTATTTGCTCACACGCGGCGACGGAAAGCAGGCGCTCGACGCTGCCGCTCGCCACACGCGCGGCGATCGGTTCAAGAAATTGCCCGGCCATTTCACGTTTACGAGCCATTACCATGTCGAACACTCGAAGGAGTTCATGGACAAACAGCGACAACAGGAGACGAGCGGCATTCCGCGCGGACTGGAAACCCCAGGCATGGTGAAGACTTTCAAAGCGCGTGGCGCGGACATCGTTCATCTCGCAGAGTTTCATTACAAAGATGGCTCGCGCACGCCGGAATCGGATCGGTTGCGCGAGTTGAAATTGATGCACGATGAATTTCGGCGGCTCTCGGACGACGAGTTGCTGCTGCTGCCCGGCGAAGAGCCGAACGTGCATCTCGGCGGCCATTGGATCAGTTTCTTTCCGAAACCTGTTTATTGGACGTTGAACCGGCCTGCGGGCAAATCGTTCGCCGAAGAAGTTGCAGGCTACGGCAAGGTGTATCGCGTCGGCAGTCCCGAGGATGTGTTGCAGCTCTTTGAAGCCGAGCGCGGACTGATGTGGACGGCGCACCCGCGCATCAAGTCGTCGTTCCAGTTTCCGGATCGATACAAGGACACTGAATTCTTCCGCTCGGATCGTTTTCTCGGCGCAGCGTGGAAGGCGATGCCCGCCGATCTTTCGCGGCCCACGCTCGGCTGGCGCGTGCTCGACTTGCTCGACGACATGTCGAATTGGGGCGCGAAGAAGCACGCGCTCGGCGAAGTGGATACGTTCCGCATGGAGCCGGACTTCGAAACCTACGGACACATGAACATCAATTATCTGCGCCTCGCCAAACTGCCGCGCTACGATGACGGCTGGCACCCGGTGCTCGATGCTTTGCGCGGCGGGGAATTCTTCACCACGACCGGCGAAGTGCTGATTCCCGAGTTTGCTGTGGGCGGCAAGCAAAGCGGCCAGACGCTCGCGGTCACCGGCGATGGGAAAACAACCTTGGAGGCAAACCTCGAATGGACTTTCCCGCTCGCCTTTGCCGAAATTATTTCCGGCGACGGCCAGAAAGTTTTCCGCCAACGCATCGACCTCGCCGATACGGAAAGCTTCGGCACGCGCAAGCTCCGCCTCCCGCTCGACCTGAAAGGCCGCACCTGGGTGCGCTTCGAAGTGTGGGACATCGCGGCGAACGGCGCTTTCACGCAGCCGATCTGGATCACGGCGGCGCCGTGAACGGGAAAGAGAGCCGATGCGTGGCAGAAGGCGAGGTTGGAAGATTCTTGGCGAAATTCGGAACTGAGCGGGAGTTTTTCTCGACGCCAACGCCAGAGTTGCGTCAAACGGCCCTCTCCTTACACTGAACGCAATCTCAACACCGTGAACCAATTGCCATTTTGCTTATGAAGTCTTCATTTCAAATCTCCCGCCGTCGTTTCATCGCCACCACCGCTGCCGCGCTGGCCGCGCCGCAGGTGCTCACGGCGCAGAAGTCCGAGAAGCAACTCGTCATCGGTGGGGGCGCGCACCGCTACGAAGTGCTGCACAACTGGGCGCAGTTGCCGGACAAGTATTCGTGGCAGACCACGCACAACGTCGCCATCGACCGCGACGGTTTGCTCTACGTCATCCACGAGGGGCGTGAGAACCTGAAGGACCACCCGTCCATCTTCGTGTTCGACGAGAAAGGAAAGTTCGTGCGCGCGTTCGGCAATCAGTTCCAGGGCGGCGGCCACGGGCTTGAAGTGCGCACCGAGGGCAAGGAGCAATTTCTCTACGTCACTGGTTATCAACAGTTGAAGAATTTTGCCAAGCTCACGCTCAAGGGCGAACCCGTGTGGGAAAAGCGCGCGCCGATGGATTCAGGCATTTATCCAGCCGGCGAGGACAGCGCGCCGAAGAAGCGCTGGGGCCGCGATGCCTTCATGCCGACGAATTATGCGTTCCTGCCAGATGGCGGGTTCTTTCTCGCGGATGGCTACGGCTCCTACCGAATCCATCGTTACGACAAAGATGGGAAGTGGATGTCGATGTTCGGCGAGCCGGGCAAAGGCGATGGCCAGTTCAACACGCCGCACGGAATTTGGATCGATAATCGTCCTGGACGCGCAGCGTCAGTTGTCGTCGCCGATCGCGCCAATAAACGGCTCCAATGGTTCACGTTCGAAGGCAAACACATCAAGACGCTCGATGGATTCATCCTGCCCGCGAACATTGACTTGCACAAAGATGTCCTGCTGGTGCCCGACCTGAGCGCCCGCATCACGCTGCTCGACAAAGATGACAAAGTGATCGCTCACCTCGGCGAAGATCCGGCGTGGCGGGAGCAAGTGACCAAGGATGGAATGAAACTGCGCCGCGATGAGAAGGGCGAAGGCTGGGTCTCCGGCAAATTCCTCCATCCGCACGATGCGTGCTTCGACCCTGGCGGCAACATCTACGTAGCGGAGTGGGTCCACACCGGACGCATCACCAGGCTGCGTAAGCTGAGTTGAGGTAAACGTCGCTCACGCGGTTGGCGGAACATGGCCGGGGCCAGGATGGGATTCTGGCCTTTGCGTTTGAAGTAGTGCGCGGCGCGCTCCTTGGCGGCCGCGAGGCTGCTGAAGAATTGACAGGACGATCGTCACCTAACTAGCCTTTTTCCAATCAACACCCAAACGCTATGAGACAACGTTTGTTTTTCGCCTGTGTGGCCATCGCAGTTTCATTCTCGCTCCCGGTTTTTTCGGCAGAAGACGATCATTGGGATGACCAGTTTGCCGGGCCGGGGGCGGAAGGAACGATGCTGGGCGTGACGGCCAACGGCTCTGATGTGTACGTCGGAGGAATGTTTTCCGTCGTCGGCGAGGCCAAATCCACGAATGTGGCCAAATGGAATGGAACGAACTGGCTTTCCATGGGCGGTGGAGTTTCGGGAGGCATCGGGATCGTTTACGTCACCGCGGTGCGTGGCTCGGATGTTTATGTCGGCGGCAGCTTCACGAATGCGGGCGGCATTCGCGTGACGAACCTCGCGAAATGGAATGGCAGCACGTGGGCCGACGTGGGTGGCGGAGTGCCTGGGATTGTTCAGAGTCTTCTTTTTGTGGGGAACGATCTCTATGTGGGTGGAATCTTCAATCAACCCGGTGGCGTGAATGCCACCAACATCGCGCGCTGGGACGGGACGAATTGGTTCCCTCTGGGCGATGGAGTGAACAACACGAATACGGCATTCCCAAACGTCGCGGCCATGGCCGTGGACACGAATGGGAATTTGTACGCGGCGGGAGGATTCCGCTTTGCAGGAACACAGCCGGTTAACGGCATTGCACGTTGGGATGGAAACCAGTGGCACGCTTTGGGCAACGGCGTGGCGGGCGGTACTACGCCGACGATCAATGACATCGAAGTGCGCGGCACGAACATCTACGTTGTTGGCGCGTTCCAGTCGGCGGGCGGTGTGAACGCCACGAACGCGGCGCGGTGGGACGGCAGCCAGTGGATTTCAATGAATGGAGGCCCTTTGGGCACGTTTGCGAGTCTCGCATTTCTCGGAAACGATCTCTACGTCACAGGGAATTTCACGAACATTTCCGGCGTGCCCATCCGACACGTCGCGCGCTGGAACGGCGGAGCGTGGGAGCCGCTTGCTGCGGGAGCCGCGGGTGAACTCAGTACTTCAGCGTTGGGCCTCGCGGCCAACAGCAACACGCTCTATGTGGTGGGAAGTTTCATTCGAGCTGGCAGCGCGGGCGTCCTGGGCGTGGCGAAGTGGGACGGCGTTGAGTGGTCGGCGCTCAACGGCCCGAAGACAAAGGGGCTTTTTCTCGGCGCGCGCGTCGTGGCTGTTGTTGGGCCTGACTTGTTCGTCGGCGGGACCTTCACCGTCGCCGGAGGAGTGAGTGCCGGCCGCATCGCTCATTGGAACGGCGCGCAATGGAACGCGATGGCGGGTGGCGTCATCGGCGACGGCAGCGTCTCGATGATCATTGAAGAGGGAGGACTGGTTTATGTCGGCGGAGCATTCACCAATATGGGCGGTGTCACTGTTCGCAATATTGCCATTTGGGACGGCTCGGGTTGGCAGGCGATGGCCAGCGGTCTCAACAGCAACGTGACCGCATTGATTTTTTACGGCGGCCAGCTCTACGCGGGCGGTGCTTTTACGAGACGGGGAAACAACACTGGATCGTTCTTCGGCATCGCGAAGTGGGACGGTGCTGACTGGATAGCCGTGCCTGGAATTACCTTCGGGCGCATCAACAATTCGATCAGCGCGCTCGCGACGGACGGACCAAATCTCTACGCCGGCGGCAACTTTCTGTTCGGTTGGTTGAGCGGCAGCGCGACCAATATTTCCCGTTTTGATGGCGTTAGCTGGAATCCGCTGGGCACGGAATTGAACGCAACTGTGTCAGCCCTCGCCGTGGGCAACGGCGAATTGTATGCGGGCGGCAGCTTCACGAGTTCTGGAGCGCAAACGTTGAGTCGCATTGCCAAATGGAGCGGGTCCGCGTGGTCGGCGATGGGTGATGGCTTTCCCAGCGGGACCGTTTTAGCAATCAACATTAGCGGCACGACTGTTTATGCCGGAGGCAGCTTCACGAATTCCGGAAACACTCTGTTAAGCCGGATCGCCAAGTGGAATGGAAGTCAGTGGCTTCCCTTGGGCAGTGGAGTGATCCGGCAACCAGGCAGCGCGTCAGTCGTCGATATTGGTATTCAAGGAGACAACGTTTACATCGCGGGCAACTTCACGGAAGCGGGCGGCAAGGCCTCTTCCTACATCGGGCGATGGAACGAGAACCTGTTCTTTGGCCCGCCACTGCCCACCCGGCTGATGAACCCGCGTTGGCTGGCGGGTCAATTTCGATTCGAAGTGTCTGGAGTCCGATCCGGCACTTATGCGGTGGAAGCCTCCACGAATCTTATTCAGTGGCAGCAAATTTATGTGGGTGACGTGAACAATACGAATGTCACCGATTCGGCAGCGCCAGGTGACCTTCGCTTTTATCGCGTGCGACAACCGTGACGGGAATCTCGGTTTCTGTAAGATGTCGAGACGATTGGAATACTGTTTTCCTTCCGTATTCTCCGATTAGTTCTCCTGGGACGGACCCGCGTTGCGCAGACTTGCGCTATCACGATCAGTTCGGCTGAATGTAAATTATGGCCACACACTTGCAGGTTTGCCCGCTGCATCGCGGCCGAATTGTGACCATCTCAGATGTTCGCTGCCGGCCCTACTGTCGTGCGTGTGGCGGCGAGGAATGGAGTGAGGCGCACCAGATCGTCTTCGTGCGCAGCGGCGTGTTTGTGAAGCGGCAGGGGAAGCGCGAGCTTGTGGCGGACCCGAATCAGGTTTTGTTTTTCAACCGGCAGGAAACCTATCGCGTGTCGCACCCCGTTGATGGTGGCGACGATTGCACCGTGTTCACTTTTCGCACGGAAATTCTGATGGAGGCCGTTGAGTTGTTCCGGAAGCGCGATGAAGGAGAGCAGCCGTTTCAGTTTGAGCACGCGTTCAGCGTCCGGCGAAGTTTTCTGCTGCACCAACGGCTGCGCCAGTTTTTAATCGCCGGCGAGAATGACAGCCTGGCGATCGAGGAGGCCTCTTTGGCCCTTCTCGGCAGAGTGCTTGCCGACGCTTATGCCGCGTGCGCTATTCCGCCGCGGCGTTGCCGCACTGCGACGGCGGACGCCCATCGTCAACATTGCGACGCGGCACGATTGTTGTTGGCCACGCGTTTCGCAGAAAATCTGACGCTCGAAGACATCGCCGCGTCAATTCACGTCTCGCCGTTTCATCTCGCCCGAATTTTTCGGCGCGAGACCGGCTTGAGCATTCATCAGTATCGAAACTGTCTTCGTCTGCGCACGGCGTTGGACCGCATCAATGCCGGCGCGACGGATCTCACAGGACTAGCGCTCGATCTGGGCTATTCGAGTCACAGCCACTTCACGGATGCATTCCGACGTTCGTTCGCTCTCTCGCCTTCGGAATGCCGGCGTGTATCGCCCGCGCGTCTTCGCGAACTGAGCAGGAATCTGGAAGTCAGCGAGTCGGGGGCAGTCTAGCTTCATCCGAATGGAAAGAGGACAAACGCATGAAACCAAAAAAGTGTCCAGTGTGTGATTGGGAAATCAAAGACGGCGGCAAGGAAGTGAAGCTGAGATCAGGCACCGTCGTGGTGGTCTGTTGTGACGATTGCGCGGAAAAGGTGACGGCCAGTCCGGAAAAGTTCGCTACACGCCAGTGAAACGATCTATTGCGCGCAAGCCGCTGGGCAAAAGCAATGCTCCACTGATGTTCTGGCCGTTGACCGTCGAGCGGTGGAGTGACCTCGAAAAGCTTTTCGGCGCGCGCGGCGCGTGTGGCGGTTGCTGGTGCATGTCGTGGCGTTTGCACCGCTCGCAATACGAGGAGCAAAAAGGCGCCCGAAACAAGGCGGCGTTCAGGAAGATTGTTGCGGATGGTCCATCGCCCGGCGTGCTGGCCTACTCAGGCGCGGAGCCAGTCGGCTGGTGCGCCGTCGCGCCGAGAGAAGTGAATGCGCGGCTGGAGAATTCACGCGTGCTCACCCGTGTGGACAACCAACCTGTCTGGTCAGTCACCTGTTTCTTTGTCGCGAAGCCTTTTCGGCGTGGCGGCGTGAGCGTGCAATTGCTGAAAGCCGCCGTCGCCCACGCCGCGAAATGCGGCGCGCGGATTGTCGAAGGCTATCCGGTCGAGCCGAAGAAGAACCCGATGCCTGATGTCTTTGCGTGGACAGGCATCGCGTCAGCGTTTCGAAAAGCGGGTTTCAAAGAGGTGGCGCGCCGTTCGCCGGTGCGGCCGATCATGAGATTTACGATCGAGAGTTTTCCGGGATGATGTGCCCGCTGGACCTGTTGGTCAGGCAGGCAACTTCCCCGTGCGTTCGAGTTCGATGAGCAGGCGCTTACGCCAGACACCGCCGCCGTAGCCGCTAAGGGCGCCGTCCTTCGCAATCACACGATGGCAAGGCACGAGCAAATAAAGGCGGTTAGTGCCGTTGGCGCGAGCCACAGCGCGGACAGCGGACGGTGCGCCGAGGCGACTCGCGATGGTCGCGTAACTCGCGGTTTCGCCGTACGACAGGTGCTGAAGTTCATTCCAGACACGTTGCTGGAAATCTGTTCCGCGCATCGCCACTGGCACGGCGAAACTCCGGCGCTCGCCGCGAAAGTATTCCGCCAGTTCAGCGCGCAGTTGTTTCATCACGGCGTTTTCTCCCGGAAGCACGGGCAGGGAAAAGCGCCGTCGCATCTCCGCGTAGCTTCGTTCCAATCCGCGCCGGTCCGCGAACTCCAACTGAACAACGTCTTCGTTGCTCGCCGCGGCGAGCATTGGGCCCAGCGGAGTGTCCAGCAGCGCCACGCGGAGACAATCTCCGTTGCGCGCCTGGCCCGGCGCTTTGCCGAAAGTGCGCGCGAAGGCCGCGCGGAAGCCGCTGTGAGATTCGAAGCCGTGTCCGAGGATTACATCGTCCATCGGTTCGCCCCGGCGGATCTGTGTGAAGGCGCGACCGAGACGCAGCCCGCGACACCACGCGGCGAACGTCATGCCGTGATGTTTTTGAAACCAACGGCGTGCACGCTCTGGCGCCACCCCCAATCTTCGCAACTCACGCGCGGAAATTTTTTGGTCCGGCGATTCGTCCGCGCGCGCCATGAGACTCGCGACCCATTCAGGCGGCTGGCCGTTTGCGAGTTCAGGCTGGCAACGCTTGCAGGGACGGTATCCGGCACGCACCGCCTCGCCCGCGCTGTGGAAGAATTCCAGGTGCTCGCGTTTCGGCTGCGACGGACACGATGGCCGGCAGAAAATGCCCGTCGTTTTAACACCAAAAAAGAACACTCCGTCGTAGCTCGCATTGCGCTTGCGCCACGCTACTGTCATTTCTCTTTCCGTCAGGACAGTCGTCGAAATTTTCATGGCCACACTTTATCAAACCGGTTCCACCGAAAAAGTGACATCGAATTTGAGAGGATAACAAATCGGATTCACCTCATCGGGGCTTTGACGGCAGCATCGAAATTACGGTAACAAGGCGCATACGAATGAAACTGAATACGCCCGTTCTTCTGGCCGCAGTGGCAATCCTCACGGCCTGCACCTCCACGCGAAATGCATCCAGCAAAAATGTCGGCGTCGGGACGAAGCCGGCGCGCGGGGCCGATGTCGTCATCGACGGCACGCGCAAGACGCTGGACGAGAAATGGACCTACTGGCAAGGGCCGCGTTTTGCGTCATCGCTGCCAATCAAATGGAAGATCGTCGAGGACCCGGTTGATGGCGGCACGTGCCTGATGACCGACGATCCCGTTGCGGCGGGCGGAAAATACGGCGCCGCGGACATCGTGACCATAAAGGCGTATCGGGATTTCCGGTTGCACATTGAATTTCTCATCCCGAAGCCGGGTGGGAACAGCGGTGTGTATTTGCAGAACCGCTACGAAATTCAGGTGCTCGACGGAGACAAGACCTCGCACGGCATGGGCGCGGTCATCAACGAAACGCCGTCGCCATATCACGCCTACAACGGCATTGGGAAATGGAACGCCTATGACATCGTGTTCCGCGCGGCGCGGTTCAAGGACGGCAAGCGCGTCGAGCCAGCGATGCTCACGATGTATTTCAACGGCATCAAAGTTCACACGAACCAGCCCATCCAACAGGTTTGGGGCGGTGCGAATTCCGGCATCGATGGCGGCAACAACGGCGGAAAGGGAATCACCGATGTGCCGGGCAGATTAAAGCTTCAGTGCGAAGGCCACGACGTGCGTTATCGCAACGCCTGGATTAAAGAACTGAACATCGAGAAGCCGGACACAGATTTTTAAGAGTCGCCCGAGTTCTTTCGCACTGGCAGGTTTGCGGTTGAACAATGAACACACGATTTAATTTGCTGGTCTGCCTCGCCGCATCGGTCGTCGCGTTGAACGCAGCCGATTCACCGTCGTTGGATTCGCATCTCGAACCGCTGCGGCCCTGGCTGGGCAAGACATGGAAGGGACATTTCAAAAACTCCACGCCGGAAAAGCCGGTCGTGGATGTGGCCCACTGGGAGCGCGCGCTTAATGGCAAGGCGGTGCGGATCGTTCATTCCATCAACGACGGTTCCTACGGCGGGGAATCGATTGTGATGTGGGACAAGAGCAAGGAGGCCGTGGCCTACCACTACTTCACCACGGCGGGATTCATGACCACAGGCACGATGACGTTCAAGGACGGCAAAATCCTCAGTCACGAAATCGTCACCGGAAATTCCGGCGGCGTTACTGAAGTCCGCGGCACGACGGAAATGCGGAAGGACGGATCGTTCGTGGTGAAGACCGAGCATCGCAAAGGCGACGAGTGGACGCCGGGTCGAGAGACAACCTATCGCGAGGACTCGGCAGCGAAGGTGATCTTCAAGTAGTGCCGGCTCGCGATTGCGTTGCGCCTGGTTTCCAAGTCATACTCCGCGCATGAAAACGAAGGCTGACTCATTGGGTTTTCCGACCACGTTCAACATCAACCGCCGCGAGTTTCTAAGAACGACCTCTGCGGCTACAGCTTTGGCAGCCTTGCCTGGTCTCGGTGCCGACGCGCTGGACATCGTGAATGGCAAACCCAAACGCGTTGGTCTCATCGGCGCGGGCTGGTACGGCAAGAGCGATTTATGGCGGCTTGTTCAAGTCGCGCCCGTCGAAATTATCTCCGTCTGCGATCCAGACAAGAAGATGCTTGCTGAAGCCGTGGAGATTGCGAGCCAGCGGCAGAAGTCGAAGAAGCAGCCGCGCACTTACAACGATTACCGCGAGATGCTCAAGGAGAAGGACCTCGACATTGTGGTCGTCGGCTCGCCGGACCATTGGCACGCGCTGCACTGCATTGCCGCGATTGAATCGGGTGCAGACGTGTATTGCCAAAAACCGATCAGCCGCGACGTGCTTGAAGGCGAGGCCATGCTGGATGCCGCGCGCAAGCACAAGCGTGTCGTTCAGATTGGCACGCAGCGCAAGAGCACGCCGCATCTCATTGATGCGAAAAAGCAGGTGGTTGAAGGCGGATTACTTGGGAAAATCGGCCACGTGGACATGTGCTGTTACTTCCACATGCGTGCGAATGGAAATCCGCCGCTTCAGCCCGTGCCCGACCACCTTGATTACGAAATGTGGACTGGTCCCGCACCATTGCGTCCCTATGACGGCCTGCCGCACAAACGTTGGTGGCGCACGTTCACCGAGTACGGCAACGGCATCGTGGGCGACATGTGCGTTCACATGTATGACACCGCGCGCTGGATGCTGAACCTCGGCTGGCCCAAACGAATCACGTCCGCCGGTGGCATCTATGTGCAAAAGGAAGGCAAGTCTAACATTAGCGATACGCAGAGCGCGGTGTTTGAGCACGACAATTTCAATTGCAACTGGCAGCACCGCACCTGGGGCACGCCGCCCGATCCTGATTATCCGTGGGCGCTGTTCATCTACGGCGAGAAGGGCACGCTCAAGGCCAGCACCATGCGCGCGGACTTCATCCCGCACGACAAAAATGCCAGGGCGCTTCGCTTCGACTGCCTGTTCGAGCGCGAGAAGTATCCCGAAGACGTGACCGAGAAGGACAACGAACTGAACGCCGCGCCCGCCACCCGCCGCCATATGCTCGACTTCCTCGCTGCCATCGAGAAACGCAGCCGTCCCATCGCTGATATCGAGGAAGGCCACATCTCCACGGCGAGTTGTATCCTCGCAAACGTGGCCGCGGACATCGGCCGCCCGGTGGTTTACGATCCCAAGTCACGGAAAGTGGCGGATGACCGCGAAGCCACAAAGCGTTTGCGGAAGGAATACCGCAAACCGTGGAAGCATCCAGCGGCGTAAAGTTTCTTGCATGAAACTGCTATCGGCCATCGGGAGTTTAGTTGCGGGACTTGTACTGACTGGATGCACGCTGGTGCGGCCTGAGCCTGAAATGTCTGGCGCGGGTTGGCGTCCCCTTTTCAACGGACGTGACCTGACAAACTGGACGCAACACGGCAGCGCACGCTGGAGCGTGACGAATGGCGTAATTCACGGTGGGCAGGAGGGCGACCCGAAACGCAGCGGACTGCTCGCGACGAAAGAACAGTTCCAGGATTTTGAACTCCAGCTTGAGTTCATGATCGATGAGCACGGGAAGTACAACAGCGGCGTGTACCTCCGCAACGAGCCGGGCAGGGGAGGGCGCACTGGTTATCAAATCAACATCGGTCGTGGCGCTGCTCAAGAGTACGTCGGCCTCTACACTGACCGTTGGCTGGACAAAGGTGATGAGGACGACTCCATCCGCAAGAAGCTCGATTGGAACAAGCTCTACATTTACGCGAAGGGCGCGCACATCAAGGCGCGGCTCAACGGCGTGGAGATTGTCGATTATGTCGATCCGAATCCGAAGCCAAGGTTTCTTCAGTCGGGCGTCATCGGTTTGCAGACGTATGGCAATGAAGGCCACGCGGGCTGGGTCAGGTTCCGCAACATTCGTGTTCGGGAGTTGAAGTGAGCGGCGTCGGAGCGCGGCTGTGTCGAAGAACAGCCGCAGCGGCTGCGAATGTCCAAGCTCTCGATTTGCTCTTACACGCTCGTTCCTGTGTTGCTGCTGCGGCTGGTCTTCGACACAGCCGCGCTCCCTCTTACCACGGCTTGCGCTCGTTCAACGCCTTTACGATGGCGCGCTTTGTGGCGAGCGGATCGATGCTGCCGACTTCGCGGTAGATGATTTTGCCTTCGGGATTGATAAGCACGGTGTAAGGCACTGCTCCCGACCAATCTGAATCGAAAGCGTTGATGAGCTTCTCGCGGTCGGCGGAGGCGAAGAGAAGGTTGCGGTTCGAGGCTTGTTGCTTTTTGAGAAATTCCAAAACCGTCTTTTCCTCGTCAGGACGATTGAGGGAAACCATGACGAGTTCGAAGTCGCGGTGGCGATACATCCGATTGATGGTGACGAACTCATCGAACTCGACAATGCACGGCGCGCACCACGTCGCCCAGAAGTTCACAAGCCGAAACTTCCCAGAATCGTTTTTGCGCAACGCCTTGAGCGCCTCCGCATCCGCCGATGAAACAGACACCGGCTCAGCGGCCAATTTTTTCATGTAGGCTTGCACCGCGTCACCTTTTCCCGCCCATTTTGTGGAACACCCAACGACTTTGGTTTGGGCCGGCGCCGGTTCCTTGCCCGCGAGCAACGCGTCGAGCGCATCGCGCACGTAATGTTTCTTCACATGTTGAATGCGCTCCGAGTCGTCGATGGCGCCGACGTAGCGCAGTTTGCGCGCGGCATCGAACACGAACGCGTGCGGCGTGACGGCGGGACCGTAGGCGCGGGAAACGGTTTCAGTATCGCCGTCGTAAAGATAGGGGAAATTGAACTCGCGTTCCTTCGCGCGGACCTTCATCTCGTCAAAGCTGTCATTCAGATCGGTCCAGCCCAATTCATCGAGCCGGACGGACTTCGGATCGTTGGGCATGATGGCGACCAGTGCGACGCCTTTGGCTTTGTAGTCCGTGACGAGTTGTTTAATGCGCTCTTCGTAATACTGCGCCGTCGGACAATGGTTGCAGGTGAAGATGACTACGAGAGCCCTGGCGTCGGCAAAATCCTTCAGGGACCAGTTGCGCCCCTCAACGCCCGGCAGATTGAAATCGGGCGCGCTCGCCCCGAGCGACAGCGTCGGAATCGTTTCGGCAGAGTGAAGGCGGCAGGCGATGGTAAGGCTCGCGAGAACGGCAAAGAGCAAAGCTTTCATTGGCGGGAGATTAAGTTTGGATGCCGCCTTGGCAAACCTTGATTCCGTCTGTGCGCAACAGCGACTACGCGATGATTTCTTTCACCACGTGTCCATGCACGTCGGTGAGCCGGAAATCGCGACCTGAAGCACGGAAGGTGAACTTTTCGTGATCGAATCCCAGGAGTTTTAGAATCGTCGCGTGCAGGTCATGAACGTGAACTTTGTCCTCCGCCGCAGCAAAACCAAACTCATCCGTCGCGCCGTGAACGTAGCCGCCTTTCACGCCGCCGCCCGCCATCCACATCGTGAAGCCGTAATGATTATGATCGCGCCCATTGATCTTGCCCGCATTTGAGCCGGGCGTCGGCAATTCAACAGTGGGCGTGCGGCCGAATTCTCCACCCCAAATCACCAGTGTGTCCTTCAACATGCCGCGCTGCTTCAAGTCCTTGAGTAACGCGCCAATCGGCTGGTCCGCCTCCTTCGCAAGGCGGCGATGATTCACTTCGATGTCGTCGTGATTGTCCCACGGCTGGCCCGCGCCGTGCCACACCTGTACGAACCGCACGCCCTTTTCGAGCAAGCGACGCGCGATGAGAAGCTGCCGCGCCTGCGTCCCTTCACCGTACATCTTGCGGATGTGCTCCGGTTCTTTGCTGATGTCGAACGCGTCGCTGGCGTCCATCTGCATGCGGTAGGCGAGTTCGAAGGATTGGATGCGCGCTTCGAGTTGCGCATCGTTCTTCCGCTTCTCGCGATGCTTCGCGTTCAACTTTTGCAGCAAGTCAAGCTGCGCGCGCTGGTCCGGCATCGACGTGTAATGGTTGCGGATATTTTCGATCAATTTCTCAAGCTGCGTATTCTCAGTGTTGATGTAAGTGCCTTGATAGACGCCAGGCAAAAATCCGCTCTGCCAGTTTTGCGATTCCTGAATCGGATAACCACCGGGACACATGGCAATGAAGCCGGGCAGGTTTTGGTTTTCGCTGCCCAGCCCGTAAGTCACCCATGAACCCAGGGCGGGGCGCACCAGCCGGGCCTCGCCGCAATTCATCAACAGCAACGAGGGTTCATGATTCGGCACGTTGGCGTGCATGGAGCGAATGACGCAAATGTCGTCGATGCTCTCCGCCACGTTCGAGAACAGCTCGCTGACTTCGATCCCACTCTTTCCGTATTTCTTGAACTTGAAGGGCGACTTGTAAGCAGCGCCGGTTCTGCGCTCCGTCCTGAGCTGTAGTGGAATGGCTTTGCCGTGGTATTTGTCGAGCGACGGTTTGGGATCAAACGTATCCACGTGCGACGGTCCGCCGTTGGCAAAAATGTGAATGATGCGCTTGGCCGTGCCCGGGAAATGCGGCTGTTTCGGAGTAAGCGGGTTAATGAACCCTTCCGGCTGCGCCGCTTCGCTGCCCAGCGAATTGAAACTGCCCCCAAGCAATGCACCTAAACTGAGCGCGCCCATGCCCATGCCGCAACGGCAAAGAAATTCCCGGCGCGTCAGCGCGAGGTGTTCCGGATTCAGCGGATGATGTCCCATGTTCGTCGCAAAATTTAACTCAGTGCTGACGGCGCGGCAAAGCGGCAAATTCACAACGTGCCCCCGGCATCCTGCCGGGCCGCGTTCAGCACTCGCCGATGGGCACTTGTGAACGACAATCTCTGCAACTCATCAGCCGGAATCCATTCCCCCGCGGCGGCCGCCGGCCATGTGCCGTTCAGTTGCGCGCGAAACGCCTCCAGCGTGATGCGATAGCGAGTGATCGCGTGCTTCACAGTAATGAGCGGGGTGAACTCATCGAATGCACAGCCAAGTTCGGCTTCGAGCCGTTTGCGCGCGGTCGCTGCAGAGGGTTTCAATCCCAATTCCACATTCGGAAATTCCCAGAGATAACCGTTGACTACTCCATCAGGCCGCTGCCGTACCAGGATTGCGCCGTTGTTCTCGATGACACACGCGACAAATCGTCGCGCAGTGCTGGTGACGCGCTCACCGAGATTGGGCAGACGTTCGACGATGCATTTCCGGCGTGCAATGCAGAGTTGTGTGACCGGACATATTTCACACTTCGGCTGCTTCGGAGTGCAAATCGTGGCACCCAGTTCCATGAACGATTGATTGAGGGCTGAGCATGGGCCAGCCAGAGATTTGAAATTCGAAATTCGAAATTTGCAATCAACCGCCGCGCCGACGAGAGATTCGGCCAACTGCCACAATCGCGCATTCGTTTCCTTCTCGCGCGCCTTCTCACGAATGCCGAACACGCGCGTCAGCACGCGAATGACGTTGCCATCGAGAATCGGAGTTGGCTGGTTGAACGCGATGCCGCAAATCGCTCCCGCGGTGTAGCGGCCAATTCCGGGCAGCGCGAGAACCGATTCGAACTGGCGCGGGAATTCGCCGCCGTGCTTTTCCATGATGACTTGTGCAGCCTTCTGCATGTTGCGCACTCGCGTGTAATAGCCGAGTCCTTCCCACAGCTTATGAATCTTTTCCGACGACGCGTTCGCGAGCGCTTCGATCGTCGGCAGTTCGCGCATCCATCGCTCGAAGTAAGGAATGACCGTCTTCACCTGCGTCTGTTGCAGCATAATTTCGGAAACCCAAATGGCGTAAGGATCGAGCGTGCGCCGCCAGGGCAGGTCGCGCGCGTTCGCGGCGAACCAGTTCAGTAACGGAGCAACGAGCGCAGAAACCTTCACAGGATTAACAGGATCTGTGTTTGAAGCAGGCAGCAAACGCCGCCGCTTCCCTCGCATCCTGTTAATCTTGTTAATCCTGTCTGATTTCATTGCTGAAATGTTTGCGATGGTAGAACAACTGCGTACGATAACAGCCATAAAGTGAAACCGCCGCTGACGAGTTACACCTGCAAGTTGACTGACGCGCAAGCCGCAGCGCTGCACGAGCATCTGAAACAAAACAACTTCGAGTTCCGCGAAGTGCCGTATGCGCGTTTCGCCGGCGCGAAGGACAAGCTCAACGTGGTGTTTTACGAGAGCGGCAAGCTCGTCGTGCAAGGGAAGGGGACGCAGGAGTTCGTCGAGTTCGTGCTGGAGCCACAGATTCTTCAGCAGGCGAAGCTCGGCTATGAAGAAGTGCTCAATCCCGACTTGCTGCTCGCTCGTTTCGGCGTGGATGAATCGGGCAAAGGCGATTTTTTTGGGCCACTCTGCATCGCAGGCGTTTACGTAAACGAATCGGTAGTGCGCGCGTGGAAGGATTCGGGCATTCGCGACTCGAAGAACATTTCGAGCGACAAGAGAATCGCCGACTTCGCCGATCTCATTCGCAAGACGCCGGGCTGTGTGGCGAGCGTCGTGCCTATTGGCAACGAAGCCTACAACAGGCTCTACGCCAAAATGAAAAGCGTGAACACACTGCTGGCCTGGGGCCACGCGCGTGTGATTGAAAATCTGATGCTACAAAAGCACCGGATGAATCCCGAGCCAGTGCGCGCCATCAGCGACCAATTCGCATCGAGCAAAGATGTGGTAGCGAAGTCGCTCATGTCGCTTGGCCGCGCAATCGAACTCGTGCAGCGGCACAAGGCCGAAGAAGACGTTGCAGTCGCGGCAGCTTCCATTCTTGCCCGTCACGAATTTGTGACGCGGCTTGCCGCGCTGGAAAAACAATTCGGAATGAAATTGCCCAAAGGCGCTTCTGCCATCGTCGATGCCGCCGCGAAGGAGTTCATTGCGAAGCACGGCGCAGAGAATCTACCGAAGGTTGCGAAAATGCATTTTCGCACCGCGTTGCGCGCTCAAGGTTTGCCCGAACCGCCGCGCATCGAATGGCGTCGCTGAGTTATGCGTGTCCTGGTAAATGGGATTTGCAACTTTAGTTTTCAACCAGCCGATTCCAAATTGAAGGCACTCTCACCGACTGTTTTGCTGGCTCAACCACGAAGAACCCCGTTGCGCCGACGCACAGCTCGTTTTGGAATCCAATGAAGCGCGCAGGTGCTTCCGAAAATCTTCGCCAGCATTCCTGCCAGGGACATCCCAGCATTTGCGCCGCGCGAAATACGCCGTCAATCGGACGCAGCGCTGAACCGGCGAAGTTCGTCTTGCCTGATTGCCGAACAACCTGGTCTGCGCCGACTTCCAATTCCAATTCGCCCAGCCGATACCTGCCGGGGCCCGCGCCGGCGGCGGCCATCGCATCTGTCGTATAGTAGATCGATCCGTGGAGGAGTTTGTGCAGCAAACGAAATGGCGTCGCCGGGAGATGAATTCCATCGGCAATGAAACTCACCGTTAAGCTTTCGGTGTCGCAGGCACGCCAAATAATGTTGTCGTGCCTGTCCAATTCGCGCGGGCAGCCATTTCCCAAATGCGTAAAACCAGTCGCGCCGGCTGCAATTGCTCGTCTCAAAGTCGCTGCGGTTGCGTCCGTGTGGCCAAGGCTCACGCGCATTCCGACAGACACAGCGAGTTGAATCGCTTCTAAAGCGCCGGAGCGTTCGGGCGCTACAGTGATGAGAACGCGGTCCTCGCCAGTCGCTGCACGCAATTCACGGATGTGCTCCGGTTTCGGATCGCGCATGTGGGCGGGATTGTGCGCACCACAAAAGCCCGGTTTCTCCGAAAGAAATGGCCCCTCGATGTGCCAGCCAATGATGGATTCACGGAGTTCCGCAGAGCTTTCCCGCAGCGCGCGGAAGTGCCGGAGCCTCCGCAACAGACCCGTCCAATCGTCAGTGACGAGGGTCAGCAAAAAATGCGCGCAGCCGTCGAATCGCAACGCACGGATGGCGGCGAGTAATTGATCGGCAGTGACATTGTCCTGTTGGAAATCCACACCGGCGTAGCCGTTGATTTGCAAATCAACCAGGGACGGCGCCACCCAAAGTTCTCGTTCTGGCGCGCGGTCAACTTGATCGAGGTCCGTGATCCGCCCGTTCGCCCATTTCACGCGCACCGGCTGGCGTGTTGCGTAATGAAACGCGTGGAGTTCGCCGGAGTTCATCGGACCAGCGTGCCGCCAGCCTCCCGCGGGCGTTCTTCAGTCGACGGAACGCTGGCAGCACGTTCGCGTTGTCGTTTCGTCTCCGTGCGATAGAGCACGTCCGCCACATTGCGCACGAATTGTTCGTCCGCGATGCCTTCGATCGCCTCGGCGGGAAATTCCACTTTGCTTTTGAAATGTTCGGCGAGGTCCTCGAACAACTGCACGCGGGCGGCGGCATCGAATTCATCGCGGCGAATGATCGCTTGCAGCGCGGTGCTGGCTTCGGCGGGCGACACGCGCTGGCGCAAGCGCGCGCAGAGGTGCGGATAGCCCCGCAACGAATTGTATTTGTCCGCGCCGAGTTGTTCGAGGTTCGGCTCGACAATTTTTGGAATGCGAATCACGACAGTATTCGCCGCAAGATCACCGAGCCGTTGAGCTCTGCGCGTAAGGAATGTGGCAAGTCCTCCCACGACATACATTCCCGGCAAGAGATCAATGACGCGCAGCAGATTGCGGATGGCGACCTGGCTGAAATGAAGCCGCAGCCCGTGAGCGTCCACAACGCGCAGGCGCATGATGCGTTTGCCAATGGTTTGGCCGCGCCAGAGCCATTCCAGGCTCATCGCGTAGCCAACCGGCACGACGAAAAAGAGAACGAGTGCGATCGCATTGCCGATTTCGGGACTGACGACGATCACGAACATGAGAATGATGTTCAACACCATCAGCACTCCAATCACACACGCGAAATCAACCAGCCAGGCAAGGAAGCGTGTCACCGGCCCCGCCAGTGTTTGTGAGAACACAACGCCTTCGGGTGTCTTGATCAGCAATGTGTTCGTGCGCGTCATGCCGCAGCAGAATTGGCAGTCAGCTCGGTCTTTCGTCCAGAACGGGCCAGGAACAAAATGAGCATCACAAGTTCGATGGAGCCGAAAATGATCTTCGCCGAATACGGAATGACTGGCTCGTGGTATTGCGAGAGGAACGCTTCGACGAGTCCCGCCCAGATGAGCATCACGCCGACCCCGAAAATGAGCGTCACCAGGTCGGGACCGACGGCGCGAAACCGTTGCGCAAGCCGTTCGCGTTTGCCCCAGCCGATGAGCGCGTTGGCAAGCACGAGGCCGGTTTGACCAGCGATCAGGAACGCGGGGATTTCGATCACGCCGTGCGGCATCAGCCACGCGAGCAGAAATTTCGTTTGTCCCGCGGCGACGTAGTCCACTCCGATCAATCCCAGAATCACGCCGTTGTAGAACAGCACGACGAGTGTTCCGATGCCAAACGTCATGCCCAGCGCCAATGCGTTGATCGCCTGGCGAATGTTGTGGGTCATCAATTGGGTTGAGAATGGCGTCAATTGGCCGGCCGTGGGAGTGTGTTTCGCCTGCTCTTCGCGGCGCACGCGTTCGGCCGGGTCGCCGAGATGTTCGGAGAACATGGCCGGCATCACGGTTTGTTTCGCTTCCGGATCGAAGGCCATGGCAAATCCGCCGAACAACGTGCCGATGATGCACGCAGCGGTCGAAAGATAGAACGCCTTCACATGGCGCCGGAACGTTTGCGGCAGCGTGTTCAGGAACCAGGCGATGGGTGCAAAACGTTTCTGGTCCCCGCGCGTTTCGTGAATTTCGCTGTAGGCGCGCGCCACAAGAATTTCGAGGTAAGAGCGCAGTTCCGGTTCGGCGGCGAAGGTGATCAGTTTCGAAAGGTCCGCGGACGTGCGTTCGTAGAGGTAATGAAAACGCTTCGCCTGTTCGACGTTCAGCCGAAATGTCGGATCGAGTTCGAGCTGATCCAGCAGTCTCTCGAGTTCCTGCCAGACGGGACGTTCGACGGCGCTGAATTTTTGAAGGTCGATGATCACAGCACCTGCCTCTGTTTCACGTTGACATACTGCGAAACCAGATCGACGGCGAGCCGCTCGCTTTGCAGCAGCGACAACCGCACGCCGCGGCGTTGCAATACTTTTTCCAGTTCGCGCAATCCATGCCAGCGCATGTGGCCGGCCAGTTCGGCGTAAAGCTCATTGGCAGTCGTCACGTTGCCGTTCGAGAAAATCGGGCGCACGCCGGGCGGCTGTAACATGTTGACGAGAACGAGGTGCTGGCGGCAGAGCAAGTCCATGTTGCGCACGAAGGATTCCGCCACGACAGGATCGTCCAGTGAAGTGAGAAAAAGAAGAAGCGCGCGTCGGCGGAGGCGCAGCCGGATAAATGTACTGAGTTCATCGAAGTCCGGCGCGAGCTCCCGGGCCTGCAGCGTGTAGAGCGCGTCCCGGCACGCATGGTAGTGCGCCTTGCCATTGCGCGCGCGGAGGAACGTTTCGATTTTGTCGCTGAAGGTGAGCAGGCCGAAGAGGTCGCCTTGCTGCTCCGCGGCGAGACCGAGGACGAGGGCGGCGGTGATGAAACGCTCCAGGGCAGTCGAGGGTCGAGAGTCGAGAGCCGAAGGCAGGACGGTTTCTTGCACTCGACCCTCGACTTTCGACTCTCGACTCAGCGAACGGGCGCTGAGCCGTGACGCATCGATGATGACATAGACTTCCTGCGTGCGTTCGATTTGATAGACCTTTGTCACCGGATGGCCGCGTTTGGCCGTCGCTTTCCAATGAACGTCTTCGAAGCTGTCACCGGAAATGTACTCGCGCAACTTCTCGAAATCGCGCCCACGTCCAATCTGGCGTTGCGCGTGAACGCCGAACGCGCCGCGATTCAGGAAAAGCGCGGCGAGATTGTTCCGATCGCGGGCGAGATTCGGATAGACGCGCACTTCGCCCGCGACGGGAACAGTTTTCCATCGCGCCCAGAAACCCAACGGAGACGCGGCTTCGATGCGCGCCGAAGTGATCTGGAACTTTCCGCGCTCGGAGGCGGAGCAGCTCCACTCGAAGGCGGACCATTCCGAAGCAGGCGGAAGTTCGACGGTGAATTCATCGACGCCAGGAAGCAACTCTCGCGGAAGCGCCAGCGCGATGCGAACCGTCCGCGCGCGTTGGGTTGGATTGCGCACGCGGACGCCAATGGAAAAAGCGCGCTCCTGCGTGGCTCGAACCAGCGGCGTCAGTTCGATGGCCACGCCGCGCAACGTGTCCACCGTTAAGAACGCATCGATGACGACGGCCAGTGCGAACAGAGCGATGACTGCGAACGAAATTGCGGCGGCGCCCGGCACCAGGCCAGCGAGCGTGGCGAACGGGACCACGATAATGGTGAACCACAGCAATAGTCGTGTGCGGGGAACGATCATGTGCCAGTAATCCGAAACGCGACGGCATCGACCGTGGACTTCCCTCTCCCCTCAACGGGAAAAGGGATCGAGGGTGGGGGGTGGCGACGCAAATAGAGTTCCATGCGACGCGAAGCCTCATTGCCTTCCCACCCCTCACCCCGGCCCTCTCCCCTTTGAAGGGAGAGGGAGGGCGTCGGCGCGTGCTGAAGTTTTCGTCGCATACGTTCGCTTATCTCGGCACCGCAATCTCCTGGAGGATGCGTTCAATCACTTCGCCGACAGCCAAACCTTCAATCTCGAACTCAGGCCGGAGAATCAAACGATGTTCGAGCACGGGCACGGCCATGGATTTGATATCATCAGGCGTAACGAAATCACGTCCGGCAATGGCAGCGTAGGCGCGTGCGGCGAGGAGCAGGCTTTGTGTGGCGCGCGGGCCGGCGCCGACGAGGACGCTCTCGTGCTGCCGCGTGCCGCGCACGATATCGACGATGTAGCCCAGCAGTTCCTCGCGCAACGTGATTCCTTGCAGACTGTGCCGCATTTCGCGCAAGTCCTCGGCTTTGATCACGGCTTGCACGGCGCCACGGGCGAGGGTGGCCTCCGGTGAGTCATCGCCGAGCATTCGTTGCGCGAGAATCAATTCTTCATCGCGAGCGGGCGCGCTCATCGAAATCTTCAACATGAAGCGGTCCTTCTGCGCTTCGGGCAGCGGATACGTTCCTTCGTATTCGATTGGATTCTGCGTTGCGAAGACAGTGAAGCTTTCCGGAAGCGGATGCGTTTCGCGGTCAATCGTCACGAGCCGCTCCTGCATCGCCTGCAAAAGTGCAGACTGTGTTTTCGCTGGCGCGCGATTGATTTCATCAGCGAGGAGAAACGACGTGAAGACGGGGCCGCGAATCAATGTGAACTCGTTGCGCTGAAGATTGAAAATGTTCGTGCCCGTGATGTCAGCGGGCATGAGGTCGGGCGTGAACTGGATGCGCGCGAAGTCGCAGCCGAGCACGTGCGCGAGCGTGCGCACGAGTAAAGTCTTCGCAACGCCGGGCACGCCTTCGATGAGCGCGTGCTGGCCGGCGAAGATGGCGATGAGTGCGCGGTCCACTACGTCGGCCTGGCCGATGATGACTTTGGCGACTTCCTGCCGCGCCTGGGTGAGGACTTCTTTGAGTCGTTCGGTATTGGTCATACAAGTGCGTTATTTCTTGCGATTCAAAATGCGCGCAATCTCCCGATACGTATCCACCACGTTCGGTGTTTCCTGTGCGTTGAATTTCTCGACCACGCCGCGAATTTTCTCGCGGCGCGGCGGTGTGACGCGCCCGTCGAGTCGCGATGATTTGTGCCATTCGTCGAGAGCGGTCTGGAGCAAGTTCTTCGGCGCAATGCCACGGCGGAGCAAATTCTCGAAACCGGCGGCTGATTCGCGGCCCAACACGGGCGCGACCTCCGCCGATTCATTGCTTCGCGGGAGAAAACTGACGGAACTTTTCCAGATGAAGAGCGCCGCCAGCGCGAGCAGGGCAATCACGCCGCCGTGCAAACCGTAGCGCCGCGCGAGCGTGGCGATGCCCGGTTTCTCTTGAACGCCCAGATGCGTTTCGTCGAAAAAAACTTCGTGGCTCTCGCCCGGCAGCCACGCCAGCAGGTCCGCCGCGCGCTCGTTTCGCATGGCTTCGTTACTCACGAAATAGGAGTCAGTCGCCAGAATGAGCGAACCATTGCCGTGCTCGCGTTCGATCATCACCGGGTCGGTGCCACGCGCGTAGATGACACGCCAAGCGACGTCGAGATTCGAGAACACGAGAGCGCTGTGCCATGTCATGTTCGTGGGAAATGGGCCGGGTTGAATCCGCTTCGCCACGACCGGCGAAAACAATCGGGCGTCGCGCGTCGTGGGAATGTATTCGTAGCCGAAGCCCCACTTCTCGCGCAGGTTCACGGGCGGCGGCCGGTCTTCGTCGCGCTGTTGGCCGGGACGTTTGAACGCGGGGCGGTTCGTGCCCAGGCCGGAAGTGAAGAAGCGCGGCTTGCCCAGTTCGGGATACAAAGTCACCACCAGTCTGCCACCGCGGCGCACAAAGTTTTCGAGAGCTTTGTATTCGTCTTGCTCAGCAGACATTTCGCTCCACGGCAAACCGAAAACGAACAGCGTGGCGCCGCGGCCTTCGGGAAGTTTTTCGATGGACTGAACGAACTTGTGCACTTTCACGCCGCCAGCCTGTTCGAGGCTCTCGAAATAAACGCGGCAGCCAAGCGGGTCGCCGCGAAAGGAGGAATAGTGCGGATAAACATCGCCGGTCGCGAAGCGCAGGTTGAACAACTGAATGAGGCCGTAGCCAAACGCGACCAGCACGACGAGCAATGCGAGGACAAGAATAGCGCGGCGGTTCAGCATTCTTTGATCCTTTCCACATTGCCGCGAAACTGCTGGAGCAAGTCCGCATTGATTTCGTGCAGGCCGTACCAGACGCGATCGAAGACGGAAACGTTTTGCGAAAATGTTTTCATGACGTCGGGCAGCGCGTGGCTGCGGCGGAGCAGTTCGCGCTCGTAATCGCGATTGCTCTTGAACTTCGCGATGCTGACCAGGTTGCGCGCGGCGAGGTGCGCCAGGCTGGAGAAATAAAACGCGCGCATGGCGAGGCGCAATTCGCCGCGTTCGAGCAGTTCGAGCGCGAGCTTTGTCCAGCCGTCCACCGGCAATTCGTCGCCCGCCACGTCGTCGCTGGCGAGGTCGGGCACAGGCGCGGCGGGCGTCGCCTCCATTTCGGCGCTGGCCGTGCGCAAACGCATGCGCCAGAGCAGCCACACCAGCACTCCGACGATCGCGACTGCGAGGCCGATGAAGAGATAAAGAAAACCGTGCGCTGAGAAGGAGAACGTGCCAGCCCTCGGCGCGGTGGTGCGCCGAAATGATTTGTTGAACCAGTCTCCGATGGCCCGAAACGTTTTCTTAGACCATTCGCGAATGCGCTTCCACAGGGCCGATTCTTCCTGTTCCGTTCGTTCGCGTTTGGGTCGCGGTTCGCGCCAGGTGTATTCGGGGCGTTGCAATATTCTCTCGATGGAACGGTCGAGTTCCGTTCCGCGTTCGGAGGCGGGCGGCTGTGGATTCGCTGCGGGCACAGCCGCCTTCGCGGAGGAAGGAGCCGCCAGCGCGAGCCAGAGAACCAAAACCGCCAGTACCGGCTTTTCGAAACTGCGCAGCGTCACTCGCAAATCCTCACCCGTCGTGCGCGACTCGCCATAGAAACAGCGCATCACGTAAGCGGCCTTTATCAACGGATCGACACAGAGATAAGTCACGCCTATCGCCGCGGCGAGAAACGTCGTGTTCAGACTGCTTCCGAAGCTCAGTGTAAAATTGGTCTCCACACCCCCGAAGATTCTCACGAGCTGCGGCGCAAACAGCATCGTGATGCCGATGTTCAGGAACACGAAGAAGGCGAACAGGGTCAGGATGGCGAGCGCGGTGTGGCCTTGCATGGGAGCGAAGCGCGCTTGTTGCCAACTGCGGCGTGCGAGAGAGCGGAGAGCCGGTTCGCGCAGGCCGAATACGGTTGCGTTTTGATAAAATGCGAATGTCCAGACAATCGGGAGCAAAACATTGGCGGCGATGGGAATGAGAAAGAGGCCCGTGGAATGAATCAGCGTTTGCGAGCCGACAGCGCGAAAAAGGGCGCTCGCGGTGATTCGTGGCGTTGGTTCATTCGCAACTTGCGCCGAGAGTTTCAGGGCGAAAATGGATTGCCATACTTTCATCCAAACGAAAAGAAGGCTCAGGCCAATCGCGCCGCCGACGAGGTGCTGTTCGGCAAGTCCGCTGCGGCTCATGTCCGACCAGAAGAAAAGCGCCGCGAGCACGAAGGGCGCGGAGCCGGCGTAATAACAGAGCAACGTGGCGGGCGAAGCGAGCCGCAAGGCGTGGATGGACTGTTCGAGCAAGTCGAGTCCGCCGAGCATGGTTCGTGGATCGCGGCGTTTCATTCGTCAGTAGTCCGTTGGAACCCGGGAAGTTGGAACCACCGAAGACACGGAAGACACGGAAAAGAATTTGGCTGCGCGCCGCGTTCCGTTCTTTCCGTGTAGTCTGTGTGTTCCGTGGTCTCCCGCTTCATTCCGTCTTCCACCATTTGTCCACCCATACGCTGCCTTCATGAAACGAGGATGGAATCGAAAGCAGCGTGGCGCCGCAAAGATAGAAGAAAAACCAGACGATGCTCAGCCCAATCGAGAGCTGCGCGAACGGCGGCGCCCAGGCGAAGACGGCGCGTTTGGGTTGCGGCGCGGCGGTGATTTTCTTCAGGCACGTGGCGCAGATGACGCGGTCTTCGTGCTCGGTGATGCACTCGCGGCAATAGAACTGTCGGCACTCGGGGCAGCGCGCGACAGCTTCGCGCAGGGAATGATGAAAGCAACGTTGATGGACGAGTGAAGACATTTCAGGAACCAATTACGGGCGGCGCATTCACGCTGGGTCCGCGTTGCGCAACTTGCCTGGCAATGAGGTCGGCCACCAGTTGATCGCCGGGCAATTCTCCCTGGGCGGCGATGATGAGCGGTTCGATACGGGCAATGAATTTGTTTGCCGCGCGAACGCGGCTGACGGCCGGGAGGCGTTCGGTTTGCACGGCGGTGCGGATGTGAAAGGCGCACGTGGGGCCGAGGGCCATGTTTACAAAGAGCGCCACGCCGAAAGGCGCCGCGATGCACGCGAGAATAATGCTGCCCGGGCCGCTATTCACGACCAATGCGAGCACCCCAAAGAACGCGAGGAATGAAGCCCAGACAGCGTTCCAAATCTTTCCAATGTGGGTACGGCGCACAACGACGCCCTGGATGTCATTGAAGAAAAAGCGGCGATACGTTTCCGAGTAACCGCGCGTCAGCACGAGCAGCACGTGATCGTCTCCAAGCCAGACGCGCGAAGGGCCGCCCCAGGTAAGGCCGCGACCGGGCAATCTTTTGTAGCGCGACGTTGTCATTCGAATTCACCGGCCCGCGTCACCAGAAAGTAAATGCCAACGCCCCATCCGCCCATGACGATCAGCGCGAAGACGATGGCGAGCACAAACCGCCACTTGCCGCGCGGTGCGATGCTGCCCGGCTTCCGCCAGCCGACAATCGCCAGAACAATTGCGGCGGGAGACGTCACGATGGAGAAAAACCACAAAAAGACGGTGGCAATGGGCAGCACCGCCACACTAAGCGCAATGTTGTCCCAAAGCACGCGCCGGCTTTCCAGTGTTGTGAGCGCGCCTTTGCGCCGGCCGGATTCGATGCAGGCCGGGCAGAGATGCTGCCCGTGCAACTCCACGTCACACAGCGCGCAGATGAAACGCCCGCACGCTTCGCACGGCACGTGCGCGGTCTTGTTCGGATGATAAAAGCACGCGGCCTGGCCGGCGTCGGTGATGCGTTCGCCGACCTGGCCTTGCTGCGGAGGACGGAACAGGGCAGGGAACGCGCGCACCAGAATTGAAGCATTGCAACTCGGACAGGCCGCAAATACCTGCGCGTTGAAATAAGCGGAGGGAACAGGCGAAGAACACTCCGTGCAAAGGATTTGCGCGCTCATTTGAAAACGACGCGGGTGTTGCAGATGTGGTCGTGCAACGTTCGCTTCTGATCGTCGAAGGCACAAAGGATGTAGCCGATGTAGCAGATCATGCCACTGAGCATTTCGGCAAAGTAACGTCCAATCGCGCGGCCAATAGTGAGACGTTCGCCGTTCGCTGTTACCACGTTCAGGTTGACCGCCATTTTGCCCGGTGTCGCGCCATACTTGACGACAAAGAACACCGTGTAGAACCCGTTCAGCACCATGACTATGAATTGCACGCCGAGCTGCAAACCCATTTGCGCGAAGAGAGCTTCCATGTTCGGCGGACCGGCCTGCGGACTGAATATTCTCAATCCGAATCCGAAGATGGCGATCAAGCAGATTATCACGATGGGGATACCGATAATGACACTGTCGATGAACTTCGCGACGACACGAATCCAGAATCCACCGTAACGCATGACACCGGGCGCAACGGGTACGCGCGCGGTCCCTTCACGCATTTTTTGCAAATAGATCGGCTTGCAGGCGGCACAGATGATCAGGCCATTGATCTGCATTGTGTCTTCAGCGGGCACAAGCTTGCGGCATTCCTGGCAGACAACTTGTCCGGACGCGGCTTCGATGGCAGGTGATGGAGGGAGTGGCGTCGCGGCTGAAATCGATGGCGCAGCAGGAACAACTGCGGAGTACGCTTCCCAATTGGGCATTCCTTCGCGCCACACAAGCGTCGAAGGCTGAATGACCCCTTCGCGCACGAGACGCTCGAAGTCAGCCTCGTTGACCGGGCCCACTTGTTGTCCGCCATTGGCGTAAAACCAGTTCATGCGTCAGCCTGGCACCATGTCCATTCGCACCACGCGAGTGTCACAAATCATGTCCACGACCGTGCGCCGCTCGCTATCAAAAAACGCAGTGATGTTCGTGAGTCCCATGGTGAACGCGTTGATGATGTAGAGCGCCACGGCGCGGCTGAACGCACGAGTGTAGCTCACAGGACTTCTGTCAGCGCGGACCATTTCCAGTTTCATGATTTTCATTCCGGGCGTGGAACCGCTTCGTCCGATGAAGAAAGTCCAATAGAAAAAGATCCAACCGAAGGCCAGCAGCATAGACAGAATGAAAATAAAACCGGTCGCCATTTCAGGTGTGGGAGAACCGCGGCCTTTCTGAGACATGACTGTGCCCAGCACAAAAAAGAAGAACAGGAACCAGCCAATAACGAGCGGCACCATGACGAACGTCCAATCGAGAATGTAAGCAACCAAACGTACCCACGGATCGCCGAGGTCCGATTCCGGTTGCGGTGTCGATGGGAACGCGGTGACTCGACTGTGGAGAACCGGCACTTTTATAGGCGTATTCAGCCCTTCGCGCACCTGCTGGACGTAGGCTGGCTTGCACGCGGCGCACACGGCGCGCCCGCTGATGTGCACAAGCTGGTCTGCGGGAATGATGTTGCCGCAGTAAGTGCAAAAGAAATGAGGCAATACAGGCGGTGGTCCGGCGGTGAGTTCTGGCGGCACGCCGCCGGCGGACGAACTGGAAGAAGGAGCCGGCGGCGGCGAATTTTGAATGGTGCGTGTGACTTCGGATGCGGGTTGCCACGTTGGCATCCCCGAACGCCAGAGCATCGTCGTGGGCAAAATGGAACCGAGGCGGAGTTTCGAAAGTAATTCTTCGTCGGAGATTGGCCCGGCGGGTCCACCATCTTTCACGTAGTACCAGGTCATCGAATGGAATGACTGAGAATGCGCGAGGCAAAGGCGTGTGTGAAGTGTTTTTGCGTTTGTGGAGGATGAATGTCTTGCGAAGGTTGCGAAAGATTTGAAGGATTCGTCAACAATTGCCAAGTCTCAGTTTATGGGCTCGCGCGAACCGAGTGCTTTTACGTCTTCGCTTCCTTCGGAGCCTTCGCGAGACAGTTCATCGTTCAATTTCTTTGCCGCACGCTTCTTGAACCACTTTCGTAATTCGCTAGTCTCATCGCATGGCGTTCCCATCAGTGAAAATGGTGTGCGTTGCGGCGTTCTGCTTTGTTGTGTCCGCGTTCTGCGCTGAACCGCTGAAATGGGAAACGGGGCCTGGCTATCGCGTCGCCGCCGTTTCTCCAGTGCCGACGGGGAAGACGGGCTTTGCATCGCTCAACTCGACCCAAACTGGCATTCGCTTCACTAATTTGCTTTCGATTGATGCCGCCGCGACGAACCATAACCTGATGCAGGGTGCGGGTGTGGCCGCGGGCGACTTCGATGGTGATGGCTGGTGCGATCTGTATTTCTGCAGCGTGGTGGGTCGCAACACGCTTTATCGCAATCTCGGCAACTTCCGTTTCGAGGACGTGACGGACAAAGCAGGGGTGGCTTGCCCCGGAATGCTTTCCACAGGCGCGGCTTTCGCGGACGTGAATGGCGATGGCGCGGCGGATTTGATGGTCGCGGCGAACAACGGCGTCCGGTTGTTTTTTAATCAAGGCAACGGCCAATTCACGAACGGCACCGTGGCAGCGGGACTGAACGCAAAGCCGTTGGGCAGCACATCCATCGCGCTCGCGGACCTCGACGGCAATGGAACACTGGACCTGTTCATCGCGAATTACGGTGAGATCACCATTCTGCGTTCCGGCGGGGAAGTGAGCTATCGCTTCGTGAACAACAAGCCGGTGGTCAGTGGCCGATTCGCGCGCCGTTGGAAAATCATCGATGGCAAGTTGCTCGAGTATGGCGAGCCAAGCGCGGTTTATCTCAACGACGGCCAGGGACATTTTACTCTGCTCTCGTGGACGGACGGGAGATTTCTCGACGAAGACGGCAAGGCGCTCAAGGAACTGCCGATGGACCTGAGCCTTTCGGTGATGATGCGTGACATCAACGGCGACGGCGTGCCGGACATTTACGTGAGCAATGATTTTCAAACGCCCGACCGGATCTGGATCAACGACGGCAAAGCGCAATTCCGCGCGCTGCCGCAACTGGCCATGCGGCAGGTGAGCCATTTTTCCATGGGCGCCGACTTCGCCGACATCGATCGCGATGGCCGCGATGATTTCGTGGTGATGGACATGCTGAGCCGATTTCACGCGTTGAAAATGACGCAGATGATCGACACGAACCTGATGACGTCGAGGCCCGGCGATATCGACGACCGGCCGCAGATTCGGCGCAACACGCTGTTCTGGAACCGCGGCGATGGCACTTACGCCGAGATTGCGAACTTTGCGGGCCTGGAAGCGTCTGACTGGAGCTGGACGCCGGCGTTCATCGACGTGGACCTGGATGGCTACGAAGATTTGCTCGTGAGTAATGGTCACGCGTTCGACACGCAAGACCTGGACATGACCATGCAGCCGAAGGAGAAGGGGCCGGACGCCGCACAGAGAGCGTTACTGCGTTATCCAAAACTGGAGACGCCCAACTGCGCTTTTCGCAATCGCCGTGATCGTACGTTCGAAGAAGTCGGCGCACAGTGGGGTTTTGATTCGAAACAGGTTTGCCACGGAATCCTTTTCGCGGACCTCGATAACGACGCGGACCTCGACGTCGTGGTGAGTTCGCTCAACGCGCCCGCGCTCATTTACCGCAATGAGTCCGCGGCACCGCGGGTTCTCGTGCGATTGAAAGGCAAAGCGCCCAACGCGCGTGGCATTGGCGCGAAAATCAAAGTTCGCGGCGGCGCAGCACCGGAGCAATCGCAGGAAATCATTTGCGGCGGGCGTTATCTTTCAGCGGATGAACCGGCGCGAATGTTCGCAGCGGGCTCGCTCACCAACAGGCTTGAAATTGAGGTCACGTGGCGAAATGGGACGAGCAGTATCGTCACCGATGCGCGCGCGAACTGCATTTACGAGATCGACGAAGCGAGCGTGCGGCCTGCCGAAGTAACGAAACGTCCGGCCCCGCCTCCGGCTCAGTTCAAGGACGTGACTTCGTTGCTGACTCACAAGCATCACGAGGAAGCGTTCGACGATTTCGCGCGTCAGCCGCTGCTCGCGAAGAAGCTCAGTCAACTCGGCCCCGGCGTGGCGTGGATTGATTTGGATGGCGATGGGCACGATAAACTGATGATTGGCAGCGGACGCAATGGGCCGCTGACTCTTTTCAAATCGACCGGCACACAAACGTTTTCCAAAACTGAAATCACAAATGCCGCTTCCGACGATCTGTTGGGCATGAGTGCATGGGCGATCGGGAACAAACGTTTGCTGCTCATGGCGCGGGCGAATTACGAGAGTGGCGGCCCGGCGGCCTTGTTGGCATTGTCGTCGGCGCAATCCGGTTTGGTTGTCAGCACTCAATCAATCGCGCTCGCCGGTTCGCCTGGGTCACTGGCGGTTGCCGATATGGATGGCGACGGAGATTTAGACGTGTTCGCCGGCGCGCGTGTCACGCCGGGCCGTTATCCCGAAGCGCCTGGATCTCAACTTCTGCGAAACGAAAACGGCAGGCTTACGCTGGACGCAGAGAATACACGCGTGCTGCAGAACGCCGGCATGGTTAGCGCCGCAGTGTGGAGCGATCTCGATGGAGATAGCTTGGCCGAACTGATTCTCGCGTGTGAGTGGGGTCCTCTCAAAATCTTCCGCAACGATCACGGCAAGCTTTCATCATGGGTTCCCCGCACGACTGGCGCTGCTCTCGACCCTCGCCTCTCGGCCCTCGACCACTTCACCGGTTGGTGGACGAGCGTGACAACGGGCGACATCGACGGGGATGGACGCCTCGACATCATCGCCGGAAACTGGGGACTGAACAGTTGGTATCGAGCCATTCCGGAGCATCCGCAGAAGTTGTATTACGGAGATTTCAGTGGCGACGGCAGCGTTCCGTGTATCGAGGCCGAGTTCGATTTCACGCTGAACAAATTCGTGCCGCGCGAGAATCTCACGATCCTTGCTCCCGCCATGCCGTTTCTGCGTGCGAATTTTCCGATGCACGCATCGTTTCGCAGCGCGGGCGTGGAAGACGTACTGGGGGAACGGCGGAGCGGTGCGAAGGAAGTCCAGGCCGCAACGCTCGCAACAGCGGTGTTCCTCAATCGCGGCGATCACTTTGAAGCGAAACAACTCGCGGACGAAGTGCAATGGGCGCCGGTCTTCGGCATCAGTGTGGCCGACGCGGACGGCGACGGAAGCGACGACGTTTTCCTGGCGCAAAACTTTTTCGCCACGCGCAAAGAAATTCCCCGCCTCGATGGCGGGCGTGGACTTTGGTTGCGCAACAATGGCAAAGGAAATCTTCAGCCGATGGGAGCGGAGGAATCCGGCGTGGCCGTGTGGGGCGAACAACGCGGGTGCGCGGTCGGAGATTTTGATGAGGATGGGCGCGTCGATCTGGTCGTGGCTCAGAATGCCGCCGCGACCAGGCTCTTTCGGAATGAAACCGCAAAACCCGGCGTGCGCGTGCGTCTCAAAGGCCCTTCGGGAAACCCAGACGGCATCGGCGCGGTCATGCGTTTGAAATACGCCGATGGTTTGGGACCGGCGCGCGAAGTTCATGGCGGCTCCGGTTATCTTTCACAGGACAGCGCGGTGCTCATTCTTGGCACGCGCGAATTGCCGACCCACGTCATCGTGCGATGGCCCGGCGGAAAAATAATGGAGTTGCCCGTTGGTGCTGGCGTGAAAACAGCGCTGGTTGAATTCGGGAAGTAAGGCGGAAAGGCGAGTGGTTACTCACCGTAAGTTTGTTTGAAAATCGGCCTTGGACTGCGCCGGTCCTCTGGCGCTTTCAACCGTCCCGCTGCCATAGCAAAGCGCCAGAGGACTGGCCGCAGTCCAAGACTGCTACCGCGGTTGACGAGTGCCGCGTCGATTCACTTCTGCATCGCCGCCGGCGCGGGAAAGCTCACCGTGGCCTTCGTCTCCTGACCGGGCGTGCTGGCGATTGAGAAATGGCCGCCGTTCAATTCCGTCAAACGCTTGGCAATGATGAGTCCGAGTCCAGCGCCCTGCTGTTCGTACTTCTCGCGCTCGAATTGAATGTGTGGACCGATGCTTGCGATCTGTTCCGCTGTCATGCCGCGGCCTGTGTTCACGACGTGCAGCAAAAACGTCTGCTCCATGGCGCCTGAGACGATGCGCACGGTCGTGCCGGCTTCGGAAAACTTGAACGCATTGTCCACCAGCTCCTCGATAATTTTTTGCAGATTGTCTTCGATGGCCGGGATCGTGCAGGGCTTCACGTCGAGTTGCAGGTCCTGTGGCCGTTTCCAGCGCGCCGCCACGGCGCGAGCGCAATTTGCAATCAGCGGCCCGCTGGCCGTGAAGCTCGTGCTGGCCCGCGCCAGAATCGACTTGGCGTCCTTGGCCATCAATTCGATCTGTGCGTAGGCGAGGAAGTTTTCGATCAATCGGTGCAACCGTTCTGCGGCGTCATGAATGAACCGCGCGGATTCCAGCACCTCCGCAGATTTCATGCTCTCATGATCGTCAATGAGAATCTGCGCCAGGCCCATAATGCCGTTGAGCGGCGTGCGCAATTCGTGCGGCAGAGCGAGCGTCATCTTGCCGCGCAATTCGTCGAGCTTCTTCTCGGACTTGCGCTCGATTTCCGCCTGCTTTTCGAGCCGGGCGTTGACCGCGGCCAGCAATTCCGACGGCGTGAACGGCTTGGTCAGATAATCGTCGGCGCCCATCTCCATGCCGCGGCGGACGTTCGGGCGCTCGACCGCGCCGGAAAGAAACATGAACGGAATGCCCGCCGTGCGCTCGTCTTCGCGCAAACGCGCCAGTGTCCCGAACCCGTCGAGCTTTGGCATGTTCACGTCGCAAATGATGAGGTCGGGCAAATGTTCCCTGGCGATCGCGATGCCGCTCTCGCCATCTTCGGCCATGAGCGTGAAGAAGCCGAACATGTTGAGCGTTTCGTCGATAATCATCCTGATTTCGGGCGTATCGTCGATGACCAAAACTTTTTTCATCAATTTCAGGCGCGATTCTAAACAGGACGAAGCATGAGTGACAAACGATTCATTTATTTTCTGAACTTCCGCGCCGCCCGCCCGCCGCAGTTCAGCGCGCCTGGACTTGCAGACCATAGGGGACAGGCGCGTTCGCGAACGACATCACGGCGTGCTCCGAAGTCACTCCGCGAAAAGGATCGTTGGTGATGAGCAGGTTGCCATCGAGGTCGAGATAATCCGTCAGTTCTGCGAGGTGCGCACCGGCGGAAGTGAGGATGCTCGATTCGATCATGCATCCCAGCATCGTTTTCAATCCGGCTTTGCGGGCGGCGGACAATGCCTCGAAGCCGCGGGTCACGCCGCCAGTTTTGCACAGCTTGACGTTTACGGCGTGAAAGCAATCGGCGCAGCGCGAAAGATCGTTCGCGCTCAAATACGATTCATCCGCCATGATGGGCAGCGGAGAACGCTCCTTCAGCCACGCAAAATCCTGCGGCGGCATGGATGAGGGCATGGGCTGCTCGATGAATTCGATGTGCGGATCGCGCACTAGCCATTCGATTCGTCGGAGCGCATCTTCTTTCGTTGTCCACGCTTCGTTCGCATCGACGCGGATGGTTTTTGTCGGTGAAATTTCGCGCACGGCGGCGAGGTTCTCTGCATCGTTCGGCGAACCGACTTTGATTTTCAGAATCGGGAACGGCTCGGCCTCCCGCACCTTGCGGCGAATCACTTCCGGCGTGTCGATGCCGATGGTGAACGACGTGACGTGTTTGCCTTCCGCGAAACCCAGGCCGAGAAAATCGTGCAACGACTTGCGTGCCTTATTCGCCGCGCCGTCGAGGAGCGCAACGTTGATGGCGCCCTTCGGCGAAAAATCTTTTGGTGAGAGGGACTCCACGTAAACCATGCTGTTCGCGACATCGTCGAACGAAAGCCGTGACGCATCCACGCGTTCCAGAAACTCCGCGGACGTTTGTGCCGTTTCGTTGTATCGGCTTGTAGGAGCGGCTTCGCCCAGCCCCATCACGCCATCTGCGTCGGAGAGTTCTACGAACACAGCGGGATAAGTGTCCTTCCCGCCCTGGGCCAGGCTGCTCGCCACCGTCCAACGATGCGTGAGCCGCAAATCAAAGCGGCGAAATGAAAGCTTCATGGGTTTCTGACTTCTTGATTACCGATCACTTCTGCTCCGCCGGCAACGGCACTTGCGCCGGGCTGCGCAAATACGCGAGCAGGTCGCGCACTTCGTCCTCCGTGATCGCTTGCAGCAATCCCTCCGGCATCATCGAGAGTTCCGTTTGCGTCATGGACTTCAACTCATTGCGCGGAACTATCAGCGTTTCGTTCGCCGTCACGACGGTGATCGCGTTGTCGTCCTGCTTCGTCACGATGCCGGTGATGGAACGCTCGTCCTTCGTCTCGATGTTCGACGTGCGGTAATCATTTGGAATGACCCCGTTTGGATCCACGGCATTGTGGAGAATGTAATCGAGATCGCCGCGGTTTGATCCCGTGATGTCCGGCCCGACCTTTCCGCCCTCGCCGAAAAGGGTGTGACACTGCTGGCAAACGCGCGAGTACACGCCGCGTCCGCGCTGCGCACCTCCATAACCTTTCGTCTCCACCAGTTTCTTGAAGCGTGCGATGTCCTTCAACTTGTCCGCCTCCGTCTCGCGCGCAACACCCCAGTTCTTCACGACCTGCTCGTCGATTTGCGCGTCCTTCAGATTTCGAAGTTGCCGAAGGAGGTCCGCAGTCAGGTCCGTTGCCGGAATTCTTTTCGCGCCCACTGCTATGAGCATCGCCTTGGCATAGGTTGCGCGCGAAGCCAGCGTGTTCACTGCGTCCTTTTTCTCCGCAACGCTCAACGAGGGATACATCTCCAAAATTGCTCCCGGCGTCTTCGCGTCATCGTAAGCCGCCAGGCCGCGTAACGCTCCGCCGCGCATCACCGGGTCATGGAGCAACCGCTGCAACGATGCTGGCAACGCCGCGTCCTTCGCCTGCAACAACGACGCGAGCGCATTGCTTCGTGCCGAGATACCCGCACTCGCGTTCAGCAATGTTTCGCGCAATGCCCTCAAGGCCGACGCGCTGCCAAACGTCACCGACAGCGACTGCGCCAGTTCGCGCACCTGCGCGTTCGGACTTTTACCGAGCTTCTCCGCCAGCGCTTCCCAGCCGGCGGGCATCTTCACTTCGCGACGGCCTTTCAGCCCATCGCTCATGCCTTTGAGCAAATCGAGTTGGAACTGCGGGTCGTCGCTCGTGCCGAGCAATTGGACCAGAGCGGGCAGGGCATCGTCCGTGTCCTCCGCTCCACCAGGCGCGGGCAGCGCACAAATCAGCACCAGCAAACTACACAACAAGATCGTGAATCGACGAACGCTCATCATCAATGGCGCTTTGACATACGCTGCAACGGCACGCGGCACAAGAAGGGAGAGAGCGGCGTGGCTATGTGCGGTAGTGCCACGAATAGGGTAGGGCGACGCTGTCTCAGCGCGCCGGGCCACGGCGTTGGTAACGCGCACAGACTGCCCATACCTCACCCGGCGCGCTGAGGACAGCGTCGCCCTACCCTGTTGCGCCACAGCCGCGCTCCTCTCGAAAAAACAAGCGCAGATGCACCCGCACCTGCGCCGCTCGCGGGAGACCAATCCGTCCTGAGAATCGGCACTCAGACCGCGAGAGCACAGAGCATAGCGACCTGGCGCGCTTTGAATATTGGGCCTTCAACGCGTCGTGCGTCCCGTACTTTTAGGAAAGGTGCCCCGTGCTTCCCCTACAAGTTCCTACGCAAACGGGCGCGGAACTCTTCAGTCTGCGGCGTCTCCCAAAGACGGCGATTCACAACCGCGACACGAGCAGCTCGCGCTGGAAGACCATTTCCTTGGGCAGGTGCGCGTAGATTTTCATGAACAGTTCGTCCTGCGAAAGCAGTTCACGCCGCCATTCGTCGAGATCGATGGTCTGCGCTTTGGCGAGGCGCTCGGGTGTGAAGGAGGGCAGCCCTTCGAGATCAAAGCTGTTCGGGCCGGGCACCCAGCCGAGTGGGGTTTCGTTCGCGTCGGCGTGGCCATGACAGCGGTCCACGATCCATTTAAGCACGCGCATGTTTTCGCTGTAGCCGGGCCAAAGGTATTCGCCGCGCTCATCTTTCCGAAACCAGTTCACGTGAAAGATGCGCGGCACGTATTGAAGACGCTTTCGCATCGAGAGCCAGTGGCGGAAATAGTCGCCCATGTTGTAGCCGCAGAAGGGGAGCATGGCCATGGGGTCGCGACGCACTTGACCGATGGGAGGAAGTCGAACGTCGAACGTCGAACGTCGAACGCTGGAAGAGGACGGGCTCTGGCCTTCGACTCTCGACTCTCGACTCTCGACCACCGGCGAGGCCGCCGCCGTCATCTCGGATCCAATCGTCGCCCCCACATAGACGCCGTGAATCCAATTGAACGCCTGATAGACCAGCGGCGCAGTGGTGGCGCGGCGTCCGCCGAAAATAATCGCGCTCACCGGCACGCCTTGCGGATCGTTCACGGCAGGGTCGAGGGCGGGATTGTTCGTCATCGGCGAGCAGAAACGGCTGTTTGGCTGCGCAGCTTTCTCCTTTGAGTCGGGCGTCCAGGGGCGGCCACGCCAATCAATGGCTTCGCGCGGCGGCGCATCGGTCTTGCCTTCCCACCACACATCGCCATCGGGAAGCAGCGCGACGTTGGTGAAAATCGTGTCGCAGCGCACGATCTCCATCGCGTTCGGGTTCGACTTCGCGCTCGTGCCGGGCGCGACACCGAAATAACCGGCTTCGGGATTGATCGCGTAAAGACGTCCATCAGCTCCCGCTTTCATCCACGCGATGTCGTCGCCGACCGTAGAAATCCTCCAGTCCTTGAAACGAGGCGGCGGAACGAGCATGGCAAAGTTCGTCTTGCCGCACGCGCTTGGAAACGCCGCCGTGACGTAAGTTTTTTCGCCGGCCGGCGATTCCACGCCGAGAATCAGCATGTGCTCCGCGAGCCAGCCTTCGTGGCGGCCGAGATACGAACCGATGCGCAGCGCGAGACACTTCTTTCCGAGTAACGCATTGCCGCCGTAATTCGAGCCGACGGAAATGACCGCGTTTTCCTGCGGAAAGTGCGCGATGTAACGGCGCTCGGGATTCACATCCAACATGCAGTGCAGGCCGCGATTGAACTCGTCGCCGTCCCCGAGATGTTCCCACGCGATGCGTCCCATGCGCGTCATGATTCGCATCGAGAGCACGACGTAGATGGAATCGGTCAGCTCGATGCCGACTTTGCTGAGCGGGGAGCCGGGCGGCCCCATCAGATAAGGCACCACATACATTGTGCGCCCGCGCATGGCTCCGTCACAGAGCGCGCGCAGCTTCGAATGCATTTCGCGCGGCGGGAGCCAGTTGTTCGTTGGGCCGGCCTCTTCCTGCGTGGTTGTGCAGATAAAAGTGCATTGCTCGGAGCGCGCCACGTCGTTGGGATTCGAGCGGTGCAGGTAACAACCGGGAAGCTTCTGCTGATTCAATTCAATGAGGACGCCGTTTTTTACCGCCGCGCGGGTGAGGGCGTTCTTTTCCTCTTCCGAGCCGTCGCACCAAAAGACGAAATCGGGCTGGCAAAGCGCGACTTGTTCCTCCACCCACCGGATAACGTGCTGATTCTCCAGCTTGAGACTGCCTGATTCGCTGCCCATACACAGGGACGTTGGTGCAAAACGGCGCTTCGCGCTCGCCGAAATTTACAGCCACATCTCGCGCGAGTGCCGCAAACCGCGGCCGGCCAGACTGCGGTGCTTCCACCAGACCCCCAACAAGGTTAATAACTGGCCCCAATCTGCCGATGTGCATCCAGCGGCGCGACGTCGCCCCGCACTCATTTATGAATTGGCTCAACGACTTTTTGAGTTCCGTTACCGGCGTGCTCGGCAGCATGTCCCTCGGCTGGGTCGATTTCGTCACGCTGATTATCCTGGGCGTCGGATTCATTCACGGGCGCAAACGTGGCCTGTCCGAAGAGTTGCTCGATACAATCCAATGGATTCTGATCATTGTCGCGGGCGCGTTCTTTTACCGCACGCTGGCCAACGCGATGACTTTGGCGCCGCTGAACATGAGCCTGGCGACCTATTGCGTGCTCAGCTACATCGTCATCGCCCTGGTTTTGAAACTGGTCTTCACCTTCTTCAAAAAGCGGTTCGGGCAGAAGCTGGTGGAGAGCGACATTTTCGGACGGGTCGAATTCTACGGCGGCATGGCCGCGGGCGCGGTGCGCTGGACGTGCATGTATTTCTTTGTCCTGAGCATGTTGCACGCGCCTTCTTACAGCGACGCCGAATTGGCCCAGCGCCAGAAGGACGTGGAATATAATTTCGGCAGCGATTTCTTTCCGAGCATTTCCAAGATTCAGGATTCCGTCTTCAAGAAGTCACTCACGGGCCGGAGTGCGGACGCCTATCTCGGGACCTTTCTGCTGGAACCTGCTTCCACCGATACCGGCGCCTTGCGCAGCGACAACAGCATGGGCAAGCGCCGGGAGCGGGACGTTGACGTTATCATGGGCCGCAAGTAACCATGTCCAGCCGTGGCTGGACTCATTCCTCCTCACGTCCTCGAACAGATTCGCGCCGCCAGTGACGTGGTCGATGTCATCGGCTCGTATCTGCCGTTGAAACGCGCCGGGGCGAACTTCGTGGCGCTCTGTCCGTTTCACCGCGAGAAATCGCCGAGCTTCAACGTCAATCCGCAGCGGCAGATCTTTCACTGCTTCGGCTGCCACAAAGGCGGCGACGTGTTCACCTTCGTGCGCGAGTACGAGAACATTCCCTTCATCGACGCGGTGCGGCGGCTGGCCGAGCGCGCGAACATTCCGCTCGAATTCGAGAACAATCCCGCGGCGCAACAGCAGAAGCACATCAAGGAACTGCTTTGGAACATTCACGAGCAAATCACCCAGCGTTGGCAGGCCGCGCTGGCGAACGACGCCGCCGGACAAATCGCGCGTGACTACTTGCAGAAACGCGGCGTGAGCGACGAAGCCGTGAAACTCTTTCGCCTCGGCTACGCGCCCGAAGCCTGGGACGACACCGTGAATTGGGCCAAGAGCAAAGGCCATGATCTCGCCGTAGTTGAGCAGGCGGGCCTGATTATCAAAAAGGAAGGCACAGACCGTTATTACGATCGTTTTCGCGGACGGCTCGTCTTTCCCATTTGCGACGAGCAATCGCGCGTCATCGGCTTCAGCGGACGAGTGTTGAGTGGTGACGAGAAGACGGCGAAGTACGTCAACTCGCCTGAGACGCCCATCTTCACGAAAGGGAAAATTTTCTTCGGCCTCGATAAATCCAAGCGCGCGCTGCTGGACGCCGAATCCGCCGTCGTCTGCGAAGGCCAGCTCGATCTGATTTCCTGTTTCACGGCCGGCGTGCAAAACGTTGTTGCACCTCAGGGCACTGCACTTACCGCTGACCACGCGCGCATCCTCAAGCGCTACGTCGAGGAAGCAGTGCTCTGCTTCGATGCCGACACCGCTGGACAGAATGCCGCCATCCGCTCGCTCGATCCGTTGCTGGCGGCTGGACTCGCCATTCGCGTCGCCGTTGTTCCCAGCGGCAAAGACCCGGACGCCTTCATCAAGGAAAACGGCGGCGAGGCCTTTCGCGAAATCATCAACAGAGCCGAAGGCTTTTTTGACTGGTACCTAAAACGCCTCTGCGCCACGAACGACACGCAGACTGACAAAGGCCGTGTGACCGTGCTGCGCGAGTTCGGCGAGGCGCTCGTCAAAACCCACAACGCCGTCCTCATCGACACTCATGCGCAAAAGGCCGCGCTGCGGTTGGGCGTAGCGCCGGAATCGGTGCGCGCCGAGTTCAGGAAAACGCGCGCTCCAGAACCGCGGATGCGGGAGCAGGATGACGACGCGCAAGAACATGAAGAGCACACTGAGCCGCCGTCGCCGCAGGAGATGCAGTTGCTGAAACTCCTGATTGCCGGAGAGCCACACCTGCCATTCGCCGCGGCCCATCTCGATTTGCAGTGGCTGGTTCATCCGGTCGTGAAACGCGTCGTGCAACAGTGCTTTGAACACGAGCACGAAGGAACGGAGAGTGCGGGCGCATTGCTCGCCATTTTCCACGAGGACTCTGCCGCGCAGCAATTGCTGAGTGCGGTGCTGGCCGACCAGCGGCCCGTTCCCCAACCTGAACAGCAACTGAAAGACGTGCTCACACACTTGCGGAACGATTTCATCAACGCGGAGCTTCAAACGCTCACCCGGCGTTTGACGCAGCCCGAAATCAGCGATGAGGAACGCAATGCCGCGCTGGAACGCCAAAAGGAATTGCGCGCCGCCAAACAACGTCCGCTGGGCAGCGAGGACGGCGCCCGCAGCGCGGCTTAAACGCCGCCGGCAGCCCTTTTTACAACAATTTGCTTGATGGAATTTTACACCCTGAGGACGCTCTCAGGATTCTTCACCCTGTGTTGGAAGTATGACAACCATTCGCTGCTCGTGCTCATGTGTGCTCGCTGTCTTGTGGTGTTGTTTCTTCCTGCCTCTTTCCTCGCTTGCCCAGGCCCCGGCGATTCTCACGCAGCCAGGCTACATGTCCTCGGTCTCTGGCTCGGACGCAGTCTTTTCGGTGAATGCCAGCGGCGCCGCGCCGTTGTCGTATCGATGGCGCCTGTTCGGAACGAACCTTCCCGGAAGGACGAATGCCACGCTCACGATTACCAACGTGCAGCCGAGCCTGGGCGGGCTTTACTCCGTTGTCGTTTCGAATGCTTCCGGAGTCGTAACGAGCACGCCGGCATTCCTCGCGATCGATGAACATCTCACGTTCCGGGTCCTTCAACTCCAGACCAATGGGGCCATGGCCGTGGAACACGCCGCGCCCACGGGAGACGATCGGGGCGGGATTGTCGTCGCGCCCAGCTACGTTTTTGTGACTGGCGACAGCGCGACTGCGCGGTTTTCCGCGCTTGATTTGACCGGCGCGACCGGCCTCGGACTTGTCTATGACAGCCTGTGCAGCAATCTGCGTGATGAATCCATTTACGTTTTGGGGAATGGCGCGAACATCGTGAACAGCGGCGGCGGCCAGGTGAACAGCCTGATTCAACTCGATGGTGAAACGGGCCTGCCAAATGGCGTGCGCATCAATCTCTCCACGAACATTCCTTCCAACCAGTTTGGTTCGCCCGGCATTTTCTCCGGCTACGATCGGATCGTGATTTGGAATGGCCGCGACGTTTACGACATCTCGCTGCCGTCCGGAAATGTCACCATCGCGGGGCAGTTGCCAGGTATTGGGCACAACTTCAGCGAAAGCTGGGCGTTCTGGGGATGGGCGGAATACTTCAACAACACGCTGAACCTCTGTTACGTCTCGGGCTCCGCCATCTGGCGGCGGCCTGTCGCGCCAAATACTGTGCAAACCGTGCTGCAACAATTCTCGAGCCTCGCCGATATGGCCAGCATCAGCTTCTCGCGCTCGCGCAGCCGCTGGTATTTTCATCACGAAGGCACGTCCCAGTTTCGTTCCGGCGATGAAACGCTCGGCTCGGCCAAGGCAGTTTACAGCACCAACGCGGGCGTCCCGTTTATTTACCAGCACCCTTCGGCGCAAATCGGATATCCGGGAGATACTCTCACACTCAGCGCCGCCGCGTCCGGCCCCGATCCGCTTGCTTACCAGTGGCGCTTCAATGGCACCAACATCGACGGTGCCACGAGCGCGACACTGGTGCTGACGAACCTCCAATCGTCCGCCACCGGAAACTACAGCGTGCAGGTCAGCAGCACGACGGCGGGCGCGCTGAGCAGCAATGCCTTCGTCCTGGTCGTCAGTGCGCCGCAGATTCTCGTTCATCCGCAACCGACGTCTGCGCTGCCGGGCACGAACGCCCTTTTTACCGTCGGCTTTCTGGCCGCGCCGCCGTTCTTTTTTCAGTGGCGGCACAATGGAACGAACATTCCGAATGCGACAAATGTCACCTACAACATCCCGACGGTGACGGCTGCGCACGTCGGCAACTACAGCGTCGTCATCACGAACCGTTTTGGCAGCGTGACCAGCAGCGTGGCGGCGCTGACGTTGATCGTTGAAGCGGCCTACAGCTTCAGGGTTCTGGCGCTGAGCAATGACGCTGTCGTCGCGGAACACCTTAATGTCACCGGCAATGATCGTGGTGGCATCGCGGTTTCCTCCGATCGGGTGTTCGTCACCGGCGATGGCGCGACCGGCCTGTTTTCTGCCGACGATCTGGCCGGGGGCGTTTCCTTGCCCACGTTTTACGAGGCGCTGGTCACTGACCTGCGGACAGGAAAGGTTTACTCGCTGGGCCGCGGGACCAATTTCTTTCAGCCGGGACTTGCTGCTTCGACGAACGTCACGACTCTCATCGAAATCAACGGTAACACCGGCGCGCGCACCACGAACATCATCACCTTGAGCGCGCCCATTCGAATTTCCGGCGAAGCGGGCCTGTTCGCCGGCTACGGGCAGGTCGTCATTCACAATGGAACGCGCGTTTTCAGCATCGCGATTCCGTCGGGCGTGGTGGCTGATTTGGGCGCGATGTTCGAGCCGCAACACCAGGGTACGGAGACTTGGGCCTATTGGGGCCTGGCCGAAAACTTTGGCGGGTCGGTCTATCTCGTTTACGTGGAGAACTTCATTTCCATTGTGCGCACGCGGGTGCCGGATGGAATCACGACCACGATTGCGAACTTTCTTGATCTGTCGGACATGGCGTCCATCGGCGCTTCCGTCTCGCGCGGCCGATGGTATTTCCACCACCAATTCTCATCGCAGTTCGGCGGCACGAACGAGACCGTGGGTTTTGCTTCCGCCGCTTTCTCCGTCACGGCGAATCCCATCGTGGATCATTTTTCATGGGAGCCGTTGCCGGGCGCGCAGTTCTCCGGGGTGCCGTTCAGCGCGACGATCACGGCGCGTAATATCGAAGACCAGGTGGTGTCCAATTTTTCCGGCACCGTGTCGTTCACCGCCTTCGCCACCGGCAACGGGGCGCCGGTGACGGTGGCGCCGGTGACGAGCGGCAATTTCCTGAACGGCGCGTGGACCGGCCAACTCATCGTGACGGAGCCATCACCCGGTGTGTTCATTCGGGCGGCGGACTTCGCCGGGCGTTTCGGCGTGAGCACGCCCTTTTCGGTCGTGACGACAAACGATCTCGGGGTGCAGTTGAGCGTTTCCACCAATTCAGCCACTCTCTACGCCGCGCTTACCTATCACTTGCTCGTGACCAACTCCGGGCCGGAAGTTTCTTCGTCGGTTTTCGCGACCAACGTTCTTCCTGCCAATGTGAATTTCATTTCCGTCAACACGGCCCAGGGCAGTTGCGCCATGAACAACGGCGTGGTGGTCTGCGACATTGGCACGATGGCCTCCGGGTCGAGTGTCGCCATTGACATCATCGTCGTTCCGAATGCGCTGGGCACACTGACCAATCGCGTGGACGCAGTGCGTTCCGCGCCCGAGGCCCATCCCGAAAACAATTCAGCCACCGCCATCACGCCGGTTTCCATGCCGGCCATCACGTTCAACGACCCTTCCTCGCTGGAAGGCAATTCAGTGACGAGCCGCGGCACGAACGTTTTTGTCGTTCAACTCAATACGACGAGCGCCGTGCCTGTCTCGGTGCGCTACGCCACGGCGCCAGGAACGGCGACGAACACGGATTTCGTTTCGCGCTCCGGCTTGATCGTTTTTGAGCCGGGCGTCACCAGCACGAACATCAACGTGACACTGGCGGGCGAACAGAGCTTTGAACTGAACGAGACTTTGTTCATGAACTTCTCGAGTGTGACGAACGCGATTCTGGTCCGGACCCAGTCCGTCGGCACAATCATCAATGACGATCCGGCGCCGGGCATCGTCGTCGTCAACCAGTCTGTGACCGAGGGCAACTCCGGCAACACAGCGCTGACGTTCCCCGTACGTCTGTCAGTGCCCTCCAGCGTTCCGATTATTGTCAGTTACTCGACCTCCAATGGAACAGCGACCGCGGGTTCCGATTACACGGGCCAGTCTGGTTCGCTCCTCTATGTTCCCAACAGTGGCGCGGCGAGCACCAATCTTTTCATCACGCTCAATATCACGGGCGACACGTTCGGCGAGTCGAACGAATTCTTCTACGTGAATTTCAGCGCCACGAACATCGGTGCCAGCGCGCAAATGCTCGTTGTCATCAACAACGACGATCCGGCCAATGTGCTCGACCATTTTGTGTGGAACGATATTGCGCCCACGCAGGTCCTGAACACGCCGTTCGACGTCACGCTCAGCGCCCGCGATGCCGTCGATCGTCCCTTGAGCAATTACAACGGCACGGTGAAGCTGAACGCCGGGGCCGGCGCCGTTGGAACGGAGAAGATTCTGGGCGACATCAACTCCGTTGATTTCTTCAACGGAGGCCCGTTCACAATTGGATTTGAATTCACGCCCAACACGAACCTTTTCATCACGCACGTCCGGCATTATTCGGGCACGAAGGTTTCCATCTGGACGGCCACCGGCACGCTCGTCGTTTCGCGGGCCGTGAGCAGCATCAATGGCAAATGGGTCGAAACTCCGCTGGCCGTCCCGGTGAGATTGAACGCGGGCACGACCTACCGCGTGGGCGGCTTCAACGGGACGGACACCAACCCGTGGTACTTCGGAGGCACTTTACCGCCGGTTTTCGAACACGGCGCCGTTGGAAATGGCTATTATACCGACGGCGACGGTTTCCCGACGTTTGACTTGGGGAATTCGCTCTACCTGGTCGATCTGGCTTACACGCTGAACCTTTTCACGTTCTCGATGACGCCGACCAACGCCACTTTCACGAACGGAATGTGGGGCGGTTCCGTGCGGCTGTTCACACCGGGTGAAGGAGTGCAGTTGTTTGCGACCACGAACCTGGTGTCGAGCGCGAGCGATCCGTTCGACGTTTTGCTCGCGGACGATCTGGCCCTTACCGTGACGCCGTCCGCGAATCCCGTCCCGACCAACGAAAACCTGGTTTATTCGATCACGGTTTCCAACTCCGGTCCGACGACTTCCGCGGGCGTGTTTCTGACGAACATCCTGCCGGTCAACGCCACTTACGTTTCTTCCAGTAATGCTCACGGTACGATCTCGACTGGCGGCGGCAGGGTCATTGCAAACATTGGGACGCTCACGAACGGTGAAGTGGCGTTGTTGAAGATTGCCGTCCGTCCGAATGGGGCCGGCACGCTGACCAACACCACTTTCATGGGGCGAAACACGCCGGAGCCGTTCGTCGCCAACAACAGTGTGGTCACATTTGTGGAGGCCGCACCGCTCGTTCTCGACGTCAGTGACACTTTCGTCACCGAGGGACACAGCGGCACGACGAACGGCGTGTTTCGCGTGGGGCTTTCCGCGATGAGCACTCAGGCGGTCTCTGTTGCCTACAGGACCGGCGGGTCGCTTTCTGATTCGACTCCAGGCGTCGATTATCAGCCGACGAACGGCGTGCTCATCTTTGCGCCGGGTGTGACGGAGCTTTTCATTTCCGTTCCCGTTCTGGGCGATGTGCTCAACGAAGCGCACGAGTTCTTTGTTCTTTCTCTCACCAACGCCACCAATGCGGCCATCGGCGTGGATACGGCCATCGGCTACATCTTCAACGACGATCCGCTGCCGATGATTTCAGTCGCGGACATTACAGTCACCGAGGGCCGAACTGGTTTTACGCCCGCGACCTTCACGCTCACGCTGACACCGGCCAGCGGGTTTGCCGTCGATGTCAATTTCGCCACCGCCGATGGCAGCGCCACGACGAACGACTACGCGCCCACCAATTTCTTTGTTACGTTCCCGCCCGGCCAGACAATCGCGCAAGTCACCGTGCCGGTGCGCGGCGACGGAACAATCGAGCCGGACGAATTTTTCCTGTTGAATTTGTCTTTCCCCGCCAATGCCACGCTCGCCACGGCCCAGGCGCGCGGCACGATCCGCAACGATGACGGCGGGGCGGGCGGCGTGCTGAGTTATTTCGAGTGGAGCGCCGTGGCTTCGCCGCAAACCATTCAGCGGGGAATTGACGTGACGATCACGGCGCGGGATGGATTGGACGCGCTGTTTCCGTTCACCGGAACGGTTTCACTGGCGGCCCTCCAGGGAACAAACATCCTCGCGCTGGCGCCTACGAATACCACGGTCTTCGTGAATGGTGTCTGGTCTGGCACGGTGACGCTGTTCGGTCCGGGGACGAACGTCGTGCTCGTGGCCAGTGATGGCGCGGGGCACAGCGGACTGAGCGATCCCTTTGACGTGAACATTGCGGACATCGGCTTGGGCGTGAGCGCGCCGCCTCAAGTGCTGATCGACAGCCCGTTCAGTTACAACATTATCGTGACCAATTTCGGCCCGAACGCCGCCACCAGCGTGTCGCTCTCGAATGCCGTGCCGGCTGATGCGTCGTTTGTCAGCGCCAGTTCATCCGCGGGCGCCTGTTCGTATGCCAATGGGATTCTGACCTGCAACATCAACGCGCTCGCCAATGGTGGGCTGGCGCTGATTACGGTCCAGGTCAATCCGTTGCGTGGCGGCCCGCTCACCACTGTGTTCAGGGCTGGCGCGTTCGAGCACGATCCGGCGTTTTTCAACAATGTGGCGACGAACATCACCGACATCACGGGCGATGAAGACCACGATGCATTGCCTGATGCCTGGGAAATGAACTACGGGTTGTCGTCCGCGGATCCGAGTGACGCTCACCTGGATCTGGATCGGGACGGCCACACCAGCCTTCGGGAATACATTGCCGGCACGGACCCCACCGTGGCGGAGAGTGTTTTGAGAGTCGCCGTCCGCATCGCGGCGGGGAGTGCACAAATCCAGTTCACGACGGTCGCCGGCAAACGCTACGCGCTGGAAAGCGCGCCCTCGCCCAACGGCCCCTGGACGATGATAGGCAACGAGCTGGTGGGCGACGGCGACGTGGCAATCATTTTCGATCCGAACCCGCCCGTGGCCGCGCAGCGTTTTTATCGCCTGCGTATCGTGCGGTGAACGCCTCTACGTCCACTGCGTGATTCTTTGCCCCCGGTCGTCCGTGAAGCTGCCGGTCACGATCAGAATCAGATCGACAATCCACCAGATACCCAGGCCGCCGAACGTAATGATGAAGAGAATGGCTGTTCCAATCTTCCCCGCGTAGAACCGGTGCACGCCCAGCCAGGCGAGAAAGAAAAATAGAAGAAACAGCGGCAGTATTCTTTTGTCACTCATAGCAAATCCTTCGAGTCGTTCATTACGCGGTTCTTCTACTGCCTGATGGCTTCGCAGTGGATTACAAAAATTGCGCGTTTTTCCTGCCGGCCACCACCACGCTTCAAGGAAAAGTTCACGGCGAAAAACCAAGGCCGGCAGAGATCGATTGCATCGCCGTGATGACGTTGGTGATGTGCTCGTCCAACGGCATGCCCAGCAGTGTCGCGCCTTGCTCGATATCTTCCCGCTTCACTGCCGCTGCGAACGATTTCTGTTTCATCTTTTTCCGCACACTGCTCGCCGTCATGCCGGTCAACTTCTCGGGTCGCACGTAAGCCACCGCGGTAATGAATCCGCACAATTCATCCACGGCAAACAAGGTCTTCCGAATGGGCCGGTCGAGCGGATACTCGTTCTGGTTCCATTCGGCGTGCGAAAGAATGGCAGCAACAATCTCTTCATCCACGCCGCGTTCGCGCAGGATGCGCGCGCCTTCGCGAGTGTGCTCGGGCGGATTCGGCCAGCGCTCGTAATCAAAATCATGAATCAACCCGGTGATGCCCCACACTTCAACGTCCCCACCGAAACGCGGCGCGTAATGACGCATCGCTGCTTCTACCGCCAAAGCATGTTTGATGAGCGACTCAGATTGAGTGAACTCCTTGAGCAGAACCAATGCTTCATCCCGTGTCATGCGCGCTTGCCTCGGACCGACTATCGAGACTCTCGGCTGAAATAAGCAAACCGATCTTGAAGCGCGATGGGCATCCTCTCCGCCTCGAAGGGGGAGAGGGTCAGGGTGAGGTGTCGAAATTCACATCCCGTTGGGTAGGGCGCGGTGTCCTGACCGCGCCGCGAGCTTGCCAACCACCGTCTCGATTTTCACACGCGCGGCCCGGCGTACTGAGGACAGCCCGCCCTACCTCTTCTGATAATCAACAAACGCGCGGGGCAATTCGTAGGCTTGTCTCACCTCCAACGTTCCAAGGAATTGCCCCACTTCCGGCCCGCTTCCCGGAGTGCCGATGACGAACTGCTTCCCGTCGGCTCTTCTGAAGACGGAATAACACGGACCTTTCTCGACCAGCGTCGCTTTGACCACAGGCATCGCCTTGATTTGTTCCGCCGTTTCATAGACTGGCCGCGCCTCCGCGGATTTTTTCGGCTCAAGGAAATCCTTCACCTTGAGACGAAAGCCAAAACGCTCCTCGGCATCCTGCACCACAATCGTCAATACACTCGTGGCCAGATAAGCCGGGTCAGCGGAAAAATGCACCGAGACCTTCTCCGCCGTGGAGCGCGACGCGAGCAACGGCGCGGCCACCAGCCGCTTCCCGTCCGCGTCGATTTCCAAATCCACGTGCGTAAAGTTTTTCAGCGCCCCCGCGGGCACAAACTCCAGCCACACCTTCACTCCGTTTTCCCCGTCCAGGTTCGAGCGGATGGTCACGCCCAACTCCTTCGCCCGTTCCCTGGAAACGTCTTGATTGAGCTGCAAAGCCAGGCCCGGACGGCAGGCCACCATGAGCAGAAAAATCAGGAGCAGCGTTTTCACAACCGGTTGGACGAAACGAGAGCGACAATGCTCTGTACTTTGCCGCGTAAGCGTTCGAGTCACTTAGCGCAATCTACTCCCGTATTTGTCCGACCCTCTTTGCTAAAACAGTCGCCAAGATGAGCGTGAATTGTCATCCTCCTGGCGTGGACGAACCCCCATACCTGCCAGCGTCCGACGGCTTACTCGCTCGGAAGAGCGGACCGTGGGCAAAACGGAAGCATCACTATCTGAAGAATTACTGCGGGATCACGACGACATCGATGCGCAAGAAGTGGCGACTTGTCTATCTCGATGTGATGGCTGGACCGGGACGATGTAAGGTCAAAGATAGCCGCGAAGAATTTCCCGGTTCCCCCTTTTGTTGCTCTGGATTACGACTTCAAAGAGTACATTTTCATCGAAGGCGAGCCGCAGCTTGCGGACGCTTTGCAGCGGCGGGTCGCGAAGCATCCCAAGGCGAAGCTCGTACGCGTGATTCCATCCGACTGGGTTGAGGTTGTTGAGCGCGGTGAGTTGCGCTTTGACGACGCCACATTGGTCGTCGCTTTTATTGACCCGACCGGCATTTCCCAGGTGCCATTATCGGCCATGCTCGAACTCACCAGGTCGCGTCGGATCGACATGCTCGTGACGATTCAACATAGCCTCGGCATTACTTGGAACATTCACCAATACGTTGGGTCGCAGAGTGGTCAGACGGCGCTGCACCGATTCCTCGGCTCGGACACGTGGCGAAGCTGGAAGTGGAAAGAACATTCAGAATTCACGCGCATGGTGATCGATGCATTCAGCGAGCGCATTCAGAAAGAAGGCTTTATCGGCACGCGTCACATTTCAGTTCCAGAGGATGCGCCACTCTATCGATTCACACTTTTCAGCCGACATCCCCTTGCTGAAAAATTCTGGAATGAGATTCTGAAGATCGATGAGACCGGACAACGTGAACTTCTCTGACGAATGATGACTGTCGCCACCATCGAATCAGCGACAACCGCACGACGTGTTCGCGTGCAATCACCTGCTCGTCCTGTGAATCAGCGAGTACCAGTGAATTTCTGGCACGCGCCTGCGGTAATTGCAGAAAACAATTTCATCTACAAAAGCCTCTCCAACTGGGCGTTCAACATCGCCGTTGGCTGCTCACATGCGTGCCGATTCTGCTACGTGCCGAGTGCTTCGACGATCAAGATGGAAGCGAAGCTTGCAGAATACGGCGTGAAAGACGCGGATGCGGAATGGGGCGATTATGTTTTGCTGCGACCTTGGGATGAGCAGAAATTTCTGACCTCGCTGCGCAGTGCGGAAGAAACACCACGCTCGCAACTTAAGCCTGACGGAAATCGCGCGGTCATCTATTGCAGCACCACCGACCCGTATCAGGTCATTCGCCATCCTGACGCGCGAAAGCAACTGGAACTTGCCAGGCACGCGCGCTTCATCGTGCGCCGGTCGCTGGAATTGATTCGCGACAGGTCCACGCTCAACGTGCGCATACTTACGCGCAGTCCACTCGCTCGCGCGGATTTCGATTTGTTCAAGAGCTTCGGCAAGCGCCTGGTCTTTGGCATGAGCCTGCCAACGTTGCGCAACGATTTAGCGAAAGTGTACGAGCCGAAAGCACCCGCCCCTTCGCAACGCCTAGCCGCGTTGGACGCCGCGAAAGAGGCCGGCTTGCACGTCTATGTCGCCGTCGCGCCGACTTACCCGGAGTGCGACGAGGGCGACCTCCGTGCGACGTTAAAAGCCGTGAAGGAACTGAAGCCCATCACAATTTTCCACGAACCTATCAACATCCGCGCCGAGAATGTGGCGCGCATAGAAGACCAGGCCGATACACTCGGCATCCCACTCAGAACGGAAGTGTTTGCGACTCGTGAAGCATGGCAAGACTACGCAGTCGATGCACTTGGAACCGTGAACCGGCTCGCAAAAGAACTCGGAATCGAAAACCGCCTCCATCTCTGGCCGGACAAATCACTCGGCAGCGCATCACTCGTGAGTCGCATGCACAAGCCGGGGAAATACGAAAAACGCCTACAACATTGGTGGACGCGAATCAGCGAGTGGCCAGCGTGAGCTTCGTACATGCTTTGACTACCGTTCAAATTCCCACGCGCCGAGATCTGATTTGCCAGTGCGAGCGCGACGGCGGATGTCGTCGGTGACTTCCGGCAATGACGCGCCCTGGTCGATGGCTTTGGTGGCTGCGGAGGTGAACGCGAGGTTCCCTGAGGCCGCGTCCACGAAGTAGCCTTCGAGCCGGCCAGCCAGGTTGTTGCGAAGCTGGGCGTCGCCGCCCTCAAGACGGATTTCGCCGTGCACCAGATTGTTCGCGATGTCCGTGTGCGCCGTGCCTTTGCCGACACGAATGCCGCGCGCCCAGTTTCGTTCCGGACGCCAGATGGTGTTGTGGAAAACTTTGATTCGATCCGCATACCAAAGCTC
>JGI10216J12902_101267167_pt1 | contig 63074 bp, 41 predicted proteins | sample KanNatreferecore_FD_12902 | JGI IMG/M metagenome (IMG submission 12902)
AATATCCGCGCGTGAACTTCATCGGCCACGCGCAGACGTGGTGGGCGAACGTCGACAGGAACCACAAGCAGGAACTGCTCTATCCCCGCACGCGAGTGACGCCCGGCGGACTCACCGACCGTTTGCTCAGCGATTACCCGAACATGTTTGGCGACACGTCAGCCGGTTCGGGACTGAATTCTTTCACCCGGGACGAGGATCACGCGCGGGATTTTCTCCAGCGTCATCAGGACAAGCTGCTCTTCGGCAGCGATTGCGATGACAAAGTCGGCGAGGGAACGAGATGCCAGGGCGCGCAAATCCTCGCCGCCATTCGCAAGCTGTCACCAAGCAAAGAGATCGAACGCAAGATTCTCTACGCCAACGCAAAGAAGCTGCTGCGGCTGCCGGCGTCGGCGTGAAATACAGCTTTGAAACTACAGGGATTCATGACGGGACAAAGTCCGTGTTGCTCGTCATTTCATAGTATGACGGTGATCAGCCAAGCTTCACGATATTGGCCACCGTCTGCACGTCTTTGTCGCCGCGGCCGGAGAGGTTCACGATCACGATTTGGTCTTTCGACATCTTCGGGGCGCGTTCGATGCATGCGGCGATGGCATGGGAAGATTCCAGAGCCGGAATGATTCCTTCCAGGCGCGCCAGTTTACCGAAAGCATTCAGCGCCTGTTCATCAGTGGCGTACGAGTATTCAACGCGCTTCTCGTCGTGCAGCCACGCGTGTTCCGGCCCGACGGCGGCGTAATCCAATCCTGCGGAGACGGAGTGCGTGAGCTGAATCTGACCGTTCTCGTCCTGAAGAATGTAGCTGCGCGTGCCCTGCAACACACCGAGTGAGCCGCCATGAAAACGCGCGGCGTGTTTCTCCGGTTTGATACCTTCGCCACCCGCTTCCACGCCGAGCATCTTTACGGACGCGTCTCCCAGGAACGGGAAAAACAATCCAATGGCATTCGAGCCGCCGCCAACACACGCAATGAGCAAGTCAGGCAACCGCTCTTCTTTCTCGAGAATTTGCCGGCGCGCTTCATCGCCAATCACGCGCTGAAAATTCCTCACCATGACCGGATACGGATGCGCGCCGTAAGCGGTGCCGAGGATGTAGTGCGTGCTGCGGACGTTCGTGACCCAATCACGCATGGCTTCGTTCACAGCTTCCTTGAGCGTCTTTTGTCCCGCATGCACGGGCACGACATCAGCGCCGAGCATTTTCATTCGAAACACATTCAGCTTCTGCCGCTCGCAATCCACCGAACCCATGTAGATGACGCACTTCAGGCCGAACATCGCCGCCACCGTGGCCGTGGCGACGCCGTGCTGGCCCGCGCCGGTTTCGGCGATGATGCGCGTCTTGCCCATGCGCTTCGCGAGGAGAATCTGCCCCATCGCGTTGTTGATTTTGTGCGCGCCGGTGTGCAGCAGATCTTCGCGTTTCAGATAAATTTTGGGTCCGCCCAGTTCGCGCGTGATCCGTTCCGCGAAATAAAGCGGTGTGGGCCGGCCGCAGAATTCCCGCAGATAATAATTCAGTTCGTTCTGAAACTCCGGGTCGTGCTGCGCGCGAAAGTATTCCTCCTCAAGCTGCTGCAACGGGTGCATGAGCGTCTCAGGCACGAAACGGCCGCCATACGGGCCGAAGTGACCTTGCGCATCGGGAAACTGTTCAGTCGCTACAGAACTCATGCTGCCATCTTCAATCTCAAATGCTTGATCTTCAATCTTCAATCCGCCGCGCTTCGGGCTGCGGCTATGAACTCCCGGACCTTCCCGTGATCTTTCTTGCCCGGCGCAGATTCCACACCGCTCGAAACATCCACGGCATACGGGCGCACCTTCCGCACCGCATCAGCGACGTTCTCGACTTTCAAACCACCCGCGAGAATCACCCTCCGGCTGAGCCGCATGGCCTCGACTGCCAGGTCCCAGTTGAAAACCGCGCCTGTTCCACCGCGATCGCCCTCCACGAAACTGTCGAGCAACCAGGCGCAATCGCGATAATTCGAACAATCGCGCAGTGATTCGCGATCTCGAACGCGAAAGGCCTTGATTGGCTTCAGCCCGAACTGCCCGCAGAACTGCGGCGGTTCCTCGCCGTGAAATTGAAGCGTATCGATGCCGCTGGTTTCAATTGTCCCGCGCACAAAGTCTTCTGTTGCGTTCACGAACACACCGACCTTCGAGACGAAGGGCGGCAATTCGCGAATGATTTCCGCCGCGAGAATCGGCGCCAGGTTGCGCTTGCTGTTCTCGAAAAACATGAAGCCCAGCGCGTCTGCGCCCGCCTCCACGGCCGCAATGGCGTCAGCGACGTTGGTTATTCCGCAAATCTTGATTCGGACGGACACAGCGCCGCGAAGTTAAACCACGAAGGCGCGAAGGCACGAAGATTTTGCGGAGCGCGGCTGTGGCAAAGCCCAGCCGCAGCACGCAAGCATCTGGCTAAAGCCACAGCGTCACCGTGGCGTGGATTCTTTCTCCCCACCGATGTTGAACAGATGCCTCTCGGTGCGGACAAACAGTCGGCCGAGGGCGACGGCGGGTGTCGAATGACAAAGTTCGTTCAGCGGATAGCGATGAAGAACGTTGAACCTGTCGCCCGCCTCCAGCACGACCAGTTCGCCAGTGGTTGAAACGCAGAACAAACGGCCATCAACCCACACCGGCGAGCCGAAATAATTTCCGCCCACCCGTTCCTGATAGCGGATGCTGCCCGTCACTGCGTCCACGCACGTCACAATGCCGCTGTCTGCCCACAGCCAGGCCAGATTGTTGAGCGCCACACCGGTGACTACATAGGGCGCGGATTTTTTCATTTGCCACGCCAGTTCTGCGCTGCCGCTGGAAGTGGCGTTGCCTGCTTTGATCGCAGTTACAAAGTTCCCGCCGCCGCCACTGCCGCACGATCCCATGATGATGTCGCCCGCGATCACCGGCGAACTCACACTGCGCATCGTGAACGCCTTCTCGTACTGCCAAAGAGGTTTGCCGGTTCCCGGATCGAGCGCGTAGATGCCTTCGCCCTGGCTGTTGAAAATCAACGCGGGTTTTCCGTTCTTTGGCTCATAAACACATGGCGTCGAGTATGCCACGACCGCACTGCGGCGGGGCGTTTGCCACACCGTCTTGCCGGACTTCGCGTCCACCGCCACCACGGAGCTCGTGCCGCTGCGCGTCTGCTCCTTCACGAACTTCATGTCGTCCTGCTCGTTGCCGAGGATGACTTTGCCGTCATAGACAATCGGCGAGATGCCGCAGCCGTGCTGGCTGACGAACGGGCCGAAGTCACGCTGCCAAATCGTTTTGCCGTCGTGATCGAGCGCAGTGAGCATGAAATGCTCCGGCTCATTCCACGCGACGTAAACGCGGTCCGCGTCCACCGCTGGCGTGGACGAAGCGAAACTGTTGAAGTCGTGCCGCTTGAACGGTGTGAGTGAAAAGTCCCGCTTCCAAATCACCTTTCCGTTCTTCGCGCTGATGCAAAGCACCGAAAGTCCACCGGCTTTGTCGCCGGTGCTCGTAAGAAAAATCCGTTCCCCCCAAAGGACCGGCGAGGAATGGCCCGTGCCGGGCAATTCGATTTTCCATTTGATGTCCGCGTCGGTGATTTTGGTTGGAATGCTTTTCGCGTGGCTGATGCCTGTGCCATTCGGGCCTCGGAACCGCGTCCATTCCTGAGCGGAGCAGCAGAGTGCGCAAACGCCGAGAACGGCGATGGACAGAAATCTATTCAACGCTTTCACGCCGCGCGGTTGCGAACAGCAAGCTACGCCAGTGGCAGCGGCCCGCCTTCGCAAAGCGATTTCTTCCCAAACGTTTCGATGCGATGGCCGACGGCGTGCGCGAGAGCAAGGTGCAGGCGGTTGTGCGCTTCGCGCTTGAAATCGAGCGACCGGCCCATCTGGAAACCAAAACCACCACCGATGAGCAGGAACGGAATGTTGTCGAGCGTGTGCGAATTGCCTTTGCCGAGTTCATTCGTCCAGACAATGAGCGTGTTATCGAGCAGGCTGCCCATGTCTCCCGGCTCTGGCGTGTTCGCCAGTTTCTCCACGAGATAGCGCAGTTCACCGGCGAACCACTTATTGATCTTCGTGAGCTTCGTTACTGCTTCCGTGTTCTTGTCCGGCTCGTGCGACAACTCGTGGTGGCCATTGGTGATGTCGAGCCACTTCATGCGCGCCATGCCGACGGACTTGGTGTATTGCAGCGTCGCGACGCGCGCCATGTCGTTCACGAAACTGTTCACCATCAAATCGATCTGCATCCGGCTCAGGCGCGGCACGTTGTCGTTTTGATCGGCGATGCCTTCCTCAAGCGTGGGCGGGCCGACGCGCAATTTCTGCTTCGCTGAGTCGGCAATCTCCTTTTCCATCTGCTTCACGAGCGACTCATGTTCCTCCAACAGGCGGCGGTCTTCAGCGCTGATTAGCTTGCGCACCTTTTTCAAATCTCCCTGCACGTCGTCGAGCACACTTTTCAGACTCTCCTTGTCCTTCAGTCCGCCATAAAGCTTCTGGTACATCTGATACGGATCGGAGATGGGCGCGACCGGTTTGTTCGGACCCGCGTAAGACATGCGCGTCCACGGATCGGCGCGATCGGTGACACCAACGCCAAACTCCAGTGAGCCGAACTGGGTGCGTGTTTCCTCGCGACTCTGGAAATAGTTCCTAATCTCCTGATCGATGGAAATACCCTGCGGCCAGCCCGCGGGCGTGTCCGAGCCGCCCTGGATGTTGCCGGGAAACAGCTCGATGCCGGTGAGCAAACAACTCATGCCGCGCATGTGACCGTCGCCGTCCCCGCGCACTTTATTGGAGAGGCCTTTGACGATCAGCATCCGATCCTTGAACGCTGCCAGCGGCGACATGATTTCCTTGAGCGCAAACTCGCTTCCGACTTCATCCGGCCAATACGCCGTCGGAATCGTTCCGTTCGGGCTGAACATCACGACGAGGCGCTGGCGCGGACGCGCCGGCGCGGCCAGCCCGAGGCTCGGCAGGCCGACGAGGAACGGCAGCGAGGCCGCGGAAAGCCCGAGTGACTTGATGAAGTTACGACGGTGGATTGCGTTCATAGTTTCCCTTTTCCTTCTGTAGCGGCAACTCCCGCCGCTGCTTCAGCTTCCGAGATGTCAGTTTTGCCAACGACCGCTTCACTGCTCACTCCATGCAATGACGAAACTGCCGCGATGTCCCCGATCAGCTTCTGAATATTGAAGCCTGAGGCCACGAACGATTTTCGCAAGCGCTCCTGCACCCCGGAACCGTATGCGAGCAGCGGTTGTTTTACAATCGAATGAAACAACTGTTCTACGAAGGCGTTTTGAGCGTGTTCGTTCTTCATTGCGAACTCCGCCACGTCGCGCGCTCCGGTGAGCCGCACCGTCGCGCCGTCGTCCGCGATGTAATCGCTCACCGCATCGACCGGCTTGTCGCCGTCCTTCGTGCGGAAGCGGCCCACGGCGTCGTAATGTTCGAGGCTGAAACCCAGCGGATTGATCGCAGAGTGACAGCCTTGGCACGCCTGCGGCCGTGTCAGTTCGGAAATCTTTTCGCGCATTGTGAGATTCGGCGCGAAGTCCGCCTCCTTGAATGCGACGGCAATCGGCGGCGGCTTGAGCGCGCGGCCCACAATGTTCCGTGTGAGGAACACGCCGCGATGAATCGGCGACGTCGAGCGTGGATACGAAAACATCGCGAGCAGATACGGATGCGTGATGACGCCGCAGCGTTCCTTCGGACTGAGATTCACCTTCACGAAATCGTCCGTCGCATTCGTGTTCACTCCGTAGAATTTCGCCAGGCGATTGTTCACCCAAAGGTCGTCCTCCATCAGCAGCCGCCGGTAGTCTGAAGATGGACTCCACACGACATCCTCAAGGAAGAGGTTCAGCGAGGTGCGCAAGTCGGCGATGATTTCCGGCGTAAAGCCCGGGAACAGTTTAGAGTCCTTCGTCAAATCTTCCGCGCGATTCAACTGCAGCCAGTGGTGCAGGAAGTATTGCATCTTCGCGTGCGCCCGCGCGTCGGTGAGCATCCGCCGAGCCTGCTCGCTTACTTGCTCATGCGTGCGCAGCCCTTTGTTTGCGGAGGCTTTGCGCAACTCGGCATCGGGCAGCGAATCCCACAAACCAAACGAGAGCCGCGCCGCGACTTCGAAGTCATCGGGCTGATTGTTATCGAGGCCAAGATAAAGGAAGCGCGGCGACTTGAGTGTCAGCAACACAACCCGTTTCGCGGAGTCATCGACCTTCAGTGTTTCTTTGAAGTGGGCCGTGACGTAAATCCTTTTCTCCTCGTCAGTGAGCGGGCGTCGAAACGCAGCGGGAACAAGTTCGCCGCAGAATGCCTGCACCTTCGCAGAGCGATTCGTACTGTTGGGGTTGCTGCCGGACAGGCGGTCCAGATTTTTCGTGACGTAATTGGCGACTTCAATGGCCGCGTACGTCGTCGCTTCATCCCAGGCTTTCGAAACCATCACGCCCCGTTCGTACCCGACGCTGCTGTCGTCCGCCGGAAACGGTGTGGTAATGACGAAAGTCGGCGACACACGTGCCGGCGAAAGATTACGCGTCGGAATGACCTGGTCCACGCCGTGCGGCGGCTTCCACATCAATACAATCGCACTGACCTCATCTTTTGCCGCCTTGTTGCACTCAAGCTGTAACGGATATACGCGCCCTCCAATAAGCCGCCGCGTGGCCCTGTATTCATCGACTTTGCCCGAGACGACGGACGCATCGATGAGCGGCGTCTCGTCGTCGTTCACCCACAACCGTGAGCCATTCGGAGTTTTGATGACGAATTCGTAATCGCCGCTCTCATCCGCAATGATTGAGCCGCGCCACGTGATCGAAAACTGGTTGGTCGTCTTGTTTACGGAGTCGTGCGTGACCGGCCCAAATGGATGGCGGGGACCGAAATCAAAATTCACCTGCGGATCGACGCGCTCAAAATTTCCGGCGCCGCCAAAACGCCGGCCGCCTCTGCGATAATTGCCGCGCAACCCCCGCTCGTTCCCCAACGGTGCATCAACGTCCGCGAAAGATTTCAGAAGGTCCGCAACCGTATTGACGTACTGCCGATTCGTCAGCCGAACGAGTTCGACGCGCGCCGGATGATTCCGCGCCCGTGCCTCGCGCGAATAAAACGCATCGTTGATGTAGCGCGCGACCGTCTCCGCATCCGCGGCCGTCAAGGTGCCGGGGTCATCGTCCGGCATATTCTTGGAAATGTAGCGCGTGAGTTTTTCCAGAGACCAATCCCCCACCAGCGCGTCGTCGTATTTGCCCTTCACGCCCTCCCCGTGTTTGCCGTGGCACTTTGCACACTCGGCCTTGTAGATGTTTGCGCCCGGCAACGCCTTGTGCGACGCAACGCGCGAAGTTTCCGCCGCTCGCGGTTTATCGGCGGAGGGTTGCGAGGAACACGCCACAAGCCCCGCGCATAAAAGCGCAGCGCCTCCGCGTTTCAACTCAGCAAGTATCATGGTTCTGCAAATAGTCAGGTTCGGCTTAATCCGACCGAAACAGAACCCCGTTTATTCGGCTGATCAAGCGGCTACTTTTTGGTTGGGGCTTTCTGATCGGACGCCGGTTTTTGCCTCACGGTCAGCCAAAACGGATCGGTCTCCTCGACGAGCAAATGATTGAAACCGGTCTCGCCGCGCGTCGTAAGTTCCGCCCGCACTGTCCGCTGTCGCTTTGTTTTGCTGTCGGTCAGGGCAAGTTGCACTGGGCCTTGAAAGTTCGGCGCATTCGTCGCCACGCTGATTCGTATTGAAGCCGTCCCGTCTTTCTGCGGCAGGTTCGTGGTGAGCACAGTGACTCCATCCGGCAAGTTTTGGAAAATGGGCATGAGTTCGTTCGTGAAACCGCGCAGTCGTTTCAGTTCAAGTTTCAATTCGTTGGTTGCGCCGCCCGTCAGCACCAATGAACTGGCGCTGAGAGTGGCCCGGTAATCCGGCTCGACGCGTTGAACGGCGAGCCGATAACAGAAATCCTCGCCGCCACGGTGCGTGACGGAGCCAATGGCGGCTACGAAAGTACCATCCGTCGGAACTTTCCATTCGAGACGCGGGTCGCGCGAGCCTTCGGCGTCATCGTTGCGCGCCAGTTGATTGCCCGCTGAATCTTCAATCTTCAGCCACGCATCCAACGGCGAACCGAAGGAGGCCGCTTCCACCCGCACTTCAATGAATTCGTTTTTCTTTGCGCTGAATTGGAATCGATCTTCATCGTCCGCCACGGCGATTGCGCCGTGGACGAGCGCAGGCGCTTCGATATCTTGAGCGTCTTCCACCCCGTTGTTCGGTTCTCGTTCCGTCGCGAAATCGCAGACAGCCGGAAGATTGTTGGTCATGGCTATGTGCAGCCGATAAACCGCATCATCCCCGCCGGTTAGGCGAATGTCTGAACCAGGCGGATAGGCAAAGCCGAAGATTTGCAACACCACGGTCTGGTCCGTCGGCGCGCGCCAAACCAGTCGAGGGTCAAGTGTGACGAAGTCATGGTTCCAGGCGAGCTGCTGGCCATTCGTACTGACGAGCCGCAAGACCGCATCCACTTTGCTCATGAGCGTGTAACAATCCACGCGAGCGTCGAGCCACTGTCCGGCGCGCACTCCAATCGCGAACGAGTCCACATCACCGCTCTTGTCCAGGCGACCGTTGATCGTCGCAGGCAATTTGTTGATCGACTGCGGTTTGATGAAATGATTGTTCGGCTCAGCTTCCGTGAGTTCGCGTCCCTCACCGATGACAAATGCGCGCGGCTCACTTGCGCCCTCGTCGTTGTAGAGCCGCACCAACCGCGGGCCAGGAACAGCATCGGAAGCAATCGCGACCGAGAATTTCCCTTTGTTCGTTTCGGCAGTGAATGTCAGTGCTGCATCGTTCACCCAAACCTTCGGTGGCCACGATTCAAATTTGCCGATGGCGGTAACGACGTTGGTTGTCCCGAGCGCTCCACCAGCAGGATAAAAGGCGTCGAGAGCCGGCTCAACCGCGATCGCGCCGCCGGCAAACCAGAACGTAATCTGCGGGCCGCCACTGATCTGTAGCAGCCGACGTAAAGAGGCTCTGATCGTGTGCTTGAGGGGAAGAATGAGCCTCCTTACGTCGGCTGCTACGGCGCGCATGGCTACGCGAACAACTCCTTGATGAGCCGTCCGCCATTGACCAGTTGAATCGGCCGCCCGGTGTTTGTGTGCAGCAACTGCGCGGGATCGATTCCCATTTTAGTGTAGAGCGATGCGGCGAAGTCCTCTGGTTTGTAAACGCTCTCCGAGGCGTAATAGCCCTTCGCATCAGTAGCGCCGACGATTTGCCCGCGTGGAATTCCTGCACCCGCCATCAACACTGACATCGCGCCGGGCCAATGATCGCGTCCCCCGTCCTTGTTCACTTTCGGCGTGCGGCCAAATTCACCCAGCGCGATCACCATCGTGTTGTCGAGCAGACCGCGCTCATCGAGATCAGAGATCAACGCGGCGACGCCCTGATCGAAGCTCTTCATGATGTTGCCGCGATACGCTTCGAAGATCTTTGTGTGATGGTCCCAGCCGCCCGTGTAAACGGTCACGAAACTCACGCCCACTTCGACCAGCCTGCGCGCCAGCAACAGCCGCTGCGCGAAATCATTTCTTCCGTAGGCATCGCGCACCTTGTCCGGCTCGCGCTCGATGTCGAACGCCTGCTGCGCCTTCGTGGAACCGACCAAATCAATCCCCTGCTCGTAAAACTTGTCGAAGCTCACTGCTGGATCATCCGCCAACTTGTCGTTGAAGCGCTTCATCTGATCGAGCGACTTGCGCAACGCCTGCCGGTTCGCCGCGCGTCCTTCGCTGATGTCGGTGGGCAGAACCACATCGCGGACTTTGAAGCCCTTCGTGTTGGGATAACCGTCGATGACGAACGGCGCGTGTTGCGCACCGAGAAAATTCGGCCCACCGGAGCGCGATACTTCCGGCATCGAGACGTAAGCAGGCAGTCCATTTCGCAGGCCCCTGTCATGCGACACCATCGATCCGAACGACGGATGAAACGTGACGAACGCGCCGCACGCCACCGGCACCGGCGTCGGCATCCCAGTCATCATGTAGTGATTGCCGCCGCCGTGGTTCGGGTCTTTGTGGCAAATCGAGCGCACGACCGTGAACTTGTCATTCACCGCTGCCAGCTTCGGCACGCACTCGCTGAACTGAACGCCGGGAATCTTCGTTGAGATCGGCTTGAAGTCGCCGCGGATTTCCGACGGTGCATCCGGTTTCGGATCGAACGACTCGTAGTGCGACGGCCCGCCATCCTGCCAGATGAGAATGCAATTGACGTTCCTGCCCGCGAGTTTCGGCTTGGCGGTTTCCGCAGCGCCCGCGCGCAACCGCAGCAGATCGCACAATCCTAGCCCGACCACCCCGCCCAGCCCGAGTTGGATGAAATCCCGCCGACTCACTCCGTTGCAGTTGGTGTGCACGCGAAACATCTTCAATGATTGAACTGAAACTCCACCGAATTCAGCAACGCCCACGAGACATCTTCAGTCGCGGTCTGCCGGGTTGCCTCAGGAACGACGAACGCTGCCGTGGCGGTCTTCAATTCATCTGCGGTCGGGAAGCGGCTGAATGTCGCCAGATAAAGCTCCGTAACGATTTCGTCCGGCGTCAGCTTGCTGTCGGCCAGTTTCTTAATGCGACCCTCCTTGCTCGAAAGCTTCGACTGCAAGCCGCGCGAATTCATCATGTGCAATGACTGCACGACGCTCGTGCGCGCGTCGCGGTCGCACGGACAATCGCTGCTGGAATTCGGGCGCCCAAACGCATCGAGGAATTGCGACCTCACTTTATAGCTCCACGTCTGGATGGCGCGCGTGCCGGGCGCGCAACCCGTGAACTCGTCGGGCACGCCAGTCACGTCGCTCACTGCGTCCATCAACACTTCGGCAGGCAATCGGCGGCGATACGAGCGCGAGAAGTTTTTTGTGTCGGTCACGTTGAATTCATTCGGCGTGGTACTGAGTTGATACAGGCGCGACGAAAGAATCATTCGCATGAGATGTTTGAAGTCGTAGCCGTGCTCTGGGAAGTCCGCCGCGAGCGCATTCAACAACGGCTCATTCACGGCTGGGTTCGACACGCGAAAATCATCCACCGGGTTCACGAAGCCGCGGCCGAAGAATGAAGCCCACACGCGGTTCACCGCGGCCTTCGCGAAAAACGGGTTCTTCGAATTCGTCAGCCAATCCGCAAATGGCCGGCGTGGATCGCTGTTCGTGGAAACGGCGACCAGCGGTCCATCGGGCGGACGCGGCTTCATCACTTCTTCCGTCACGGGATGCTTCACCGTTCCAGCCGACGCGAAGTAAAACGTTTCCATGCCACCGGAAATGGGCGGCGAGAGTCCTGTGCCCTTCTGTTTCACGGGCCCGAAGAACGCGGCGAACTGATAGAAGTCGTCCTGAGTCCACTTCTCGTTGGGATGATGATGACACTTGGCGCACTCCATTCGCGTGCCGAGAAAAAGCTGGCCGAACATCGTCGTCAGCTCCGTTGGCTCGCGCCGGTCGCGATAAACAACCGCGGGGCCCTCGCGATGATTGCTTCCCTCCACGAGCAAAATCTCGCGCACGAACTGATCGTAAGGCGTGTTCTTGCGGAACTGGTCGCGCAGCCATTGGTCGAGGACGAAGATGCTCTTCACGCCCACACGATCGGGATTGGGCCGCAGCAAGTCGGCCCATTTGTTGGCCCAGTAATCGGCGTAAGCAGGATGCGAAAGCAAATGTTCGATCCACTTCGTTCGCTTGTCAGGGCTTGTGTCAGGTAAAAAGGCGCGGGCTTCATCCGCCGTCGGCAGCACGCCGATAGTGTCGAGTGATGAACGGCGCAGGAATTCCGCATCGCTGCAAAGCTCGGAAGGAAACAAGCCGAGTTTGCGAAACTGGGTGTAAGCCAGTTCGTCGATGAAATTGCTGGCCGGGAGCTTCGCATAACGTTTCTCCGGCAACGCGCGATCCGCCGGCACCGTCACGCGCGCCGCATCCACAAAACCCATGTAGCGCGCGACGATGGCGCTCTCGCCGCTCAACGTACCGACGCGCACCACTCCGTCGTCGGTCACTTGAGCGAGTTCTTTTTCCTGCGCCACGAAGTCAGCGAGCTTCGTCACGTCGCGCTTCGAGCCATCGGAGTAATTGGCTTTCACTCGAAGCTGTTGCGTCGCGCGCTTGCGATATGTCTTTTCGCGTGGCTCAACGCTGATGCTGACGAGTGCCGGCTCGTTCGTGTGCTGATAAACCATTCCGCCGCGAATCCAATCGACCAGCAGCTTGTAAGTGTCGGAACCGACTTCGAATCGCTCGCCGCCGCCGTGTTCGATACTCATCGTTGGCTTGAGCAGCAGAAGACTCTCAGCGGGCGCGGCGGGAAAAACACGGCGACCGCGCGCATCTTTCACGATTTCCGCGTAATCGCTGCGTGGATCGTAACTGAACACGGAGAGCTTGAAGCCATTCTGCCCTTCGGCTTTGGCGTGGCATGAACCGGCCATGCAACCCGCTTTGGCAAGCGCGGGCAGAACGTCGCGAACGAAGGAGGGAGACGTGGCGCCGACGGTAGGGCGCGGTGTCCTCACCGCGCCGTGACCATGGGATGATTTTGCGAGATTCGAGTCCTCCTCCGGCGTGGTGGGGACACCGCGCCCTACCAGCGATGCGTCATCACTTGGCTCCAATTTCGCGATCACCTTCCCATCCTTGTTCACCGCGTAAACAATTCCATCCTGCCCGCCCGCGAAGATTTGCTTTCCATCTTTGCTGAGCGCGACTGCGTGCAGCGGCTCGGACCAGCGCGCAAGGCGCCGCTCATTGGCCGTGTCAGAACTCTGCGCCCCGGTGTGCCGCTTGAAGTCCGTAAACGAGTGCAAGGCCCCGTCATCATCCGTCGCCACAGCCAGCTTGCCGTCCGCCGACCACGCGAGCGCCGTGAACTCGCGCTTTTTGTTGTTCACCGACACAACACTCTCGCGCGTCTTCACATCCCAAATCTTGAATTGCTTGTCCGCGCACACCGTGGCGACTTCAGTTGCGTTGGAATTGAGCGCCACGCCATAAACCGCGCCCGCGTGTTCGAGTTGCGTCAGTTCTTTGCGCGAATCCAGTTCCCAAATCTTCACCAACTTGTCGGCGCTGGCAGTCGCGAGACGTTTGCGATCTCGGCTTATCGCCAGATCAAAAATCGTATCAGTGTGTGACTGCCACGCTGCAGAAACTTGACCGTTATCAGCCGCGAACACTCGCACCCAGCCGCTTTGGGCAGAAGCGCCGTCGGCCGTAATCAACAGCGCGTCATCTCGCGTGAACCGCAGCGCAGTGATGCGATCGAGCAGGTTCGATGAAACAGACCAGATTGGTTTCAACTCCGCGGCGTCCCACAACGTGATCTCGCGAAAGCTGCCGCTCGCAATGAATTCGCCGTTCGCACTCCATGCCAGCGAGCGCACGGCGTCTCGATGCGCCGCTATCCGGGCGACGATGGCAAAATTCGTCGCCGTCACATCATGCACAATGAGTTCGTTGCCCCGGCCCACGGCCAGCCGTTTTGAATCGGACGACAACGCCAGCGCGAACACGGGATGGTAAGACTGCGGCAAAGCGCCGAGCGTCACGTCGCGAGGTGCGGCTGCTCGCGCCAGAACCTTTTCATCCCAAGGCGCACCGGCCGCAATCCATCGGCGCACCAGTTCGATCTGATTGGTGGAAAGCTGCTTCTTCGGCGGCATGTGCGGATCGGCGTCGGCCAGGAGCGCCTTGAGCAGCAGACTTTGATTGGGTTTGCCCGGCACGAGCACAGCGCCGCTGTCGCCGCCTTTCAGCGCTGCCCCGCGGCTCGTGAGTTCCAGTCCACCTTTGTGTTTTTCCACGTTGTGACACGACAGGCAATTCGCATGGAGCAAGCGCATGGCCCGCTCGGTGTCCGTTGACTTCGTCGAAACCTGGCGCGTATCAGCTGCCGTGGCCCAAATGGCGCCGAACAGGGCGCAGACGGCCACCAGCAATACGCGGGTTGTTTCGAACTTCATGAACACAATCCAGACGCGCGCTGGGGAAAGAGATTCGATTTGAAGCTCGTCAAGGAGTGCTCTGCCGAAACATCGCTACAAACTATGCGGGCAAGGTTTTCGTCAGAAAGTTCAGGAAATTGCCGTGCGCAATGCCGCGCACATCCTGCTCGCTGTAGCCGCGAGCGCGCAGCATATCGGGAATGCGCGCGAGGTCAGCGATGGTGTCGAGGTCCATCGGCGATTGCTCGCGGCCAAACCCGCCGTCGAGGTCTGAGCCGATGCCGGAGTGGATGGCATTGCCGGCAATCTGGCAAACGTGATCGATGTGCTCGACGATTTTTTCGAGCTTGAGGCCGACGGCTTCGGGCGTCGTTTGTCGCTTAATCCAATTCGGCACCATCATCCACGCATCGAGCGCCGCGCCGATGACCGCGCCGCGTTGCGCGAGTGCTTTGATTTGCTCGTCGTTCAACTGGCGTTGGTGCGGAGCAAGCGCCCGGCAATCGGAATGGCTCGCCCACATCGGACCTTTGTAAAGTTCGAGCGCTTCCCAGAATTCCTCATCCGTGAGATGCGTGACATCGAGAATCATTCCGAGCCGATCCATTTCGCGGAGCAACTCGCGTCCGCGCGGCGGAAACTTTCCCGTCGCGTCAGTTCCTTGCGCGTAAAGTCCTGGCCCGTAATGCGCCGGGCCAAGCGCGCGCAAACCTTGCTCATAAGAACGTTCGAGATGTTTGAACGAAAGAATCGAGTCCGCGCCCTCAAGCGAGAGAACGTACCCGATGGGCTTGGTTTCCGTTTGCTTCGTAGCAGCCGACGTAAGGAGGCTCTGATCGTTTTCTGCCCAAAGCTTCACTTGCCGCTCCAACTCTCCGCGCGTTTTGATCTGCACCAATTCGCCGCGCTCCTCCATCGCGCGATACCACGCGAGCTGCCCCTGGCTTTGCGCCCACGCCTGTTCCGGCGAATGCCAGCCGGGCAATGGATTGCCGCGCTTAACGTAGCGAGCGATTTGCGTGGCGACGCAAATGCCGATGCCGCCGCGCCGCATTTCGGGAAAGCAAACTGTACCGCGCCCGCGGTCGGGCCTGTCCGTCATCCCCTGTTCGCGCTCGCGAATTTCCGAAATGGGCCGTGTGTAATCGCGGTTCCATTCCAACGCGTCCATCGAGAGATCGAGATGCGCATCGAAAATCAACATCGGCCGGAGTCTCGCGAAGGAAGCAAAGGTTGCGAAGTTTTTTCCTTTGATACCTTCGCAAGCTTCGCGAGACATCAATTGAAAGCGCGGAGTGCGAAATCCATTACCAGCACGAACAGCAGTGCGACTACGGAAATAATCGTCTCCATCGCGGTCCACGACTTCAGCGTCTGCGGCACGGTCATGCCGAAGTATTCTTTCACGAACCAAAACCCGCCGTCGTTCAAGTGCGAAAGAATCGTGGCGCCGGCGCCAAGCGAAATGACCAGCAACTCGTGGTTCGTTCCCGGTGATGCCGTGGCGATAGGCGCAACGAGCGATGCGGCCAGTGCAATTGCCGCGGTCGCGGAGCCGACGGCGACGCGAATGGCAGCCGCAATTAGCCATCCCAGGACCAATACCGACAGGTTCAATTGCTTCGCGCCATCCGCGAGCACAGCGCCCGCGCCGCTTTCCACCAGCACTTTGCTGAACCCGCCGCCCGCGCCCACGATGAGAAGAATGCCGGCCGCCGGGCCTACGCATTCATCGGTGAATTTCAAAAGCTCGCTGCGTGTGAATCCACACCCGAAGCCGAGCGTGTAAAGCGAGAGCAACGTCGCGGCAAGCATGGCGACGGCGGGTTCGCCGAGAAAGTCGAGAACCACACGCACGATATTGCTCTGCGCGAGCGTCCCGTCGGCAATGGTAGCGGCGAGCATCAGTCCGACGGGCAGCAGAATGGTGCCGAGCGCAGCAGTGAAGGAAGGGCAGCGCTGCCGTGACGTTTTCTGAACGAGTGCGGCGCCGAGTCCCCCCAATTCAATCGGGACGCGTCCAGAGATGAACTTGCCGAAGATTGGTCCCGCAACGATCGCCGTCGGGACACCAATAATGATGCTGTAGAGAATTGTTTTGCCGACATTGGCGCCGAGTTGACCGATGGCCGCCATCGGCCCCGGATGGGGCGGAACGAGTCCGTGCGACACCGATAAGCCGGCGACCAGTGGAATGCCGAGCAAAAGGAGTGGCCGCTTCGTATCGCGCGCCAGCGCCGCCAGGATCGGCATCAGCAACACCAGCCCGACGGCGAAGAACACGGGAATGCCGACGATGAAACCCACGAACATCAGCGCCCAGTGCAAACGCTGCGTTCCAAATGCGCGGACGAACGTGTTTGCGATCACTTCCGCGCCACCGGATTCCGCGAGCATTTTGCCCAGCATCGTGCCGAAGCCTATGACGACGGCGATGAAACCGAGCGTGGTGCCGAGACCTTCCTGAAACGCCTTCGCCACTCGCAGCGGCGGCATGCCAGAACACAAGCCGACGAAGAGAGTCGCGAGCATGAGTGCGATGAACGCGTTCAGCTTGAAACGCGCGACGAGCACGACCAGCGCGAAAATGGCAACGACGACGCAGGTCAGGAGAGTTGCTTCGCGGCTGAGCCCGAGAATCGCGAGCATACGTTCAGTTTTCTTTCACCGAACGAATCCACGCCTCAAACAGTCGCACCGCCTCGTCGTCCACCGTCCTGATGGCAAGCGGCGGCATTTGGCCGAAGCCGCGGTGCGTCAGGCGCCACAACATGACCGAGCGCTCGGGATGGCCGGGAGCAATGATGCGTGGATCGGATAATTGAAACGTGTCGTGTTGTGGCTGGACGTCGATGATGCGCATGTTCTCGAGCTTCGTCTTTGCCGTTAGTTCCATTGCCGAGTTGCCGCCACCGGCTTCGCTGTGGCAGTGGGAACAGTTCGCGGCCAGATAAGCGCGCACACGGTTGGTGAGGTCAGCGCTCGCGTCGTAAGGATTCGCTAGACGCGGCAATCGGGCCATCCTGTTTGTAGATTCGTCGTCCTTCATACCCTTCAATACGCCGATGTGCGCGAGCGTGCGGAGCTGGTTCGCAATGACGCCGCTGTAATCGTGGTCGCGGTTCATTTGCCAGGTGTTCAAACCGAGAGCGAAACCAGCCTGGCGCGAATGGCAGGTGAGACATTCAACGCGCGTCGGGAAATACCATGTTTGCTCTCCTCTGCTCCCTGGCGCGCCGGCGTCCTTGATGCTGAACTCGCGCTCCTCTCCGCCGGCGATCAACACCGCTTCCGTCTGTTCGTCATTCCATTGATAGGTGTAGCCGGCCCATTCGTTTTGTTCGAAGAGCATCACGCGCGTCTCGACCCATCGACGCGATTTCGGGTTCCGGCGCTCCATTTCGAGCGCGAGGCTTTGGACGAGCACGGCGCCTTCGGGAAATTTCCACGTCTCGCGTTCATTGAACTCCATGCGTGAATCACCGGGCAATACAATGAAGCGCTCCATGTAGGCGCCATCGGACCAATACGGCGCGTTGACGGAATACGGTATGAGGCCCGGCTGAACCTTGTGGTCTTTGACCGAAGCAAAGAGTCCGGTGTCGCTGAGTCGGCGCGGAAACTCGTTTGTGTTCGCGGCTGGAGGCGAAGGTTCCAGTTCGTAAATCGCGCCGGCGTAATCCGCATAGAACATTTCGCCGTGCGCGTCTTCGCCGAAGCCGAGCATCTGGTGCGGCGTGTCGGCGATGAGTTCGTTCCAGTCGATTCTGCCGTCGCGATAGCGTGCGCCCCAGATTCGCCCGGTGCCGTAATCGCCATACACATACGCGCCGCGAAGCGCCGGCAGCTTGTTGCCGCGATAAGTGATCCCACCGGTGATGGAGCGCGCTTCAGAGTGCGGATGTTCGATGGCAGGCGCTGAAAGTGGAGTAGGTCCGCGCTTGCGGTTGAGCTGAAATGGATGTCCGCCCTCGGTCACGCTCCAACCGTAGTTTCCGCCGCGCTGCACAATGATGATCATCTCCCACAAGTCCTGTCCAATGTCGCCGACCCACAACCGGCCTTCTGGATCGAAATGAACTCGCCACGGATTACGAAAGCCGTAAGCCCACAGCTCGCCGCGCGCGTTCGGAATGCTGAGGAACGGATTGTCCTTGGGGATCGAATAGCCGCGTTCGGCCGTCGGACGTTCAACATCGATGCGGATAATTCCGGAAGTGAGATCCGTGATGTCCTGGCCCGTCAGGTCACGATCCGAGTCGCTCGTGCCGTCGCCCGAACTGACGTAAAGCATCCCGTCAGGGCCGAACGCCATGTCGCCGCCGTTGTGGCCGTTGGATTCCCAATCCATGATCAGTTGGCGAGAAGAGTCGTCACAGTTCAACGACTCACGATCCACGACGAAACGAAAAATCTTGTTGGTCTTGTGCCCGGATGATTGCGGGCCATTGGCGAAGACGTAAGCGAAGCGGTTGCTTGTGTAACCGGGATGAAAGATGACCGAGTAGGTTTCATGATCGCGAATGAAACAAAACACGTTTGTCGTCGTAGCTTCCGCAAAATTCGTGAACGCGAGAATGCGTTGCGATTGCTCCACGACCACCATGAGCTCCGTCTCCGGTAAGTGCGTGATATAAAGCGGATGCTTAAACTCCAGTTTGGGAAACGTACGCTTGGCTCGATACGGCAGCGGCGGGTCGGGTGAACCGATGAGCCGTGACGTGATGAACGGAATTCGCTTTTCGATGCCGAAAGCGTTCGTCGTTGCTGCTTCCGCTCCGAAAGCGAGCAGAGTAGAGACGACGACAACGATTCGTGCGAAACAGTTCACAGGCTCGCAGTGATTTTCACCGTTTCCCCTAAATGGTCAACGCGCGAGCGCGTGCCTTCACCTTCCACCGCTCTTCAGCGCGAGCGTTTCGAACGATCACTGCCTCGCTGTGGAGCGCGACCGTAGGGCAGACGTGCCACGGAATTCCATAGAGGCAATCGCCGACGGCGAACGAGTCCGCTTGCGGCAACTCAAGCACAAGATGCTCCTCGCTGTGGACGATCGGTGTCGCGTCATTCAGATCGAAGAACACGACGCGCGGATGCGGCATTTCGGATGCGACGGCTTTGTGGCCGAGATCGAGGCAAAGCCGAGTCGGGGTCGGTTTGCTCACGACGCGTGTAAGCAGGACAGCCGCGGGAAGAAAATCCAGGTCTGGCAACTTGCGCGCATAGCCAGCGTCCCAGAGCACGCAAGTGCCCGGACTGCACTCAACACCTTCGCGGCGGGCGTGCATCGGGAATGTGGGTGTGCCGCCAGCAATCACACGCGGCACCGGCAGGTTCTCGCGCTCGAGTTTTCGTCGGAGGACTTCCACTGGCGCAAATGCCGCTTCACACGCCGTCGCACGCTTCTTCACATCGCTGTCGTGGATATGACCGTCGTAGGCGTGCAGGCCACCGGGTTTAAGCGAAGGTGAGGCAGCAATGAGCCGGTAGAGTTCGAACGCCGGCGTTCCCGGCGCTACTCCCGTGCGATGCTGGCCAATATCAAGGTCCAACAAGACTTCAATTCTCGCACCGGCGTGTACGGCAGCATTGGACAGCGCGCGGATTGTTTCGGTGTTGTCCGCCACGCAACTGAATCGCACGCTGGAAAAGTGCGCCGCCAACTCTACCAGCCGATCGACGTTCGGCCCGACCGGCTGATATGCGAGCAACACGTCCTCGGCGCCTTCGGCCGCGGCCATCTCGGCTTCCGCAATCGTTGCGCACTTGAATTTCGTGATGCCCCGCTTTAGTTGCAACCGGACCAACTCCGGCATTTTATGGGTCTTGATGTGTGGCCGCAGCCGGTTCACGTCGCCGGCCATTGAAATCATGCGGCTGATATTCTGTTCCACGCGGTCGGCGTAAATGAGCAGCGCGGGCGACGGAACCTCCGCTGAGTTGTTGATTTCGTACCAGCGATCGCTCATCGCGTGGGGGTTTCCGTGACTTCAAAGATGGCTTCGATCTCGACGGTGATATTTCCCGGCAACGATCCCATGCCCACGGCGCTGCGCGCGCCCACGCCGTTCTGTTCGCCGAAAACGTCGCGGAACAATTCGCTGCAGCCGTTGATGACGGCGGGGTGGTCGCGAAAGGTCGGCGTGGAGTTCACCATGCCGAGCACTTTCACGACGCGTTTCACGCGGTCGAGCGAACCGAGGTGCGCGCGCAACGTGGCGAGAATGGCCAGGCCGGTTTGCCGTGCGGCGGCTTTGCCGAATTCGGCATCTACCGACACGCCTACGCAGCCGGTCATAAGTGATTGGTCAGGCTTGAGCGGCCCGTGGCCGGAGACGTAAGCGACATTTCCGACGACGACCAGCGGCTTGTAAACCGCGACCGGCTTCGGCGCTGGAGGCAGTTCGAGTTTCAATTCTGCGAGTCGAGCTTCAGCATTCATGGGAGATAAGTAACGCCTTGAGCCGGGAAGACACGATCAAATTCAGGAGCATCGCTGTCTGCCGTTCCTCAGCACCAATGCGTTTGAGAATGGTTTGAAAACCTCGCCGGCGCTTCTACAGTCGCATCACTTGGAAGAGGCCGGATCGGGGTTCCATGATTCATCAAGTGTTCTGGGTGGGGGGGGATTTGTCCGTGAGTGACGAAGGTCGAACACGGTTTCAACAACATGAAAACGAATAATCACTGGAGACTCGGATGCAGCGTCTGCGCCGCAATCATTTTCGGCGCGGTCCGCCCCGCACTCGCCGCCGAGCGAACGGAGCATTTCGACAAAGACCCAGGCTGGCACGGACACAACAATCGCGCGCAGTCTCCCGAGCCGCGCACCGTGCGGCAGGATTTCGGATATTCGCGCACGGCCAACGCCGGCGGCAGTGTGGGCGAGATGGGCGGTTTGATCATGGCCGCGGGCGAGCCGGCTTATTATGCGAAGAGATTTCCGACGCGGAGCTTCAACGATGTTTTGAGCGCGTCGGGCAAACTGGTTTGCGGCAAAGGCGGGTTTCACGTTCTCGTCGGGTTTTTCAACACGAACACAATCAACGAATGGCGCACGCCAAGCAGCATCGCGATTCGCCTGAATGGACGCGGCGAACACTTTCTCGCCTACAACGAGTATTGCACCAGCAAGTGGCGCGCGGGCGCTGATAGCCCCGGCGGTTTCTCGACCGTCAGGAATCCCGCCACCGGCCGCGCTGATCTGAAGGGCTTTCCCAGCGGCACGAACGTTTACGAATGGTCGTTGCGCTACGATCCGAATGGGAACAACGGCGGCGGCAGCATCACCGCCACGATTGGGAATGAGACTTCGATCTGTCATCTCGATGCCGGCCACAAAGCCGACGGCGCGACCTTCAATCACTTCGGTCTGATGAACGTGATGAAGTCCGCTGACGACGCCGCGCGCATCTGGCTCGATGACGTGACGGTCAATGGAGAACTGGAACCCTTCGATCGCGATCCACACTGGGTCGAATTTCAGAATCGCCGGACTTACGTGACGGAGATGGTGCGGCCCCGTTTCAATTTCGGTTACAGCCCCACGCGCCACGCCGGGGGCCAGGGCCAGGGCGAAATGGGCGGCATCATTTTTCGCGGCGACGGACGCTACACGAACATGATGGCGTTTTACGGCGCTCGACTGGAGGAACTCACGCTGGCGAAACCATTGAAGGCGTCCGGCAAAATCGTCTTGCGTCGCGGAGTGACGGACAGTGATGTGCCCTTCGGCTTCTTTCACGCGACGCACAGCCTGGACAGCGGCGGCAGCGATCGCCTCAGCACGCCTCCTGATTTTCTCGGAGTAATGATCGGCGGGCCAAGCCGCGAAGGTTTCCTGTTCGCGCCCGGCTATCGGCTTCACAACACCGAGAAGCAGACGGCCCAACGCGGCCCGTACATTTTTCCAGACGGCAAGCCACACGATTGGACTTTGGAATACAAACCTTCAACTGCCGACGCACCTGGCAGCATCACGGTGACGCTCGATGGCGAGCGCGCGACGCTGCCGTTTCCGCGCGAGCACCAGACGATGGGCGCGCACTTCAATCGCTTCGGTCTCATCAGCACGCACACCGACGGCAATTCGCAGGAGCTTTATTTCGATGACCTGACTTACACGTGGACACAAGCTGACTCGCCGAAGAAGTGAGCGTTGTCACGCAAGTCGCTTCTCCGCCGGGCAAGCCGCTACTCATTTTCGACGGCGACTGCGCGTTCTGCCGCTGTTGGATTCGCCGCTGGCAACACATGACGCACGACGCCGTCGAGTATCTGCCGTTGCAGGACGAGCGGGTGCGCGCGGCTTTTCCCGAACTTTCCCGCGAGCAACTGGATCGCTCCGTTCATCTCATTGAGCCGGACGGCCAGGTTTACCGCGGCGCTGAAGCCGTGTTCCGCTCGCAGACGTGCGCGCGACGTTGGCCACTCTGGCTCTACGAGAAAATTCCCGGTGTAGCCGCGCTCAGCGAAGCGGCCTATGCGCTCGTGGCTGCAAACCGCGGATTCTTTTCGCTGCTGACTCGTCTCCTGTTCGGCGAACACGTCGAACCGCCTGCGCACTTCCTCGTGCGCTGGCTGTTCCTGCGCGGACTTGGTGTCGTCTATCTCATCGCCTTCGCTTCGCTCGCCTCGCAGATCATCGGCCTCGCTGGCAGCGATGGAATCATGCCCGCGAAACAAATCCTGCAGGCGTATGTGCAAAATATCCCCGGCCCGGCGCGCTTCTATGCCGCGCCGACTCTCTGCTGGTCCAGTGCAGAGGACGGTTTCCTCCGCTTCCAATGCGTCGCTGGCGTAGTGCTCGCCATTCTCCTCATTCTCGGCATTGCGCCCGCACCGTGCCTGTTTCTCTTGTGGCTCATTTACCTCTCACTTTCTGTGGTTTGCACCGTGTTCCTCGGTTTCCAATGGGACGCGCTCCTGCTCGAAGCCGGTTTGCTCGCGATTTTCTTTGCGCCGCTGCGGCTCTGGCCGAATCTCCCGCGTGAAAGACCGCCGTCGCGACTCGCGCTTTGGCTGCTGCGCTGTCTGCTGTTCAAGTTGATGTTTCTCTCCGGCGTCGTGAAGCTCGTGAGCAATGATGTCACCTGGCGCAACCTCACCGCGCTCACTGTTCATTACGAAACCCAGCCGCTGCCGACGTGGACCGCATGGTACGTTCATCAACTTCCCATCTGGGCACACAAAGTTTCATGCGTCGCCATGTTCGGCGTTGAACTGATCGTGCCATTTTTCATCTTCCTGCCACGCCGAATCCGTTTCGTTGCCTTTTGGCTTTTCGTCGCGCTCCAGCTCGTCATCGCACTGAGTGGCAACTACACCTTTTTCAATCTGCTCACCGTCGTCCTTTGCCTCCCGCTGCTGGACGACCGCGCACTCGCTCGATTCGCGCCGCGCAAGTGGGCTGAATGCGCCGCCGCTGCTCGCAACCCACCGTGGTTGCGTGGGCGTCCGCTGCGCATCGCTCACATCGCCCTGCTCAGCGTCGTTGCTGCGGTCGTGCTCTCCGTTTCCGCGGTCGAAGTGTTCGGCAGGCTGGGCGTCCGATGGCCGTCCGATTCAATCTTCATTCGGCTTCACAGTTGGATCGCTCCACTGCGCAGCGTCAATGGCTACGGGCTCTTTGCCGTAATGACGACCTCGCGGCCGGAAATCATCGTCGAAGGCAGCAACGATGGCGTGACGTGGCTCCCATACGAATTCAAATACAAGCCCGGCGATTTGAAACGCCGCCCGCGCTTCGTCGCACCGCATCAACCGCGATTGGACTGGCAGATGTGGTTCGCCGCGCTCGGTGACGTGCGTCACAACCCATGGTTCATCAATTTCTGCGTGCGCCTCCTCCAGGGAAAACCCGAAGTGCTCACGCTCGTGAAGACGAACCCGTTCCCCGAACAGCCACCGAAATACATTCGCGCGCAACTCTACGATTATCGCTTCACGAATTTCGAGCAGCGCCGCATCAACGGCTCCTGGTGGCGCCGCGAATTCAAACGGGAATATTGTCCGCCTCTCTCGTTGAATCGCGGCGCGCCGTAGCCTGCATTTCTTACCGTAGCAGCCGACGTAAGGAGGCCTTGATCGAAATCTCCGCCGGCACCATGGGTGAAAGAGATCAGAGCCTCCTTACGTCGGCTGCTACAGGGCGATCCCACGATTGAGTTCTCTCCATGGCTCACTGGCACGGTCCCGTGGGGTCGTGCAGAACTACGCCGTAGCGACCGGAGTTGGCGTAGCCCCGCACTTTCCAGACGCGATAACCGAGCTGGATTTGCTGCGTGACGTAACTCTGGTAGCCGGACGGGGTGAGTCCCCAACGGACTTTCCAGCATCCAGGCAGGTCGCGGAAAATTCCGCTGAATTTCAGGCCGTCCGAGAGACTTGCGGCGTTGAAGCTCACGGGCAGGTAGCCATCGCTTTTGTATTCGTCGATTTTTTCGTCGAGTTCACTCGAGGTCAGCAAACCCGAGTAGAGGAACGGCCGACCTTGATGGCTCGTCACAAAGGCCGAGTGGTAATCCACGCCGCCCACGGAGTAGCCGAAGTAGTCTTCGAGACGCCATTCGTCATCGACGACGCGGTCCTGCCAAAGGTCCGACCACTGCGCGTCGGTTAACTGGGCGCGGTGTTCGATCGATTCGCCCGGTTCAAGCGGCCGCCAGATGGCGCTGTAGCGCGGCTGACCACCCAGCGTCTTTTCGATCGTCGTCTCGCGCATGATGTAACCCTGCGCGTAGTGTTCGTCGGCCAGGTCCTGGAAATCATCCAGCGTGCGGTAAGTGTGGAGATACCAGCCGCCGGGAATTCCGCTTTGGAAGGAGCCGGAAGCGAGGAGTGAATTTCCGTCGCGGTGGATACTGAGCGTGCGGAGTTTCATTCCCATGTTCGGATAGTAGCCCCAATAAAACTTGAAGACTTCATAGGGCACGCCGTGGAAGGTCGGATAGAACGGCGCGTAGAGACGCGAGAACTTCGTGTCCTTGAGCAAGTCGTAGCAGCCAGTGTCCACTTCCTGATAGACGCCATATGGGTCCACCCAAACCCAGGTGTTCTGCACAGTGGGATGCGGAACAGCCCAGTAAACGTGGAGATGCACATTGCCTTTCCAGTTCTTGGGCGAGCCGTCGTCGTTGAGGCCGCTGCCCGCGCCGCCGGCGCCGGTGTTGCCGGCCCAGGCGATCGGCGTGCCGACGCTGACATGGTCTCCGACCTGGACCATGATCGTATGGCTGTCTGATCCCCAAGAGATATGGTTGGGGTAATCGTTGGCAAAGGCGCGGTACTTCACGTATTTGTCGTCGCTTGACGTGCTTGATTTGGCTTTCGCGATGTCGTGGCTCTTGCCGTCCCGCAGGTGCAGGTAAACGATCATCACCTTCTGGCCGCCCGGCGCAGTATGCTCCACCGCCACGTAGTTGCCGCCGTTGCTGTCCCAGTCGGTCGCGACGACGACACCACTTCCGGCAGAGGTGACGAGGAACGTTGGGTCTTCATTCTCTTCAACGCCGCTGCGGGAGTAATCACAAGCGCGATGGAGCTTGCCGGAATTGTAGAACCAGCCGTGGCCGAGCTTCACATCGGGATGGGTGAAGGGCAGGAAGAACGGTTGCTCAGCGTGAACTTTGAGGAGGAACGCTTCGGCCTGTGCCTTCGTCGCGAACGCATTTTTCGGGGCCTGGAACACCGCGGTCACCACTCCATTCGATTCGGGCCATCCGCCAAACGTGCGGTCGCCCGCTTCGACGTAGTAATCAGGAGTCACGCAAGTCGGGGCTTCGACGCCCATCACGATTTGCTGCTCGACGGAGCCGTGCGCGTGCGAGGCCGCGCCTTCCCGATCCTCGCCGACGTCGCCGATGGCGAGGAGGAACCTTCGCCCGACGCCTGAATTCCATGAGTAACCATCGCCCGGACGCGGGTCATACACCGGGACTCGTGGCGGGAACGTAATGCGCAATGGTTCCTCCGAAACATCTTCGTGTTCCTCGAATTCCTCGGCGCCATGAGTGCTCGCGTAGTGCAGGCGCGAGAGGACATCCGTGAGGCGCGGGTTGGTCTGCTCGCCATCAGGGCAGAAAGTCCTTGTCTCGTTGCCGTCATCAAGAACGGCGAGGCGGAAGAATCGTTGCGCGCGTGTCTTGGGGACGCGATGGGGACTGCGGGCGTCCGGATCGATCCGCCAGGGGCCGTTCACGCTGTCCGCCTCTTCGATAGCGGCGCCGTCCGGCCACGAAAGGAGCAATTCACCGGCAGCCGCGGCGACGGCGATTTGCGGTCTGCTCAGGCGCACGTTTGCGTTGAAGGTGCATGTGGCCGTGCGTCCGCAATCGTCCCTCGCGACGCAAGTCACCATCGTCACGCCGACGGGCAACACGCTGCCCGATGGCGGGGTGCAAACCACGGCGACATCCGTATCGCAATCGTCGGTCGCGCCGACGCCATAATTGACCACGGCGTAGTTGGTGCAGGTAAAAACGGTGAGGTTCGTCGGGCATCGGATCGTTGGCGCGCTGGTGTCGGGGAACACGGTGACGGTGAAGGTGCAGACGCTGCGGTTGGTGCAATCGTCGGTGGCAGTGCAGGCGACCGTCGTCGTGCCCACTGGGAATACGCTGCCGGACGCAGGCACACAGACGACCGATGGGTTCGGGTCGTGATTGTCGAAAACGAGAGGCGCCGGGAAATTCACGGGTACGCCACTGGGGTTGCAGGTCCAGGCGATTTGGTTTGTCGGGCAGTAGATGATGGGCCGCACCGTGTCCGCGTTGACCGTGACCGTGAAAGTGCAAGTGCTGCGGTTGGTGCAATCGTCCGTGGCGATGCAGAACACGACGCTCTGGCCGACAGGGAACAGACTGCCGGAAGGCGGCACGCAGACCACCGATGGATTGGGATCGGTATCGTCGCTCACGCCGGGCAACGGGAATGTCACGACCGCATTGCTCGAGCAAGTCCACACCACGCGGTTCGTCGGGCATTGAATTGAAGGCGGCGTGTTGTCCACTTTCACCGTCACGCGGAACTCGCAGGTGCGTTGGTTGCCGCAGTCGTCAGTGGCCGTGCAGGTGACGGAATGAAAACCGAGGGGGAAGAAGCTGCCCGACGGCGGGACGCAAACCACCTGGACGTTCGCGTCAACATTGTCCGTGGCGATGGGCGGCGCGTAACTGACAACAGTGCCCTCAGGACAGACCGGCCAGCTCGTGATGTTGTCGATGGCGTTGTTCAGCGCGGTGTAAGCGCCCGCGCCAGCTTCGCGGCTGAACATCGCGGCGAACGTCACGCCATCCGACCGACGAACGATGGTTGCCAGCGCGCCATCGATGTTGCCGCCATGCGAATGGGCGATGACGCCACCGGCGCGGACTTCCCGCTGCCAGCCGAGGACGTAACCGTTGAGAAACGGTTGGATGTTGTTCGGGTTCGTCCACATTTCCCAAACCGAATCGTAGTCGAGCAACGGCGTGTCGCTGTTGAGTTGCGCCGGGTCGTAAGGGTCGAAGGACTTCAGCAGGCGCACGATGTCATCGCTCGTGGCCACCCAACCACCGGCGGCGTCGATGGTGTGAATGTTGAATCGTCCGTAGGCGCTCGTCGGGAAGCCCGGGCCCGGTTCGCTGGAACCGACGCGCGATTGCGTCGTGGGATTAAACACGGCCAGCGGATCGTAGTTCGAGTCGGAGACGTACCAGCGAGGAGCCAGACCGTTCCCGGCGGTGTAAGTCACTTCATCCGGTCCGTTCAAAGCCCAGAGCCGCGCCGTGTATCCGAGCAGCGTGCGATTGGCGCCGACCGGCAGGAGGACGTTGTTCCGCACGAAGGTTGAGTAAGGAATGTTCGAGATGACTTCGATCAACTCCGCCAGCAACGAGAAGCCGAAGTTGGAATAGGCGGAAACCGATCCGGGTGGCAATAGTCCAGGAAAGCCAACACTGCTCGAATCGCCCGGCGTCGACCAGATGCCCGGCGTCATCATGTAGTCAATCATGTCCTGGCGCGTCATCGGTAGATTCTTGTTCAGCGCCGCCGCGACGGTCAGGTCGCTGTAAAGCGGCTCGAAGATGGTACGGTCCCAACCGGCGCGATGTTGCAAGAGATGGCGGATCGTGATGCCCTGCGCAGCGGCTCCGTACGCGGCGGGCAGATCGGGCATGCCGTTGATTTGGAAAACCGGCGTGTCGAGTGTCAGCGCCTGAAGTCCGCCGCCTTTCAATCCGGTGACGTAATTTCCTTCGAGCAGTTTCATCACGGCGATGGCGGTGACGGCTTTGGACGAACTGGCAATGCGGAAGCGCGAGCATGGCTGCGTTTGCTTGAACTCACCCGGCGCCCAGGTGTAACCGCGATGGAGGACGATGCCGCCATCTTTCGACACGCAGAGAGTTGCCGCATTGATGTCTTTCGATTGCATGAAGGTCTGCATCGCGTTGTCGAGCGCGGCCAGCAAAGGCTGTACGGGGCCGGCAGCGGTGAAGGCGCGCGGTGCGCTCCCGCGCCAGACGGCCGCGTATCGCTTCGCGCCGCCGTTGAAGAACGACTGATACGCGGCGACCACGACTGGGCGGAAGGTGGTGTTGTATTGATTGTTCGCCGGATTGGTCCAGATGGCGTTCTCGGCCAGGAATTCATTCTCGGTCATCCCGTGCCGCGCGGCGACAAGCCCGCTGTTTGGCAGGCGCACCATCACCGCGGTGAAAAACGTCTCGTTGCCGATGGTGTAAGCCGAAACGCTCACCGGCCGGAAGCCATCGTCCCACCAGCCATCGATCCATGTTTGGTAATCCACCTCCGCAATCCGGTGCGCCGTCACCCAGTCGCTCCCCGTCAATCCGTCTTGCACAAAAATGCCGCTGTAGCGCGGATTGACGCCGTCGAACGAATATCCGCTGACAGAGATTGGGCGGAAGCCTTGCGCCGCGAGTGCTACAATCTCCGCCTGATATTGATCGAAGTCGCGATCGAGAATCAGCCGCCAGGGATAGCCGCTGTCGTCGTGGAGATAGGCGACGGCGAAACGGCTTTCGTTCGCGCTGATCTTGTAGCCGCTGAGGCTGATGGGCCGGAGCGGTTGCTGCGCCAGTTCCTCGGCGTGGAGTTGCGCCACAGTGGTCACGATGCCGTAGCCGTACGGAAACGCGCTGTCATCATCGCGCACCCACGCCGCGCCGAACTTCACGCTGTCCGTTCCCGACGCGCCGCCCGGCTGGTAGGCATTGACGTGGATCGGATGATAGCCGTCCCCCGCGCGTTGGAACATTTCTTCGGAGAACCCCGTGAAAGTCAGGTCTGGTTCGACACTCGCTCCGTAGAACAGACCGTTGCCCACGCTGGCTGGACGGATCGGCGGCGGCACGTTCGCCACGCACTGCGACACCGCACAAGTGCTGCAAATCGACGCGACGACATTGCTCGGACAGATAATGGAGGGCGGCGTGGTATCGCGATTCACCGTGACCGTGAAGGTGCACGTGCTGCGGTTCGTGCAGTTGTCGGTGGCTGTGCACACGACTGTGGTTGTTCCCGCCGGGAACAGGCCGCCGGACGGGGGTGTGCAGACGAGATCAACGTTGGCGTCGCAAGTGTCAGTTGCGCTCGCGGAGTAATTGACCACGGCAAAGTTGCTGCAACTCCCCACGGTGATGTTCGTCGGGCAGACAATGGCCGGAGGTGCCGTGTCGTAGTTGAAGGTCACGGTGAACGAGCAGCGGTTGCTGTTGCCGCAATTGTCCGTGGCCGTGCAGGTGACGACGTGAACTCCCGGCGAGGAGACGAGCGACGGGGGATTGCAGACGACGGTCGGGTTCGGATCATGGTCGTCGGACACAGTCGGCTTGAAGAAATCGAGGACGATGTTCTGGCCGGGACAGAGGCAGTTGAAGATCAAATTGCTGGGGCAAGTGATCACTGGTGGCGTCGTATCGCGGATGACTCGCACCTGGAACGAACATTGGTTGGTGTTGCTGCAATCGTCACGCGCCACGCAGGTCACGGTCGTGTCGCCCACTGGCAGGGGCGTGCCGGTGGGCGGCGTGCAAGTAATGGAAACGTTGGTGTCGTAGTCGTCCGTGGCCGTCACGGCGTAATGCGTGATGGCGCTCGTGCTGCACGTCCAGAGCACGATGTTCGACGGGCACTGAATGACAGGCGGAGTGATGTCCGCGTTGACCGTGATGGTGAACGTGCAGGTGCTGCGATTCGTGCAGTCGTCGGTCGCAGTGCAAGTGACGGTGTTGGTGCCGACCGGGAACAGATTTCCGGAACGCGGAATGCACGTGACGGTGGGCGAGGGATCGACATTGTCCGTCGCGGTTGGTGTCGGGTAGCTAACTACCGCGCCAGAGCTGTCGCAGGCCAATACGACGACGTTTGATGGACATTGAATGGACGGCGGCGTCGTATCGCGTACGACCCTGATAAGGAAGGTGCAGGTGCTGCGGTTCGTGCAATCATCGGTCGCGGTGCAGGTCACCGTGGTATTGCCGACCGGGAATGGACTGCCGGATGACGGCGAGCAGGCTACTGAAACGTTGGTGTCCGCGTTGTCCGTCGCGGTCGGGGCTGGAAACGTCACGGGGACCGTGGACGCCGTGCCGCAGATCGACACGGTCCTATCGCCCGGACACTGAATGATCGGCGGCGTGGTGTCGTGCGCCACAGTGACGGTGAAACTGCAGGTCGCCGACTCGCGGCAGGAATTGGTGGCCCGGCAGGTCACGGTGGTTGTGCCGAGGATGAAAGTGCTCCCCGAGGGCGGACTGCACGTCACGGTGGCATTGGTCGGGCAACTGCCGGTGGTGGTTGGAGGCGGATAGCTTGCGAAAGTGAAGCTCCCGCCGCAAATCCAGTTGGTGCGATTGGACGGACAAGTGATGCGCAGAGGATCGGAAATCTGCGCGATGGCGGTGCCAGCCAGCGCCACGAGTGCTGCTGACCAAAGGAGGTGTAATCTGTTCATAAACTTCAAAGCTGTTTTCGCATTCGAATCCGATCTCACCGCGACGCCACTTACTGAGAAGTTTAAGAATTTCCGGAGAGAGGTTACGGAAGATTTGAGGTGGAAGCAGTAACTGCCTCCAAGACGCTGGCGGATCGCGCGCAACGCCGCTAGGCTGGCGGCGTTGAACACCAGGATGACCGCGCCAGACAACAATCCGCTTCCGGTTTTCGCCACGACGCACTGGAGCGCGGTGGTCCAAGCCAGCCGCACTGATTCCCCCGAAACGGCGCGGGCGTTGGAGGAATTGTGCGGCACATATTGGTATCCACTCTACGCCTACGTCCGGCGGCTCGGACACGACGTGCACAGCGCCCAGGATTTGACCCAGGAGTTTTTCCGAAAACTGCTGGAAAAGAATTCTCTCAGCATCGTGGACCGACGGCGCGGTAAATTCCGCTGGTTCCTGCTGACGGCCTTCAAAGGATTTCTCGCCAACGAATGGGACCGCGTCCGCGCGCAGAAACGCGGGAGTGGCCGGCAACCCATTGCGCTGGATGAACTCACTGCCGAACAACGCTACCGGCTCGAACCGGCTGATGAATTGAGCGCCGATCGCATTTACGAACGCCGCTGGGCGCTCACCCTGTTGGAGGGGGCACGGGTGCGGTTGCGCGATGAATACACGGTGGCGGGCAAGGAGCGCCGCTTCGAATTACTCGAAGGCTGCCTCCCCGGAGAGCAAGTCGCGCGAAGTCATGCGGAAACCAGCGCCGAACTTGGATTGAGCGAAGGCGCCGTGAAAGTCGAAGTGCATCGCATGAAGAAACGCTACGGCGAACTCTTGCGGGAGGCGGTTGCGAAAACCGTCGCAGACCCGGGTGAAGTGGATGAGGAGATCCGGCATCTGATTGATGTGCTGGCGGGGCGCTGATGCGCTTGTCAAAACGCCGCTCCAATCGTGTGGACGTTCAGGGCCAAATCGACAATGATTTGCTTATGGGTGTTCGTTTGCTTTGTTCGTCAACGAGGCTGACACCTTTAACGTCGTTTCAGGTCGTCATTCTCGCGCTCGTCTTGAGTGTCAGCGTTAGCCGCGCAGCAATCTCAGTCGGGCCGGCCGGCGTGGGTCCTTTGACTTTCGACACGCTCCCGCCAGCGACCAGTTGGTCCACACTTTCCATACCTGGGGCGGCCAGCGACCCCGAAAATGTTCCTGGACTGGACGCGGTGGTGCAGGCGATAGCCGCCAGCAGCATCACGGCCGCGGTCGAAAGCAACGCCGGCAATCCTCCCGGCACGTCCGCAAACGCGCGCTGGAGCAGTACGGGATTCTACTTGCAGACTTTGCCTACTGGAAATGCTGTCACCTTCCTGATGGCCACGTTGCGCAATGACACCGGCGGCAACATAAGCACGGTGAACATCAACTACGAGTTGACGGTAAGAAATTTCCCCGCCGCGGAAACGATTCCCGGCCACCGGGTTTATTACAGTCTCTCGGGCGCAGCCGGCAGTTGGATCCCGCTCGGGATATTCGGCGCAGGGTCCCCTCAGAATGTTCCTCAGCCTCAGAGCATTTCAGTGAATTTCGCGGGCACTCCATGGACTGAGTCGAGCACGATGCACATCCTCTTTGCCGACGACAATTCAGTGCCCGGACCTGACGCCGCCAACGGCATCGACAACTTTGCGATTCCTTTCGGCGATCCTTTGCCGATCATTACACAACAACCGACGAACCAGGTGGTGACACGAGGCGGAACCGCCACCTTCAGCGTGCTGGCCAGCGGGCCGTCGCCCTTGACTTACCAATGGCGTTTTGAAGGAGCACCGATTTCAGACGCGACAAACAGGACGCTGGCGCTGACGAGCGTGCAGACGAACAACGCCGGACGCTACGATGTCATTGTGTCCAATGCGTTCGGCTCGGTAGTCAGCACCAGCGCCATGCTGACGGTCCTGGTGCCGCCGGCCATTGTCACCCAGCCCATGAGCCAGTCCGCACAGCCTGGCGACACGGTTACATTTACGGTCACACCCAGCGGCACTCAACCGTTCACGTATCAATGGCGCCTCAACGGAACGGATCTTCCCGGCGCCACAAATCAAATGCTCACGATTGCCAACGCACAGTTCACGAACGCCGGAAACTACAGCGTCGTCATTAACAACAGCGCTGGCACAATCACCAGCGCCAATGCCGCGCTGTGGTTTGTGGCGGGGATCGACCTCTATGCCGGTCTGCCCGTTTATGGGCCGACCGGTGCGGTGTTTCAGGTGCAGTACACGACCGATTTCAATGCGAGCACGAATGCCACGTGGATTGGGCTGACAAACTTTTCGCTGCCGGCCAGTCCCTACTTGTTTGTCGATCCGACTCCCGCCCGAACCGAAAGGCGGTTTTATCGTGCGCTGCTCATGCCGTGACAGCTCGTTGAACGCCTCGGGCGTTGTAACTCTGGAGCGCGTTTGCTTAATCTAAGTTCGGAACTGTTCCAGCATGACTGAGCCGAGCATCAACTGCTGCTCCGAGTGCGGGCTGCCGATTCCCAAGTCCGATTTGGGAGATCGCTGTCCGAATTGTTTGCTCGAACTCGCGCTGACTCCTCCGCCGGACCAGGACGGCGCGCGCGGAACGACGCGCCCTGCCTTTTCGCTGCTCAAATCCCGCTTTTTTGCCGACTACGAAATCCTCGATGAGATCGCTCGCGGCGGAATGGGCGTGGTGTATCGCGCGCGCCAGCTCAGCCTCGACCGCACCGTCGCGCTCAAGCTCATCCAGTCCGGGCTGCTCAATTCGCCCGACGTTCTCCTGCGGTTTCAGGTTGAGGTGCGAGCGATTGCGCAACTGAACCATCCCAGCATCGTGTCGCTCTACGAAGCGGGCGAGCACGATGGTCAGCACTACTTCAGCATGAGCCTGATAGCCGGTGGCGATCTCGCCGACAAAATTCGCGCCGGTGAGTTTTGTGACGACGCGCGACACGCCGCCACGTTGCTGGCGAAAGTCGCGCGCGCCGTTCATTACGCCCATCAACGCGGCATCCTGCACCGCGATCTCAAACCGTCAAACATCCTGCTCGATGAGCGTGGCGAGCCGCATGTCACGGACTTTGGCCTCGCCAAAATTCTGGAACGCGACAGCGGTCTGACGCTGACTGAATCAGTGGTTGGCTCACCCAACTACATGGCCCCGGAACAAGCATCAGGCCACTCGCACGAAGTCACGATCGCCGCGGACGTGTACAGCCTCGGCGCCATCCTCTACCAAATGCTCACCGGGCGTCCGCCTTTCGAAGCGAAGACGGCGTTGGAAACGATGCGCAAAGTCATGGACGAAGAACCGGTGCGACCGAGCCAGCTTCGTAGCAGCCGACGTAAGGAGGCCCACTCTGAAAAATCCGAAATCGATCAGAGCCTCGTTACCTCGGCTGCTACGAGAATTGACCGCGACCTCGAAACCATTTGCCTGAAATGTCTGCGCAAAGAACCGAAGGCGCGTTACGGCACTGCGGAGGAATTGGCCGTCGACCTCGAGCGTTGGCTGCAAGGACTGCCCGTCTCCGCGCGGCCCGTGAGCGCACTGGGCAGCGTGTGGCTCTGGACCCGGCGTCATCCGGCGGTGACCGTGCTTGGTCTGGCACTGGCGCTGGCGCTTATCGGCATTGCCATCGGCTCTAGTCTCGCCGTCGTGCGCGTCAGCCGCGCGGAACACAAAGCTGTGGCCAGCTTGCGCGAAGCGCTGCTCGGCCAGGCGCACTTGCTGCGGCTCAGCCCGGAAATGAGCCGGCGCGCAGAAGGGATGCGATTGCTTCGGGAGGCAGCAGCCAACGACGTTCCGGCGGATTTGCGGAACCGTCTCCGCGATGAGTTACTCGCCACACTTGCGTTGAGCGATATGCCGTTCGTCGCTCAGCCGCAGTTGCGCAGTTCTCCGGATCCCACACTCACGGTTTTCGATCCCTCTTTCGAACGGCAGGCCAGTGCTCTCGATCGCACAACCATCGTGATTCGTCGCACGAGTGACGGGCAGGAACTGCGCCGCTTCTCCATCGGCCCATCGCCAGTGAAACAGCTTGAGCAGTTCAGCCACGATGGCCGTTACCTCGGCCTGCGCCATGCCGATGGCATCAGTGTTTGGGACACGGAAACCGGCGCGTGTTCTTTCGCGACCAATGGTCCGATTCGCGTGTTTTTGTTCGCGCCGCGTCAGGCCGTCCTCGTGCTGGAAGAGTGGGAATGCCAGGTCAGTTTTCGTGAGCTGTCCACGGGACAGGAAATTCGCCGCATCGAAACCACAGGCGACGAACCATTGGCGCGTTCTCTCGGATGGAGCGCGCTCGCGCTCTTGCAAAACGGACGGAGACTCGCGGCAGTGCGTTCGCAAGACAACGTCATCGAAATATTTGATAATGTTGAGACTGGCCGCGTCTCGCGTCGCCTGACCAACCCAGTGCCGATCACGGCCCTGGCGTGGAACCCGCGCCAAAGTTATCTCGCTGCTGCCACCACCGATCGCAGGATTCTGCTCTGGGATCCTTACAACGGCCAAAACCGCGGCTCGATTTCCCTGCCGGCAGCGGCACGCAGTCTGTCTTACAACCGCGCCGGGACTTTGCTCGCCGTCGCGTGCGAAGATCGCGTTGTCCGACTTTGGCGATCGCACGGACGCCAGCCCATCTTCAATTCGCTCTGCGACGGACACAGGATTGAATTCAGTCCGGACGACCAGCGTCTCGGTCCCGCCATTCGGGGTGACGAGATCGGCTGGCTGGAACTTGCGCGGTCAGCTGAATTCATCGAAGCGGACATCGCGACGGGAAGCGCTCAGGTCAAGGAATGCCAATTCAGTCCCGATGGTCGTATCGTGGGCGGCGGTTGGAGCAGTTCGGTCGTCTTTTACGACGCCGCCAATCTTCAGGCATTGAACAGATTACCCGTCCGGCGACCTGCTGCCTTTCGATTCGATCCACGCGGCGATGCCGTGCTCGTCTGCGACTCGACTGGCATCGTGCGCTGGGCCATGCACTGGCCGGGCCCCCACACGGTGGAATGTTCAGATCGAGAGAATGTTTTTGGCGGCGCCGGCTGGAGCGCGATGGCGTTCAGCGCGCAAGGCGATTGGTTCGCAGCCGCGAACGTCCGCAGCAACGCCGTGTTTGTGTTCGACCACAGCCTGACGAATCGCGTTGCCACTCTTGCTCCGCACGCGGATGCAAATGCGCTGGCCATCAGTCCGGATAGACGGTGGATCGCGAGCGGAAACAACCGCGACCGGCAGATCAAAGTCTGGGACGTGCAACGTGGGCGGGAGGTGTTGCCCATCCACGCAGGCGCATCGCCGCGCGCGGCATTCAGCGCCGATGGCAAATGGCTCGCGACATTCGGCGACACGTTTGAACTGCGCGCGGTTGGTTCATGGAAAGCTGCGCCGCCGCTGTCATTTCCCGAAGGGCGCCCGCTCCTCGGTGCCGCGAGTTTTTCCCACGACAGCCGGCTCCTCGCCATCGTGCGCGACCAGTACGCTGTGCAAATATTCGATCTGACCACGTTCCAATCGCTCGGCATCTTGCGCCCGCCGGACGACACCGCCATGCACGCGCTGGAATTCAGTCCAGACGGTGACCGCCTCTCGGCAGCGTGCAGTAATGGGCGGCTGCGCATCTGGGATTTGCGCCTCATTCGCGAGCGTCTCGCTGAATTCAAACTCGATTGGGAACTGGCACCGCTTCCGCAGCGAAAGCTGACGAACACTACATCCCTGCGCATGAACGTCTCTCCCTGATCTGCTCTCGTGCTGAGCCGGGTGAGAAATGATAGACGCCGATCAACATGATGTGAGCTTGTTTGGCACGAAAAGAATGGATAGCGTTGCCATTGCTTGAACCAGCCCAGACACATTCGAAAGCCCGGCAGTCACAAGCAATGGGCTGGTTGCGTTTTGGTCTTTTTCCTGGTTTTCGTGCTCGTCGCCGAATCAGCGCGCGCGCAAGCCATCTTTGGCACGGTCCAAACGGTCGCGGGAGTGCCAATCGAAGGTGTGCTGGTGAGAGCGACCCAGCTCCCGTTTCGGTTTACCGCCGTCACCGACGTGACGGGCGTGTACGTCGTGGGTGAGGGCCTCAGTGGCACATATCAAGTCGAAGCAATTGAACCCGGTTACACTTTCACGCCTGCTACAACCAACGTGACCGTGAGCGGATCGAGCGTCCGGGTTGACTTCACCACGCCAGCCACGTTGCCGACGGCGACCACGCTGGAGGGGACCAACATTTTTGCGAGCAGCGCACTCTTGCGCGGGTCAGTACGGGCGAATGCCGCCGCAACGATAGCGTGGTTTCAGTACGGCCCCACGACCAGCTACGGCAGCGTTACCGCTTCCAGCAGCGGAGGCACCAGCACGAATTTCGTGGCCATCAATCGGCCCATCAGCGGGCTGCTGAACAACACGACGTATCATTTCCGCGTCGTGGCCAGCAACAGCTTCGGCATTCGTTACGGCGCGGACGAAACCTTCGACACGCTTTTGGGAATTCCTTCCGTCCTGACTCTTACTCCGAGCGATGGCAGCGCGACGGGAATGAGGCTGAATGGCAGGGTGAATCCCAACGGTGCGCCCGCCAGCGCGTGGTTCGACGTGGGCACAACGACGAACTACGGGGAACTCGCCTTCGTCCAGAATCTCGGCAGCAACATCATCTTCACCAACTACAGCCAGATGCTCGCCGGGTTGACGCCAGGCACGAGTTATCATGGGCGCGCGGCGGCCGCGAGCGAGTTCGGCACGAATTACGGAGCAGATGTTCTATTCACACCGGTCTTCAGTGACATCGGGCACGACATCACGAATTTGTGGGGTGGTTCAATCGTTTGGGGTGATTACGACAATGACGAGCGGCTGGATTTTCTAATGACCGGGTTGCACGGCTCCTCTGTGCCCGTGGCGCCCCAACTTTGGCGAAACACGACTAATGGTTTTGTGCTCGCGAGCAACGCCGTATTCACGCCACTCAGCTACGGTTCCGCTGCCTGGGGCGATTACGACAACGACGGGTGGCTGGACCTTCTGTTGACAGGAACCACGAATGGAAGTGCTGCGGGAGCCATGACGAAACTGTACCGCAATTTTTTCGGCACGGGCCTGTTCTTTGAAATCCCCACTGGATTGTCTGACGTGTATCGAAGCTCGGCCGCGTGGGGGGATTATGATGACGACGGGCGGTTGGACGTTGTGCTGACAGGTTTAAACACCGACGACTTTGCCATCACAGAAGTGTGGCGGAACACCACCACCGGATTCGTGCGCAGACTCTCCGCCGGGGGATTCGCATGTTTCAGTTCCGTCGCGTGGGGAGATTACAATAACGATGGATGGCTGGACATTCTGGTCGCAGGTTCGCGGTTTGCGAACAGGACTTTCCCCGCCACCAGGGTGTTCCGCAACAACGGCAACGGCACATTTTTCGAGCAGGACTTTGGAATGCCTGGAGTTTCGGGATTCTTCGATAGCGACGGCGCAGTCGCGTGGGGCGATTACGACAATGACGGGCGATTGGACATCCTGCTGACCGGAACAACGAACGGAAATAATTCGGGGCCGCTGACGCAGTTGTGGCGGAACACAACAAACGGCTTCGCTCTCAATACCAACGTGACGCTGACGAACCTATTCGATGGATCGGCCTCCTGGGGCGATTACGACAACGACGGGCGGCTGGACATTCTTCTGACGGGTCTCGGATCGGATGCTGCCCAGGTCTGGCGAAACACCGGCGATGGCTTCATCAACATCAATGCCGGACTTCCGCCGGCGACTGCCAGTTCGGCTGGCTGGGGCGACTATGACAATGACGGGCGGCTCGATATTTTGATGACGAGTTTCTGGCTCTCGGGGCCCCGCGGCGTCGTGTGGCGAAACAATTTTCCGACCAGCAACTCGCCTCCGACGGCTCCTTCAGGGCTGACCGTGACGGTAACGAACACCGCCGTGACCCTGGCGTGGGCAGCATCGGCAGACGCCGAAACTCCTGGTGCAAGCCTCACCTATAACGTCCGCATCGGCACCGCACCGGGCGGTTTCAATATTCTTTCGCCGTCGTCAGACGCCACCGGTTTTCGTCGAGTGCCGCAACCGGGCAATGCCGGGCACCGGCTGACGGCCACGCTTAACAATTACGAGGTCGGGACGCCGTACTATTGGAGCGTGCAAGCCGTGGATGGCGGATTTGCCGGTTCGCCCTTTGCCACCGAAAGCAATTTCAAAATCCTCCCCGTCTCCGTGCCCGTTGCCACACCAGCACTCACAGCGGGCGATCTCAACGGCGACGGCATCGTGGACCAAACTGAACTCAACATCGTGCTGTCGAATTACTGGCCGCGCAGCCCGTGGATTGAGATGACGAACACCGCCGGTCTCGGCACGACGAACGTTCAGTTCGCGCTCACCAACGCGACCGGGTGGAATTTCAGCGTGGAAGTTTCAACCAATTTGATGAACTGGGATTTTCTCGGCCCGGCCTTTCCGTTTTATCAATTCAATGATCCAGCGGCAACGAATGAGCCGCAGCGTTACTACCGCCTCCGCTGGCCGTAAGGAAGTTTCCACTCGCAATTCGACCATGGGTTCCACGCCGCAATGACCCGGCCCACGTTCAGCGGGCCGCACGACAGCGCGCGCCTGAACAGCGCGGCGGAACCGGACTGGTTTTTGGCAATCGCTAACTCGCCAGTATTCTGTTCAGCCGCCCCGAGAACTCCTTCAGTGACTCTGCATCCTTCGTCTGGTCTCCTGGCTGTTCAGTGATGGCCCACCCGCTGTAGCCGATCTTGTCCAGTTCGCGCATGATGACGGGCCAGTTGTTGTCGCCCTCCAGCAGCTTCACGCCGAAGCCTGGCACTTTGCCGTCCGCGTTGGGTTTGGTGCTGTAGTCCTTGATGTGCAGCTTGAGGATTTGTTTGCCCAGCACTTTGACCCATTCCTCGGACGGACCGAACTTGACGTGGTTCCCGATGTCGAAGTGGAAGCCGACCCAGGGATTGTTGATTGCGTCGAGGTACTGTTTTGCCTGTTCGGGCTTCATGAGGAAGTCGTTCCAAACATTCTCGACGGCAATCTTCACGCCTGTTTCTTCGCAAACCGGAATGGCTTTGCGAATCTCCGCGATGGAACGGTCCCAGCACTGCTCGTAAGTCACTCCGCCGCGCGCCACGCCCGGCACGAGCAAAACTGAAGTCGCGCCATAACGTTTCGCGTCGCGCAGCGCCTGCTTCAAGCCTTCGAGCCCTTCCGCGCGCACTTTCTCATCTGGAGACGAAAGCGGTTTGCTCCAATGAAGGGCGCCGCAAACGCTGGCAGCTTTCAATCCGGTGTCGTCCAGCGCGGCCATGACCTCGTCCTGTTTCATGTGGCTCATCAACTCGACACCCTCGAATCCCGCGGCTTTCACCGCGCGGCACTTTTCCATCACGGAGCCTTTGTAACCGATGGTGCTCCACATGATCGCCTTCTTGATCTGACGCTTGGGCTTTTCATCGGCGGCGAAAATCGTCGCGCCGAAGCTTGTCGCGGCGAACACCGTCGCCGTGTTTTGAAGAAACTGCCGTCGTGATGTTTTCATAGCTTTGAATTCGCTAGCGAGACGCTGGCGGCACGTTAAATAAACTTCGTCTTCCCCGGAATCGGCATCGGCGCAATTGGCAGCGGCATGTCCCAAGAGGGATTCTCCGGCACGAGCCGCTCCTGGGAATTCATCGCTTGCTCCCAGGTAATCTCCTGCCCGGTGTAGGCGGCCATCCGGCCCATGATTCCCATCAACGTGCTGTGCGCCATGCGCACGCCGTCGTTGATCGGTTTGCCGTCGCGAATCGACGCGAACAATTCGTCGTGCTCCACCTGATACATGTCCTTGGGCGCAGCACCGGAACGCCATTGGATTTCTCCAGCAGCGTCAACGAGTTCCACCGCGGAGCGGCGCCCGCCAATGTTGCCATTGCCCTTTGAGCCGATGAGATAGTCACGATTCTCGCCATGGCAATTCGGAATCTGGCGGTGCACGACGAATCCGCGCACGCCGTTGGCGTATTCGTAGTTCACCTCGATGTGATCGTAAATGTTGCCTTCGTGGTTCGGCGTCTGGCGACCGCCAATGGCCGTGCACTTGAGCGGCGGCACGTCTTTCATCGTCCACGCCAGCTTGTCCACGCTGTGGACCGCCTGCTCGGTATAACCGTCGCCAGACAGCCAGGTGAAATTGTACCAATTGCGCAATTGCCACTCGATGTCTGTCACGCCTTCCCTACGTTCGCTCGGCGGTCTCATCGGTTTCACCGGCCCGGTGTAGTAAGTGTGATAGGCGGCGCGCACGTCGCCAATCGCGCCGTCGTGCAGGCGTTTGAAGAATTCGCGGCGCGCTGTGTCGTAACGCCAGCAAAAGCCCGCCACGAGCGCGAGGTTTTTCTTCTTCGCTTCTTCAACAGACGCAAGAATGGAGCGCACGCCCGGCGCGTCCGTCGCCATCGGTTTCTCGCAGAAAACATGTTTGCCCGCGGCGACGGCGGCCTTGAGATGTTCGGGACGAAAGCCCGGCGGGGTCGCGAGGATCACCAGGTCCACTCCGCTGTCGATGACCTTTTGATACCCATCCAGCCCGACAAAACATTTCGCCTCTTCAACTTTCACCTTCTCGCCGACCTCCATGTCTCGCTTCAACGTGCTGAGCGCGTTCTTGAGTTGGTTTTCGAACACATCGGCCATGGCGACGAGTTGCACGTTTTTGTCGGCGTTGAGCGCCTGCTTGGCCGCGCCGTTGCCACGTCCGCCGCACCCGACAAGGCCGACCTTGATCGTGTCGCCCGGCGAAAGCTCGGCGCCGCGTCCGGTAAGAACGAACGGTGCCGCCACGAGACCGGCCGTAACCGCGCTGGACGCGCGCAAAAATTCACGACGTGACGTGCTGGCAGAAATTTCCTGATTCATTGTGTTTGGGTTGACGTTGGAAGCGACTATTTCATCAAAGACTTTTTCGCACAACGAGGATTCTTATAGAGAGCAGCGGTCGTCAGACACGTAGCGTGCAATGATCGAAATGTAAATTTGGCAGCAGATTTTTGTGCGCCGTGCCCCTTGCCGCCCCTTCACGAATTTGTTTCACTCAGCCCCGCAGCAGACCCAGGACAGACGGGTTGTTCAGCGGACCAAGGCGCAATGCCAGCCACCTACCAGATTGATAAGGCGAAATCGTGGATCGAGATAAAGATCGGCGGTGAATCGACGGCGGAGGAACTGGCCGAGTTCACGCGCCGTATGCAGGCCGATCCAGCTTACAGCGACGATCTCTCCGGCGTCATCGACTGCCGCGAGATGATCAACGTGCTCAAGTTGACCGAGCTGCGCACCTTTGCCGACGACGTGAACCGCCGTCCCGGTCCCGCCTGGCGCTCGAAGCGCGCCGTCATCGTCGCTTCACCCGCACATTACAGCATCACGCGGGTCTTCATGCTCTTTGCCGATTCCAGCCCGATTCAATACAACGTCTTCTACAGCAGGGAGACGGCAATGGAGTGGCTGAACGAATAAGCCGGCCACCGGGTGCAACATCTCGAAGCGTTTTTAACGGACTTGCTGGCTCGGCGTTCAGCCCTGTTCCAAGTGGGATGGGGCTTTTGATTTTGGCGCGGGACAAGACAAGCCACTACTCCGCATCCGCTTTCGGTTCGGGCAACAGGAAGCTCAGTGCAAACGCGAGCACGAACATCGATGTGCCGACGATGGCGGCAGCGGTGGCGACGTGGGCCGGGGTTTGTCCACCGACCACGTATTTCGCAACCGGGCCGGCGGTGATGAATGCCGCGGACGTTCCGAGCATTCGCCCGCCGACATTCGTCGCAAAACTTCCGCCGGTGCCGCGCAAGTGGAGTGGAAAAACTTTCGGCAAGTACTCACCGAAGTAACTGAATTGCGCGACGGTCAGGAATCCGGCCACCGCCACGCCCCATTGGAAGAACGCGGGTTCATTGCGGAACAGCCAGTAATACGTGAGCGGCAATACCAGCACGCCAGGGACGACGAAGAACCGCAGCAGCGCGATACGGCTGACGGCGATGGCCAGACCGATGGCCAGCGCAATCCTTCCCAGCAACCCGCCGACTTCCTGCCAAAGCTGCATGTCCTTGCCGCGCGTTTTGATGACGGTGTCCGGCTCGCTTTGTTTTGCGCGGTTCGCGCCGAGCTGGCCTAGAATTCTTTCCCGTTCGAGGACAACCATCTTTGCTTCCGGCCTGGCCGCAGTGAGTTGGTTCAACTCGGCATCGAGCTGCGCGAGTGTATTGGTGAGCGAACCCAGGTTTGTTCTCGCCGCGCTGCGCTCGGTTTCAGGAGCGTTGGTGTTCGTGGCCGTTGTCTGCGCGGCCCGCAGGGCAATACGGACTTTAGCGCGTTTGCCTGCCAGTTCGCGCAATCCCGCCACTTCAGCGGACGCGTTCTCGAAGCGCGGAATGACGTTGGTGTTGAGTTGCTGGTTCAATTGCGCCGCCTCCGCGCGCAACGGAGTGAGCGCTTTCTGTTGTTCGGCCAGATCGGGCAAGCCAGGCACGATGCGAGTGGGCGTCAGTTGCAGCGCGCCGAATGCAACGCCGTAAGCACACGCCGACAGCGCGGCAGTCACCAGCGTCGTCCGGCGCAACGCGGGTGAAAAAAGCTCGCGGAAGCTCGGACGCCGCAAGGTCCCCGCGCGCCGCCGCTCCAGCCAGACCTGTGATTCGGGAACGAAGGGCAACAACAGCGCTATCGGAATCGCGGGGAGCAATCCGGTTATAAGCGTGTAGCGCCAATCGGCGTGGCCGTTGAACGGTTCCGGCAACGGGAGGGCCGGCAAGTCCTTCGCGTGTACAAGAATCCAGCCATTCACCACCGTGACAAACAGGCCGCCGACGGACGCGAAGGCCTGGGTCCAACCGAGCACTTTCTCTTTGCGGCCTTTGTCCGGGAAAAGTTCTGCCAGCCAGGTGATGGCGGCGACGAATTCCACGCAAACGCCAACGAAGGTTGCGCAGCGAAAAAAGACAAACCAGGTGAGGCTTGTGCTGAAGGCCGCAGCCACCGGCGAAAGTGAGTAAAGCGCAATGCTGAGCGCGAGGACCTTTTTGCGCCCCAGCCGGTCCGTCAGCCAGCCGCCGAGCAGACCGAAGACGCCTCCGCACAACGCGGCAATCCAAAGCAAACGCCCCACCCAGTCCGTTACGATGGGATTGTTCGCGGGCACCTGGAGGATTTCAGCGATCGCGGGAGCGGCGATCAGCGGCAGCAGGAGCAATTCGTACGTGTCGAAAAGAAAGCCAATCGCCGCCACGATCAGGATCAACCATTGCGTGGTCGTGAATGGCTTTCGTTCCGTGGAGTTCATGGCGCAGATGTATGACGCGACGGCGGGAAGGCGACAAGGGTTTTGTCCGCACACGGACGATCTGATCCAAGGCCGGGATTCTGTTCAGGATGAACAATGCGAGTCGAACAGAGCAGTTGTTCTCTACTGTCCGCGTTTACAGTCGTACTTTCCCCTAAACTGCTCAGGGCGAATTACGTAACATTTATCACGTTGCGGCCCTGATTTTTTACGCGAGCGCGCCAGTGTAACTTGATTCCACTCGTGCAATGAAAGTCGTGCTCCGCCACAAAGCCACCGGGCGTTACTATCAGTCGCCCGGCAAATGGGTGCGCCGCGCTGATAACGCGCTCGCGTTCGAGGATGTGGGCAATGCACTTCAATTCTGTCGCCTGCACTGCATCGGAGAAGCCCAGCCCGTTCATCGGCTGGCGCCTTATCTGATGACGCTGCTTCGCCGTCCCGACCGCTCGATGTGGGAGGAATGGACGTCCACTCGCAGCAGGGAATGGTACCAGGAACAGACCGAGAAGTTTATTCGCAACTAGCGGAAGCCTTCTCCGCGGTTCCCTCAGTTTCTTTTCGCAGTTCTGAAATCTCCCGGGACGCGTCGGGGAACTCACCGGAAAAAGTTTCAGCCGGTGTCCCAATTGCGCGGGGCGCAGCATCCACTATTCTGCACACTTGGAAATTCTGAATGAAATACGTGCTGCGCAACAAGAACACAGGCCGCTATCTGAAAGGGCGCGGGCTTTGGGTCCGCCGCCCGGACGAGGCGATCACTTTCGAAGATATGATCGGCGTGCGCGAGTACTGCCAGGCGCACCGGATCGAGGATGTCCAGCCGATTCGGCGATTGATGCCTTACCTGACCTCACTGCTCCGCGAACGTGCCGGCTCTCCTGCTCGCGGGAATTGATTCGCTTCCGGCAATCAGGTCATCGGGATTTTCCCCCCAACTGTTTTTCCTGCTTTGCCCCGATACCGCCGCTCCCGCCAATTCCCTAGTCTGCGGCCTGCTGAAACATGCGAGTGAAGATTGTATTACGCGACAAGCAGAGCGGGCTGTATTACCGCGGCCAGGCTCATTGGGCGAAGAACGCCTACGACGCGCTTACTTTCAGCAATATCCTTGAAGCGGAGGAATTCTGCCGCTCGCAGAATCTGACCGGCCTGCAGGTCATTCAGCAAAGTGGTTACTTTCACCGCCCGCTCCGCTACGCGCAGCAAGGCGTTGCGACCCTGGACTGAAAGCCGAGGTCCGGCCCGAGTGCTTTTTGGCGCGGATAACCTTCCTTACATCTCCACCTGCATGCCCAGTTCAACGACGCGATTGGCCGGGATGCGGAAGAAGTCGGTGGGCCGCTGCGCGTTACGGGACAGAAACGCGAAAAGTTTCTCGCGCCACAACCACATGCCGGGTTGTTTCGTGGCGATGATTGTCTCGCGACTGAGAAAGAACGTCGTGTTCATCCAATCCAACTCCAGCCCGAGGGGACGGCACTGATTGAGAACCTCGGGCACGTTCGGGTCTTCCATAAAACCGTAGCGAGCGATGACGCGGTGAAAACCTTCACGGAGTTTCTCCAACTGGACACGCTGCTCGGCGCGAACGTGCGGCACGTCTTCGGTCTGAATCGTGAGAAAGATGACGTGCTTATGGAGCACGCGGTTGTGCTTGAGGTTGTGCAGCAGCGCCAGCGGCGTGGCTTCGGCATTGCTCGACATGAAGACCGCGGTGCCGGGCACGCGAACCGGCCCGCTGCGGTCCACGTCGTCGAGGAACAGATTCAAGGGAATGAAACTGCCGCGCAATCGTTCGCCGAGGACGCGCCGACCGGTTTTCCACGTGGTCATCAATGCGAACACAATTGCGGCGACGACGAGCGGGAACCATCCGCCATGCGCAATCTTCAGCAGGTTCGCCATGCACAAGATGCCTTCGATGATAATGAAGAACCCGCAGAGCAGTCCGGCCTGCCAGCGCGGCCAGTTCCACAACCGGCGCGCGGCAAAATAAAACAAAATCGTCGTGGTCAGCATAGTGAACGTCACGGCGACGCCGTAGGCGGCGGCGAGATTGCTCGATGATTGGAACCCGAGCACTAGGCCGATGCACGCGAGCATCAGCGCCCAGTTCAGTTGAGGCATGTAGATTTGGCCACGCGTTTCAGAGGAGGTGTGGTCAATGCGCATCCGCGGGCAGTAGCCGAGTTGAATGGCCTGCATGGTGAGCGAATACGCGCCAGAGATGAGCGCCTGCGACGCGATGATGGCCGCGCTGGTCGCGATGACCACCATCGGATACAAAGCCCACGATGGCGCGAGATTGTAGAACGGGTTTTCCTTCGCGGAAGGGTGACTGAGGAGCCACGCGCCTTGGCCAAAGTAGTTGATTACTAACGCGGGGCACACCAGTCCGTACCACGCCAGGCGGATGGGCTTGCGCCCGAAGTGTCCCATGTCCGCGTAAAGCGCTTCGCCGCCGGTGATGGCGAGCACGACCGCGCCGAGCACGACGAATCCTGTCTGGCCAGAGGTCCATAAGAATCGCACCCCATGAATCGGATTTAGCGCCGAGAATACGGTCAGGTCCTGGAGAATGCCGCGCACGCCGAGCACCGTGATGGCGATGAACCAGACCAAGGTGACCGGACCGAACATTCGGCCAACCTTGCCGGTCCCATGCCGCTGCACGGCGAACAGCGCGATGATGATCACTACGGTGATGGGAACGACATAATCCTTTAGGTTTGGCGTCGCGACATTGATCCCTTCGACCGCGCTGAGAATGGACACGGCCGGTGTGATGATTCCGTCGCCGTAAAGCAACGCCGAACCAAACACGCCAATGAGCAACACCCATCGCGCCACGCCGCGCGTTCGCTCCCCGCGCTTTTCAGGCATGGCCAGCGACATCAACGCGAGCACGCCCCCCTCCCCTTTGTTGTCCGCCCGGAGGACGAACGCGATGTACTTGACCGAAATAATCAGCGTGAGCGCCCAAAAGATAAGGGACAGCACGCCCAGCACGTTGCCGCGAGTGACAGCAATGCCGTGGTCGCCGTGAAAGCATTCGCGTACTGCGTAAAGAGGGCTGGTGCCGATGTCTCCGTACACGACTCCCAGAGCGCCAAAAGCCAGGAGCAGAAGGTATCGCCCGGTCGGTTTGCGAATTATTTCGGTGTGCGTGGGATGCGTCTCCATCGGAGCGCCGCCGCTGGCAGGACCTGCAACAGACTCACCGCTCGCTCTCTTCATAGAATTCACCGGCGGCGCAGATGATAAACACGGCGCGTCCGCCGCAAACCAAATTCCTGCGGGAGATTCTGAGCTCCAGAAGATCGCCCTTTCAACGGCCGGCGAGGTTAGCTGACGGGCTGGGCCTTGAAAGTGGCCGCGCCGATGGTTCGCACCGGCGTTCGCCCCGTCCCGGTTCCGACCGGGAACTGGTTCCCCCGCACCTGCCTTGGAAAGCAGCAGGTTTAGGCTGCACGGCCAGTCATGGCAGAATGAGCGGGCGATGTCAAAAGCACGAATTGATTTTCGACCGGCGTCAAAATGCCAGCCGGCCTTCTTCGCTGGCGAAATTCCCCACCGTTTTCGCATCAAATAGAGCAAATCTGGTTCGGCAAGGTGCCTGCTCTTTCTCGTATTGGATAAATGCAACGTTTGTTGCATTGTCCGACGCCAAGGCCCGCCCCGGGTGGGGCGGGTCTCTATTTTTCGGAGGATTGATTTTCTCTTTCGCTCGCGTCGTCGTAAAACATCCGTCATGCGAGCACAGGCAGGAACGCGCGCAACAGGAAGCCTCGGCACTATCCTGCTTTTGTTCGCTTCGTTGCTTCACGGCGCAGATTCCGATTTTTTCGAGCGCAGGGTCCGTCCCGTTTTTGCCGAACACTGCTACCAGTGCCACAGCGCCGAGGCGGAGAAAATCAAAGGCGGTCTGCGGCTCGATACGGTCGAAACCGTTCGCAAAGGTGGTGACTCAGGCGCGCTCTTCGTTCCCGGCCAACCGGAGAAGAGTCTGCTCATCAAGGCCGTCCGCTACACTGATCCCGATTTGCAGATGCCGCCTCCCAAAGGCGGGGACAGGAAACTTTTCGACGCGCAAATCGCTCATCTCGTGGAGTGGGTGAAGATGGGCGCGCCGCTGCCCGCGGGAAGCAATCAGGGTTCGGTCGCCGCTGATTCATTTGCGGCGGCGCGAACGAACTGGGCTTTTCGCGCACCGGTTGACCCGGCAGTGCCGAAGGTGAAGAACACCGCATCGATCAAGTCACCGATCGACAGCTTCATCCTGGCGAAGCTTGAAGCCGCAGGAGCGCGGCCCGCCGAGTCCGCGCACCGGCCTGCTGACAAACGCACTCTGATTCGCCGCGCCACTTATGATCTCACCGGACTGCCGCCAACGCTGGAGGAAGTCGAATCGTTCCTTAAAGACACTTCGAGAAATGCTTTCGCCAAGGTGGTAGATCGTCTCCTGGCCTCGCCGCGCTATGGGGAAAAATGGGCCCGGCACTGGCTCGATATCGTGCGCTACGCCGACTCGTTCGACTCACGCGGGATTGGCGGCGAAGCAGACGTGCCCGAGGCGTGGCGCTACCGCGATTGGGTCGTCAACGCGTTCAACAGCGACATGCCCTACGATCAATTCATCATCCAGCAAATCGCGGGCGACATTCTCGCCACGAACGTTCCCGGCAAGTTCGACACGAACGCGCTGATCGCGACCGGCGTTTTCGTGATCGGCGAATGGGGGACCGGCGACGCCGACAAAGAGAAAATGCTCACGGACATCGTGGACGATCAAATCGACGTGACGGGCCGCGGCTTTCTCGGACTGACACTGGCCTGCGCGCGGTGTCACGATCATAAGTTCGATCCGATTCCAGCGAGTGATTATTACGGCCTGGCAGGAGTTTTCTTCAGCAGTCACATCCTGCCATCGCCGGGCGCAAAAACAGCGGGTTCTCCGGTCCTGCGGATTCCCCTTGTGCCAGCGGAACAAATCGCGGCGCGGAAAACGAAAGAACAGCGAGCCGCCGAGTTGGAGAAAGAAATCAATTCCCGTACTGGCGCAGTTTTTCTCACGAATGCAAAGCGCGGACAATTCAATCAGCCCACGCTGGCGGAATTGCACCCTTCGGATGGAACGGATTTGCCTAACGCGATTGCGAATTCCGGTGACGCACCGATTAGTTTTATCACCATTACGCTTCCCGCGCACAGTGTGGCAATCCATCCATCGCCTGAGCGGAGCGCAGCCGCCGTGTGGCAAAGTCCACTCGCAGGCGAAATCGAAATCAAAGGCCGCGTCCTGGACGCCGACGACAAATGCGGCAACGGAATCGAATGGACACTCTTTCACGGTCAGCGCCCCATCGCGGCCGGCAAATTCGACAATGGAAAGGACCAGACCGTGGCGGCAACGAACGTCACGGTCCAACCAGGCGAGTTGATTCAACTGATCGTCTCGCCACGCGGAAAGGATCATTCGTGCGACACGACGGTGGTGCAACTGGACGTCCGCGAACGTGGTGGAGAACAGCGCGCGTGGAAGCTACCGGACGATGTCGCCGCCGATTTGCCGGCACGTGCGAATACGGGCGCCTGGCATTTTCTTTCCTATCGAGGCGCGCCACTCGCGACTTTGACCGCCACGAACGTTTCGGAAGCGGAACGGCTGAAACTCGACAACACGCGCAAAGAACTGGCGGCGTTGCGGGCGGAACTGGAACGGAAGATTCCCGTCGCGCACGGCTTGCAGGAAGGCGGCACGCCGAAGAGCGCGTATGAAGGCATTCGCGATTCGCACATCCTGATTCGCGGCAAGTATGATCGACTCGGCGAGATTGTTCCGCGCCACTTTCCACGCGTGTTGACAGGCGAGAGAACGGTGTCGCTCGGCAAAGAACAAAGCGGGCGGCTGGAATTGGCCCGCTGGATTGCGAGCAAAGAAAATCCCCTGACCGCGCGCGTGATGGTCAACCGCATCTGGCAGCATCACTTCGGCGAAGGCATCGTCCGCACGCCGAACAATTTCGGAAAGCTCGGCACGCCGCCCACGCACCCGGAACTGCTCGATTGGCTGGCGCACCGATTTGTCGATTCCGGCTGGAGCCTTAAAGCCATGCATCGGCTGATGATGTTGTCGGCCACCTATCAGCAGGCGAGCGTGGTCGAGAGTCGAAGGCCGGGAGGCGAAAGCCAAAAGGCAGCGAGGGCGCTCAACGTTCGACCCTCGACGTTCGACCCGGAGAACCTTCTTTTCGCGCGCATGAACCGGCGGCGTTTGGAGGCGGAGGAAATTCGCGATGCGTTACTGTTCGTCACTAGCCAGCTCGATTTCACGCGCGGCGGTCTTGCCATCAACGACATCAAAACGAAACGGCGCACGCTCTACCTGATGACCGTTCGTTCGGACAAAAGCAGCTACCGCTCGTTATTCGACGCGCCGGATGCGCAGACCATCGCCGAGGGCCGCATCGATTCCACGGTCGCGCCGCAAGCGCTGTTCCTGCTGAACAATCCTTTCGCACTGGCGCAGACGAAGGCGCTGGCAGAGCGCGCGCTGAAGCAGGAGGCGAAGGACGACACCGGGCGAATTCACTGGCTGTATGCTTTGCTCTTTGCCCGCGAACCGAGTGCGAAAGAACTCGCGCTTGGCTTGCGCGCTCTGGCTGAGAAGGGTGAGGAACGCTTTGCGGCGTGGGAGCGTTATTGCCAGGTGCTGCTTTGCGCGAATGAGTTTATTTACATTGATTGAACCGGCGAGACGAACAATCCCTCAGGCGTCGCGGGAATCATCGACTTACAATGCAAAGAGCGCGATGAACTTCTGAACGAGGAGAATCAGCGCCAGCAGCAGCGTGCCGGGAATGAGGCTCAACGGGCTTGTCACTGTTCTCTTCACAGCTTTGAAATCGGAACCAGGGAGCAGAACTTAAGCCGCGCAGCCGCGTTGCTGTCGCCGGCGCTGGATGAGAGGGCAGCGCCACGTTCCAACCATTTTTCACGTTTCACGTTTCACGTTTCACGCTACAACCCCGCGCATGAATCGAACCGCAGTCATCACGGGCGCCGGCAGCGGCGTGGGGCGAGCCACCGCCATCGCGTTGGCAAAACAACACTGGCGAGTGGCGCTGCTCGGCCGAACGAAATCAGCGCTGGAGGAAACGGCGAAACTGACCGGCCTTGGCGCGAATGATCTGCTTGTTCACGTCTGCGACATCGGCCGTGGCGAACAAGTGCAGGCGATGGCGCGCGCAGTGTTCGACAAATTCAAGACGGTCGAGTTGCTCGTGAATGCCGCCGGAACAAACACGCCGAAACGTTCGCTACAGGTGCTGTCGCTCGAAGATTATCACGCGATGATCGATACGAACCTGCATGGTTCTTATTATTGCGTGCAGGCCTTCCTCCCGCAGATGCGCGAGCGCAAGAGCGGCACGATCGTGAACATCGTTTCCGAGGCCGGACTGAAGGCCAGCCCGAAGTCCGGCCCCGCGTATAGCATGTCCAAATTCGGCCAGGCCGGACTCACGCAGAGCATCAATGCGGAAGAACGGGGGAACGGCATTCGGGCCTGCTCAATTTTTCCCGGTGACATCGATACTCCACTGCTCGACAAACGGCCTGCGCCGCCCGACGCGGCCGCGCGCGCGAAAATGATGCTGCCCGAAGATATCGCCGAATGTGTGCTGCTTGCCGTGAACATGCCGCCACGGACCCTCGTGGAAGAGATTCTGGTACGCCCGCGCTAAACGTGCCGTCAGCCCTTGAGCTTGCGTTCGAGGATTTCACCAACCAGCGCCGGGTTCGCTTTGCCTTTGCTCAGTTTCATCACCTGGCCCTTGAGGGAATTCAGCGCGGCAGCTTTGCCCGCTTTAAAATCGGCAGCTGCCCCGGGATTCGCAGCAATGGCGTCGTCGCAGAATTTCTCAATTGCGCCTGTGTCGCTTACCTGAAGCAGACCCTTCGCTTCGACGATCTTCGCCGGCGCTATTCCCGTCTCGAACATCTCCGCGAACACGTCCTGCGCGCTCCTGCTGCTGATTTTGCCTGACTCGACAAGCGTGACCAGTTCATTGATGTCATGCGGCTGAATCTTCACCGCCTCGATTGACGTGCCCGTCTCCGTCATCTTCGCTCGGAGATTGTTGATGATCCAATTTGCGGCGGCCTTTGGGCCTTTCGCGCTGTTCGCTGCCGACTCGAAATATTTTCCGAGCGGCACATCATCCACAAATGTCTGCGCGTCCTGCGGAGGGAGTTGATACGCGTTAATGAACCGTTGCTTGCGCGCGAGAGGTAATTCCACGACACGCGAACGAACTTCGGCAAGCCATTCGTCCGTGGGCTTGAACGGCATCAGGTCGGGCTCCGGGAAGTAGCGGTAATCGTGCGCGTGCTCCTTCGTCCGCATCTCTTCGGTGATTTCGCCGACGTCATCCCAGCGGCGCGTGGACTGAATGAGCTTACCGCCTTTTGACACCACGGCAATCTGCCGCGGGATTTCGTACTCCAGCGCCTTTCGCACGCCGGAGAAGCTGTTCATGTTTTTGATTTCGATCTTGGCGCCGAGTTCCTTCTGACCGCGCGGACGCACGCTCACATTGACATCGCAACGCACCATGCCCTTCTCCATGTCGCAATCGCTGATGCCGCCGTAGATTAGAATGTCCTTGAGCGCATTGAGGTAGGCATAAGCCTGGTCCGCACTGTGCAGGTCCGGCTCGGAAACGATTTCCAGCAACGGCACGCCGGCGCGGTTGAAGTCCACGCCGCTGTTGCGTTCGAAGTGAAAATTCTTGCCCACGTCCTCTTCCAGATGCGCGCGGGTAATCTGAACGCGCGACATGCCGCCATCGAATTCAAAATCCAAGTAGCCGTTGCGAGTGCTCGGCGCGTCGTATTGGGTGACCTGATAATTCTTCGCCACGTCGGGATAGAAGTAATTCTTGCGGTCGAACTTCGCGAAGCGTGGAATTTCACAATTCAGCAGCAGACCCGTAAGCACCGTGAGGCGCAGCGCCTCCTCATTCGCGACCGGCAGCACGCCCGGCATTCCGAGGCACACCGGGCAGACGTTCGTGTTCGGGTCCGCGCCGAATTCATTCGCGCACCCGCACCACATCTTCGATTTCGTTTTGAGCTGAACGTGGGTTTCCAGCCCGATGACTGCTTCGTAGTCCATACACGTCGAGATTAGTGCCGAAGCCACCGGAGCGCGGCAAAACCAGCCAGAGCCATCCCGCCAAAAATTCCGAGAGCGACGTTCACCGGTTCGGGCACGACCTGGATGCTGTTGAAGAAAGCATCATTAGCGCCGCCAGAGCCAGCATTGGCGTTGAAGAGCCGCAACTGCGAAATATCGCTCGCCGCCAGCGTGCCGGAGAAGTGCGTTGTCGAACCACCGGCGGGCGTCACGTCGAACGAATATCCGTTCGCCGCATCCTGCGAGAACACGAGGCTGAGTCCATTGCCAGTGAAGCCAATGCCGGTGGCAGTCGTCGAGCCGCCGATGTTGATGGTGTAACCGCTGCTGCCGCCAACGAAGTAAAACTCGAAGCGGTTCACACCCGAGCTGTTCTGCAATCCGAAGCCAACTGTGCCGCCGTTTTGAATGAAACCGTTATCCATCTGGATGAGAAACTGTTGGCCTTCCGCGAGCGCGCCGCCGGTAAACGGCCGGATGGCCGAAGCCGTCGCGCCGCTGTTGGCAAAAAGTCCCCAGGCCTGGCCGGACGTATTGATGTTTCCCGACCCGCCCGCGTTGTTGGCCGAGTTGCCAAGAAAGAACCCACTGTTGGCGGACCCGCTCAACGACCACGGGCCGAAGCCGCTGCCTTCATTAGCGCCATTGTTCCAGCTGGTGTAGTTCCCCGCGTTGTCCGTGGCCACGAGCGAACCTCGCGCCATTGACACGGCAAGGCAGAGGCAAAATCCCAATAGACCAATCTTCATGGAAGACGCTGCTACGCTGTATGGGACGACACAACGCACCGTTCCTCCTTCACGAACGGCTGCCGCATTGTCATGCCCAGGAGGTCGAGTAACTCCTTGTCGGCATCGTAGCTGGGCGATGGCACAGCCTTCGTCAGCATGGTCTGCGTTTCGCTGGAGAAGATGGAATTCGCGCCAGCGAGATAACAGAACGCCTGCTCGACCGGGGATAATTTCGCGCGGCCTGCCGTGAGCCGCACATCCGAAAGCGGAACGAGAATGCGCGTCGTGGCAATCATCCGCAGGACATCCCAGAATGGCACGTCAGGATTTTCCGCCAGCGGCGTGCCGGGAACTTTGGAGAGAATGTTGATCGGCACTGACTCCGGTTGCGGATTCATCGTCGCAATCGTGTGCAACATGCCGACGCGGTCCTCGACGCCTTCGCCTAGTCCGATGATTCCGCCGCAACACACGGTCACGTTCGTCTTCCGCACATTCTGAATCGTGTTCAATCGGTCCGCGTACGCGCGAGTGGTAATGATCGTCTCGTAAAATTCCTCTGACGTATCGACGTTGTGGTTGTAGGCGTAAAGGCCGGCGTCTTCGAGCCGTTTCGCCTGCGACTCGCTCAGCATTCCCAGCGTGCAACAGACTTCGATGCCCATGTCCGTCACGTCACGAACGATTTCCACCACACGGTCGAACTGCGGGCCATCCTTCACCTCGCGCCACGCCGCGCCCATGCACACGCGCGACACTCCGTTCTCCTTCGCGCGCCGCGCAATTTCCATCACGGTCTCTTTCTTCAAGAGCGCTTGGGGCGTTATCTCCGTTTCGTACCGCGACGACTGGGCGCAATAAGCGCAATCCTCCGGGCAGGCGCCGGTCTTGATGGAGATGAGCTTGCAGACCTGCATCTCGCGCGCGTCGTGATGCTGGCGATGCACCGTAGCGGCGCGATAAACGAGGTCCAGCAACGGCGAATCGTGAATCGCGCGAATCTCCGCGCGCGTCCAGTCGTGTCGAACAATGTCGGTCATGAATCGTTTGCGATTTTTGAAAATCAGCGGGAAGAAAATGCGGTTGCCCCGGCACGTTGTAAATCCAAATGCACTTTGAGCAAACGGAGCATGCGCGTGCGACGACGAGCGTTGGCATCGGCAAATGCCCTGATGGCCTGTCCGGGACGTAAGCTGATTGTGCGCTCTGGAGGGTTACGATAACAGTAAACGGTTTACCGGAAGCAGGAGTGTGCCATGCGCATGTCTAAATTATGAAAGATTTCGAACAAGAGAAGGGGCGTGTGAGCAGGGCTTTGAAATCTGCTGTCACCGACAACGTCATCGCGCGCAATGCTGATTTGGCTCCGCGCATCGTTTGCAGCGAGATGGAGCGCGACGACCATTTCGTACAGTTTTATGAGGACGATGGCTTCCTCATCGAGTCGGTGGGCGCGTTCATCGGCGGCGGATTGGGCGCCGGTGACGGCGCCATTGTCATCGGCACACAGGCGCACCGAGAGGCGCTGGCGAGTCGATTGAAGGCACAGGGTATCGATCTCGAGGCCGTGCAATCGCGCGGCCAATACGTTTCCCTGGATGCGGCGGAGACCCTTTCAAAGTTCATGGTGCGCGGCTTGCCGGATGAAGCTCTGTTTAACAAGGTTATTGGCGGTCTCGTGAAGGAAATGGCGAAGGACCGGAGTGGGTTGCGCGCCTTCGGTGAAATGGTGGCGTTGCTCTGGGCCGATGGCAACGGCGCTGCCGCGATACGGCTGGAAGAGCTTTGGAACAAGTTGGGCAAAACGCATACGTTCTCGCTCTTCTGCGCTTATCCCATGGACGACTTTGCCGGGGAATCGAACGGCGAGTCGTTTTCTCGCATCTGCAAGGAACACGCGCATGTCATTCCGGTGGAGAGCTACAGTGCGAAAACGAGCGCTGCGGATCGGCTGCGCACCATCGCCTTGTTGCAACAGAAAGCCGCTTCTCTCGAAACCGAGATTGCCAAACAGAGGGAGACGGAAAAGGCATTGCTTCGAGCTGATGATGCCGGCCGACTGCTCACTGCCATCGTCGAATCCTCGGATGACGCGATTGCCAGCAAAGATCTCACGGGCGTGATTACCAGTTGGAACAAAGGAGCAGAGCGCTTGTTCGGGTACACGGAAGCGGAAATGATTGGAACGTCGGTGACGATTCTCATTCCCGAAGACAGGTTGAACGAAGAGCCGGGAATTCTTCAAAAAATCTGCGCAGGCGATCGGGTCGATCACTACGAAACGGTTCGTCGGCGCAAGGACGGCACCCTCGTGGACATTTCCCTGACAGTCTCCCCCATTAAAGATGCCGCGGGCCGCGTGGTCGGCGCATCGAAAATTGCCCGTGACATCACGGACAGAATTCGCGCCAAAGAGAAGCTGGAGCAAACCGTGGCTGAGCGCACGGCCCAATTGCGCGATACCGTGGCCGAGCTGGAAGCGTTTTCCTACAGCATCGCCCATGATATGCGCGCGCCATTGCGTGCCATGACGAGCTTCTCCCGTTTATTGAGAGAGGATTTCAGCGAGACCCTTCCCGACACTGCCAAAGACTACATTCGTCGCATTGCCGTGTCAGCGGAACGCCTGGACCGGTTGATTCTGGACGTGTTGCACTACAGCAGAAGCACGCGGGGCGATTGGCCTCTCGAAGCGGTCGATGTAGAAAAGCTGACGCGTGAAATCATCGACTCCTATTCCTATTTGCAGGAGTCAGGTGGAAAGATTTTCGTTCAATCTCCCATGGCCCGCGTGGTCGGCAACCGCGCGGCGTTGACGCAGTGCATTTCCAACCTGCTCTCCAATGCCGTGAAATTCGTTTCGCCCGGCATGAAACCAAACGTCCGCATCTGGGCCGAACCGAATCACCAGTGCGTGCGGCTGTGGTTCGAAGACAACGGCATCGGCATTTCCGAAGAGGGACAGAAGCGCATTTTCCATCTCTTTCAACGGCTTCATCCCGCAACGGAGTTTGAAGGCTCGGGCATCGGGCTGACCATCGTTCGCAAAGCTGTCGAAAGAATGGGCGGCCGGATTGGCGTCGAATCCAAAGTCGGAGCCGGGAGCCGCTTCTGGCTCGAATTGAAAAAAGCCGATTAATAAATGGGCCGCCCTTCGATTCTTCTCGTCGATGACGATGAAAATGACGTGTTCTTCATCAAGGACGCGCTTCGGCGCACCGGAGTCGATCTTCCGTTGGACGTCGCCACCGATGGACAGGCGGCGATCGACCACCTGGCCGGTGCGCGCGTAAATGGACAAGGCAGTTTTCAGCCCGGCCTGGTGCTTCTTGATTTGAACCTGCCGCGCCGGAGCGGTCTCGAGGTCCTGAAATGGATTCGCCAGGACCCATTCTGGCAAACGCTCATCGTCGTTGTTTTGACTTCCTCGACCTCCGCGTCCGACAGGCACCAGGCTTATTCGCTCGGAGCGAACTCTTATGTGATCAAGCCCACAGACGCGACCAGGCTTCGGGAGCTTATCAAGTTGCTCGCGGAATACTGGCTCGGATGGAACCAAAGTCCGTTCGGGTCGAGCAATCCCTTCAGTGAGAAGGCGTTTGCAAAATGACTTCGCTGCGACGACACAGACAAGCGTCTTACAGCAAATTCCTCCGGACACACGAACAGTCTTGATGAACTCGCGTGCCTGGCGAAAGTGGTTCCTGGTTTTTCCTTGCCGCCTCGAAGTGCTCGCCGGATAAACGGATCCATGCAAACTTCTTCACTCGCAAAACATCTCATGCCTTTCGTGAGTGCTGTGGCGCTTTTCACCACATCACTCGTCGCGGCTGACAATCCTTTCCTGGGCCGCTGGGCTTTGACCATTCCTGACGGCGGCGCCGGGTGGCTGGGTATCGCAGAAACGAATGGCGAACTCAAAAGTAGCATCCTCTGGGGCGGTGGCAGTGTGGTGCCTGTCGCCAGCACGAAAGTTGAGGGCGATACGCTCATCCTCACGCGCGTGAACGAGTCGCGGCAACGGAATGCGGAAGGCCAGCGCGTTTTGACGAAGACCACCGAGACCATCACTGCCAAATCAGACGGCGACATCCTCAAGCTCACCACTTCGACCGTGGGCGAAGACGGAAAAGTGAGCAAACGCGCCGATTTTACCGGCAAGCGGATTCCACCTCTGCCGCCCGCGCCCGATTTGGCGAAGGTGAAATTCGGCGCACCGATTGCGCTCTTCAACGGCAAGGACCTTTCCGGCTGGAAAACCATGGGCAACGCGCCAAGCGCCTGGAAAGTCGAAGACGGCCTGCTGCGCAATGACACGTCGCATCCGCCGGGACAGAACAAGACCTTTGCGAACATCCGCACCGAGCGCGAATTCGAGGACTTCAATCTTCAAGTCGAGTTCCGCGTGCCAACGAACGGCAACAGCGGCATCTATCTGCGCGGCATTTATGAAGTGCAGGTCGCGAACTCGTTCGGGCGCAGGAACGACAACCACAATTGCGGTGCGCTCTACAGCCGCATTCTGCCGAGTGAAAATGTTTCCAAGCCGCCGGGCGAATGGCAGACCTTCGACATCACGCTCGTGGACCGCCACCTCACCGTGATTCACAACGGCAAGAAGACCATCGACAATCATCCCGTGCTCGGCTGCACGGGCGGCGCGCTCTGGTCCGATGAATTCCGCCCCGGCCCCATTTATCTTCAGGGCGATCACACCAGCGTGGATTACCGCAAAATGGTCCTTCGCCCGGTGGTGAAGTGAGCCGGCGTGGCAAAGAGATCAGGAGATCGCGCGGACACTCTTTCTCCACGGACACGCGCGTTAGCTGTTGAGCGGCGGCTTTTGTTTGTGCCAGTCGGTCGATTGTTCGTAAGCGTGAGCGATCTTTAGAATCGTCGCTTCGCCGAAAGGTTTGCCGAGTAATTGCAATCCGATGGGGAGCTTTGGGTTGGCGCTGAAGCCGCACGGTAAACTCACCCCGCAGATGCCGGCGAGGTTGCACGAGATGGTGAAAACGTCGGAGAGGTACATCTGAATCGGGTCGTCGCTTTTCTCTCCCGCTTTGAACGCAGGCGTCGGCGTGGTGGGCGTGACGATGGCATCCACTTTCTCGAAGGCTTTGATGAAATCCTGGCGGATGAGCGTGCGGACTTTCTGCGCGCGCAGGTAAAACGCATCGTAGTAGCCGCTGCTCAACACGTAGGTGCCGAGAATAATGCGGCGCTTCACTTCAGCGCCGAAGCCTTGCCCACGCGTCTTGCTGTAAAGCTCGATGGGGTCCGCGCCATTCACGCGAGCGCCGTAGCGAATGCCATCGAAGCGCGCCAGGTTCGCCGATGCCTCGGCCGGCGCGATGATGTAGTAGGTGGCCGCCGCGTATTCAGTGTGCGGCAGAGAAATCTCGACGACCTCCGCGCCAAGCTCCTGCAATTTCTTCACTGCGGCGTTTACGGCCGCGCTCACCTCAGGCGCCAGACCGGCGATGAAATATTCCTTGGGCAAGCCAATCTTCAGTCCGCGAATGTTGCTGTCGAGGGCCGCCACGTAATCAGGAATCGGTTCGGGGACACTCGTTGAATCTTTGGCGTCGTGACCACTGATCGTTCGCAGCAACAGCGCCGCATCGCGAACGTCCTTGGTGAATGGTCCGATTTGATCGAGTGACGACGCAAACGCAACGAGACCGTAGCGCGACACGCGGCCATACGTCGGCTTGAACCCAACGCAGCCGCACAACGCCGCGGGCTGGCGAATTGAACCGCCGGTGTCCGAACCGAGTGAAGCAAAACATTCATCCGCCGCGACCGCCGCTGCCGAACCGCCCGACGAGCCACCCGGAATCCGCGACGTGTCCCACGGATTGCGCGTGGTAAAGAACGCCGAGTTCTCCGTCGAACTGCCCATCGCGAACTCGTCCATGTTCAGCCGGCCAAAAACAATCGCGCCCGCATCGCGCAACTTCTGAATCACTGTCGCGTCATAAGGCGAAATAAACTTGCCGAGAATCCGCGACGCGCAATTGAGCGGCTGGCCTTTGACCGCGAGCACGTCCTTGATGGCAATGGGCGCGCCGAGCAAGGGATAACGATCGAGCGTCGCGCCACCCGCGATCAGCTTGTCCATTGTTTCGGCCTGGCCCAGCGCATCCGCTTCGTCGTAGCTGAGGAACGCTTTGACGCTGTTGTCCACGCGCTTGATTTGATCGAGGCAAACATGCACGGCTTCGCGCGCGGTGACCTCGCGCGCCACAAGCCGCTTCTGGAGTTCCGAAATCGTGATTTGATTGAGCATGAACTAACTTTTCCGCTTGTGGATGATGACCTCGTTGCCATCCGGGTCCGAGACGACGGCGAAACGGCACATGGGACTTTCCATGTTCTCCTGCACGAACCGAACTTCGTCGGATTTGAGCCGGGCAATCGCCGCGCCGAGGTCCTCCACCTCGAATGCAACGACACCGCCCTTTGCGGCGGGCTTGTGATTCGCATCCATCGTCGTGATGGCGAACGTCGTCCCCGCAATGTCATACTCGACCCACTCGTCACCAAAATTGGATTCCACCTTGAGACCGAGCACCCGTTCGTAGAAGTCGCGCGCACGCTTCATGTCCGCAACGGGATAAACAACGAAGGCGATGGACTGAATCATTGCAGCGTCACTCAACAATCTTCGGCACCTGAAAGAGGCCGTTCACCTGCGCGGGGGCGTTGCGCATGGCTTCTTCGTGCGGCAAGGAGGGACGCACTTCATCCGCGCGCGTCACGTTCACGAGTGGGACGGCGTGCGCGGTCGGTTCCACATTGGTTACGTCGAGTTCATTCAGCTTGGCGATGTAGCCGAGAATGTTCCCAAGCTGCGCCTGAAATTTTTGTTCCTCTTCCGGCGTGAGCGACAGCCGCGCAAGATGCGCCACGTATTTGACATCAAATCCCTGAGCGGACATGCGGCGAGAAGCTACGGAGCTATGCTCGAAGTTCAAAGTTCAAAGTTGGAGTCCAAGCTTCAGCTTGTGTTGGAGTTCACGCTCGAGCGTGCAGCGGTGGGACAAGCTGAGCTCCAACTCACGCTAAAGCGCGCATCCCGGCGCTACTCCTCGTCGAACTTCCGCTTGATGAGCGCTTCAATCTCATGCACCGCTTGTGCTGCATCCTCGCCTTCAGCCTGCACGCGAATTCTGCTGCCGGGGCCGGCGGCGAGCATCATCAGGCCCATGATGCTCTTGCCGTTCACCGTTTCGCCGTCTTTCTCAACCAGGATTTCGGAGTCGAACTGGTTGGCGGTCTTAACGAACATGGCGGCGGGACGCGCGTGAATGCCCAGCTTGTTGGCAATCACGAGTTCCTTTTTGACTCTGGCGCCAGTGTTACCGGCCTGTTTCGCCGCGCTCATCTATTTTGTTGAGCCTAGCTCACTGCAACACCGTGAATCCAATTCTTTTTCAGAGTTGTTGGTCCTTTTTCATTTTGGCGATGAGCATGTCGTTCAATTCCTTCGCGGGATTGTAGCCGGCCAGCTTCAATTTCGTTTGAAATGCCGCGACCTCGACCAGCCGCGCCAGGTCGCGTCCGGGCCGCACGGGAATAATCATGTGCGTCACTTTGATGCCCAGAATCTCGATGAACTGTTCCTCCATGCCGAGACGATCCACGTCCGGCACTTCCTCCCAGGTCTTCAAGGTAATGACCAAATCGACCCGCTTCTCCTTGCGAATGCTCCGCACGCCGAACATCGCCTGCACATTGATGATGCCGATGCCGCGCACTTCCATGTGATTGCGCGTCAGCTCGGAACTCGTGCCCATCACTTCGCGCCCGTCGAGCAGGTAAACCTTCGTGATGTCGTCCGCCACGAGGCTGTAACCGCGCTCCAGCAATGCCAGCACACTCTCGCTTTTGCCGATGCCGCTCTCGCCTTTGATGATCACGCCCACGCCGAGGATGTCGATCATGCTCCCCATCTCGCTGCCGCGCGGCGCGAACATGCTCTCGAGCGCGAGCGTGGCGAGGTTGATGAACTTCATCGTGATGAGCGGGCATTTGAACACCGGCACGTCATGCTCCTCGGCGATTTTCAGGAACGTCTTGTCCGGCGACAGGCCGCGCGAGAAAACCACGCAGGGAATCTTGTGTGAAAACAATTCGCGGTAACGTTTCTCGCGCTCTTCCGCCGACAACGACTTCAGGAAATGATACTCGGCGTTGCCCATCACCTGCATCCGCTTGTTGGCGAAGTACTGCGTGAAGTTGGCCAGCACGAGGCCGGGGCGATTGACGGTCGGCTCGCGGATGATGCGTTTTAATCCGTTCGCGCCCGCCACGAGCCGGAGTTGAAGCGCGTCAGCGTGGCGCGTGTAGAAACCTTCGACGGTGACGGTGTCGCGTTGCATGGGTGGAGCCTAAAACGTGAAACGTGAAACGTGAATGCCGAAACACACCTCATTCCAAGTTCACGTTTCACGTTTCATTCCTCACATATTGAAGTCCGGCCCCAGATAAATCTCCCGCGCTTTCGGGTCATGCAGCATCGCCTCGCCGGTGCCTTCGTAAACGACCTGGCCCTTGTGAATGAGATAGGCGCGGTCCACGAGCTTCAGGGTCTCACGGACATTGTGGTCGGTGATGAGAATGCCAAGGCCGCGGTCCTTCAACTTGCGAATGATCTTCTGCACTTCGTAAACCGCGATGGGATCGATGCCGGCGAACGGCTCGTCCAGCATCAACAGCTTCGGACTCGTGACGAG
>JGI10216J12902_100663337_pt1 | contig 56091 bp, 95 predicted proteins | sample KanNatreferecore_FD_12902 | JGI IMG/M metagenome (IMG submission 12902)
TGCTCCCGCCTGTGCGCCGGCCGGTCCGCCCGCCGCCGTGCCCACCGCCGCGCCCGCCTGCGGTCCGTTGGGGGACGTCGCCACCTGGCACGAGAGGCCGGCGAGCCGCTCGAGGATGTCCTCGTGGAACTCGACGACGTCGGACGCCGCCTCCTTGATCCAGTCGAGCGCCCTCGTGTACCACGGCTTGACGGGCAACCACTTGAAGAAGATCGCGGCCGAGGTCGGCTGCTCCTTGGTCGGGCCGAACGTCAAGAACACGCCCCACTTGCTCTTGGTCACCGGGTGCGTGAACGTCATGACGGGGGCGGCGTTTCCGTCGTCATCATCGCTCCACTGACCGCTGTTGCGCGCGGTGCGATCCGCGATGGCGCGCATCTGCACGGGGGTGCCCGGTTTGATGCCGAGCCCCTGCCAGAACGGGTTCGCGGGCGCGGGCGTGAACTCGCCCCACTTGGGGTTGGTCAGCGACTCTCGGATCGCCACGGTCGTCGGGTGGTTCGGCGATCCGAACGTGGTCCCCATCTCCTTCTGAGAAAAGCCGATCGTGTACACCTTGCCGTCGTAGATCGTCCCCGTGATGTCGGTCCACGGACCCACGCGAACGGACTTGCCACGTACCGCCTCCGGACACGACTGACCTGGCGCACGGTCGCGGGCACCGCCGCCGCACTTCTGCCCCGTCGCCGACGTGCCGTACGTCTGCTGAAGCCAGTGGAGCGATGCGGCGCTGAGTCCGCTGCCACCCTTGACCGGCGTGGCTCCCAGCGCTCCCAGGGCTGCCCCGCAGCCGTAGCACCCCAGCCCCAGGAGCGAGCGTGGCTGGGGTGCGGTGCGCGTCTGTCCGGCATGCAGCATCTCGGCGGCGATGCCCGTCGACATCGCACGCGCGAGACCGTGCGTGAACGCCTCGGCGGCCGACATCCCCTGCGCGACGTAGCGGCGCGTGATCTTCGCCGTGCGATACCACAGCGACGGATCGATCGCGTCCATCACCCGCTTGAGCTCGGCCTTGCGCGCGGACGGCGGGATCTTGCGGATGAACGCCAGGATCGAGCTCGCCGCTCGAGCGCCGTAGTCCTCGAACAGCTTGGGCATCGCCGGCTCGCCGTGCGCGCTGTCGATCGCGTCGGCGGCATCTGCCCCGGACAGGCCGGACACCCCGGCGGCTCCGTGGCGCTGGAACGTCACGGCCGCCGCCGTCGGACCGAGCGACCGCTGCGACCGCACCGTCGGCTGACGCTGGATCCACTGCGGTACGCGAGGACCGTTGTACGTGCCGCGCGGCATCCACTTGGTGGTCAGCGTCCCCTGGCCGTACCCCTCGTCGAGGACGTACTGGGGGACGACGTAGCCGCCCGTGCCCACCTTGGGCGCGTCGTAGGTGCCACGCGGCATCCACTTCGTCACGTAGGCGCGACGCTCGAGCCCCTCGTCGCGGACGTTGCCCGGCAGCGCGTAGCCGGGATCCCAGGGAGGCGGAAGGTTGTATGCCATGGTGGTTGTTCCTCAGCCCTCGACGGGCCACACGAGCGCCGCCTTCACGCGGCGCAGCATCTGGGGGGTCTTTTCGGCGGCGACGGGGTCGAGCACCACGTGCGTCTTGGATCGCGGCTCGAGCGCGCGGCAGTATACGTGGCTGTACTGGCGTTGCCCGTTGAAGAACTGGTTCGCGAACGCCACGGTGACGAAGTCCGGCTGGCCACCCACCGACAGCACAGCGGCGGCGAGCCACGTCGCCATGTCGTCGCAGTCGATCGACGGGCGAAAGCCGGCGATGATCTGCCGAGAGATCACGCTCGGATCGCGGACGAGCTCCGTGCGCCGGGGGTCGCGCATGTAGCGCGTGCGCTGGAGCAGGAAGTAGTAGAGCGCTAGGTACTCGCTAGCGTAGTCCTTGCTGTCCAGGTGCTCGCACACGCTCTCGGCGAGACGCCTGGTGTCGAACGACTTTTGATCGCCCAGCGCCGCGTGACACATGACGCGGATGGTCTGCGGAGCTCCGCTGTATCCGACGCGCGACGTCGGCGGCTGGTCCGGAAGCCAGAATAGGCGCGTAGCGCCGGTCAGTGCGTCAGCTTGTGAGGGAGTACCGAACAACCACGGCCTTCACCCGGAGAGGTGGAGGTTTGACCGTCGAGCTATTCGCCGACGAGCGCCGCGCCGACCTTGCGAGTCCAGTTCTTCCCAAGTTGCGAGGAAAGCGGCGAGGTGCCCGGTAACTTTGCCACCTTAGACAGGAACACGTCAACGCCATGGTCTCGGATCGCCTCCAAGATCGGAGGCGGGACCATCGTCCGGCTGGATTGCGCGAAGATCTCGGGCTCTTGGTTGCCCTGGAAGGCCCGCTCGAGATACCCGATGACCTGATCGAGCACCTCCTGGGCGATGACCGGGAGCCCCTCGGCGTCCTTTTTCACTGGCAATTCGTCCTTGGACTTCCTGCGGAGGGGGCGCAGGTTCCCCTTGTCGTCGAGCTTGTAGCGCCGCCCCTCGGGGTCCTTGACGATCTTGTTGGACTGGAGCGCCTGTTGCGCGACGGCCGCCGCCTGCTGAGCGGGTGCGGCGGCCTGCTGCGACTGCGACATCATCCCCTTGGCGATCTCGATCGCTCCGGGGAGCGCCTCGAACGCCTTCTCGATCGTCGACTTGTCGCCGTCGTCGACGCCGATCGCCTCCTTCAACGTCTCGATCTCCTTGATCTGATCGATGAGCCCCTTCTCCTTCCGAGCGCGGAGCTCCTTGAGCTCGACGCGCAGCTCGCCGTTGTCACGCTCGAGGCGACGGTTTTCGCTCTCGGCGAGCTTGATGTTGGTGTCGTACGCGCCGCGGGCGGCCTGAAGTTGGATCTCGTGCGACTGGCGAAGCGATGCGAGCTCGCGGTCGTGCGACTGGCGGAGGTCCTGCTTGTCCCGTTCGAAGTGGTCGCGCTGGCGGCTGAGCTCCCCGCGGTGTTCCTCCTTCATGATGCGGATCTCGCTGTCGTACTGCGCGCGGAGCGACTGGATGCGTGCCGAGTCGTCGTCCACCAGCTTGCTGATCATCCGCTCCTTGAACGGGTCCTCCGCCGGCTTGGCCGTACGCACCGCCGCGAGCTCGCTGCGCATCGCCTCCACCTGGGCGTTGGCGGACGCCATCTGCTTCTCGAGCATCGAGATCACCGCCATGATGGCGGGGTCGATGCCTCGCGGCACCTCCGGGCGGTGTCGCTGCTGGTCGCTGGCGCGGTCGATCTGGGTCTGCATCATCTCGAACGCCTTCTCGACGAGCTTGGGGCTCTCGAGCGGCGACGAGATCGCGTGCGGGGTCGGCGACACGGGCGCGGTGATGTCTCGAGGGAGGTCATCGGTCCGCGGATCTCCGGCGATGTCGATCGTCCGGTTGCAGAAGATGTGGAACCGACCCGTCTCCTGCATCTTCTGGAAGCGCAGGTGAAACTTGCCGCCCCCGTGATTCTTGCTGATCATCTCCTCGTCGATCGCCGTGGTGTACGTCTTCAGGTGGCCGCCGACCTTGACGCGAACGCCAGTCGCTCGGTCCTGCCACATCTCCGGCTCGAGACGGCTGACCGAGATCTTGAACGAGCCCTGAGCCCCCAGCTGGTCGATCACGTCCTTGAGCGCGGAGTCCTCGGCGCTCCGGATCTCGCGGAGCGCGGGAGAGCGCGGAACGGAGGGCAAGCGCGACCGCTGCTCGGGCCTGGTGGTGGTGGCCTTGGGCTTCTTTGCCGTTCGTACTTCGGGCTCCGGCTCGGGCTCGAGCTCGGTGGCGGTGTCCGCGCCCACCTCGGCGTCGTCGGCTGGATCGGCGTCGGGAACGGACTCGACGGTCGCGTCGGTCTCGTCGATCTGATTCAGACGTGCCGTTGTTTCACGCATCGGCCGAATCCTTACCGTCTTGTCCATGTCCGTCATCGTCGTCGCCATCTCCTTCGTCGTCGTCGTCGGTGTCCCCATCGCCCTCGTCTCCCCCCTCCTCCTCCTCCGTCTCGTCCTCCTCGTCGCTCTCCGTCTCGTCGATCGTCACCTCCTGCACCGTCGCCGCCATCCGCTTCGCGAGCGCCTTCCACTCGCGGATCGCGAGGAGGATCTTCTGATCGTTGCCCACCCGCTTCTCGAGCTCGCCTACGAGCACGCCAGCGCCCGCGATCAGGGCGAGGAGGTGACGCCCGGTGTCGGGCTGGAGGATGTCCTCGGCCCCTTCGTACAGGTCGCCGAGCCCCTCATCGATATCGGCGAGCTCGTCGCTCATGCTCGCGAGGAGTGGCCACAGGGTGAGCTGCAGGTGGGTGACGAGCTCGGCGATCGTCGATGCCCCGGTGAGTGCCCTCGCCTCCTGCATGCACTCGGAAAGGTCGTGTCGGAGAGTCTCGATGCTCATGGTGCCGCCTTCTGCTTGAGGATGATCAGGTCGCCCTCGGTCATGCCGAGTTGCGCGATGGTGTTGTCCGGGGAAGGGAGGACTCCCTTGCGGTCGCAGACCGTGAACGCGTTCTGGTCGAGGGCGGCGCCGGCGACCTGCGCGAGCCCGAGCCAGCCGACGTGCGCCGCGGTGTCTCCCCACATGGCGAACACCGGGACGCACCCGTACCCGTCCACGGCCACCGTCAGGTTCACGCCGCTCCGCACCGCCGGCATCTGCGCCAGCTCCGCCGCCGCCCGAGCGCGCTGGTCGTCCTCGAGCTCGGTTTCCTTGCGACGCGCGGCGATCCACGCGTCCAGGATCGTCGTGTACTCCGCTTGGAGGTCGGCTCGGTGGACCGAGGTGACGACCCCTGGCACCGCCACGGGGTCCCACCGGTTGCACCGCAGCACCGGAAGCGCCTCGAGCGCGAGCTCGATGCCCGGTGACGGGTAGCAGTAGTGGTGCGTCTTGATATGGAACGGCTGCGCGGATGCCGTCAGGTGACCGTCGGGACCCTTATGCGCCAGCGGGGACGCCACATCGAGCTGGGTCTCGAACTGGTGGTAGTGAGCGCACGGGCCGACATCGCAGATGCGCGGGGGGGGGTCGACGATCTTGCGCAACGGAGGGAGAGCCAACCCCCCGTCGCGACCGATGGGAGGCAACGGAGACGGATCGAAGCCCTCTGCGAGCTCGTCCTGGACGTCTATGGTTTTCATGATGGGGTAGCGGCATCATGCAACCGACCGCCCGCTGAGATCCACGGTGACTCCGTGGAAAGATCGCGGTAGATCGGCGGTAGATCCACGGTCCTTGGATGCCTTATTTTGGGGGTCCTGGGCCATGGCCCCTGGCCCAGGGGTTGAAAGTCTCCGGAGTAGACCCCCCTAACCCCCCGTAGGACCGTGGGGAATGCCTCCGGAGTGGCGCAAATTCACCACTCCGGAGTGGTGAACCGTCACCGTTTTTCGACACTCCGGACGGCCGATCGCCGCTAACCTCGCGACCGGTCGTCCGGGAGTGCCCGAATTGCCTCTGGCAAGAAAGTCGCAGTACCTTCCTTCGTCGGACGGGCAATGAGGCTCGGTCGACAGCCCCCAATCCCGACCATCGGTCGGGGAAAGGAAGTGACCATGGGTCACGACAACGCAGGGTGTGAGGATCTCGCCGAGTTTCTGGCGACTCTTCCCCCCAGCATGGACTGTCACGGTGGGTACGACGACACCAAACTGACAGCTCTCATCCGCAGCGATCTCGCGCTTGCCGTGAAACGCGGCGTTCTGCCGGCCGGTACCAAGGTCTCGGTCCGCAAGGTTTACTACACCTCTATCCACGTGGACATCGTGGCGTGGTCGGGCGCTGTTTTCACCGACGCGTACGTCTCTCACCACATGGATCCGGCGACGCGCGACAAGGATTTCGCCGACGGTCGTCCGACGCTTCGCGACTCGCGACTCGTGGGTGCGCTGCAGAATGCGCTCGACACGATTCGCAAGATCGCGAACCGCCACAACTACGATAACAGCCGCTCCGAGGTTGACTACTTCGACTACGGATACAGCTTGTCCGTCACGGCGAACACCGTCATCTCGACCGCGACCGCAGGATTGACGCTGGAAAGTAACCCCGAGTATCGCGCGCTGCACGAGCGTGCTCGCGTCGCAGCGACTGCGCTCGGCACTGCGGTCGTCCGCTCGGTCTGCGGTCGTAACGGCATCAACGGGTGTTGGGAGGGCGCGCTCAAGCGGTTGATCGCTCTCCACGAGCGCGCCGACGGGCGCCCCGTCCAGTACGACAAGCGCCGTGGCCAGTGGGTGGTGGCGTCGTGAAAACGCCACGGGCTATCGCCGCGCTTCGCAACGCGATGCAAACGTTCATCACGGAGTACGAGGGGCGTACCGGGTGTTGCTTGCTCACCGACTTGGCGACTGACGAGCGCGCCATTCTCGGACACCCCGAGGACACGTTCGCGTGGATCATCACCCTCCACTCCACGCACATGGTGCGCACCGCGACGGGTGAGATCGTCGATTTCGGGATGCTGCAGCAACGCGCCGTCACTCGGTCGCTTCGTAGTCGTCGCGAACACGGCGCCCGGTTTCTCCGTGAGGTATGTGCGGTGTTCGAGCCGAACTCTCCCATGCGGTTCTATCATTGGGATGGCGCGTCGCTGCATGAATACGCCACGGTCGACGAGCTGAACGCCGCATGGCACGACGGGGGTAGCGATGTCGCGACCGCGTGACAGCCGTGGTCGGTTCGTGCGCGTGACGGCGACGCTTCGCATCGGCGAGCACAGAATCGGCGTGCATGGTGAGCGACCGCGGTGCGCCGCGCCGCGCCGCACCCATCCGCTCGCGGTCGTCGTCGCCTACATCGTCGGACTGTTCTCGTTGAACGCGCTCGCCAAGTCGTGGGGGGCACCAGATGCCTAACCCGAAGGTTGTACACACGTACACGTACGGCACGTCAGAGATCGTCGGTTACCGGTCGCCATGGCGGATCGAGATCTACCGACCATTCAATCCGCATCCCAAAGAGCCATGGAACGCCGAGGTGACAGAGCGGTGCATGGCGCTCAACGCAGCCGATACGAGTCCCCGACACGACAAGTCAGTCCGCTATGACAGCGCTTGCTCGTGCTGCTACCTGAATATCACGCACACCGAGGCGCTGCACAAGTCGCGTCTGTGACGCGACCGACCGACCACCCACGCACGGAGCACCAATGGACACCACCTTCAGAGCCATCAAAGCCACCGAACTAACCTCGGGTATGAGGCTCAAGCGCGGACTGTACAACCGGTTCACCCTCGTGACCCGTGTCAGCGTGGGTGTTGCCTGCACCATGTTCGATCTCGACGACGGGACGCATCACTACGTCCGCAATGTCACGGCTCTTGAGATAGCGGTTTAGAGGGCTCTGGAGAGCGCACGAGATAGCCGGATGATAGCGGTTCGCCGTGATCTCATCCGACGAGGGGCCTTAAATGGATTCTCGTGCGCTCACCAGAGTTTCACTAGCGCAACACACCACGCGCCACCATGGGTGGCGGAAAGCACAGGGACCATGGGTACCAAACTCTCCAAGAAAGCCACCGAATTCTCCACCGAGTCCAGCGCGCCGCGCGCGTACTGCGCCGACTCCACCACGTTCACTCTCACCAAACGCGAGCTGGCCAGCGCCATCGCGCTTCTCAAGTCGGTTGCCGATCCTCGGAGCACGATGCCGATTCTGCAGGACATCGTGATGCGGTTCTGTGGTGACGACATCGTCATGACCGCGACTGATCTCAACGTGACGATGCGCGTGCGTGTGGCCTGCCATGTGTCCCGTCGCGGGAAAGGCATGACGGTGAATGCCAAGCGGTTCGCGGACGCGGTCAAGAGCCTCCCGGATGGCGATGTCACGGTGTCGGGACTCGAGCATGGCGGAGCGACGCTGGACGCCGGATCGGCGCGCATCTCAGTCGCAGGCCACAGCGACCGCGACACTCCCAAGTTTCCCGAGATCACCGACGAGGAGTCGCGCACGTACACGACGGTCTGCGTTCCTTCGCTGGCGACGTTGTTCGAGCAAACGTTGCCCACTGTTTGCAAGGATGAGACGCGCTTCCACCTGAATGGCATCTTCCTGCAGTCGTCGAACGGGCGCACCGTCGCGGTGTCCACCGACGGACACCGACTCGCAAAGGCAAGCGCGGAGCTGTGCTGCAACGCGCTGGACGCATCGCTACCGCTCCGCAACGGAGTGATCATCCCAGCGAAGGGGGCGAAGATCATCGCCAAGGCATTCGGCAAGGCCGCGACGTGCGACATCGCTGTCACGCCGCGTCACACGTGGGTACGCATCGGCGCGACGACGGTCGCGGTAAAGCATATCGACGCACAATTCCCCCCGTACGAGCAAGTGATCCCCAAGAATGCGACGAGTCATGCGCTGATCGATGTCGAGCGGCTGCTCGCGGTCGCCAAACGCGCCAAGGCAGTCTGTACGGCCACGCGCGGGCTCACGCTGGAGCTTGCCAGTGGCAATCTCCGAGTGTTCGCGGATAACCCGGACACCGGGGAGATGTCGGAGACACTCCCCGCCGAACACGAGGGGCTCGCCGCGTGGAGGATGGGGGTTAACCCGGAGTATCTAGTCGCAGCGCTGGAGCTTATGGGCGATGACCGCGTGGTCCTGTCCGTCGCATCGGCGCTCGACCCGATGCTCGTCCGTTCGGTCGACGACTTCGCGATGAAAAGCCATGGCGTGCGCGACGAATTGCTCGCCATCGTCGTGATGCCGATGCGACTCGACTAACTGTCCCACACACGCGCTCGGAGGCTTATATGCCAGATCAACTTCCACGATGCCCCGTCGCCGACTGCTTTCGATCGCCGATGAGCATCGGTTACTGTGAAGAACACGCGCGCCCGCTTGCGGGCGCAACGATGCGGCGTCTCGTTCGTGCGGTGTTCGCGGATACGTTCACCGGTCGCATGCTCCGCGCGATGATCTTGCGCGGCACGTGGACACAGGCCGAATTCATGGCCGATTACATGCGTCGCTGTGCCCGTAAGCCTACCGGACCGTCGCGATACACGCCGGACAAGAATCCGGACAAGGTGAATCCGTCGAGTTTCGGGAACAATTTCGGACGCTACGCGACGCACGCGCGTGCCCCCGTTGCGAGCACATGGCACACGACATTCGTCGGTTGGGCGCTCGGAGTAGCTAGTACTCGTCTCGTCGTGCTCCGTCAGACGCGGGTTAACGAGTCGGCGAACTCCGGTCGCAACCGACTCGAATGGTGCGGACCGACGTTCGGCGCGCTGTTCTCCGAGATGTCGGACGATGATCTCGAATGGGCCTTTCAGTCCATGGAGCGCCAGCACCTCGGCCCGCGACCAACCGATGCCGACGGCGAACACGCTACGTGGATGGCGTTCTGTCGCGACGAGATCGAGCGACGCGGCGAGCGCTTGAGCCGCGTGATGGACGCCCATCTACGGGAGGCGTCATGAGCAACACACCGCCTGCAGGTGCCACTCGCGACCGCGCCGCCCACCTTCGCAACGTGATCCAGTCCCTCGTGAATCAGATCGTTGCTGCGATCCCGCCTTCCGTCGTGGTCGACGATTTCTTCGATCTCTTCGATGCGATCTACTTCGACGATCGGTGTTCGGCGGTCGCCAATGGCGAGGCGTACCAAGCGCTGGATCGCCTCCACGAGAGATCGGTGCATGTCCATGATCTGACGATGATCGAGTTTCTGTGGACGCTGGATATCGAGATGCCGACGCGCTCACCCCCACACGGAGTATCGCCATGAACGAGTACGAACGAAAGCAAGCTCAACGTCGCGAGCGCCTCGAAGCGGCCGCAGGCCGAGCTCGAGCTCGGGCAAGCGCGGCGCACGCGGGGGCTCGGCGCATCATGGATGGGATCCCTCTCGGACAGCCGATTCTCGTCGGCCACCACAGCGAGCGTCGCCATCGCCGCGACATCGCCCGCATCGATACCGGAATGAGGCGCGCGCACGAGGAGTCTGATCGTGCGGCGGAGCTCGCGCATGCCGCGCAAGCGGTCGGGTCAGGCGGCGTCTCGTCGGACGATCCCGATGCGCTTGCGAAGCTTCGGGCGCAGCTTGCCGACCTGGAGAGCGCCCGCGACTCGGAGAAGCGCTGGAACGCGGAGGTTCGCAAGATCGCGAAGCGCGAGCGCTCGTCGCTCGGTCGCGATCTGACACAGAGTGATCACGAGCGCATCGTGATGTCATCGTCCATGCCCGAGGACATCAAGGCACGACTCGCCAGCTACGCGCGCGCGTTCGCGTGGCTTCCACAGTTCGGGACGAATACGGCTGCGAACGTGCGCCGCATCGAGTCCCGTATCCGCGAGCTGGAGCAGCGAGCGACTACGCCAGAGCGGGCCAGCGTGAGCGGCGCAACACCTGACGGCGTGGCGTGGATCCTCCGCGATAACAAGGGCGCGAACCGGACACAGATCCTGTTTACGGGGCAACCCGAGAAGCCCGTGCGCGAGGCGCTGAAGGCGCGAGGGTTTCGGTGGGCGCCTAGCGAAGGCGCGTGGCAACGGCAGTTGTCGAATGGTGCGTGGTACGCCGCGACGCAGGCGCTCGGCTACGTTCCTCCGTCATCCTCGTGTGACTGCGCTCCTAGTAGCCGACCGTGCCGCGCGTGCGAGGCCGACCCTCGAGAGTACCCATGTCCGGATGGTGCATCATGTTCGGAACCAGACTGCGTTCAACAACGGGCAACGTCCACGGAGGGGATGACGGTGACGACCTACAAGATCAAGCACAGCCACGGCCAGACTGAGACCGGCATCGACTCGTACGAGGACGCGGTCGCGCGAGTCCAGTCGGTGTACGGGGCGGACGTCGAGATTGGACACAGCGGCGACATCGAGGACTTCGGCGAGCGCACGCTTTGCTGGTCCACCACGATCCCGGAGGCGGATCGCGACGGGTCGCGCGCGTGTTGCTCGATCGTGAAGGCCGCCGAGTGACAGGACGCGGTGACGTTGCGCTGCGACAGGGAGGCTGACCATGCAGAAGGCCAAGACCGAATACGAGGTGAGGCTAGTGGGCGCCACGATCGAGGGCGATTGGGCGGTCGAGTGCACCGGGCGTCGGTACGCGAGCCGCGCTGAGGCGGTAGCGGCCATCGATCAGGACCCGACCACGCGCCCGGACGCGCACGGCAATACGTGCACCCTAGATATCGTCGCGGTGAAGGCGTGAGTCCACGTCAGCCACCTGACGTCACGCGGTCGACCTGTTCGGAGTGTGGAGACTTCGACGACGACGAGGGCGGGTGCGGATCGTGCGGCAACTGCGGGTGGCCACTGTGCACGCATCGAGACGACGATCCCGATGGCATCTGCTGCCCCGACACGTGTTGCATGGTCGCGGGATGCGACCGTCCTCGAGAGATCGCCGGACTCTGCATCGGACACCACGCCGAACTACAACCAACCAAGGAGCTCTAGATGTCGAGATACGAATGGGAGCGTGGAACCATCCTGATCCCCAGCGACCAATGGGTCGCCTTCCGACGGAAGATCATCGAGGCGCACAACGCGGAGGAACTCCGACTCTTCAAGCTCGCGGAGGCGGTCCTGGCTACGGTGAAGATCCAAGCGAAGGGGAAGCGCGGATTCGACTTCGAACGTGCCATCCGCGATGCCACCGGTCGCTGCTCGACCGAGAATCGCCCCTACTGCGACGACAGCTCCGCGGTCTCGCGACTGCTCGGCATGCAGCCGACGTTCGTCGACGGCAAATACGTGATGGCGAAGAAACCGCGGTCTCCCAAGCGGAAGGATCTCGACCTCCGCCCGACCTCGCGCGGAGGGCTGCCGATGCACGGCGACGAGGGCACCGTGACGCTCAACGACGTTGACCGCACCGTGTCGTGGGAAGTCTCCGAGAACAACCGCGCGTGCGAGAGAGCGCGCGCCCATCCGCTCGGCCGTGCGCTGTTTGCTGCGCTGGACGCCGTCGTGTGGAAGCGCGGCTCGGGCGGAACCATCATCGGCAACGATGAGTACAACCGGTCGGATGGGGATGAGGAGGGGCGCGGCGGTCACTACGTCACCGGGCAGTGGGGGATGAGCGTGGCGCGCGTGAAGGCGCGGACGCGCCATGGTGCTACGTGAGACGCTCGCGCACGATTCGCGGGGTTGCCGGCGGCAATCGGGTGCGCGCGTCGTACGTCGACGACGAGGACGGTGTCGGCATCATCATTTCGTCAACGTACGTGCGACACGATGATGGGCGGTGCTGCTACGGCCCGGCGGTGCTGACACTGGCGGGTGCGAGCCGTCTTCGGGACACGCTGGGCGATATGCTGCGCGCTGCACGCAGGAAGGGGAAGCGATGATGAAGCACAGCCTCATTCAGACCGTGGCATCAGACGCTGGTCGATACTGGGTCTGTGAGTGCGGGGCGACGGGCGTACCGGTCACGTCACTCGTTGCCGACGGCTCGGTGTTCTGGACGGCTGCTGATCGCTGCGAGAGCGCGCATCAGCGCCATCAGGAACAGCACCTTCCCCAACTCGTCGACCGGATCCGCCAGTCGTGGGAGTACCCGATCGCGGTGTATGACTACCAGTGGGCGGGCGTGGGGATGCGATCTCGCGAGATCACGCTCGACTACGAGGAATTCAACAGGCTGATCACCGCTGTGTTCAAAACAAGTGGAGCGCGCCCTCTTGCGGCTCCGTGCGACGATGACGCCGACGCGTCACCCGAGGGATAACCCATGGCTACTCCGAGCGATACATGGAACGACATCCGCAGCGACCTCCGTGCGCGGAAGCTTGCGCGCCGCGAGCTCGAGCGCCTAGCGGTCGAGCTCGGGTCGGACCACCAGCGGAAGCGCTTCCACGCAGGCGTGCTCCCCGAGAGCGAGATCCTGGCGCTGGCACGCGGCGAGCTCTACACGCCGTTTCTGATGGCGCGCGACCCGTTCCGCAACGCGCCGATCGAGCGGTGGCACACGCGGGTGGCTCGCGATGCGATGGGGGAGGCATTCCGCCATCGCGACGGATGTCGCCACCGTGCTCGCTGGTGGCGTCCCTCTCACTTCGAGGTGACCGAGATCGACGAGCTCGACCACCGGGAGTGGGACAACCTCGAGCAGCTCCAGGCCGCGCTGGCAACCGCCAACGAGCACCCATGGATCGTCGCCGAGGGCACGCCCGCGGTGCTCGAGACGCTGCAGCACTGGCTGACCTGCCCGGTGTGCGACAACGAGAACCGTCGCTCCGTTGCCAAGGTGACGATCCAGTGGGCGGGCTACATCTTCGTACGCGAGTACGCCCTGTGAGCGACCCCGACGACGTGCTTTTGCCTGCGGAGGTAGTGCGGGAGATCGACGCCGCGCATGGCGCGTGGGTTGCCGCGCGCGCGTTGCTCGACGACGACCGAGAGCCGAGTGACGATCGACATCGACATCGGCTCTGCGGCGAGCTCGCGCTGAACCGCTTGCGCTTCGTTAGCGCCATGGCGCTCCTACCACGGCTCAGGAAGGCGTGATGTCGTTGCAACGCAAACCGCAGGTCGGCGACCGGATCGCATTCGCACGGCTCGACATGCAGACAGGTGCCTTCGTCGAGCCCACGGGCGCCGAGGGGACCGTCAAACGAGTGATCGGCGCGCTCTGCTACTGGCTGCCGGATGGCGCGGCCGATCTTTCGTGTCACCAGACCGTGTTCATCTGGCAATTCAACGAGGGATCGATTACCAAACCAAAGCTCGTGCTCAACAAGCTCGCCAGAATCATGGAGGCACCGTGAATCGTACGCATCGTCTCGAGTCTGCACCCACCACTCTCGCCGACGTCCTATCCGCGCTGCTGGAATTCGCGGCTGCGGTGGTCCACGTCGCGGTCGCCTACGCGCACCAGATTCTTCGCGTGGTCGACGCGGTCGTACAGGCGGAGTGGATCGCTCAGCCGATCGTCGATCTCGAGGACCGCACGGTCGCTGCTGGAGTGCTGAACTGATGAACATCGAGCTCTTTAGCTGTGCCGGCGGCATGGCCGAGGGATTCCGCCGCGCGGGGATCGAGTTCGACTTTGCGTTCGACTTCGCCAAGGATCACTGCGACTCGTACCAGGCGAACATCGGACACCGCCCGGTCTGCATGGACGTCCGCGACCTCCTGCGCCTGGCGTCGGCATCGCTGCTCTCCGGCCCGGTGGAGCTGCTCGTCGGCGACCCGCCGTGCACACCGTGGTCTCGCGCGGGGCTACGCAAGGGGACCAACGACGAGCGCGATATGATCGAGGAAACCTGCGAGCTCATCAAGATCTTGCGCCCGAAGGCGTACCTGATCGGCAACGTCCCAGGGCTCGACGACTCCAAGAACTGGCACGTGGTGCAGCGCGTGATCGGAGGGCTCCACGCGCACGGTTACTGCGTCGCCGACTTCGCCGCGCTGGACGCAGCGGACTACGGTGTCCCGCAGCACCGCGAGCGTCCCTTCTGGTTCGGTCACCTGCAAGGGCCTTGCATCCGCTGGCCTGCCCCGACGCACGGCGATCGATCCAGCGTCGGCGTCACGAACCTGACGCTTCCGGGGACCGGCGTCGACCCGCTGATCCCGTGGGTGACGTGCCGTCAGGCGCTCGGACATCTCCCTCCCAAGGAGCTCGGGCGTCCGGTGAAGCTCCGAAGACGCAGCCAGAACTCCAAGCAGCACGGATCGGTCGCCGACAAGCCGGCACGCGTGGTCGGCACGAGCAACCTGTCGGATGGCAACGTCCTCCTCGTCAACGACAAGCACCCGCCCATGCAGTACGACCTCCCGGCTACCGCGATCACGGCGAAGCAGCGGTCGCAGGGTGGGCAAACGCTGGCGACTGGAAGGGCGCGGAGCTCCAGGCAGAGATCTACGCACGAGGGCGGCTACACCCCCACGTCGATCGACGAGCCAGCGAAGTCCATCGTACGCAACACCCACGGCAACGGTACCGTCGTCGTCTCATCCAAGCATCCTGCGCTGACCCCCGACGCTCCATCGACCACGATACGGGGCGGTGGAGACAACGGGCACTCGGCACCTACGCTCGTGTATGACGTGCACCCACCGCACGACATCGACAAGCCGGCGAACGTGATCCGCGCGGGCGACGGTCAGGGCGGAAATCGCGCCATGCGCGTGGACGCCGTCACGGTCACGAGCAAACATCCGGCGCACGACATCGACAAGCCTGCGAACACCGTGCGTGCGTCGGATGGTGGCGGTAGCAAGAGCGCGATGAGGACACGCGACGTCGGTCGTGTCGGTCAGGGCAACCGGATCGGCGAGCCGGACGAACCGGGGCGCACCGTGACCGGGAAGGCGTCTCGTGTCGGAGCGGGCGCCGCCCATGTCCTGAAGTGGCCATGGGATCGGCCGTCGACCGTTGTCCAGTCCGACAACCGGATCGCCCCGCCCGGTCATCGAGACGAGAACTGGGATGGCGGCACGCGCTCGCTAGAAGGCGCGGTCGTGCTCTCCGAGCGCGCGGCGGCGATCCTTCAAGGCTTTCCCGAGACGTGGAAGTTCTGCGGACGCACCAAGAAGATCCGATGGTCGCAGATCGGCCAGGCGATGCCGCCCGCACTGGCCCACGCCGTTGCGACCGCAGTCGCGCAGCAGCGCGCGGCCACGCTCGCAAGCCGCACCTCAGCATCACCGTCCAGGAAACGCACCGGAGGCGACGATCCCGACTTGCCAGTGGCAAGCAACCCGTGCTCTAACACCAGGAAGGAGATCTGAGTATGAAGGTCGCGCACATCGTAGCGCTGGTTGTCGTCCTGCTGTCCGCGTGCGTCGAGGGCACCCTCCCCGCACAGTGCCAGATCGACATCCTCGAGGAATGCGGCCAGCGTCCCGCTCGGCCTCCCATCGGTCAGACCGTCTACTTCGCCAACGGAAACGCGATCCAGCCGCGCGAGGAGTGGATCGCGTTCGACACGTGGCAACGAGACCTCGACACATGGGCGCGGTGCGTACTGCCAGCATCCGAGTAACGAGAGCTATGACCGCTCCCCCGCTCCTCGCCTCGGGTCACCGCGGCGTCTTCGTGCGCATCATGCCGGACCGGAACGGACGCCCACGAGGACGCCACGCCATCGTGCTCGGGTGTTCCTGTGGATTCTCGGCCACTGGACCGAATCCGGACGACGAGATTGCCGAACACATGGCGACGCACGCGTCGCTGTCGAAGCCTCCCGTACCCCCTCTCTCTCCAACAAAGGGTTTGCCATGAGCGAAGAAACAGTCGCAGACACCACGCAGCCGTATTTCCGCAAGGTGCGGATCGGCTCCCTCCACCTCGAGCACGGAGGGTTCGTCAACCCGCGTACCGTGACCGGTCTCACCGAGGCCGAGATCGCCGAACTCGTCGACTCCATCAAGGAGCACGGGATCATGATCCGGCCGGAGGTCGTGAAGGTGAAGGCGGATGTCCCCGCAGGCTACATCGATCTCGTGTGGGACGGGCAGCGTCGTGTGATCTCGGGGACCAAGGCGCTGGGCAGGAACGCCGAGATCGAGGTGATCGACCTCTACAGCGAGCCGGTGGATCTCTCGGACAAGAAGGTGATCGACGAGCTCGAGGACCGCGCGCTCGAGCTCGGCCAGAAGCGCGCCGGCCTCTCGAGCTACGAACTCGTGCAGGTTGCCGTGCGGCGACGCGCGCGTGGCGTCCAGAACAAGGTCATCGCGAAGTCGCTCAACAAGTCCGAGTCGTGGGTCAGCCGCATGCTGAAGGCGTTCGACACCGCCACGCCGAAGCTCGTTCTCGCGTGGCAGACCGGGAAGGTCACCGACGAGCAGTTCAAGGAGCTCGCCGCCGAGCGCGAGACCGCCGCCCAGGAGAAGGCAGCCGACGAGGTCGTCGACGCCCGCGCGAAGGGCAACAAGGTCGAGGCGCGCACGAAGGCCAAGGAGGTCGCCGAGACCGCCAAGCAGCGCAAGCAGCGCGAGAAGGCCGAGCGGATCGCCAAGGCGAAGCAGGAGCGCGAGGAGCGCGCGGCCAAGAAGCAGGCCGAGGCCGACGCCAAGAAAGCGGCGGCGGCGGCCAAGAAAGCGAAGGGTGCGAAGGGCGCCAAGGCCGACAACCCTCCGCCCGCGCCAGCACCCCCCAAGGCCAAGCCCAAGGACGAGGAGACCAAGGATCCCAAGGAGCCCAAGCTGAAGCCTCCGAGCAAGGTCGAGCTCGCCGGCATGGTCGACCTCGCCGCGCAGCGCCCGCCGACCCACGAGTACGTCAAGGGGCTGCTCGACGGCGCCCGGTACGCTCTCGGCATGATGGAGCCGCACGAGTTCCACCGGCCGTGGCACGCGTACATCAACCGGCTGGGGGGCTCCGTCGTCAAGAAGCCCGCGACGAAGGGCGCTCGCGCCAAGACGACCAAGCCCGCCAAGGAGCGCCGCTCCAAGGCGACCAAGGCTCGGAGTCGCCGCACCCGCACCCGGAAGTGATACAATGACCGTCGTCGACATCGATCCGTCTGGGGAGATCCGGCTTCCGAGCAACGCGGAGATGCTCGCGACGCCGCTCCCCGTCGAGCGTCGCTTCCGGTATCACCGAAACGGCATCCCGGCGGTAGTCGTGTATCGCTACCCCAGCGAGGCAGTCGCGGACAGCCATCTCCGCGCAGAACAGCGACTGTGCGCGATGCGCGCTCGTCCGAGACCTCGCCGGTGACGACGCTCGTCTATCGCGTCATGGCGCGGTGCATCGTCGAGGACTGCCGGCGGTGGTGGAGCGTGCGCGAGGACGAGATCGCGGAGGCGCGCTGTGCGTGCGGCGGAGATCTCCTGCGGGTCAACATGGCCGCGCACGTCGCTTCATTGCCGGCAGCGAAGGACTAGCGGTTGCCACCGGCAAGCGGTAGCCTGTGGCACCACAGCCGAGGTGACTCCGTGATCAAGCCGTTGTGTCCGCTCTCCGTCTACCTGCTGATCTTCATGGCCTGCATCGCCACATTCGCATGCACCAACAAGCGCATGCAGGTCCTGCGCGGCACCGTGGTCGCGCTCAACGCCGCCCGCGAAGGGTTCACGGCGTGGGACAACCACCACCAGACGCAGATCGTCGACCGCTCGATTTCCCGCAAGGACGCGCAGGACAAGATCGACATCTATCTCGACAAGCGCGAGCTCATCATCAAGAGCTTCGCGGTCGCCTACCAGGCCGTCGCGGTGGCCGCGACGCAAGTCGACGACCTGAGTCTGACCGCCGCGCTGGCCGCCTCACAGGGACTCTTCGATGCACTCCATGCGCTGATGGGAGAAACGCCATGAATGCTACCGATATCTCACGGAAGGTCGCCGCCGGCATGCACGCGCTCGAGGCGGTCGGGAAGATCGCCAAGTCGCTGGTTCCGGTGGACACCAAGGGACGTGGCGAGCAGGCCATCGCGCTGGTCGGCCTCATCGCGGATATCGCGGACAAGGTCAGCGGGGCGCTTGCGGGCACCGTCAACGTCGGCGATCTCGAGCAGGAGGTGGCCAAGTTGACGTCAGACCTCGCCTACAACGACGCCCTGCGAAAGGCGCGCATCGATGCCCGGTTCCCGCAGCAAGACGACGAAGGCTAAGCCTAGGCGCTGTAGCTATCTCGAGGGTCGTCGACGCTGTGTTCGCGACGGGGTCGGAAACCCGCCTCTGTGCCGTGCGCACGAGATCGCGCTCGCCGAACTCGGCAGAACGGCGCAGTCCGCCGTGGCGACCGTCGTCGATGACCTGCTATCGGGCCGACGTGTCGGACGAGATCGCGTTCGTGAGGCTGTCGAGGAGATCATGGGGAGCTGGCGCGTGGGCGGCAGTATGGCCGAGGGATACCATCCCACGGAGGGGGCTGCTCGAGGCACGCGGTGGTTCGATCCCCTCGTCGCACAGATCTTCGGCCAGCAGCCAGGACAGGGGCCACAGCAGCAGCGACACCGAGCCGGACATCGTCCTCCTCCCGATCCCCACGCCGAGGCTGCTGCTCAGCTGGCGGCCGCTCGCCGCCGAGCTCGTCAGATCCTAGGGTTCGCGGCGACCGAGCCGATCACCGAGGCGGCGATCAAGGTGCGCTACCGGAAGCTCGCGCAGATCCACCACCCCGACAAGGGCGGGAGTCTGGAAAAGATGACGGAGCTCAACGCAGCGGCCGACATCCTTTACGCAGAGTTGGCAGGATGAGCAACTTCCTCGTCGCGCGCCTGGCACTCGAGTGGCTATCCGCCGAGCGAGCTGTTCGGGGGGAGGCGGCGCCGACGAAGCATGACGATGACCTCCCGATGGCGGCGGATCGCGTGTACCAGGTGCTCTCCGGAGACGTCCGATGGAGTCACGCATCGCCCGGCGACAAACACATTTGGCGCTCGAGGTTTCGCGACGTCGAGAAGTTCGACCGTTGGTGGAGACAGGCGGAGCCTTCGTCGGAGCTTCCACCGCCGCCTGCGGATACGGTCAACGTCGACGACAACCCGTACAACCAGCAGACGCCGCGCCCAAGAGGACGCCGTCCCGTTCAGCCGCCCGTTCGGCAGGCGCGTCGTCGCGAGTACGTGAACATCTACGACACCGTGCAGATCTGTCATGATCCGACGCTAGGGCTCGGACGCTCGTACCTCGAGATCAGCTCGCGTAGCGCGACTGCTCGGTTGTTCGGGGCTGCGAACGTCGGCTCGTATCGCCTCTGCAACCTGCCAGTCCCTGGTCAGGTAGCGTCTGCAGACGCGCAGCCGACGTGGTTCTACGCCGACACGATGTACGCAACCGCGACGTCCGTGAATGGCCTCGTCCAGATGAGCGACTTCCTGTTGGTCACGTTGATCCTCGCCGGTAAAGTCAGGGGATCGATGCTCCCTGTTCGCGAGCTCGTGATGGGAGTGCCGGTAAGGACGCTGGTCGACCCGGGGACGAACATCGAAGTGTTCATCGAGCGGCACTGCCCACAGAGCGGATCGGCGTTCGCTCCCTTCGTCATTCCAAGCTTCGAACTCTCCATCCACCTAGAAGGCGTCGCGATCGTCAAATAGACAGTCAATCCGGACCCGTGTAGGATGTTACCGACGTGGCCACCTTCCGTCCCTCGGTCGAGCAGTGGCGTCCGCTTGTGCAGCGGATGGCCCCGGATCTGCCCATCGACTTCCTGATGGCCTTCCTCGACGAGGAGAGCGGTGGCAACCCGTGCTCGACGGGGATCCCGAACGTCGAGGCCGGCCTGTTCCAGACGTTCCACCCGCATGACGACCGGTTCGGAGCGACGTTCGCCCAGCTCCGCGCCAACTGCTCGGGCTCCACCGTCATCGCACCGCTGTCGGACGACCAGCAGACCCTCCACGTCGTCTCTGGCGTGAACCTGGTGCGCGACCTGATACAGCGAGCTCGCAGCGCCCTTGGCTCCGTGGGGGCGATCTGGCCCGAGAGTTCCACGGACTTCTGGAACTTCGTGAAGCTCGGGCACGGGCTTCCGGCGATGCAGACCGACCTGATGCGCGTCATCGTGGGGTCACTCGGGCGAGCTCCGCTCACGTGGACAGAGTTTCGCAACGCGGCCATGTCGCTGCCACCGAACCAGTACCCCGCGAGCCTCATCAACTTCGCGCTGGCGCCGTCCAAGGCCGGACGCCGCAACCGCATCGAGGACGTGCTCGCCAACGCCGAACACGCCGGACGCTTCGGCGGCGGCCTGCCACTGGTGGGGCTCGCCGCGTTGGGACTCGCTGGTGCGGCCGCGCTCTTGTACCTGATCTGGAGGAGGAGACGATGAGCACGATCCCACGGTTCCCGCGGCCGCGCGCCGGCTCGAAGATCGGCGACACCGCCGGCATCACCGATCGCACGGTCGCCAAGGGCGGCGGGTCAGAGGTCACCCCCAGTCCATCGGCCAGCGACAACCGCACGCTCGCCACTACCTACTTCACGAAGGGGCCCGTGAACGGCGAAAGCACCCCCATCCTGTACAACGGTGACCGGCTATGGGCCAAGGTGACGGTCGTGCTCGAGACGGCCGGTCCGGTCGCGGTCGGCACCGCCGCGAACCTCACCCCGGTACTCTCTGGCAAGGGCCAACTCTTGCAGACCAACGTGCCGCGTGAGTTCTGGATCTCCAAGGGAACGCGACTCTTCGTCGCGGCCACCGGAGTGAACCGGCTAGCGCTCACCATCGAGCCGGCCGCATGGCTGGAACAGATCGCGGGTTTCCTGTCCGGCGTCCTCGCCGGAATCAGCGCGATTGCCAGCGGCAAGAGGTCGTCGTGACGTATCCGCAAACCAACGCGAACGAGTACGCCCTGAACGCGCAGGAGTTCTTCCGTCTGAACACGGAGATCTCGAGCGCTGGTGACATCTACGAGAGCGAGCAGGGGTGCCACGCGTTGGCAATCGGGCCCGAGAGCGATATCTCTCGCGTCAACATCACGTACTACGATCGCCAGGCAACCAACTTCGTCCAGCAAACCCAGATCTCGCCGGACCGTGCGTTCGTCGGCCGCATCGACGCCGTGAACAATGCGGGTCAATACCAACCCAGTGGCCGTCCGGGGCGCATCCTGATTTGGCCCGACGAGATCTACGATCCGCTCTGGCGACCGGACGGGTTCGCGGTCGGTGACGTGATCCAGTTCCTGACACCGCGGCTGGACGTGATCCAGTATTTCTCGCCGCAGAACTCTCTCGTGTCGCGCCGGAACAACCGGACGTTCTACGCGCAGAACTTCCCGATTCCGATCAACGGCGCCGGGCCACCGTCCAACCTTAGCTACATCCTGATGGTTCCGTTCTACGGTCGACGTTATGCGTCGATCCAGTTCACGAACTGGCAGTCGACCGTCGCTGGCGCGGCCGATCTTCTGATCCGTGTGGATGGCGTCAATTTCACGATCATCCAGAACGCTGGCGGCACACAGCGCCATGCGCGCACTCCGTTGGTGACATCGGTTAACGTCCCGTCAGGTGGCGGTCAACTCGCCACGCAAATTCTCGCGAGCGCGGACGGCATGTACGACATGCTCCTGATCGAGCTCACGCAGAACACCGTTAATCCGGGCCCGATGGGGATCACCCCTCTGAAGGTCGTCATCAGCGACGAGGAGTAAGTATCGATGGCCGCCGCCGCTTCTCTCACAATCGCCGCCGAACAGTCGTCGGACAATCTCTATCCATTCTGGATCGCCGGGACGCTCAAGACGCGCTTGACCAACTTCGCGACCGTCTGTCTGACGCAGTTTCCGGACTCCGACGTGAAGGGGCATCCGTCGGCGAACTGGTCGATCCTGATGGCGAACCTCGCCAACCAGATCTCGGGCGCAGGCACGTTCCAGCAGCTGAATCTCGCGATCTCGTACGTATATCGTATGTGCTACATGACCCAGCAGCTGCTGACACAGGCGCTGATCGGAGCTCCCCAGGGAGCCGCCGTGCTGGCCAGCTACAATCTGCAGTTCTGAAAGCTCTGAGAGCTCGACCCTTATGTGTGATTCCGGGTCGCGGGCGATGGAGGGGCGCGTCTCCCGCGCCCGATGTATCGCTGCAGGATGTCGCAAAACGCCTTGTTAGACAGGCACGCCGCCATGCGGCGCTTTCGAACGAGATCCACGATCTGATCAGCAGACAGTTGCGTGACCAACCCGAGCGCGAGGCCGGCCACCAACGCCGAGCGGTTCCTGCCGGCGGCGCACGTCACCAACACCGTGTGTTTCCGCGCTAGGTGTTGCGCCACGGACTTGCCGACGATGAGCGCCATCGTGGTCTCCTCTTGCGTCAAGGAGTTGTCGGGCAACGGGCAGCGGATCACCGTACCGGCAAACGCCATGACCGCCGGCTGGATCTCCTGCGCGCAGAGGACCAGGACGTCGAACTCGGGGAGGTTCCGGTCGAACGGGGGGCGCGAGCCGACCCAGAGACGTCGCGCGACGTTCGACGCGTCCAAGGACTCGTCCGCGGAGTTGTTGCGCACGCGCCGGCGCTTCTCCGCGGATAACCACCCTCCGCGCCGCGCGGCCGGCGCGCGCTCATGCTTGCGGCAAAACAGGCTCGAGGGCGCCCGTTCCACCATGCACGCCGGCGCGATACACACAGACGACCAGATGGAGCTCACTGCGTGCGCGATGCCTCGAGGCAGGTCACGGGTTCGCCCACGCGACGCGAGAGAACGTCGCCGGCCCCACGATCCCGTCTGCACTGAGGCCGTGCTCGCGCTGAAAGCGCACCACGGCGGACAATGTCTCGGTGTCGAACATACCGCCGTTGTCCTCGGGCATGCCGAGACGACGTTGTAGCCACCGCACGCCAGGACCTCCGAGGCCGGCGCGGAGATCGAAGAGGCGATTCATGTCGCACTGTCCGATCGTGCCAGCGAACCACCGCGCATCGCCTTGGTACTGGTGGATCAGCGACCATCCCCACAGCTTCGGCACAGGCGGGCGTGGCAGGCTCTCCACCCACGCCTTCTCGCTGGCATCGTCGCCGACCGCGGGGAGGCGGTAGTTCAGCGGGTAGCGGGCGAGCCACGGTACGCAGCCAGCCACGGCGCGACCCGTCATGTCGATCGTGTCGGCGTTCAACGAGTCCGCATCCTGGCCATCCCACACACGCGCGCTGGTGTAGATCATCGGCAACACGCCGAACGTGTCGCGGAGCGCGATCACGAACTGGTCGACGAGCTCGACGAGCTCGGCGCGGGTGCGACCCGTCTTGGCGGTGCCTCCCGAGAACTCGACATCGAGCGCGGGGGGGAAGAAGCCGGGGCCGATCGCGCCGATCGCCTTGCGGAGGACGCCGACCTGTTTCTCGACCGTCGGGCCGTTCACCCCGTAGTGCGGCATCATGTAGGCGCCAACGAGCATCCCAGCCCTGTACGCGCGGTCGTGTTCGGCCGCCCACGCGGGATCGATCCAGTCCTGGAACGTTCCGCGGATGATCACGAACCGACAGCCGGCCGCCTTCGCTTTCGCCCAGTCGATCGGCCGGTTGCCGTCGATGCTCGCGAAGTCGACGCCTAGGTACAGGCTCATGGGCGCCCCCGTCCGACGCCCACCGGGTACGGCGCGAGCTCCTTCTCGATGATCACCTGCATCCGCTCCGTCACCAGCTCGACCATTCGCTTGAACGACTCGGCGAGGTGAAACGCGATGAAGGTCGTGCGAGCGGTCTGCCCATCCCTCTCGAACTCCTTGTAGATGCAGAACGTCAACGTGCCGTTGCCGGCGCGCTGCGAGATGATGGCCATCAAGCCGTCCGCGTTGCGGAGCTGCTCGATGTCCACCCACCCGCCCGGATTGTGGGTCGAGAGCGGGACAAGAGGGGTTTCGTTCGCTGATCTCGCCATGTTGCGTCTAGCCTACCCAATCCGGATTGGATGATCTACGTGGTTGCATCAGTCGGATCGTCGCGGAACTTCAAGGCGTCATGCTCATCTGCTACGGTGGAGCCACCGGAGAACAGCCCATGAAGAAAACCAAGAACGAGCGCTGGTTCGTCAAGGTGGCCGTGTTCGGCACTGCCGAAAGCATGATCCCCACCGTGTACGCCCTCGGGCCCCTCGACCAGTGGTCGCGAGCTCGGCACCTCGCGTCCGCGTGGGAGCTCGAGCACGGCCCCAACACCACCGAGGTGGTGTACCGACGCCCGGAGGGGGACGATCTTCGCCTCCGTACGAGGGCATGATGGGGATCCTGAACCTCTCGATCACCTCCGACCGCAGCGGATGGACCGAGCGAGGAAAGCTCGTTCCCGCCGGTACCGTGGTCGAGTATCGCGGACACGTAGCCGGAGGCGCGATTCGGGTCAGCTTCGCGGACGGCTCGGTGGAGGTCATGTCCCACGAGTGCTTCCCAGGTCTGCGCGCGATGCCGCCGGAACCACAGAAGCGTGAGCGCGGACGCTGACGCCGACGACCTCTTCGGATGGGAGTCGTCGCTCTGGAGTCACGTCCCCGTCGAGTTTCCGCCGGCACGCGAGCTCGCCGATCGCCACTACCCGCGAGAGACGCACGGCGCCAAGGGCATCCTAGCGCCCGGTTGGCGGTTTCTCTTCTACCGGCGCGACAGCGCCGGCGCTGCGGTGTGGGGTGTCGTCCGTAACCGGTTCAAGCGTCGCTGGTACTGGCGAAACTCGCTGTTCCGAAACGAGTCCGCCGCCCTCTCGAGTTCGCTGATCGTTGCGGCGACCGCCCTGACCTACGACGTCTGGCGACGTCGCTACAAGTCGCTGCCGTACGAACGACTGATCACAGAGGTGGACATTGTCGCGACCGCGCGACGACGGTCGAAGCGCAGCCCGCCAGGCCAGTGCTATCTGATGGCCGGGTGGGAGCACCTGTACGACCTCGAGCCTGGTCACGGACGACCGGCGCGCGCCGTGCTCGCTGCTCCCATCCCATCGTATCCAGAGGGGGCGAGCTGCGCGCTCAGCGTGGCTGCCACGGAAGACGAGCCAGCGTCTCAACTATCACTCGAGCTCTGACCACCAGGTCGCCGCGAGCTCCGGGGAGCGCCATCTGGCGCACGCACTCTTGCAGGAGCGCCAGCTGTCCCAGCCGGAACGCGTAGACCGCGTCGTCGGATAGATCGTTCAGGGCATCGATCGCGAGCTGGAATCGGCGCTCCGCTCCCACGATCTCGCTCGGGTCGAGCTTCACCGTGGGACGCGTCGATACTCGCTGACGATCGGACGTGTCGTCGGCCATCCAGCAAGGCTAACGTGAACCGGCTGGACGCGCACCGTGCGCGATCGACACACACGGTCATCGGAGTAGGTCGTCGACCATCCGTCCGCCGACCTGGTCGAGCTCGCCGAGATCCACGGCGTCGGCGTAGCTTGCGGCCGTCGCCAACGACTCCCAGTCCATGTGCTTCTGCAGCTTGATGATCGCTTGCGGGTCGCCCTGGAGCTGCGACAGGAACCGGGTGGCGTAGGTGCGGCGTAGACGATGCGGGTACACGCCATGGATCTCGAGACCCTCGGCGAGTGCCCGCATGCGCCTCCAGATGCGCTTCGATGCGGCCTTCGATGTCGGGCTCACCAGGTCGCGAACCACCTTCCAGTCGCCCTTGTACGACGCCAGTTCCTCGAGTTCTGCGGTGAACGATCGGCACGAGAACTCAGTGCGCTTCCCGCGCTTCGCCTCGAACGACAGTTTGCCAGTGGCAAGCGCGGCCGTGATCTCGTGGCGCTTGATGCGGAGCGCGTCGCCGCATCGGAGCCCGCGAATCGCGATGATCACCATGATCGGGCGTAGCCGCGCGTCCCGCTTCGGCAGCACCCCGGTCCGCAGGTGCGTGACGTACCGCCTCCACTCATCCGCCGTGAGCGGTAGCTTCGCGGTCACTCGCCGGGCTGGCGGCAACCTGATCGCGTCCAGGCGCTCGCGAAGATCATCGTCCTTGGAGAACTTCGCCCACGCCGCTAGCGCGGCGAGCGCGCCACGCTTGGTGTTGGGGGACAACTCGCCGATCAGGCGCGCGGTAGACGGGGCGCCATCCTTGTGCGACTGCCTCAGGTGGGACCGGTAGATCTCCGCAGTGTTGCCGCCGCGTCCGCGCTCGGCGAGCCACTCGCTGAACCGCGTCAAGCTCGCCTCGGTGATCTTCACTCGTCGAGGGTACGCCGCCAGCGAGCCCGCTGTCGATGGCGGTGCATGTTGGCGTCGTTGGATACGGCGATGTCGAATTGCGTGCGCGCGATCAGCGACTGTCCGTGCGCCCAGCTGGCGACGTACACCATGGACGCGCCGTTGATGCAGGCCGCCACACTCGCGATCGGGACCCACGTCAGCAGTCCGCACACCGCGACGACCAACGACAGGGAACCGACGACCTCGGCGACCGTCTTGATCCCCAGGTACCGCTGCTCCTTCAGCCACCAGTGACGTGCAACGCTGTTCATAGGAAACCGTTGTAACACGATCACGAAGTTTCGCGTCTACTGAACCCTTCCAGGTGGACCCAGATCAGGGGCTCGGGCGAGATGGTCGACGGAATCACCTCGAGCAGCTTCGACAGCGTGTGCCATCCGACGTCTACCCGCACGTTTACGGTCGCACGCGGCGGGACAACGTGACAGTTCACGGCATGGGGGCCGTACCGCACGGCATCGGCGGCGCGGATCCACGGCGCCTTACTCTCGGGCGAGAGATGCTCCCATGGTGTGATCGATCGCTGATATGCCTCGTAGGCAATGCGACCGAACTCGTCCCGTTCTGACTCGACGTGCGTGTCCGTGGCCGACCGCCCAAGGCGCATGCCTTCGGTGCGCACCATGAGATCCGAGAGCGTGGTGTCTCGCTCGGGACTGGCCTGCCCGATCCCGAGCGTCACCTTGGTAAACGCCGTGAACTCGGCGAACGCCTCGCGAAGAGAGCGTCGCGACTCCGTGGTGATCGGGATGTTGGTGCGTGCATACCAGTTCAAGATCACGGTCGTGTGGTCGCAAACGAGTTGCCCTGCGACCTGCATATTGGTCAGGTGCGGGCGACCGATGTTGGCGTTCTGGAACAGCACGAGCATGCCGTCCTTCATCGCCTGGATGTCGTGCTTCCCAATCACGCGAATCGCGTCGTGGACGTTGACCGGGTTTCTCTCTATGACACTGTGAAGCTGTGGCATAGGCGCACTGTACGCTGGTACGCTGACGACCATGAGGGTGATCGACGCCAGAAGCGGGCAAACACTGACCATCGGACAGCGAGTCGAGTACCCCGATGGCGAGTGGCTCGAGTTGGTCGACGTGGAGCCAGGTGTGCTCTCGGCGTCGGCGTTCATCCGGACCGCCTGTCGCGATCCGGGTGGGAGCGGCCGCGTCGCGGTCCTGAGCCGCCAGATCCCGCTGACGGTTCGCTGGCTACACCCTTCGTTCATGTTCGAGCACGTTGCCTTCATCCCGTCCTGAAAGGTTCGCTATGGCCACCTACGCTCGCAATCCAGCATCCTTCGTGGACGACGTTCGGCGCGCAGGCGCGCGCGCGACGAAGTTCGGCCCGTACAAGGCGTTCATCTCGTCGGTGTACGACCACATGGACGCGAGATCGCGGCCGGCGACGCTCGCTGAATTCAAGCGCCAGCTGCTGGACGCGAGCTCTCGAGGGGAGATCCAGCTATCCCGCGCGGATCTCGTCGGAGCCATGGATCCCGCGCTCGTGCGAGCGTCCGAGATCGTGCAACGCGGTCCCGGTGGGTTCGGTGACGCATCCTTCCACTTCGTGGATCTCCAAGCGGCGCCCGTTCGCACGACGGCTCGGGCGCGTCCAGCGCAGCGCCCGCCTATGAGCCGAGCGCCGAGCCGACCGCATCCGTCTACGGGAACATTCGCGGCGACCGTCCGCGACGCCGCGGCACACGCCACGAAGTTCGGCCCGTACAAGGCGTTCATCTCGTCGGTATACGACCACATGGATGCGAGCTCGCGGCCGGCGACGCTCGCCGAATTCAAGCGCCAGCTGCTGGACGCGAGTTCGAGGGGAGAGATCCAGCTATCCCGCGCGGACCTCGTCGGTGCCATGGACCCAGAGCTCGTGCGAGCGTCCGAGATCGTGCAGCGCGGACCCGGAGGGATCGGCGACGCTTCCTTCCACTTCGTGGACATCGCGCGTCGCAACCCGGCTCGAGGAGACGCCGAGTTCCTGTCCTTGCTCAAGGAGCACCTGTTCGATCCGGATCCCGATTCGGTCCTCTTCGCGCAGGATCTGATGCTCGAGCACGGATGGTCGCTCCCGAAGGTCGGAGCCGCGATCGATAACAGCTACGGGAACGATCACGGCGACTCCATTGGGGCGTTTCCGGTCACGGATGGTCACTTCCTTTCCCCGACCAATATCGAGAGTCACGGCTACGAGGGGGTCACGTGGTTCGTTGGCAAGATGCAACGCGCGCGCGATCCCTACTTCTGGTACCTCTCAATCTCGGCACGAGGCGACTCATTCGAGTACACGACCGGACTTCGCTACCCTACCGAGGATCTCGCCATCCACATGGCAGCGCTCTGTGCATGGCGAGTCGTCGTGCTGTTGAAGCGTCACCGATCCGAGCCGAATTTTGGACTCGTTCAGGATCTCATCACACGGCATGTCAACGAGGTCGATGTCCCGGATGAACTCCTCAACGATGCCACGGAAGTTCCCCTCACGCCCAACCCGGCGTGGACCACGAACGCGCTCGCCGACTCGTTCGAGGCGCTCGCTCGGCTGATCCCGCCCCAGTGGATGCCGCGGCTCTCGGATGTGCGCGGCGGCCCGCGCAACACCGTCGTCGCCGAATTCAAGGAGCACGGGTGCGGAGTCTACGGGTGCGTGCTCCCCACTAACGACGACGGTGTCGTCTTGAAGGTGACTACCGACTCGACCGAGGCCGAGTTCGCCAGCCAGCTCGCCGCCGACCTGGTCGCGCCGATCTGCGTGGAGTACTACACCGCCGCGGAGCTCGCGGCGGTGCACAAGGGCCGGAAGGTGTACGCGCTCTGGCGAGAAGCTGCCGATGATGTCGGCAAGGTCGGCGACGTCGCCGGCGACGACGCCGCAGAGGCGGTCGCCGAACAGCACCTGTGCGCACGCATGGTGTTCGAGGCGTACGTCAAGAAGCGCCCGGCGCCCTACGTCGCGTCGCTGCTCACTCAGTGGCTAGACGCGGTGCATGCGATGGAGCTCATCCCGGAGCTCGCCACGCTTGCCAGCGGCATCCGCCGAGTCTGGGAGGAGCAGCGCGTGTTCTTCGGGGACATCCACGAAGGCAACCTCGGGCGCGTGTTCCGCGGCCTCGAGATCGGCCAGTGGGTGATCACGGACCCCGGGCACGTCGCCGTGATCCGGTAGCGATGGATCACGATCGATAGAGCGACAGGATCGCGGCGTCCAACGCTCGGCGGGAGCGAAGCGTCGCCCGCAACACGACGAGCTTGGTCAAGATCCGCTGCATCTTCATGACCCTTTTGTAGACGTGGCAACGCATCAGAACAGCGCCAGCTGCTGGTTGGGCTTGAGCGACGCGCACGCCTTGAACCGCTCATACTCGGCGGCGGCCGCGCCCGATCTCGAGCACGCGATCCGCACCCCGATCTGACACGTCGGCGCGTAGTATAGGCGGTCGTGCCCGTCGCCCTCGCGACGACGCAACGGATTGATCGCGCGCCCGCATCCGACGCACGCCATCTGGCAGAACTGCGCGGCGATCGACAGCTGATCCGGGATCCCCAAGAACTCGATCCGTACACGCGGATCTTGATGTCCACCATCCTTGTCGTACTCGACGACGTGCAGGTAGCTACGGATGCGCGGCCAGATCTCGTGCTCGAGGATGCTCATCGGCAGAGCGTATTCTGGATCTCTGATCGTGTCGGTCATGACGGTGGGTCCAAGCAGACCCTAGTGCATGCACGTCTTGATCACACCAGAGGTAGTGTCCAGGACAGCGCAGCGCGTCCGGAGTGTGTCGGGATCGTCCGGTCTCTCGCACAGTGTGACGTAATCGCACGCAATTGTGTTGATCTACGTACGACACGTCGGCTACCACGAAAGACGTGCATCGCTGCTCACCCTCCTGCGTGCTGCTCGAGTACCTGATGGACATGGCGAAGTGCGGGAGGTTCGTCGGCCTGTGGGAGGTCGTCGAGGCTCTCGACGACGGGACGTACTGGAGTGAGGACACCGAGCAACCGCCCCCCGAGTACGAAGATGGCGGCGCCTTCGAAGTCGGCGGGGGAGACTGATGGCGGAGTCCCGCTTCACGCGCGTCGGCGTCAACCTGTGGCACTGCCCGTGGTTCGTCGAGCTCGAAGATCGGGAGCAGGTGCTTTGGTTGGTGCTCTACAGCTCAGCAGCGGCGAAGCGCTCCGTGCCTGGGCTATGGCATGGCGGAATCGGCACGATCGCCGACGCCTGTCCGCACTGGGCTTCCTCGAAGGTCCTGTCGAGTCTGGACGTCCTGATCGACCGCGAGCTCGCCCAGTTCGACCGCAACTACTCGGTGCTCCGACTGACGCGGTTCCCAGATGGCGGCGAGCGAGCACACAACGCTCTCGCCCTCGCCGGTTGGTGGAACCGCTTCCGCTTGGTCCCGCAATGCAGGGTCCGTGATGCGCACGTCGCATCGCTGAGGTGGCTACTGGATCAGGGAGAGGTGGGAGAGAAGATGTGCGAGGTGTGGCGACAGACGTTCGCGACGATCTCCGAGTCCTCCTCCTCCTCCGGAGCTGCTCGGAGCTCGCGTCTGACGGACTCCGACACCTCTACGGGTGCACAGCCTTCGCTTTTCGGATCTGTGAATCTGCCTTCCGAAGGGATTCAAGAGGTCACAGATACCCGGGGTGGGACCAAGCATCCATCTCGGATGGATGCGCCGTCCACCGGATCAGGATCCGGATCAGGTTTAGGATCAGGATCCGGATCCGGATCTCCGGATGGGGTAGTGGTTGGCAGTGTCGGTGCTGGGCAGGGGCTCCAGCTGGTGGTGCCCGAGTACACAGCCGAAGAGTTTCTCTCCGAGCTCGCCCGAGGATACGGAACCGGGGTTGCCTCCGTTCACGCCGTCGTGCGTGACACGCTACGAGCGGCGCTGTACGCGACGATTCGCGATCTCAGCGCCCGAGGCATCCCCTTGGTCGACGTCTCCTTGGCGGGCAAACTGGCGGCCTCCGCAATGCCTCCGCTGCAGCGTCAATGGCCCTCGTGCCACCCTGACGAGCTTCTGTGCGTGTGGGCATCGCAACCTGGGGTCGTCGTGAGTGCCATCCAACGCGTACGCGAGAGCGACCGGCTGGCACGAGAGCGGAGCGCCATGCTTCACGGCATCCTGGCCGAAGGCGCAGGTGGGTGACTCAGGCGGCCGGCTCTGCCAACATAGCAACGTGGCAAACGCGACGTGCGCGGCGTGTGAGGCACCCATCGGCAAGGGGGACAAGTTCGTCCTCTCGGGCAGTGAGGTGTTTCATCGCCGGTGTTCGAGCCAGATCGAGCGCTCGCGGTTGACGCGGGCGTATCAGGAGGCGAGCACACAGACGCACCGCGCGCATCGCCTCGAAGATCGCGTCCGACGCCTGACGTCCGACCTCGACGAGCACCGCGCTCTGGTGGCGAGTTACCTGGAACAGATCCAGCGACTCAAGGACCGAGTCGAGCAGGAGCGCAAGCGCGGCGAGAACGAGCACCATCGTGCGGAGGCTGCGAACCACGAGCTCGGCGCCGCGTACCTGACCCGTACACGTCTCCGACAGGAGGTCGACCAGTTGCAAGCCGAAGTCACGCGACTTCAGGCGGAGCGCGTGCGTGTTGCCACCGAGGCTATCGTCGTGGTGCCGGCGGCGAAGCAAGATCCTCGAGATGACGCCGAGATCCGGTTTAGCTTGCTCGACCTCGACATGAAGTAGTAATCACGTAGGTTCAGGGAATAGGGAATCATCGATGAAAAAGTCGCTTCGAACACGGCTCCGCGAAGCAGAGCAGCGAATCCGGGATCTGCAGAACCAACGCGAGAGCGTCGAGTTTCCGCTCCGCAAGAGGATCGCAGAGCTCGAGAAGGAGACCGCCGACGCGCGGCTGACGCTCGAACAGATGTCGCGCGAGCTCCACGCGGTGGCCGTGATGACCAGCGCGATCACGGCTCGGTGTTCGAAGCTGACGCCAGCTTATGACTTGCCACTGGCAACCGCAGAATCCTTCGGGGGACGCGCGAGGGACGCATGACGAGACGAGCCTCCGAGATGAATCCGATCGATGTCGCCGAGGTGACGCTGATGCCGCCGTCCTCTGGCGAGGACGCCCGTGTTGACTGCCGGCTCTGCGGCGAGACGTACCTGCTGTTGGCGCAACGCGAACCTGGACCGCTCTGTGACGCATGCGCGCAGGAAGCGGCGCAGGTGCTTGCGGAGTACGTCCAGAAGCTCGTGGTGGATCGCCGTGCGGGGCAGCTCCCTGCATGGCAGAGCGATGACGCCGACGGACAGGCGCGCCCGCTGCCGATGTCTCGCGGGAGGCGTCGGAAGTGAGGCAGCACGGTCGCAAGGACAGCGACCAGTGGTGCTCGCCTCGCGATGTTGCCGAGCCTCTCGCGCAGTTCTTCGGTGGACCGGTTGGATGCGATCCATGCAGCAACGCCAACTCCATCATCGTCTCCGAGATCTCGTACACGTGGGGTGGGCTCCATCTCCCCTGGCGGAAGCCGGGAAGCTCCAACCGCACCGCGTACATGAACAACCCCTATTCGATCAACGTGCCGTGGGCCGGCAAGGCGCTCTACGAGATGCGGCTCGGCAACGTGCACGAGCTCGTCACGCTGATGATGGTCGCGCCGTCCACCGCGTGGTGGTCTGATCTGTGTCGGGCGCCGCGCAATCCGCGCCTTCTCTTCACGTCTCGACTTCGGTTCATCGGCGACAGCTCCTTCGGAGCTCGGTTCGACACGGTCTTGAAGTACTTCGGACGTCGCCATCGCGCGTTCGACCGCGAGTTCCAACACATCACAAGGTGGACATCATGGGGACGATAGGAGTTATCAAGTGCGCGGTGGCCGACGAGGGCGGCCCGATCGATTACGTGACCGTCGAGGGTCACATTTACGGTGACTGGGGAGTGCACCAGCTAATCCGTCGCGACGGATCGCACGGTGAGATGTCGATCACGCACCTGCCGAGCATGCGCCGTCTCCCGCTCCTCTTGCGGCTCTCGAACGAGAACTACCACGCCATCGCTGCCGCGCTCGCGGAGCGGATGCCGCGCCGCGATTCGCGGTGGATGGGTGGCGACGTCGACGACGCGCGTATTCTGGGGGACATCATCGCGAGCGTCGTACGCGAGCCGATCACGGCACTGCTAAAGACCGACGTGCCCACACCGGCGCCCGCGGTCGCCCCCTATGCGGAGCACTGCGATTCGTGCACCTGTCGACTCCCGGTGGCACCGACAACAACAGATCTGGGAACAACAGATCCGGGACGGTGGGCGGCGAACGATGGGAAGTGGACAGTCTCCGACAACGAGGAGCGATGGGAGTGCGGTGAAACGTTCGACACCCGCGACGAGGCGATCTCGTACGGGCTGAACGTCTACGCATCGGAACAGGGGCTCGAGGATGGACGGCGTATCTGGGTCGGTCAGGTCAGCGCCATCACAGCGGACACTCTTGTGGGGACGATCTCGGCGGACTCTCTCATCGAGACCATGGATCTTCACCTCTACGATCTCATCGGGGATGTCTCCGACGACGGTATCGACGCACCGCTCGAGGCCGTCCATGATCTCGACGAGCAGCTCGAGCGCGTCCTTCGGAACTGGCTAAAGACGCACGACCTGGTGCCGGATATGTGCCAGTTAGAGCACATCACGGATCACGTCTACTACGCGTGCGAGAGCGCTGACGCGGACGGGCGCGGATGCACGAAGGCCCAGGGTCACGGCGGCGATCACGACTTCGCCTGAGAGGGTACGCTACAAGAAAGGAGGCGCTCTATGTTCGACCAGTGGGACGACGACAAGCTGAACGAGCTCGAGGACCGCAAGCTTCGGGGCGTCGACGCGCAGCGCGACAAGACGCGTACGCATGCCGAGGCGCTGAAGCTTCAGCAAGCGGTCGATCCGGACATCCTTGCGATGGTGAGGGATCTGTTCCTCGCCGGTAAGGACATCGACGCGATCGGCATCCTCGCCAACGAGCTCCAGATGGTGCCGGCGGCGGCGGCCGGACGCTCGGGCCCGGACACTCGGGCTCGGACGCTCCTGAACGCGCTCGAGGTCTCGTTCGTGCATCGGCAGCGTCTCGCCGACATGAAACCAGGTCCGGCTCGCGATCAGCAACTTCGCACGTGCGCCTCAGCTGCTCAGGACGTGCTCGTCGAGTACGCCAAGATCCGCGCGTGGGCGCAGCAGCCATGAGTCGTCTCGACATGAGTCGCTGCATCGACGCGGGGAGGGAGTAGTGGATCCCTCGGAGAAGTACGCTCTGGTGAGTTGCATCGCCGTGGAGGGCGCCGTCGACTCTCTCCAGGCCGTCGAGGAGTTCGCCGCGGCGGTGCGGCAACATGGCACGCCGTTCGTCCTGGTGGAGGGCGATCGGATGGCGGTCGACAACCTCCTCGGATCTCTCCAGCCGGGCAATATCGCGGCTGCATCGGTGTGCGTCGATCCGGTCCTCTTCATGGAGCTGCTGGACATGTGCGGAGCGCAGTCGCTGGTGGCGACGTCTCCATCCTATGTCATCCGCTGGCCGACGGGCTGTTGCTTGCTGCGATCGGGGCGTCAGTCCGCCGATGGCATCGGCGACCTCCTCAACAAGGCGATCCTCGTCGATCGTGAGCGCACGCTGACCACGTCCGGGCCCCGATGAACGCTCGACAGAAGCGCGCGTTGGTGCAGGGCAACAACACTCGGTGGCTGAAGGAGCGAAGCTTTCTGCAGCGAGAACACCTGAAGCTGCGACAAGCGGTGAGTCCGGAGATCCTGTCGGTCGTGCGCGATCTTCTACTGGACGGAGACGACGTCGACGCGATCGGGATCTTGGCGCGCGAGCTCGACTTGGTACCCCGCGAGGGTCCCTATCGCGTCATCCCTGTGATGTCCCGGTACCCGATGCCGCCCGGCGACCGGTGCTCGATCGCGGTCCGCGACAACGCTTCGATGTACTCGCGCGCGAGCCGGTTCGGCGTCGCCCGAGAGTGCAGCGGCTTCATGATCGATCATATCTCCGACGTCTGCGCGGCGAGGCTCGTCGCCGAGAACGTTCCGGCGAGCGCCTTTGTGGCCTCGTTCGTCGAAACGTGGCTGTTCGAGGTGGACGGATCGGTCACGGACCCGGATCCATCGAAGCGAGGCGCGCTGGATCCGCAGTGGCGATTGGATCTCCCGAAGGAAAGCGAGATCGCCCGATTGCCACAGGTAATCGGTACCAAGCTAGCGTTCTCGCCCAACTTCCAACCGGCCGGCCAGTGGACCGTGCAGGTCACAAACGACGGCAAGACCGAGGTGCCGTTCATCGGATGGATCCTCGCCGAGATAGCTCAAGGAGAATCGTATGGGTGACACGAGCATCAGCTGGACCGACAAGACGTGGAACTGCATCCGCGGCTGCTCGAGGGTGAGTCCGGGGTGTCAGAACTGCTACGCGGAGCGAACAGCGTTGCGGATGTCCGGCGTCGGGCAGCCGTATCACGGGCTCGTGATCTCCAAGCGTCGGGTGGTCGACGACGAGCAGCACGTCGAGGCGCGCTGGACCGGAAAGGTCGTGTTCGATGTCGGTCACCTGTTCGACCCGTTGCGCTGGCGGACGCCGCGTAAGGTGTTCGTGAACAGCATGAGCGACATCTTTCACGACGACCTCACCAACGAACAGATCGCGGCGATGTTCGGGGTGATGGCGGCGGCGCCGCGTCACACGTTCCAGGTGCTGACGAAACGCGCGCATCGGATGCGCGCGTGGTTCGGGTGGCTCGAGGGCGAGGCGCGCGCGTGCAACGGCGGCGTAGGGATGACGCCCGCAGCGCGGTGCTTTGTCGCCGCGAACGATCCGTACTTCACGCTGAACGGCCAGCCGAACTTGATCAGACGTGGCGACGTCGCGAACGCGGCGCTGTCGGCGTCGTGGCCGCTCCGCAACGTGTGGATGGGGGTCTCGGTGGAGAGTCAGGAGTACGCCGACAAGAGGATCCCGGTGCTACTGGGGACGCCGGCGGCGGTGCGCTTCCTGTCCTGCGAGCCCCTCCTGGGACCGCTGACGCTTGAGGATCTTGATCCGCACTGGGTCGAGCATCCGCTGGCCTGTCGTCCCCAACGAGGAGCGTGGTGTGCGCTCACGGGTCAGCCAAGAGTCGACCAGGTGATCGTAGGGTGCGAGAGTGGTCCTCGAGCTCGGGCATGCGAGCTGGACCACGTACGATCGATCCGCGATCAGTGCCTGCGTGCTGGCGTCGCTCTCTTCGTCAAGCAGCTCGTGCGCGACGACCGCGAGAGTGAGACAGGGGAACCGTACGTGCACGCGGAACACTGCTACCACGAGGCGGATCCGCGGATCCCCAAGGTCAAGCCGAGGGGCGTGATCGAGCGCCCGTTTCTCGATGGACGTCAACACCTGGAGTTCCCATGAAGCCTTCTCTCTGTGACGCGACACCGAGCGACACCGAGGCGACATCGCCCGAGCGTTCATCGAGCGTGTTCGACAAGCTCACACCCCGCGAGCGCGAGGTGGCGGAATGGCTCTCCGTGGGTGCTACCAACCATGAGATCGCAGAGCGCCTTCAGATCAGCGTGAAGACAGTGGACTCGCACCGCGTTCGGATCAAGGAGAAGGTCAAGGTTCGCAACAACGTCGAGCTCGCGCGCCTAGCGCTGCGCGAAGGGCTGGTCACGCTGTGACCCGTATCCGAGGCGTGGCGACGTTGGCGCTGCTGGCGGCGATCGGCGGCCCGCGCGCGCGGGACGCTCGAGATGTCGTGCTCGATCTCGATCCGCTCAAGTCGCGCCGAAGCCCTCCGCGGCCACTGCCGAGGCAGGAGGTCGTAGTCGTCGCGCCGACGCCGGATGTGTCGACGCGCCAGAGCCGGCGACGGGAGGCTCGCAGGGTAGCCAAGGGGTATCGGGGTCGACGACGATGAGCGGCCTCAAGCAGCCGAGGCCGCGCCTGTGGGTCGACTTGGTCTCTCGGAACGGTGGCGAGTCCCCAGCGGTCGCCGAGACTCAGCAGCCGTACACGGCAGCGGAGATACGCTGCTACCTGAATGGACTGATGGGCTGGACGGTACGCTGACAGTGCCGTGACACTGTCCACATCGGTCCGCGGCCATGGGCATTCCGCCCGTGGGCGGATCGAGGTGAATCGAGATGAAGAAGATCGGCAAGAAACTGGAGTTTGGGCGAGAGACAGTGCGCGTGCTCAGCGATGAACAGATCAAGCGGGCAGCGGGAGGGGTATCCGAGGCCGCCGCCTGCTCCGTGGCCGGGTGCACGGTGTGGTGTTCGATCGGGTTCACCGCGTGCTGCTTCACCCACACATGCAACTGCACGCTGGACAGTGCCCGCTGCGAGCCGTCGTACCGGGTCTGCGGATAGAGTGTCAGAGGGACCACGTACACGTGGTCGGTGGAGAATCGACCTCGAGCTCGCAAGTCCCTCCCGATGGCGATGACCGTAGCGGAGGCGAAATCCATCGCCGGATCGCTTGGGCATCCCAGCAAGCTTCCCGGATACAGCTACGGCATCTCCGCGCAGAATTGCCAGACGGGAAGCAAGCTCCGCAAGGTCCCGGGGTCGGTCTGCGCGAGCTGCTACGCGATGACCGACTGGTATCGATCATGGGAGCCCTTGCTCGAAGGACACCGCCGTCGGTGGAACGGGATCCATCACCCGCGGTGGGTCGACGCGATGGTGCGAATGATCGACGCGGCATACGCCAAGCAGACCGATCCGAAGGAGCGCTACTTCCGCTGGCACGACTCGGGCGACATCCAGGGCACCTGGCATCTGGATCGGATCGTTCAGGTCTGCGAGCGCACACCGTCGATCACACACTGGTTGCCCACGCGCGAGTACGCGATCGTCGGCGCCTACCTTGCGAGTGGCAAGACGATTCCGCGCAACCTGGTCGTCCGGTTGTCGGCGCACATGATCGACTCCGAGCCCGTGATACCGGCGGAGCTCCAGGCGACGATCGGACATCTCCCCGTGTCGACCGTGTCGACCGCGTCGCTACGTGTTCTCGGGATGCAGATCGTCGAGGGCAAGGGCTCCGTGGAGTGTCGAGCCGTCGAAGCCCGCGACAACAAGTGTGGACCCTGTCGCGCGTGCTGGGACCCGCGGGTCCGGTCCGTGAACTATCCGGCGCACTGACATGCGGTAAGTGCGCGAACTTCGGGACGTGAGGGCTCCCCTACGCAGGGAGCCGAATTTCCCGCGAATGAGATGTCACGCAGTAACGATAGAGTGATGTGCGGTGCGATACGAGATTCTCAAGCCGATCTGTCGCGTTGACCCGAGCTCGGTATCGTTCGCGAGCCTCGACGACCTACGCATCGCGATGCCCCAGGTCGTCGGATGTACCTCCGAGGAGGAGGCGGTCCACGAGGTACGCCAGCTGTGCCCGGACGCGATTACGATGCCGACACCGGTGGCGGTCGGCTCGGGGACGATCACCCTCCTGGGGGTCATCCCGTTCGCGGCGGTGTCCGGCGATCTCGGACGTCCCGACGATATCCCGTATGCCTACTTCGTCTACGCGATCCCGGACAACGGCGCCGATCGGATGCTCATCAAGGGGCGGCGCTCGTTCTCGCGGGATCTGTGGAAGCTGCCGGTGCTGCACCCGCCAACGTACGTGCCAATCGGCGAGCGCGAGCCGGGACAGGGAGCGCACAGGGTGAGCTTGCGAGCGAACGACTTCGACAACCACTGGCCCCTAGAGGCCGTTGCGTTCACGCGCCACGGCAAGCAGGTGATCTACCTGGCCGTGAACCACAGCGAGATCAGCATCGAGTTTCTCGACCCGTCGATCGTGATCGCCCGGAGGTCGTCGTGACGCTCGAGCGGGCCGCATGCGAGCTGTGCCGTATGGTCAAGCCCGTGATGCTCGACATGGCGCCCGGTGTTGACGGCAAGGCGTGGGTGCTTTGCTCGGCGTGTTGGCTGTGGGGAGCGGCCAAGCCCGTCGACAAGCAAGCGGAGGCAGAAGCAGAAGCGAGAGCCAACGTGGGCAAGACGTCGGGGCGTTCGGTCGTTACAGGCGAGCGCTTCGTGTATACGGGCGAGGTCGTGAAAACGGGGCGCCGCTCCAAGCCCAAGGACGTGGCCTCCTTCGACAAGAAGCCTTGACGACGTCTGGTGACCTCTCCTATCTTTGGTCAGAGGTCCTTCGTATGCGTGTCTGAGTCGGGTTTGTTGTTGGTCGCGAGGGCTGAAACCTTCGCACGTCGTTGCCCCGGTAGCCGAGAGCTACCGGGGCGTTGTCGTTTCGGGGGACTTGTACTTGCCAGTGGAAACGGGCTACCTTTCTCGACACGGCGCGTTCTCTCCGGTGCGCGCCAGCGGAGATCGACAATATGGCGCGTTCACTGCACAAGCGATACAAGCGCAAGTACCGGAGGAACCCATCGGGGGACTCGGCGCCACGCGCGAACCCTCCGCTGGCGCAAGACATCTTCGGGTGGATCGGCCCCGGATTCGCGGGGTTCGCGGCGACCCGACTGCTGACGCGGATCGCCGCGACGCAGATCGCCAAGCACCGACCGACGCTCGGCAAGCACGCGGGTGCGGCCGCTTCGGTGGGGGCCTTTCTCGCCGCGTGGTTCCTGGCGAATCGCTGGAAGGCGCTGGCCCAGTACCAGATGCCACTGATCGTCGGTTCCGGGCTGGCGGCGGCGCAAAGCCTGCTCCAACTCTACGTGCCGCGGATCGGGTGGGTCGTCTCGGACGCGACTCCTCAGATCGCGGCGCAGCAGGCGCGAAGGATCCGAGGTCCCCGCCCCGAGGAACTGCAACCGGTCGACGACGACCCGGACGAGTACGTCTACAACGACTACTACGACGCCGGTCGTCAAGATCAGGCGCAGACGCGCGCGGACGCAAGCGCGCCGGCGCGTGCCTCGAGTTCGACGGAGGATGATGACCTCTCCGATCTCGATCTCGACGAGGTGGGCGGCCAGGGCGTGTCCATGGGCATCTTCGGGGGGAACTGATGAGTTACACCCGCCGCCTCATGCGTCGCGCGGTGCGTAGCCCGAGGGCGCTCCGCGGACTCTCTGGTGTTCAGAGCCAGCCCGCCGGAGGGCGCGTGTTCCGCAGCGCGATCTCCGGACTCGGCGCCGACCACGGACCCGCGTGGTACCGACAGATGCAGGGATGCTCGCTCGGTGACGACGCCTCGAGCTCGGCGACGTCGCTGACGGAGCGTCCGACGGTCGACGACGCCGTGTTCCGCACCGAGGCGCTCTCGACGCTGCAGGCGATGCGGGCACAGGACGCAGACCGCATCCACAAGGAGGAGGTGCGCGGGTACCTCCAGCTCGCGGCGACGCTCTCGATCCCGCTTGCCGCGTTCCTCTGGCGCCGCATCCTCGGGCGCGGAAAGGCTGCAACATGAGCCCTGGTTCGAACTCGCCTCCGCTCACCCGGGAGCCTCCAGTCGACGCGTTCACGCTCGGAATCCGGCCACGCGACGTCGTGGTCCTCTTTCACGAGGAACTCCCACGGCATCCGTGGCACGAGGCAAGCAGTCCAGGGTGTGCGAACGCGGCGGTGATCGAGGTGCACGACGACGGCACGTTGACGCTTCAGGTCGGGGTGACGGTGGCGATGCTCGAAGACGACGTGCACAGGCTACGGGCAGACGCCGAGCCCGATGGCAAAGTGTACCCGCGCTGTTCCATGCGCCAGCCGATGGAGCGTGCACGCAGCGGTCAGTGGTCACACGTTCAGTGATGAGCGACGGAGTTAACTCGCCATCGAGCGCACTCGCGGGGTCTCGCGATGACGCGCGGCAGTGGTGCGGATCGCGGCATTGACCCGGCGATGCCGATCTCGAGGTGGGGCCGAGCGATCGATCGCCGACAGCACCTTCGACAATGCGGTCGCCAGACCTTGCGGCGGCGGGGATGATAGAGTTGTTCGCATGTCGATCCATCACATGATCTGTTGCGACAATGCCGGGTGCAACGCGCGAGCGACCATCGCCTCCCCCGTGGTCCCTCCGAACTGGAGCACGGTCCTCGGCGTGAGACCGGGCGAACACCCGCACGAGTCCTTCATGCAGTCGATGATGGAGAGCATCGGATCGCTCGGCGGAGGGATGTCCGACGACTCGCGGAAGATCCGCGAGATCCTGTCCACGTACCTCGCCAAGCTGCACGAGGATGCCGAGCCGGTACCGACGGTGGGGCACCTGTGTCCGAAGTGCAATCAGGCGCTCGCTTCCGTGCAGATGTCCGACGACGTCTGAAAACTTCGCGCTCTAGAGTGGATGGTGTAGGGTCGGACACGGAGGTCAGATCATGTCCGAGAGCAACAGGAAGCCGCTACACCGGCCCGGCAAGACGTCCCCGACGCACAGTCGGGTCCCCATCCACCAGGCGACCGCAGGCAAGCGCTACCGGGTACGCGACAAGGCCGAGCCGGGGGAGGAGCCCGTCGTGTGGGGGACGGATCTCTCGTACGAGGCGGCGCTGAAGCTGAAGGAGACGGTGACGGGACAGCGGCGCAGCAAGACGGCGCGCGTGGAAGAGATGCCGCCCGAGGTCGATGCCGACGTACCAGCGATCGATAAGCTCCACAACCTCGCGCTCGCCGCGGGTGAGGTGAGGGAGGCGCCGTTGACGGCAGCGGAGATCCTGCCCAAGCTCGGTGCGGATGGCGCTGCGTGGGCGCGCGCGTTCCTCGAGAGCGTGGGCGATCAGACGCTCACGTTCGAGCTGATGACCAGCTGGTTCGACAAGGCGATCGAGGTCGCCCTCTCGGTGAAGCCCACGCTATGGAACGCGCCGGCGACGGATCCGCAGCTCGAGGCGGTTCGCCAGCGTGCAGTGGCGGCCGCGGCGCCCGTCGCCCGCGCTGCGGAGGCACGGGCGGCCCGCGCGACGCGGGTCGCTCCGAAGTCCGATCCCCCCAAGCCGCCGCCCTCTCCCCTTTCGGACGAGCTCCTCGAGATCCCGGATGCCGATGTCCCCGAGGACGATCTCCTGACCGATGGCGACGTTCACGACCTGGCCGCCGAGGTCGGAGCTGGTCCGGCAGACGCCGACAAGCAGCGCGCGCAGGCCGTGGCGGAGATGACCTTCGTCGAGCTCAACAGCTTGGCGATCCAGCACTACGAGGAGACGGTGAAGGACGACGCCGCCAACGGACCGTGGCCGACGTGGGGCGAGCTCGGGGAGTTCGAACACGCGGCCTGGCGGTTCTGGTGCACGAACGGCGGCCCGAAGCCGCCCCTGACGCGATCCGCACGCCCGGTCCGGCACGCGATGGGACCCGTCGATGGGGCGGCACAGTGACTCGACGTCGCCGACGCCGCGCGTCTCCGACGCAGGAGCACCTGTTCGACTATCCGTCCGCCGACGACACGGTGGTGGTCGATCCCGAGGATCACATGACCGACTACGAGCTTGAGCGGAGCGTTCGCCAGATGACGCTCGAGGCATCCAGCGGGGTGTACGCGCAACGAAGGCGCGAGTAGTAGCAATACAAGGCGGTAGCGCGCGAGCGCTGTCCTGCGTAGCATGGTGGGATGGAAGCGTGGATGCTGGAGCACCCGTGGCTGACGTTCGTCGGCTACATCGCCGCCCTGTTCGTGATCGCCGACATCAGCACCGCGTTTGCCAGGCGCAACCGGCCATGACTCCGTTCTACGAAGACTTTGACGCGGAACTCCGGGCCGAACGGGAGGAGGCCGAGCGGCTAGCGAGGGTGAAGTCGCCACGCGAGTTGCGACAGATCCGCGACCGGTTTGCCGTCCAGGCGACCCGGTTTGCCTTCGGTGACGCGCGACGCCGGCGTACGTGACCTGGTAGGCTTCGTCGCATGGCAACCATCAATCGTACGATCACCGTCGGAACGCACCACTTCTTCACCGTCGAGGACTTCGCCGATAACGGCACGACGCTCGACACCACCGAGCAGCTGGCGATCGGCGGCCAGACCGGCGCGGTCGCCACGACCGTAGGCCGGATCACCGGTACGAACCCGGATGGCTCGCCGATCTTCGTGGCGGACCCGGTCGGTCGTGTCGTGAAGATCGCCGCCATCGCGGCCGGCGGCGCCAACGTCACGGTGTCGGCGCCCGGGGTGCCGGTCGCCAACCAGCTGACGATCGCGACCACGACGGTGGCGCCCAACAACAGCCGGATCGATTTCGTGTCCGAGCTCGGCCCCTTCCCGAACTGATGGCGCTCGACCTCGACCACCTGAGCTCGCTACTGGATGCGGCTACGCCTGCCCCGTGGCGCGAAGGTTCCGTCGAGCGCTACCACGTGTTCGCCCAGTGCCGTGATCCGGCATGTCTCGGCACGGAGCGCGTGTTGCTGAGGATGAATACGCACTTCCCGCACGCCGATGACGCGGCACTCATCGCCGCGAGCAGGAACGCTCTCCCCGCGTTGCTCCGCATCGCTCGCGCGGCGCGCGCGCTGCGCCGCACGATGACGTGCGCATCGCTGGCAGATCTATTCGCTGCTGTCGACGAGGCGTGATCGAACCGGCTGGCACTTGCCAGCGTTCTTGGGGTATGGTTTGGCATCCGGGCCCCCTTGTGTAGGAGCAACTCGTCATGGCATTCACCGGCACCGCAACGATCCAGAAGGTTTCCGACAACAAGTTCCGCATCACCGGTCTGAGCCTCGGCATCGCTGCCACTGGCACGATCGGTCTCACGCAGCACCCGACCGCCGAGGTGCAGCTCGAGGCTCCGGGGTGGGATCGCTACGTGACGTCCGGTCTGCAGGGCGGCCAGATCGAGCTCGATGCGTCCGTCGAGTGCCGGATCTGCTACGCCGACGCAGCGGCGACCACCACCGAGCCGATCGCGGTCGTCAAGACCGGCGACGGACCGGAGGATTTCCTGATGACCCTGACCAACCGCGACGCCGCGGCGTCGGGCGCGCTCGAGATCTTCGTCGAGTTCCACTGACCCGGAGGAACGTGATGAGTACCGAGACGATCTGATTCCGGATACGGATCGCCGGGCAACACGGCTGGGTGTTGTGGCTTGCCGTTGCGCGAACGGCGCTGCTTTGGTTTCGAGGTGTGCCGACGCTGGGATCCCTATGGATCTACACAGCGTCCCCAACAGGGGATCGTGCACGTCCACCAACGTCGCCCGTCCTCGCTCTCGAGATCGCACGACGCTTCGCCGACGCCCACATGCTTCACGACTTGGGCGACGTCGGCGCAGTACGCCTCGAGATCGCTCCTGCAGTCCGCTTCCGCGAGAGCTGCCGCGTAGTTCTCGCTCCGCGTCGTGGTGGCCTCGCCGACCTCGGCCGCGTTGAAGAAGAACGGCCCACACCACCAGAGCGTGATCAAGAGGCGCATGCCTCCATGCTCGTCTCCGCTGGCCGCGACGTCAACAGGGACGCGAGACGCTCGCGAACGAGATCTCGTCGGAGCCAAACGTGCGGGTCGAGAACGCGCACCACGCCAGGAGCTCGCTCACGAATCCCTCCGCTAGGCGCATCTCGTTACACGCAAGCGACAGCGACGCCATCCACGACAGGGTGCGCGCCCGCATCATCCGGCGACCGACATCCAGACAGCGGGATCTCGCTCGCTCGCCCAGAACGCAAGCGCAGCGCGAACCGCGTCGGCGCCGGCGAGCGCCAGCAGGCTCCGGGACAGGATGGCCAGGACCTGCACGCTCTCGCGGACGCACCCGTTGGGCTCGGCCGGCAGATCTCCGAGCGAGGTCCGCCACGCGCGCTCGTGCCGCACGAGCTCCGCGCAGGCGAGCTGTACCTCGACGAGACCCCAGCGAATGATCCCGAGGTGTACCGCTCCCGCTAGGCAACGGGCGACCTGGCGCTCCGATAGCACGCACGGCGCGGCCTGGCTGGCGGGGGCGTACACCGGCACTGCGCGGGTGCGCAGGTCGGAGATCTCGTGGACAACGGAGAGGTTGCGCATGGGGTCCATCCTCGGGGGTTGACTGTCACCTTGCAGAGTTGCTAGGCGTTCGTCAACTACGATTCGATTCACTTGCCACTAGCAAGCCGTGCCTTCCGAATCAAATCGGCGCGTTGCGCCCACAGAATCGACTGCCGTTCGGCGAATTGTTCCTCGTCCGGGTCGTCGATCTCGGGGATGATGTCGTCGGCGCCGACCATAGGTAGGAGTGACGGATCGAATAGGAGCACGATGCCAGGAGGGCCTGGCGGGTAGTCGGCAGCCTTCACGTATGTCGGCACTCCGCTCGCGACACGACGGGCTTGCCTGAGCGTCTTGTACGTGGCGATCGATCTGCCGATTCCCCGCACGACCTTGTAGCAACCTGTTGGGACACGCTCCGGTGCGAACTCGTGTTCGGCAGCCAGCGCGATGTACGAGCTTCGCTCGCCGGACATGTCATCGCCGGTGACGCACACGCCAGGGTGACCGGCAGGCCGCATGCACTGCGAGAACCCACCACCTCGGATCTCGAAGTTCTCCTGGCATTGGTCGTCGCACTGAAAGCGCCCCCAGCGCTTGATGCGCTCGAGCACGCTGTGCGGCGCTGGCGTGGTCACTTCGCCTTCCACCCGGAGTCGGCGAGTAGTTGGCGCGCCTCGGTCGAGCGCCCATCCTCGTAGGCATCGAGTGCCGTGTGAACGTCCTCCGGCATCTCGCAGAGGCCCCAGCGCATGCAGCCGCCGCGTGGCGCCGGCTCGAAGATCGGCATCTGCTTTCCGCCGTCGTCGGTGCGCGCCCACGCGACGATGTCGTCGATCCGCATCGGGGTGTGGTTGACGAGTCCGCGCACTGTCTCGCAACCATCGCCGAACGGCTCGAAGTGGTACGGCGGGTACTCGTGGTCGCCGTCGGGAGACTCGAGGCACGCCACCGTTTTGCATCGCAGGACGCCGCATTTCGAGCAGGGGGTGTCGTCGTGCTCGACCCTGCAGAGCAGCTTGCGGCGCCCGTTGCGGGTCTGAAAAAACGTCGCATCGTCGGGCCATGCGTAGCGTCCGGGCTGCTCCTCGTTGCGCTGACGACGGAGATCCACCATCTCGTGCTCGAGCTCGCGGATCCGGTCAATCCGGGTCGGCGCGTTCTTCGCGATCAGGCGGATCTCCTCCTTGCCGGCGAAGATGCAGGGATAGCAGCCGACGCGCTCGTGTCCTTGCTGATAGAGAGGGTTGACCGGGACACCATGACGACGGTGGATGAGGAGCACGTCCTCGATCGTCCACTGCAGCAGTGGACGCCACACGTACCCGCCCCATCGGTCACGTGTGAAGCGAGGGCCTTCGTCCGACCATTCCGGCATCCTTGACCTGGGCTCGGACTCGGACGCGCGGACGCCGATCGCCGACACGGTGTCGTCGACGTCGAACTCCGCCATGATCTTGTCGTGGTAGCCGCGGAGCGGCTCGATCTTGAGCTCGCGCGTGCAGAACCGTCCGGTGCGACCGGGGAAGCCAGCACGATGGCGGATCCTTGCCACCATTCCGCCCACCGCGCCGACGCGATCGATCACGATCCCCAGCCGGTGAACGAGGCTGTTCAGGTACTCGTACGTGTCGTCCGCCTCCCACCCGGTGTCGGCAAACACGTAGTGCACGACGGTCGACGGGGCGATCGTGCCGGCATCCAGCGCCTCGCGAAGCGCAAGGATCAACGCCGTCGAGTCCTTGCCGCCGGACACCGAGGCGATGATCGGGTACCCGAGACCCTCGTTCGGGAGTTGCAGTAGCGGTCGCGTCATGCGTCACCTCTCGCTTGTAGGAGTACCGGACAGCTATCCTCGAAGTGATGGGAACGGTCGTTCGCTCCACGCCATCCCAGTGTGACGCGCCCGCAGCCCTTGCACTGGTAGCGGACGCCGTGTTTGCCGCGCTCGTTGATCCAGAAGTTCCCGCGGCCGTCCTTGAATCCAGATCGCTTGCGAACCGCCATGCGCGCCTCCGCGTTGCTACGTCAGTGGCTTCCGACCGACGACGAATTCCGGAACCGCCTCGCGCTCGACGTCGTAGTCACGCGTCTCGCCCGTGGGAAGGCGAACACGGAACCTCAGCGGCCACGTCGATTCCCAGCCGTCGCGGTGGCTGTGACAGTATTCGGCGTAGAGCCGAACCGCGTCGCGGTCGTCGTTGGCCCATCGCGTCTCGTCGACGATGCCCGTCGAGAACATGGGAGGAGTGTCCGGGTAGGACTCTCCGTCCTTCTCGTCGTCCTCCCATGACAGGCACCACACCCGATACTCGCCCACGTCAGCTCGCCTTTGGAGGCTGGTAGTGGAGCCGAAGCGCCGGCAGCACGACGGCGTTCATGAACGCCACCAGGTCGGAGCTCACCGAGGATGCGCAGATCGCGACGAGGATCTCTTCGAGCTCGCGGACCCGCGCGCCCTCGAGCGGCGTGCTTGGCTCCACGCGGTAAGCGGTAGCGCTCACGATCTCGGCGAGCAGGGAGATGTCGGCGTGGCTGAACGGCACCTCGTTCTGGGATGGGAAGGCGGAGGCGACGTCCAGCACCGTCCGGCTGGCGACCAACACCTTGCCGGTCGCGAGCAGCTTCGCGCACTGCGTGTCGCCGACGATCATCGCGATGATCGTGCGGAGCTCCGCCTGTAGCAGCGACGCGGCGAGTCCGATTCCGACCTCGGCGGCGTCGGACGCGGCCGTCGCGGCTGCCGTTGGCATGTGTTCGGATTTCGCCTCCTCCTCGGCCGCCGCCCGCTCGAGCGCGTCGGCCGCCGCCTTCACGAGCGGTTTCAGCGCCGCGATCCGGGCCGGCATGCTGGCGACCACGTCGTTGTGACGCTTCTTGAGGACGTTGTGGAGCACGCTGTAGCGCTGTGCGCGCTCGACGATCTCGGCCCCGGTCGAGCTGTTCCACGACCCGACGCCGAGCGCGCCGGCGACGCTACCGATGATCGAGTGGGCGGTCGCGAGCCGGTCGGTGAGGTCGAGGCGCTGGTCGCGGTTGGCCTTCACAGCCTCCGCGAGTGTCTCGTCCTTCCGCACGAGCGCGCCCTCCTCACCGCTGGTCGTGGGACCGCGAAGGCGCTCGATCACGTCCAGGAGCTGCTCGTCAGAGACCTCGGTGCCGAGCGGCACATCGATGCCGAGCGCCTGCGCGATCTTCGCGCGCGTCGACTGGTCGCGCGCGTCGGTGATGAGCCGCGCCGGCGGCGGGCCGAGCTCGAGTGCCTCCGCGAGCTCGCTGCGGAGCGCGTTGTTCTCGGCCTGCAGCGAGGTCACGCGATCCTCGACCTGCGTGCGGAGGATCGCCAGTTCCTCCTCGAGGCGTTCTGCTTTCTTTCCCATCTCTGTTCTCCATTTGGTGTGGTGGTGGTCGACCCGTAGCTTACGTCGCGTCGACCGCTAAAACTCGGTTGTACACAGGAATCCTCGGCCCGCGGTCGTGATCCACTCCGCGAGCGTCCTCGAGACCGTCGTGCCCTTGCCGTCGAAGTCATGGATTGCCAGGGTCCGGGACAGGTCGGTTTCCACCTCCCACTCGTCCGCATCGAAGGGCTCCTCTCGTCCGTGCTGCTCGTTCAGGACGGCACGCACGTCGGCGATGTCCTCTGCGATCACGGTGTCACACTGGTTCTCCCAGATCTTGAGCGCCATCTTCTCTCAGCCTCCCCCTTGAGGTTCATCCAACGCCGGACGGAGTTCCACGCGCGACACATGGGGAACGACGAGCTCCGTACGCGCCCCGCGTGTGATCTCGAGACATGGCGCGCCCAGCTTCGCGCCGCAGGCGTCGCACGGCCGGTTAAGCGCGCCTCGCGCTTGCGCCATCAACTCCTTGGCCTCGGCAAACCGCTCGAGCTCGACGAGATCGCGGGCGACGTTGCAGATGTCCACGTCGACCTGCGATGGCCCAGGCCAGATTTCCCCGTGGTTTCTGAGGACGCCGAGCAGCTTGATGCACTCCTGTATCCATCGCTTCCCAGTGTCGGGGACGCGTGCCTCCTCCCGTGCGGCGTCGATCGCGGTGAGCAACCCGCCGGCGGTGAACGGCTGCCCTCCGTCGCGTTTGGCGACGAACCGCTCGACGACCGGACGCATCACGCGCCACGCGCGCTTGCGCCACGGGCATGCGGGCGCGTCGTCCGCCGTCTCCTCGAGCCACTCGTGCAGCGTCTTCGCCATCGTCTAGCCGTCGAGCTTCACGTACGCGTCGCTCGTTTCGTCCCAGCCGAACCGCCCGAGGTTGGGCGTGGCTACATTGGACACGAGCGCGTCGGCGAGGAGCTCTATGGCGGATAGACGCCACGGGCTGTCGACCTTCACGAGTTCCCAGCGCTCGCCGCCCTGGGCGTCGCGCTCGAGCCTCTCGACGGACCACGTGCTCCATGCGTTACCGGGCTTGCGGTGCCGTGTGATTCGGTACGTGTCGGATGACGCGCTGCCGCCAAACACGTACTGGAACGTCCACGAGTAGAAGGTCTCTGCCATCTCTAACTCCTTGAAAACAGGTTAACAGACCGAGAAGTGGGGTTAAATTACTATTTAACTCCACGTGGAAGTGAGCGTTCTTGCTTCGGAAAGGCGTCCGTCCAGTCGTCGACGGCGTCCCGCAACGAGTTCACCGCCTTCGCTGGGTTTGGCCAATCGCGCCGCCACGCCATCGCGGCTTCCACCACCGGCATCATCTGCGCGACCTGAGCTCGTAGCCTCGCGAGCTCCGCGAGCACAAGGTCGTCAGGCCGTGCATCGGGCCGGATCGCCTGCAGGTCGGCGTACGCACCGATGAACCTGCGCTCGGCGCCTTCGACCGACGGCGCGTGCTGTCGCGCGTACAACTCGTCGAGGTCGACTGTCAGCGTGCGCCCCTTCCCCTCATTTGTGGTCTCGATCCCGAGGGCGTAGCGCGCTTGGCGGGAACGGTCGTCAGCCTGACGTGCAGCTCCGCGCTCGGTCTCGTACAGCCGACCGTTGTAGTGCACCACGTAGCTGTAGCCGGGACCGTCGTCGTCGGGATGCCGTACCGGAACCGCGACCAGCGCGACGTATCGCTTGCCGAGTTTCATCGCTTCCGGCTCGGAGTTGGTGCGCGCTTCGTCTTTGTCCTCGCCTTCGCTCGTACGTTCGAACCGAACGGTACCGTGGCGTTGAACACGTCGACCCCCATCCGCTCGTAGCGACGCGGGTCGGCCTTGATCGCTGCCTCGCAGAGCCGGAGTTCCTGCTGACTGAGGTGTTCGCCGCGCTTTGACTTGCACCGCAGCTTGAACACCGTCTCCCAGTCGGCCTCTGTAAGCGTGGCGGCCCGGCGTTCCGTACGCTGCTTGCGCTTGCGCTCGTCTCGTCTCGTCCACCGTGCGTACCGAGCTCGGCACCGCCAGCAGAACCTGCCATCGGCGAGCTCGACGCCCGTGGGGCTGTAGCCACTGCGCCGAAGTCCCTCCCGCACGTTGTACGGGCAATCGATCGTCCTGCACTTGACCAGACTCATCGCGTTGACCTCCTGTGCTTCTTAGTTCGCTCGGGATACGTCATCGCGTCTCCTTCATCGTCCAGCTCGACGTGGTAGTCGGCGCCGCGCGCCTCGACGAAGCGACCTTGTAGACGTGCTACCCGGCGCCAGCGCATCGCAACCCACCACATGAATGCCCGGTCCTCTAGCCACTCCCCTCCGCTACTGTTCGTGCTGCGGTGCACGCTGCGGCCCGCTGCCAGCATGCGCACGCGCAGATTCTCGTACGTCATGGCCCGCCCCTCGCCTGTTTCCACCGCTCGGTAGCGATCTTGATCGCCGGGTTGAACTCCCAGAGGCGCCCGCTCGTCCACCCCATCAGCGCGGCGAGGTCGCGGAAGTCACCGTCGAATCCGATCATCACGGTGGATACCTGGAGGAGCACCCGCGCGTTGCGAACATGCCGTCCACGAACTCTCCGGCGACGAGACGCCATTATCCGGCCTCGCCACCGAGGTCGTACAATTCGCGCTGTTCGGCGCGCCATGCCGGCGTGCATCCGTGCAGGTGCACCAGGCGACCGCCGTGGTCGAGCCACGGCTCGTTTCGGCAGTGCTCGCATCGCATGTTGAGCTTGTCGGCGGCGGTGAGATCCGACGGGCACCGATTCGGGCAGCCCTCCTTGAGCGTGTACCAACCGCACCAACAGAGCTGCGTCGGATCGATGCTCGCGAGGTAGCGCATGTGCTCGCGCTGATCGTCGTTGAACATCCTACGGCTTCTCCACGAATACGCGTACGACTGCGTCCGCCGGCACCACGAGCGCGGCTTCGCGGCGCGCCCGCGCGATCAGTTCCTCGAGGCGTGTCACCTTGGAGGCGAGGAGAGCGCGAAGTCGCCGTTCCTGCTCTAGGCTACGGACTGTCGAGCCGACCACAGCCGCCAGCTGGTGCAGCAGCTCGTGGACATTGTTCGGCCCCCACGTCCGCTGGGATTCGATCTGGTGGAGCAGTGCGTCGAGCCTGCACTGCTCGTCGGTGAGTTCGTCGACGTTACCCCTGCCTTTCCAGTGGCAATCCGCGGAACGGCACATCGGCAGAGCGTGCAACCTGTCGCACGGATCGGCGGGCGTACGCGCCGACCACGCGCCGACCGCGGGAGCGAGGTCGTTGTGCGAGAGCACCTCCTCCCACTGGAGCACGGGGCAGTCGTCGCCATGCTCGGATGCCGTCGAGCCAGACGCCACCGTTACGGTGGCGAGCGTGGGACGACACGGGCAAGCCTCGCTGCGGACGTGAGCGTGGGATCCGTCCTTGGGGATGATGTGACAGCGCGCCGCCACTTAGCCCTCCCCAGCGGAGGTGGCGGCCATGATGATCGCGTGAGCGAGCACCAACGCCTCTTCAGACGACATCGGCTGCGTGCACTCGCGGCCGTCTTCCGACGAAAACGCGAGCTTGACCCGCCCCGTCTCGGGGCTTCGCAGGACCGTGCACTGACCTCGGCCGCGAGGAGGCGCGGAGTTCGGCGCGGCCTGATCCAGCGCGGTCTCCAGGTCGGCGGCGAAGTCGGCGTCCACCTCCCGACGTCGCTGCGCGTACAGCAGGAGCAGGTCGTGCGCGTCCGGATCAGTGATCTTGAGGGGCACGAACCCCGGCTTGCACCACGGGTACTTGTCGCTCTGAAACTGGCCGTCGACGATGTGATGTCCCATATCAGTCCTCCTCGTCGGGGAACAGCGGCAACGATACGCGCCGCGTCCCGAGCTTGCGTGGGTCGCCGCGCGCGACACCCCACCATTTGTCCCACGGGACGAACGGCTTGCCAGTGGCCTCGTCCGTGACGTCCTTGCGCTGCACGACCCATCGAGCGAACGCCCGAAGCTCGCTGTCACGGACGTACGGCATCGGGTAGGGTCGGCACCCGAAGTCGCGGAGCTTCTGACGCCGGTAGTCGCGATCGGCGTGCGTCTCGCCAGGCTCGTGGCCAATGAGCATGTAGACCATGATGGAGTCGGGCGCGATTCCGTGGTGAACGAGCGCCTCTAGGCCGCGAAACAGTCGGCGCTCGTCCTTGCGACCGTCCCACGCGGTGTAGACCCGCGTGCGCTTGAACTTACCATCCATCCACCGGACGCTCGCGATGGCCCGCGCCTCCTCGTCGCCGAGCATGCGCGCGTTGATGCCCTGAATCACCGAGAGCGCGTAGTCGCCGGCGATGGCCTCCGCGATCACGTCGCGCCAGTGCGGGTTCCCAAAGAAGTCGTTGTCGAGCAGCACCAGGTGCTTGGGCGCATCACCGCCTCGCCAGATCTCCTGTAGGGTGCCGACTGGCGTGACGCGCCCCTCCTTGCTGGGGACGACGCAGAACTTGCACGCGAGGCGACAGCCGCGCTGCGTGAAGCCCAGCGACGCGGCATGCCTCGGATAGCCGCTGTAGTCGGGCGCGAGCGCCTCGATGTCCGGTGGCAAGTCGGTGCGGCTGACCTGGACTCCGTCGCGGAAGTCCCACCCGGTGCCGCCGAGCTCGAGATGCGGATACACCGTTCGAGCTCGTTCGGCGAGCGCGCGCGACCTCTCGAAGATCAACGATCCGTAGACGCGATCCCACGATGGGTCAGTGAGCCGCGGCTGAAGTGCCCCGACATTGCCGACACGCCGGAGCTCGACGTGGTCGCCCTTCGCGCGATGGTGGGCGTGGAGCTTCATCAGCGCCAGGTTCGGGATCTTGCCGTCGAGATGCAGTAGGAGAACGTTCATCAGCGCCCCAACGACCACCACGTCGCCGGAATCCCCGGCCCGGCCTCGACGATCACCTCACACCACGTGGTGGACGACTCGCGGACGACGACGCGCTCCAGTAACGTGCGTCGCGGGCGATCGTAGGGGCGCACGCCGCTCGAGTCGTACACCACCATTTCCTTGACGAGGAGATCGTGGTTCGCGAGCCGGCGGACGATCCATGCGGCCAGGTTCTCCGTGGTGGGCTGTTCGAGACCGGCGACGTGGTTCAACGTCTGGTGGTCGACGAGGTCGTGAACAACGCGCCACGCCTCGGCGATGTCGGCGTAGTCGATGACGAACCCGCGATCGTCGACAGGTCCGACGAGTTGGATCTCCACCTCGTAGGTGTGCCCGTGCATCCGGCTACACTTGTGGTTGGGTGGCAATCCAGGGATGAAGTGAGCAGCGTCGAAGGTGAAGCGCTTGGCAATGCGGGCAATCATCGGTCCTCCTTGGCGGTGGTCGTCATCGCAGATGCTCTACGGTTGTGTCCCCGGATAGATCGCATCGGCCGCACACGGACAACACGCGGCCGTCGCGCACGACGACGATGCTCGCCAGGCCGCGCGCGACATCCGGCGGGGACGTCGAGCGCGGCGTCAGCCGGATGCCCATCGCACTCGCACGCCTTCCGGCGGTCGGCGCGCGGGCTCATCGTCCGCTCCGGGTATCGAGGACGAAGGATGTCTGAGCGACTGCGCGCTGTAGAATAGGAAGGGACTTCGCCCACCGTGTCGCGCTCGTCCCGTCGAACGACGTCGCGCCTGCGGCTGCGCAGAGGTGGATTCGGCGCTGCGTGTTCACGCGGCCGACGTGACACCACGTGCCGATGTCGCGACACGCCTTGGCCCACATCGGGAGCGTTCGCTCCTTCCAGTTCGTACGCGGATTCCCGCCGACGAAGATCCCGACCCGATCCGAGAGATGGGGCTCCACGTCGGCGAGGTCGACGCCGTCTTGAACGGGCAGCAGCGCTCGCGGCGAGCTCGCGAGGACCTCGTCGAGCCACGAGAGCGAGAACGCGAGGGACTCCAGGCCGGCTCCGACAATGTCGGGAACAACGGTGAAGTCCGCGTCCGCGCCGAGCTTGTGCAACCCCTTGCGGAACTTCGCAGCGTCGAATTCGCGTCCCTGCTGGTGCGCGGTCCACGCGCCGTTCTCGTAGCAGTACGGAAAGCCTTCCGTACGTAGCGCCCCGGTCGCGCTCACGAGTAGACGCCATCCGCGCTCGCGCAGCGCATCGAGGTTGCGACGTGTACCAGTCCGTGACGCGTAAGGAATGATTTGGGACACACGGTCACTTGCCGACCTTGGCGCGGTTCCAACTCTGGAACGTGGCATCCGACATCGCGATCAGCCACGTCCTGAACTGCTCCTGAGACCAACCGCGCGTGACCGCGGTCGCGCTCATGATCGCGAACAGCGCGACCTGCCACTGCGCCGGCGTAGACTCGGTGACGTCGCGCAGCGCCGCCACGAGGCTCTCGTCCAGCCGCGCCATCGTTGGGTCGACTCGTTCGCTCATCGTGGCGCCGCCTTGAGATCGCTCATGGCTCCCACCCGAAGATGTGTTCGGGACCGAACTCGACCAGCGCCCCAGCCGTGAGCGCCGCCAGCGACGAACTCGGTGTCTGGACGCTCGCGGTGTAGCGTCCGTCGTGGTGACACCTGGTGATGACGAGCCAGAGCCGGTCCGTCAGGACGCGCCCGTTCGCCTCGGCGCGAAAGCCGAGCTGAACCGAGTTGCCGACCGACAACGACTCCCGCAGCTTGCGGTGCGGGATGAGACCGGACTTGCCTCCGGCAATGCGCTCCGCGTTGTCCACTGTGATCGATCCGTCGCTCATGCAGCAGCGTCCATCGTCCACGGGACCGGCTCGAGTGACGCCGGAAGTCGCAACGGGTGCGACGGCGTCCCGTCGTCGTTCAGGCGGAGGTAGTGGGCAGCGGTGCCGATCAGCTTGCGGACAGCCAGCGCTCGCTCGGGCTCAGCGTTGCCACCCCACGCGCAGACCACGAGGCCGTTGGGCCACCGCGGCGCGAGCCAGTACCGCGCCCGCTGGACGGCGTTCGTGATGTAGTGATCGTTGTCCTCGCCCACGATGTCGACGCCGGCGCGCTGCTGCGCGAACAGCACGACCGGGCTGACCGTTCGATACGCGTAGAGGTTGACGACGCGCAGATTCGTGCACTCCCAATCCAGCGCGAACCGCATGCACCGCCGAATCGTTGCATCGTCACGCAGTGCATCGGCCATCGACGGGTTCAGCATGCAGAACACGCATAAGCGACGGGTCGATCGAGATCGCGTCAGCGCGTCGATGCGCTGACGGAGTAGTGCAGCTTCGCCGATCGGGTCGTTCGGATCGCGAGGATCGCTCTGATCG
>JGI10216J12902_100108851_pt1 | contig 53059 bp, 38 predicted proteins | sample KanNatreferecore_FD_12902 | JGI IMG/M metagenome (IMG submission 12902)
AAGACGAGAATGCGATCGTTGCTGCCGAAGATGTCTTTGAGTTGCTCGGGTGTCGGTTTGGAACTGGCGTTCTCGGAAATCTTGGGTGGCGTGCCTTTGCGCTTCGGATAGGTGTACCCCTCGGCGACCCACAATCGCCCGCGGTCGTCGATGGAGAAGGCGATCGGCTGCTTGATGTCGGGTTCGCTGGCGAAGAGCGTGGCCTTGAATCCCGTCGGCAATGTGATGGCTTTAACTGCTTCTGCTCCTGAGAGCGCCGAAGGATTAGCGCCAGGTTGCGGCTCCGCAGCGAACAACGAGTGGGCAAGGCTGACGACAAGGGCAACGAGCAATTTGAATTTCATGAGCGAGGTTGGACGCTAAGGGGAAAAATTTATTTCGTCCATGCGAAGGTTGAGTTCCGAAATCGCCGTGAGCACAATATCGGTCCCGCCACGGCACTGATAAAGCTCGCTTGCACGAAAACGTCCCCGCTCTACACTGGCGAGATGCGAAATTTCCTTTCGGCGCTGGCGTTGATCGCGGTATTAGCGTCGTCGGCGGGGGCGCAAGTGACTGCTGAAATCGTTTTTGATCAGGAGCAGTTCCTGCGCAGCGAGTCGTTGCCGATGCGGTTGCGCATCAGCAATTTCTCCGGCCAGACGCTCAAGCTTGGCCACGAACCCGAGTGGCTCCGCTTCACGGTCGAGAGCCGCGAAGGCAAAATGCTGGCAAAGACGGGCGAAATCCCTTTGCCAAAGCCGTTCACGATCGACTCAACGAAGACGGTTTCGCTGCGCACCGATTTGATGCCTTACTTCAATCTCAGCGAGCCGGGACGTTATTCGGTGAAGGCAAAGATCAAGATTCCGCAGCTTGAAAAGGAGCTCATTACGGACGCGAAGACGTTCGACATCATCTCAGGAACGAAAATATGGGAACGCGAAGTGGGCGTGCCCGGCACCACTCCCCCCGTCGTGCGCAAGTTCGCGTTGCAGCAAGCGACCTTTCTCAAGCAACTCCGGCTTTACGCTCGCGTAACCGATGCGAATGAATCGACTGTGTTCCGGGTACTGCCGTTGGGGACGTTGACCTCGTTCAGCCAGCCCGAATCGGTGGTGGACAGTTCGAGCCAGCTCCACGTGCTGTTTCAGAACGGCCCGCGCAGTTTTCTCTATTCTGTGGTCACGCCGGACGGAGATCAAATCATCCGCCAGACATGGGACTACGCCGGAGATTCCCGCCCGCGTCTCCGCGCCGAGGACGACGGTCGCGTCATCGTGAATGGCGGCGTGCGAAGAATTTTATTGAGTGATTTGCCGCCGCCGCGCGTCGCAAACACGGATGAGAAAAGTCAGTCGAAGTAAACTTTGGATCATGGCGGGCGCCTGGCTCGCCGTCAGCGGAGCTTACGCGCAAACAGTTTCGCTGGAACTCAAAAACGGGGACCGCATCACCGGGAGAATTCTTTCCGAGACGAACAATCGTGTCGTGCTCAGCAACGCGTGGTCGCGGGAACTGACAATTCCCAGCGGCGACATTGCGAAGCGCACAGTGATTGCGCCGCCGACAAACGCTATCGTGGCTGCAACGGCCGCGACAAACGCCGGTGCCGCCATTGCTGCAAAGACGAATACTCCTCCGAAAACAAACGGAGTGGCGCTGGCCAAAGCCGTGGCGGCGACGAACATGTTGTTCAGTTCCCCGCTGCTGAAGAATTGGCACGGTGACATTCAAGCGGGCGTTGATCTCACCTTCAGCGAACGCAACCGGCAGGTCTATAATGCGAAGGCCAAGCTGATTTACGCGAAGAACCGTTTCAAGACGGTGTTCGATTACGACATGACTTATGGGCGCAGCCAGGTTGAGGAACTGGATACCTCCACCGCAAATCCTCGTGACACACACACGGTTTCCACGACGGATGCGAATCGAATGAACGGCGCCATCAAGACCGACTTCGACCTCACAAAGAAATGGTACGTCTACAATCTTGCCGGCATGGGCTACGACGAGATTCGCAAGATCGATCTTCGCTATGAAATCGGACCTGGCATTGGCTACCACTTGATTCAATGGACGAATTTTTTCGTGAACACGGAAGTGGGCGTCACTTACCAGAAGGAAGAACGCACGGACGGCTCCGAATTGAGCACGTTCTTCGGACGACTGGCTGAGAACGCCACCTGGAAAATTACGCCGCGCCTTTCCTGGGACGAAAAGTTCGAATACATGCCGCGCATCGAAGATCCCCACCACTACCGGATGCGGTTCGAGACGAATCTGCGGTATGCGCTGCTGCAAAACATCTTCCTGAATCTTTCCGTAATCGATATTTACGATTCGCGGCCGGCGAACCGCGTCCGGAAAAACGATTTGCAGGTGCGGTCTTCCGTCGGCGTGAAGTTCTGAAATGGCTCACCCCCGCGGCCGCGGTCCGCGAGGGTGAACGTGTTCTGCATGGGGGCACTCAGGCAACTTTGCGCTGCAACCGATCCCGACCGACGACCTTCTCCACGGCCGCGTCGAAATCGCGCACGATGAAATCATGATGGCCGCGGCCCAGCCAGGGCCCCTCGATGAGAAGCGATGTCGTGCCCACCAATCGCGCCGCCTCCGCGTCCTGCCAGCGGTGGCTGATGACATACGATTGCACAAGCGAAAGATGGTACTTGAACGCCGCTTCGTGAAACATTCCCGCGCGCGGCTTCCGGCACGGGCAATCATCGTCCTCGTCATGTGGACAGACCATGATGTCGTCCAGCGGGAAAGTGGCGCGGAGCAACTCGTGCATCCGATCCATTTCGCGGCGCGAAAGCGTTCCTTGTGAAATCTCCGGTTGATTCGTCGTCGCAATCAGCACAAAGCCGGTGGCTTTGAGCCGCTGCAATCCGTGCAGCGCCGAATCGTTCACGCGAAATTCCTCCAGCCGCGTTGGTGTCATTTGCTGCGTTCCCTTTTGCGCGAGATGCAGCAGGGTGTCTCGCTCGATAAATACAGCCCGTTTCATAGGTGTGAGAAAGCAGGAAGCTCGCCCAGTGGAAAAACGCGAAGAATGGCCCGCGTTCGGAAATTTTCGGCGTTGCGAATTACTGGAGCAGCTCTTTCGCAGAGCTGATGCGCTTCTCCATGGACTTCACGATGGGCAGCGCGCGGGCCAGGGCCGTTCGTTCCATCTGGCCAATGAACGTCGTCATCGTCACACGCACTGCGCCCACGATTTCGCCATTGCGATCGTGCAGAGGCATGGTGACGACGGCGATTTCCTTGCCTTTGCCGAAATAATTGCCGCCCTTCTCAATGCAATCCCTCTCGACGCGGTCGCCCGGCTGTCCGATCTCGTTTTCATCCGTGCTGGCGATGATCGTCGTGCCGGTTTCATTCGTGGTGAGGCCGAAAATCTTCAGCCCTTTGAGCCGTGGATTTGCCTGCATCGTCTCGCGAATGAGCATCTGTGCAAACAATTCGTGCGGAGTGAAGTCGATACGCGCGTCCGTAAAATAGACCACGCTGTCCGCTTTCGTCCAAAACGCAACCTTGCCCGAGGAGAAGACGCCTTTGCTGCTGCCATCCGGGAACGGCACGAGATTCGGCTCCGTCCAGGGAATCACCTCGCGCTCATTGAGCAGCGCGCGCAGCTTGCTGCCGCGGCATTCCACGGAAAGCTGGTTCCATTCGCCCTTGCGCACATGGGCCGGCGCTGAGATAGGGCCAATTAACTCGCCCTCGACATATCGGAAAAAGGCGACGTTCTGCTCCTTGGCGTTGGCGCGCACGTAGTAGTAGTTCTTTTCGTCCTGGAGCCGAAAGGCCAGCCCCGCCATCTGCTCGACTTCGCCGCTGATGATTTTGAAACGGGTGCTGAACGTGAAGTCGTTGAAAGGCTCGGTGTCATAAATCAAAAGCGGCGCGCGTGTCTCGTCGCGGTCCTGCGAAAGCTGGGCCAGCACACCGCGTTTTGTCACGAGTGGAGCCTTGGTCGAAAACGGCGCAACGACTGGCGGGACCTCTGCGATGCGCACTTTCCACGAACCGGCCGGCCCTCGACCGGTCACCGCGCTGCGGAAGCCGCTGGGCGTCTCGTTCTCCCGAACTTCGTTGAAATCAAATCTGCGCTCGGCAGCGACGGCGGCAACGGCACAAACGAGCACGGGCAACAAACGGATGAACATCGGGCGAAGCGTAACAAACATCGAAACTCGAACAAGGTTTTGTCCCTTGGTGAAAACATTGAGGACAGTTCAAATTCCCGCCGCAATCGCGTCTCCCATTTCCCGTGTGCCGGCTCTTTTCGCGGCCGGGTCGGCGGGATTGAAGATGTCTCCTGTGCGCAGACCGCCATCGATGGCCTTCGCGACTGCCGAATCGATGGCTGCTGCCGCGTCGTTCAACTGGAAGCTGTAGCGAAGCATCAGCGCCACGGACAAAATCTGCGCGATGGGATTCGCCAGATTCCTGCCCGCGATGTCCGGCGCGGTGCCGCCCGCCGGTTCATAAAAGCCAAAAGTCTGTTCGCCGCTCGTCGTGCCGAGACTCGCGCTGGGCAACATGCCGAGCGAACCCGCCAGCGCCGCGGCTTCGTCGCTGAGAATGTCGCCGAACATGTTTTCGCACAGCATCACGTCGAACTGCGTTGGCTTGAGCATCAACTGCATGGCCGCGTTGTCCACGAACATGTGTTCGAGCGCCACGCCGGGATACTGTTTGCCGACGCCTGTCACGACTTCGCGCCAGAGCACGCCATTTTCCAGCACGTTCGCCTTGTCGATGCTCGTGACTTTTTTCCGGCGTGATTGTGCGGCGCGGAACGACACATGCGCGATACGCTCAATTTCCGCCGTGGTATAGACCATCGTGTCGATAGCGCGCTGCTGGCCATTGCCGAGGTCTTCAGTTTTCTTTGGCTGGCCGAAATACATTCCGCCGGTCAGTTCGCGCACAACGAGAATATCGATCCCGCTGCCCTGCCGGTCCGGGTTGAGAGGACAGGTGTGTGAGAGCGCTTTCGGCAGGCGCACCGGCCGCAAATTGGCGAACAATCCAAACTCTTTGCGCATGCGCAGCAGCGCCGCGCGTTCGGGGCGTTCTTCCTTCGGTATCGTCGGATCGCGATCCGGCAAACCAACCGAGCCGAAAAGAATCGCGTCCGACTGTTGGCAACGCGCGAGCGTAGCGTCGGGCAAAGCTTTTCCCGCCGCGTCAATTCCCGCCCAGCCCACGGGCGCTTCGGTGATTTGAAAGCCCAGGGAAAACTTTTTTTCAACGGAGCGCAGCACTTTGATTGCTTCGCGCATCACTTCCGGCCCGATGCCGTCGCCGGCCAGCGCGGCAATTTTGAACGTCTTCATAAAGCGCGCGAGACTAGGTACGCGCGAACGTCGAGTGAAGAACGAAGTTGTGGAAGCGGGATGGGCGGCTTGTTCGTCGCCGCGGAGTGACAGGCGAAGGCGCGTTGTCCCACTATTCTTTCGATTTGTCGTCCGACTCGCGATCGAGCTCATCCAACGTGCGCTGAACAAGATCCTCTTGTTCCCGTCGGGCGCGCTTCCGCGTGGCACGCACATCAAGCAGCGCGGTAATGATCGCGGCGATGGTGAATAAGAAACAACAAAACCAATAGAGAAGAAAGGCCACGCCCTTCAGGCGGTCGCGCAACACCGTTTGGCCCCAAACCAGAAAGCCAAAGGCCAGCGCGAGAAAAAGCAACCCGAGCCAGCGTCGCAAGGCATCGGCCGAATTGGGCATAGCGGAGGCTAATCCATTTCACGCGCCAATCCCAAGCGCGAAGTTGAATCCAGCTTGCCGCCTGACTCTCACTCGCCGAACAGCGCCACGACTTGTGGATGAGCACGAACGACCGGCCACTCTCCAGTGGCGATGATGCGCCCCTTTTCGAAGAACAGTCCGTGGGTGATGCACCGCGGCAAGTCATCGATGTGATGCGTGACAATGAGCAATTGCGTGCCGCGCTCGCTGATTCGTTGCAGCGCGTTCGCGAAGTCGATCCTGGACTCTGCGTCCAGTCCATCAAACGGCTCATCGAAAATGAGCAACCCCGGATCGTGGACCAGCGCCCGCAACGTGAGGACCTTGCGCAATTCTCCGAACGACATCGCCATCATGCTTTTGCCGCGGAGATGTTCGACGCCGAATTCACGAAAGAGTACGCGCGCTTGGCGAAGTTGCGCGAGGCTCGGCTTGTCCATCAGTCCCACGCTGGAAAAAAATCCAGAGACGACGACCTGCTCGGCGCTGAGCCGCTCGCGATAATGCGTCTGCAACAGCGGCGACACGCAGCCGATGCGCCGGCGCAAGTCCCAGATCGTGTTGTCCGCGGTAAACTCGAACCGGTTCACGCGCGCACCGAACGCTGGATACAAATCGCTGGCAATCAGCTTGAGGAATGTGGTCTTGCCCGCGCCGTTCGCGCCGAGCACGGCCCAATGTTCGTTTCGTCGCAGGTGCCAATCGATGCCGTGCAGAACTTTCTTTCGATCAAGGAAGACGTCTGCATTTTCAATGCGAATCAGCGGCGTTCCATCAACGTGCCCCCGGCATCTCGCCGGGTTTCTCGCGCGGAGACCCGGCAGGATGCCGGGGGCACGCTGGCGTCCGCCTCGATTCGCGATGCTCCCGTTCTCCAGAAACAACTCATGCGTGATGACCGACAATCCTTCATCCGCGCGATGGGTGGTGTAAACCAGTTGCGTTCCGCGATGGGCGACGGCTTCGATCATTTGCAACAAGTCACGCCGGGACTTCGCATCCAGCCCATCGCACACTTCGTCGAGCAAGAGCACTTTCGGTTCGCCGACAACGGCACGAGCGATCAGAATTTTTCGCAACTCGCCAGTGGACAACGTTTGCACGTCGCGATTCAGCAACGGCGTGATGTGCAGCTCTTGCGCGAGAACTTCGGCGTGCCGCTTCTGTTCGCGCGAAAGCTTCACGTAGAGCATGTCCGTTTGCGCAAAGCCGGTATGAATGACGTCACGGCCGTTGAGCCGCCAATCCTGCTGCAAATAACGCTCCTGCGACTCCGGCGACACCAGCGCAATGTGCCGACGCACCTCGATGGCAGTCATCTGTTCGCTGCCGTCCAGCCGGTAAATGCGCTCGCCACAGTTTGGCATCGGCCAGACTTCGCCGCGCAACAATCGCAGAAGCGTGCTCTTGCCCGAACCGTTCGCGCCGCGAATCATCCAGTGCTCGCCGGGACGTAAAGCCCACGTGATGTCGCGCAGAACAGTTGTTCCGTTCAACGCCACGTCCACGTTGCGCAGATCGATGAGAGGTTTGCCTTTCACAAAATTGTCTCGCGAACGGTGCGAAGGAGAACGAACCAACTGCGACTTACAATGCCGCGCGGGAAATCATGTCCCTCAACTCTGCCTTCGCTTCCTTCGCCGCCTTCGCGAGACCTTTCCTCCGCGGAAAAACTTTTTCTTCCCACGTCGATATGGAATCCTCGCCGCGACGGAAGTGGGACTTTAAGCAATGGCCGTGGCTCCTCCAAAACAAAATCCTGAAGTGCGGGGACCCGAACGCGGCGAAGTCGCGCACTTTCCTCCGGGCCTGCACAATGCCTACCTGTTCGCGGTTTTCAATGCGCTCTCGTTCCAAATCATCCTGAACAGCCCGATTGTGCTTTACGCGAAGTCGCTCGGCGCGAGCGCGACCGTGCTGGGAATCATCGTCGGCATGTGGCCGCTGCTCGTCATTTTTCAAATTCCCGCCGCGCAACACATCAGCCGCATCGGCTACAAGCGGTTCGTCTATGCCGGCTGGGGCACGCGCGTCTGTTTCATTTTTGCGATGGCGCTCGTGCCGCTGAGCGGACGCTTCCTCAACCAGACGACCCAACTGGCGCTGCTGCTCATGCTGCTCTTTGGCTTCAACCTGTCGCGCGGCATTTCGAGCGCGGGCTGGCTGCCGTGGATTTCCTCGCTGATTCCCGAGCAGGTTCGCGGGCGGTATCTCGCTCGCGATGCGGCGTGCGTGAACGTGGCGAGCGCGTTTGCCTTTTTGGTGGCCGCAGCCTGCCTGGGCCGGCAACCGAGCTCGTTTCGTTTCGCGCTGCTGTTCGGGTTCAGCGCCGTCATGGGCGCAATCAGTCTTGGTTTTCTTAAAAAGATTCCGGATGTCGCGCCACCGACTGAAGACCCGAGCAAAGGCGGGGCTGGCGTGCCGTGGTTCGCGATGCTGCGCTTCCCGCCGTTCCGAAAACTCCTGCGCGCCGTCATTGCATGGTCTGCCGCGTATGGCGGCATGACGGCGTTCACGGTCGCGTTCCTCAAGAGCGATGTCGGCATGAGTGAAGCAACCATTCTGCTGGTGAACTCCGTGATGTTTCTTGGCGGCCTGAGCAGCTTATGGTTGCTCGGCTCGCGGCTGGATCATCTGGGCAGCAAGCCCGTGCTCACGTTTTGTTTTGCGATGTGGTTGCTCATTGCGCTTGCCTGGGGCGCGCTGGCGGGAAGGATGCTCGCGCCGCAACTCATCCTTGTGCTCGCGCTGGAACTTCTGATGGGCTTGTGTGCCGCGCTCGTGGCCATGGCCAACGTACGGCTCGCGATGGCCATCGTTCCGGTTATGGGCCGCAACCATTTCTTCGCGCTCTACTCCGTCATCGGCAGCCTCGCGCTCGGCGTCGCGCCGGTGCTGTGGGGATTGCTCATTGACGCCATCGGTCCGCGCGCGATCCATGCGCCGCACTTCGAGTGGAACCGCTACAGCATTTTTTTCGTCGCCGTTGCATGTATGTTCGCCCTCACGCTCGCGTTGGGGCGCCGATTGGAAGAACCAAAAGCGGCCAGCATGGATGCGCTCCTGCGCGAACTGCTGCTCGAAGCGCCGCAACGAGTGCTCGTGCGCATCTGGCCGAAAGAATGATGACACCGCGACGCCCGCGTCCTGGCGGAATAATCAGTTTTTCGAGAGCACCACACTCTGTTCCAACGCGCCCAGCGCGCGATCCATCGTGTCCTTGAAGTCGGCGTATTGGACCGGAGAAAACTGGCCGCGCTGTTGTTCCACGGTAAAATTGATGCGAGCGCCGCGTGGCCGCTTCTCGCCTGATGTTTTGCAGGAAGCGAACGTTTGATTGAACGATTGGTCGAAAGTCTTCAAGGAAGGCTCTCGAAAATTGTCGGGCACAAACAAGTCAACGGTGCTTTCAAACCTGATCGGCGCGTAAATCTCGAAGGGCGTGGTCCGTCGCGTCACGCCTTCTGGCGCCAGATAGCGGCGTTCCCAACAGGACGGCACGCGCCCGACGATCTGGTCGTTGAGTATCTCGAACTGTTTTCGAACGTCATAACGCAGCCGCACCACCAGCGGCAGCGATGGCTCATCGATGTTTTCGAACGCCACGGTCCTCAGCGTGGCCGCGGGCGCGTTCATGAACTGCTCGATCAGCCGCTGGCGCGCTTCAGCCTGCATTCGTTGCAAATGCGAACGAAGGAACGCGGCCGCCACGCCGTCCATCGTCAGTGTTTCCGAAACCACTGCGTCCGTCTGATTGGTGATGTGCACCTCCCGCCGCGACAGAATGGAAGTCTTGTCTTGCCGGGGCACGGTAACAAAATGCGGCGCCTTGTCATCGAGCACCAGGAGAACCTTGCCGCCGAGTCCGAGTGGAATTGACTGGGCAAGGTCCGTTCCTTTGTCCGTGCAATCCACAAACGGGTTGGACAGCGAAGGCACGAAGACGATCATGTGATCAAACTGATCCAGGGATGGCATGTTCGTTTGCACGCGTCCGCGGGTGTTCACCAGAGCGAGATGGGCCGGCACGCCTGCCTGCACGAGCATTTCCCGCAGCAGCACCGCATGGTCCTTGCAATCGCCGTTTTTGCTGCGGGCAAAATCCTCCGTCTTCTGTGGTATGCGCGCGCGCCGTCCGAATGCGATCGCGCGATAAGAGTAATCCTTCTGGACGTGGCGTGCGATGGCCGCCACTTTCGCCGACTGATTCGTCAGGCCGTTCACAAGTTTGCCTGCAACGTCGCGTTCGGCGGTTGCAAGCTGCAGCCGATCACGAATCGCTGTCAGGTATTCCTCCACTTCGCTCCGCCATGTGGCGTTGCTATCGCTCAGCCAAAGCAGGGGAAGAAATTCTGAATAAGAGGTCTGGAACGGTTCCCATTTGTAGAGGGCTGGATCGTCCATGGCCCACCAAATGCCGTCGCCTGACCTCATTGGCTGAGCCTTTGCCGACGTGTGGGAGAGCAGGCCGGCCGTATCTCCGGTCACATAAACGACGCTTTGCACCACAGGCACGGCGCTGGAAAAACTGTGCTCGACGAACCGAAACTGTTCAGGCCGGCCCAGATCGCGGCGCGTCACAGTGACCTCGATGGTGCAGCCCGGTTTCAACGCGGCCAGCGGGATGTTGAGCACTTTCTTCTGACTCACGCTCTCGGTCGAAGTGTCATCGACGACGTAGTAATCCGAAAGCTTGCTTTCGCTGATGGTCTCGCCGTTGGTTCCTTTGACGCGAGCGGCGTTCACGAAAAGCTCTTCCGCGAACGGATTAAACGGGACCTGGATGGTGCTGAAGCGCGACACCCCGCTGGAATCGAGCACCTTGATGATGCTCAGGTCGGTAGTTTTGAATTCCTTGTTCTTCAGGTAGGAAATAGCGGAAACCTGCTTCACGTAATAAGCGCCGTGATCTTTGTAGAGGGCATCCTTGACCGCCGCGGTCCGCGACACCTCCGGCGGAATCGCGACCGGCGCTATCGGATCCTTGATGTAGGTATTGTTCGCCTCTCCCAACATGCCGGACACATGCTCGAGGTAGCTCTTAATCTCCACACTGGCGGGTGACTTGCGGGCCGCGATTTCCAGCGACTCTTTGGCTTCGCGATACCATTTCAAGCCATACTCGCTCCGACCTTTCAGGAAATAGGCATAGCCCGAATCGCGGTGCTGTTCGACGAGCTCGCGCGCGGTTTGCAGCGCTTCGTTAAACAGCTCGGCCCGGAGGCGTCCCTCCGCGAGAGCGTATTTCACTTCAGCGTTGAAGGGCGCTTTATGTTCCAGGTTGGTAAGAATCGTGAGCGCGTTGGAGAAATTGCGGGTGGCCCCCAACAGCTCGGCCTGCAACAGGCGAACTGGAATCGATTCCCGGGTGGCGGCGTATTTCTCCACTTCCCGCAAGGCCGCTTCGGGCGTCCGCGCGTCGCGCAGCAGGCGCACGTATTCCGCGAAATGATCGTCGGCTCGATACCCGCCCGCAAAGAGCCGCGCATAATTGGTAATGGCCGTGGACGTTTCACCGGATTGTCCCTGCAAGTACGCCTCCCACGCCGCGACCTTCGGATCTGACCGTGCGCCCTCGTGCGTATGAAGAAACTCCAATGCCTCCTGAAACCGGCCCAGAGCTTCGTAAGCGTGCACGACGTTGATGGGAAACGTGCTGTTGGTCGGATTAAGCTGCGCGGCGGCTTTGAACCATGCGGTGCTGCGTTCGTAATGTTTGGCCTTGTAGTACTCCAGGCCGATGTTGTTCAGCACCAGCGAATCCGCGTGCCGCTGGCTCGCGGGCAGGGCGTTCACGTCGGATTTGAAGGCGGCGTCCGAAAGAAACCCGATCCGGGCAAGCCCGTCTTCGATCGTCGCGTTGTAATCAGTGCGTTGCTTCGCCGCCCACACGGCAACCAGGGCCCCGAAGTTCGTTCCTTTCACTGTTCGCAGTCGATAGGCAAAATCGTTTCCGTCCAGTGTTCGCTCGAACCGATATTCAACTCCTTCCCAACCGTCCCCTCTGAGTTCCTTGCGATCCGTGAGCTGTTCGCTCGGGTAGGTAATGTCCAATGTCTCCAGCAGTGCCGGCACGAGCGCGTCCCAGTGCGCGTCGTCGGGAAGCCACACTGGCACCACCATCATCGCCCCGCCTTTCGCGTGCATCGCTCCAAAGTCGGCTTGTGGCACATCGTGGTTGAAACGCGGCCAGTCGTGCCAGCCGGAGCCACGCAGGTCCACGCGATAGGGGAAGTGCGTGGATTGAAAGAGCGCCGCCGCATTCGTCTCTCGCGTCGGGATTCGTTTGAGGTCCATCAGGGAAAAGCCCGACAGCAGTTCATTTGCGTCGCCAAGCACTTCGTTGCGATGGCGGGCGGCGCCCCAACAATGAACCTGGTAAACATAGCCATTGGTGGCGACCGCCCATTGGCTGTAGAAGAAATCCAGGGCCTGCACGCTCGCAACAGTATTGACTCGGACGCCGCGCAATCCGTTGCGGGTCTCGGGAAATTCATCGGTGACATTGGCCCTGGTCGCCGCGCTCTGCAGGTTGGCCTTCATGAGTTCGACAATGCTGTCGGTGGTGAGGCTCCCCACGTTTTCCTTCTCGGCAATGATGATGCAATACACCCGGGCGCTCTTCGCGAAAGCGAGGCTCGCGTAGGGATTGATTTTTTTGGCGTCGAGGCGGACCCAGGGGCGGGCGGGCGCTTTGAAACGGAAATTCAGTTCATCAAACACCAGTTCCTCGCCGGCGCGCGGCTGCGCTGCGGCCGGGCTCAATTTCGCGCGCGTGCGGCTCAAGGCTGCCACTGCTCCGCCGACCGTCAACACCATGAACAGGCCGCTGAGACTGAGTGAAACGATGGCCTGAGTCTTTCCCTGCGAATACAAATCCCGACGCTGGGCGTATTCAATCAATCCGATGATTCCCAGAACAATGCTGGTGACAATCGCGGCGAGCGCCACAAAAGACGCAATCAATTGAACGGGCAGCAGCGTCGGGTTCCCCCTGGTCACGGCGACGCCGCCGGCAACGATGAGCCATCCTGACAATAAAAAGAGCAGCGAAAGAGCGCACTTGGTGTTGGCGTGAGGCCGGCGGGCGATTTGAATGGATTTAACAATGAAGAACAGCAGCACCACCACGACTACGATTTGGGCGGTGTACTGACCGCTTTGATAAGCCACCGACTCCGGCGAGGAAGGGGTAGATTGCATGTCGATTCAATAGAACTGAAGTCGCGAGCCTAGCTCAAGCGCGCACGTCTGACAATCGCTCACTTGCCCGTCCAAAGACAAAAGGGCCGCCAGACTTTCGCCTGGCGGCCCGTCCATTTTCCTCCCGACCCTGAATCAATACGCGGCTTGCGCGCCTTTGATGTTGCGCTTTGGCATCCACGGCATGAGCGCGCGGAGACGTTCGCCGGTCTTTTCGATGGGATGATTCTCCCCGGCCTTGAGCAGCGCGTTGTATTTCTTGTAGCCGGTTTGGTATTCCTTCACCCACGCCTTTGCGAACTTGCCGTTCTGAATGTCCTTGAGCGCCGCCTTCATCCGTTTCTTCACGCTGGCGTCGATGATCTTCGGGCCAATCGTCACGTCGCCCCATTTCGCCGTCTCGGAGATGGAGAAGCGCATTCCCGCCACTCCTTTCTCATTCATCAAATCGACGATGAGCTTCAATTCGTGCAGGCACTCAAAGTAAGCCATCTCCGGTGAATAGCCCGCTTCGACCAGCACTTCGAATCCGGCCTGCACCAGTGCGGTCGTGCCGCCGCACAGCACAGTCTGTTCGCCGAATAAATCAGTCTCAGTCTCTTCTTTAAAGCTCGTCTCAATGACACCAGCGCGCGTGCCGCCGATGCCTTTGGCCCACGCCAGCGCAATCTGCTTCGCGTCCTTGCCGGGGTTCTGATAAACGGCGATGAGCGACGGCACGCCTTTACCTTCGGTGAATTGGCGGCGCACAATGTGCCCCGGCCCTTTCGGCGCGACGAGAATCACGTTCACGTCTTTCGGCGGGACGATGGTTTTGAAATGAATTGAAAAGCCGTGGCTGAACAAGAGCGTCTTGCCTTTGCTGAGATTTGGTTTGATGTCCTTCTCGAAACACGCGGGCTGCTTCGTGTCCGGCAACGCGACGAAAATCACGTCGGCGCGGCGCACCGCTTCCGCGGTCGGCACAACTTCAAAGCCTTTCTCCGTCGCGACCGGGATGGACTTCGAGCCTTCGTAAAGGCCGATGATGACGTTCATCCCGCTCTCCTTGAGATTAAGCGCGTGGGCATGGCCCTGTGAGCCGAAGCCCAGCACGGCGAGCGTTTTGTTTTTCAATACGCTGAGATCAGCGTCTTTGTCGGTATAGACTTTTGCTGGCATAGATTTTTGAAACGTAATGCGTGAAACGTGAAAACTATTTGCGCGCCATCGCGACTTTACCGGTGCGCGTCAGTTCGAGAATCCCAAACGTCTTCATCAGCAGGAGGAACTTCTCCACCTTGCTCTCGTCGCCGGTGATTTCCACGGTCAGGCTCTTCGGCTGAACATCCACGATCTTGGCGCGGAAGATATCAGTGATCTGCATGACCTCGGCGCGCGACTTGGAATCCACGCTCACCTTCACGAGCACCAGTTCGCGGTCCACGAATTCGCCTTCGCGAAAGTCCTGCACCTCAATCACGTCGATCAGCTTCTTCAACTGCTTGACGATCTGTTCGAGCGTGGCGTCGTCTCCGCGCGTCACGACGGTCATGCGCGACGTATCGGCGTCCTGGGTGGGCGCGACGTTCAGCGAGTCGATGTTGTAGCCACGGCCCGAAAAAAGGCCGGCCACGCGCGTGAGCACGCCGAACTTGTTCTCCACCAGAATCGAAATCGTGTGTCGCATAGACTAAAAATCCCGCGTCCTCACGGAACCGCGGGCGACCTGTTCCAGCCAAAGTCTCCGGTTCCGTCAGCTCGCGACGGCAACAACAGAAACGCAGGGCAGAAATTTCATCGGGGCGCGACGCTAGGGAAACAGGGCAGTGGGGTCAACAGGTTTTTCCTGCTTATCGGAGCGCGGCTGTGTGCGAAGCATCAGCCGCAGCACGTCATTTTCAACTGCTTGATTCCCTCTCGCACTCCGCTATTCCGCGCTCGCGCTGCGGCTGGTCCTGCGGACACTGCCGCGTTCCAAACCTCACGACGCGCCCAGCTTCAATCGCGCATCCTCCGCCAGCAGCTTTTGCAGGTTCGGCCAATTCGCCTCGTTCATGTCATGGAACGCGCGGAGGTAGAGCGCCACGATTTCCGAAGGGTGCTTGCCCAACAACAGTCCGACGGCATTGTTCAAATCGGTATCATCGACTTTCTCCGGCAAATTCTCCACCACGCCTTTCTCGTGTTTGATTTTCAGCGCATCCAGAAAGTCGATGAGCAGCGCGGACTGGTTCTTCACGAGCCATCCGCTAATGACATTTCCGGCAATCGTATTGAACTCAGGCCGGCTCAATGTGGCGAGAACAGCGCGGTGCTGGTCCGCGCGCGGCTGCCGCTCGAGAAAAACGGGCCGTACCTTCTTCGCCTGCGCCACGGACGCAAGCGCCACGCGATAAAGGTCTTTGTCCGTCGCATGCACCTCTTCCAGGATGCGTTGCGCGAGTGTCGGCGAAATCGCCGCTAACAGTTCACTGGCAGTCATGTGCGCGCACGTATAAGCGGGGAAGCCGGGCAGCGCAATCTTTCAGCGCCAGTGCCTCGCTTGTTCAAAACGCGATGTGCGGCTATCTTTCCACGTGATCTCCTGGAGAACTCCTTGTCAGTGGCCAGCGTTGGTTGTCGGCGTGTTTCTCACTATTGTCTCTTTTGCTTTCGCCGATTCAAAAGTCGTCCGTTTGCGCAATGAGCACATCCCGACTGCGGAAAAAAGTGAGAGGCGGGCCCAGAAGGACAATGAACAGCCGCACGCCGGCTTGTTCCTGATTCAGTTCATCGGGCCGGCCCAGGCCGACTGGGTGGAAGAACTCAAGCAACGCAACGTATCTCTCGTCCGTTACGTCCCGGACGACGCTTACATCGCGCGCGCGAGCGGAGTGAAACTGAACGCTCTCGAACAACTGCCGTTCGTGCGCTGGACCGGGCCGTTTCGTTCCGAGCACAAAGTTCACGGCGGGCTGCGCAACAAAACCGCCAGTGGCGATGTCTCGGTTTCTGTTCTGCTCGCGACGGATTCTTCGCCGCAACAACTCGCGGGACCGCGCGGCTTGATGAAGACGCTCGCTTCTGAATCAGGATCGCGCTTCGGTCGAGTCTGGCGTGGCGTGATCGCACGCGATCAGTTGGACGCGCTGGCGACCTCCGACGCGGTGCTTTGGATCGAGCGGGCGCCGCAAATCAAACTCTTCGACGAGACGGCTTCCAAAATTGTCGGCGGCGATTCGGGCGGACATCCCACCTACGTGCAATCACTCGGCTACGACGGCAGCGGCGTGGTCGTTTCCGTGGCGGACAGTGGTTTGCACGTCGGCACCGCTGAGGGGATGCACCCGGACCTGTTTGGCCGCGTCGATTCATTTTTGTTTTATGGAAGCACATTGGTTGATGCATCGGATGAACACAGTCACGGTACGCACGTCGCCGGCATCGTCGCGGGCAATGGCGCGACCGGCGAGACGGACGATTACGGCGCGCTGTGGGGACTGGGCGTCGCGCCGGGGGCGCATCTCGTCATTCAGCGTTTGTTTGACGCTGACGGCGCTTATACGCCGGATGGCCTGTTCACTTTCGAACAACTCACCCGCGACGCGACGACGGCGGGCGCGGACATCGGATCGAACAGTTGGGGCGATGACACGCAAGGCCGTTACGACGTGAGCGCGATGGAATTCGATGGCCTGGTGCGCGATGCGAATCATCTTCTCCCCGGCGACCAGCCCTATATTTTGGAATTTTCAGCGGGCAACGCCGGTCCCGGCGCGCAAACGATCGGCAGCCCCGCCGTCGCGAAGAACGTGATCGCGACTGGCGCTTCGCAGAATAACCGCTTCGATTATTTCATTTATGATGTTGGCCAGGAAGCGATGGCTGATTTTTCCAGCCGCGGGCCGGCGGAAGACGGGCGCATCAAGCCCGATGTAGTTGCGCCCGGCACCTGGATTTCCTCGCTGCGCTCGCCCATCGGCAATGACGAGTTCGCGTGGGCGGACATTTCGTTCCACTACCTTTTCCAGGGCGGCACGAGCCAGGCGGGTCCGGCGGTTTCTGGCGCGGCAGCGATTTTCGTGCAGTGGTATCGCGACCTCTACACGAATGCCACTCCATCGCCCGCGCTCGTGAAGGCCGCGCTGATCAACTCTGCCGTGGACATGGATGACGAAATTGAAACCGATGCGGTGCCAAACAATGACGAGGGCTGGGGCCGCGTTGATCTTACGCAAATCATCGGCAGCGACCGCGTTTACGATTTTGTCGATCAATCGATCACACTCGCCACGGGGCAACAGTTCGACCGCCACATCGTCGTCGCGGACGAAAGCGTGCCGCTGTTCGTGACGCTGGCTTACACGGACGTGCCGGGCTTTCCCGGCGCGCTGCCCGCGCTCGTCAACGATCTCGATCTCGAAGTGCTCGCGCCGGACGGACGTGTTTATCGCGGTAATCAATTCCTGAACGGTGAATCGCTCCCGGATTCACCGGCGCGGGACAATCTCAACAATGTGGAATGCGTGTTCATCGGCGTGCCGGTACCCGGGCCGTATGTCGTGCGCGTGCGCGCGCGCAACGTGCCGCAGGACGCGCGCATCGACACTGGCGCAGTCGATCAGGATTTCGCGCTGGTCGTTTCCGGTGCCATTCCCGCGCCTGGTCAGGGCTTTGTGTTTTTCGACCGCCGCGCTTACACCGCGCCCGCGACGATTCGCGTCTCGCTGGTCGATACGGATTTGAACGGCCAGCTATCCATGAACGTGAATGTGCGCAGCACGACGCAACCGGCGGGCGTGCCGCTCACGCTGATGCCGAATGGAGTCGCCGGGATGTTCACGGGCAGCGTGTTTACGGTCACGACCGCGACGCCCAATCGCCTCCGCATCGCCCACGGTGACACCATCGACACGAGCTACTTCGATGCGTCGTCCGGCGTGCTGCACACGGCGACAGCACGCGGCGATTTGCTGCCGCCAATTATCAGCGGCGTTGGCACATCGAACTCCTTCGGCAACACCGCTGTGTTCTGGCAAACCGAGGAATCAGCCAACGCCATCGTGCGTTACAACACGAACAGCGCGCTGACCTACGCCGTGACAAATGGATTCTTCACCGACTCGCACGCCGTTGTGTTGCCGGACTTGATTGCGGGGCGCACCTACTTCTACGCCGTCATCTCCGAAGACGAAGCGGGCAATCGCTCAACGAACGATAATGGCGGCTCGCTGTTCAGTTTCGTGGCGCCGAGCCCGCCCACCGTGTTGCTGGTGGAGAACTACCAAAGCGACGGCATCGGTTTTGGACCGGACATTCCACTGAGCGTTTACACGGACGCGTTGAACCAAATCGGCGTGACCTACGACCTGTGGGACATGGTGAACGGCGCGCCTTCGCCTACTTACAACGACCTGCGACCCTATCGCGTGGTGATCTGGCGCGTTTCAGACAATGTGATTCTCACGACAACGCTTGACGCCGCGGAGCAGGCCGCCGTGCAGCAGTACCTCCAGGGTGGCGGTTCGTTTTTCATGTCATCGATGGAGCAACTGACCCGGTTGAGCGCGTCCTTCCGCAGCAACGTTTTGCAGGTGGCGAGTTTTGCTGAGGATGCAACGGCACCTTCCGCCAGCGGAGTTCCTGGAAACATCGTCGTCGGAAGCGATTTCAGCGTGGCTCTCGATTACTCGAACTACAATTATGACGAGCTCTTCGAGATTCCCTCCGACATTTCCGACACGATGACGCCGAATCCCAACGCGTTCCCGATTTTGATCGAGAACTCAGCGGAGATTGTTGGTCTCGCGTATCCACGGCCAGGCGTGAACGCTCCAGGGCGCGTCGTGTATCTCTCGTTCCCGTTCGACGCGGTGTCCGCGACTGCTCCCGCGCCGAACAATCGCGCGACGCTCATGCAGCGAATCCTGAATTTCCTCGCGCCAGGTCAACAGGGAGTCGGCTCCCTCGCTTTCGACAAATCGGAATACACGCTGCCGAGCGCGGCACTGATCGAAGTGGCGGATTCCGATCTCATCGGCGCGGGGCAGGTGACGATCAACGTCGCCAGCACGTCTGAGCCGGTGCCGCGTCCCATCACACTTTCCGAGTACGGGCGCTTCGGAATTTTCCGCGGCTCGCTGCCCATCGTTCCAACGCACGGCGCGAATCCATCGAGTGAACTGCTCGCGGCGCCGGGTGATACCGTGACGGCTGCGTATTTCGATGCGTCGCGCGGCGTGAACGTGACGTTCAACGCGATTGTGGAAACGACGCCGCCCGTTATCAGCGCCGTAGCTATTGAGCCAGGATACGTCGATGCCATCGTCACGTGGGACACCAGCGAAGCGAGCGATGCGCTGGTGCAGTTTGGCGAATCACCATTGCTCGGCCGCACGGCTTACGTGCCGACGCTCGAGACGAGCCATGAAGTGGCGCTGGCCGGACTCGAGCCGAGCAAACTGTATTATTACCAGATTGTCAGCCGTGACAATGCCGGCAACGTCGCCATCGACGACAACGGCGGCGCGTTCCACACGTTCCAGACGCTCACGCCGCTGGTCGCGCCGTGGACGGACAATCTCGAAGGCAGCGCCAGCGATTGGTCCGTTTATACGATTGATGAGTCCGAAGTGGGCTGGGAACACGGCGTGCCGCAGAACGGCGTCGCGGCACACTCCGGCACGCACGCTTGGGGCAGTAATCTTCATGGCGAGCCGATTGGTTTCGTCGAGTCGTTCCTCATCAGCCCGGCGATTTATCTCACCGGCGGCAATCGCCCGATCCTGCGCTTCTGGCAGAATTATGATTTCACCCTGAGCGAGAACGACTTCATTCACGGCGGCGAAGTGATGATTATCACCAACGCTTCCGAGCAACCGCTCGTCATCGATTCGATTACGGAGTTTTCGTCCGCCGATTGGGAGGAAGCGGAATACGATCTCTCGCCTTACGCGGGCCGGTTGGTCTATCTGGTTTTCCACTACGTTTATTTTTCGTTCGACTCCGCGCCTCGCCAGGGCTGGCTGATTGACGATGTGTCCGTGACGATTTCAAACATTCCCGCTGGCACGTTGCGCGTGACCAACAATCTTTCGCAAGCAACGTTCACCATCGCTGGTCCGTTGAACATCACCGCGCAGGGGAATTCTTTTGTGACCACGAACGCGCCGCCCGGAAGTTACACGGTGACGTGGGGGCCGGTCGCGGATTGGAACACGCCGCCGGCTCAAACCAGCGACGTGGTCGCCCTCGGCACGACTATGTTCACGGGCAACTACACCATCATCGACACCAACAACAACGGGATGGCCGACAGTTGGGAACGCACTTACTTCGGCAGCGCTTCGGCCGGGCGCACGGAGTTTACGGACACGGATGCGGACGGCGTAACGGACTATGCTGAGTTTTTTGCCGGCACGAATCCGACGAACAGCGCGTCACATCTTCAGTTCTTCATTCCGGCAGTCCAGAACACTGGCGCGGTGCGGTTCGACTGGCCGTCTGTGCCGGGGCGAAGTTATCGGCTGAGCGGAAGCGGTAATCTCACTTCATGGAATCCAGTCACCGACTGGATGCGGGCCAATGGGACCGTGCTCTCTTTCACCACGAACGTCACAAGCGGCACGTTGTTCTATCGGCTGGAAGCGCGGCCTTAGCGGACAATTCGGGCGAAGAACAGAAGGGAACGAAGCAAACGAAGGCAGGCGAAGAGGGAAGACTGTTTCAGGTAAATTAAACTCGAACCGTTCGATATATTCGTGGCGTGCTCGTTCCGTTCATCTCTTCTTCGTTCGCTTCTGTGAAATTTTGGATCGTTCTGTTTGGAAATGCTTTTCGCATCGCATCGCTTTGTGTTTAGTCGCGGCGCATGAGCAAGATGGCGTTGATGTTCGCGGGCCAGGGCGCGCAAGTGGTCGGGATGGGCAAGGACCTGGCGGAAAAATTTCCCATGGCCCGCCAATGGTTCGACCGCGCCAACGCGGCGCTCGGCTACGATCTCGCTTCCATTTGCTTCAACGGCCCTGACGCGGAACTGACGAAAACGGAAAACGCGCAGCCGGGAATTTTTCTCGTGAGCTGGATCGCGTTCGAGTTGCTCAAGGAACGCGTGCCGGGACTGAAGTTCGAAGCCACAGCCGGGCTCTCGCTTGGCGAATTCACCGCGCTCGCCGCCGCCGGAGTGATGACCTTCGACGATGCCATCCGCGTGGTGCGCGAACGCGGACGTTTCATGCAGGAGGCGTGTGAAGCCACGAAAGGCGGAATGGCGGCCATTATTGGCCTGGATGAAAAAACGACACGCGAGGTGTGCGACCAGACCGGTGTGCAACTCGCGAACCTGAATTGTCCTGGCCAAATTGTGATTTCCGGCGCGGCGGAGAAAATCGGCGCGGCGTGCGAATTGGCGAAAACCAAAGGCGCAAAACGCGCGCTGCCGCTAAACGTCGCGGGCGCGTATCACTCGGCGCTGATGGCGAACGCCCAGCCGAAACTGCGTGGTGCACTGGCGAAAATCCCAATTGCCATTCCGATGGTGCCCGTCATCTCAAATGTCACCGCGCAACCACACGCCGCGCCGCCGGACATTCATCAGCGGCTCGTCGATCAAGTGACGTCTTCAGTGCGCTGGGAGGAATCGATGCGCTATCTGCTGGCGAAAGGGTTCACGCGTTTCATTGAACTTGGCCCAGGCACCGCGCTCAGTGGTTTTATGAAACGCATCGACAAAAGCGCGCAAGTATTGAACGTGGCCGATGTCGCGAGCCTCGACGCGACCATGGCGGGGTAAATCGCTTTCGCGGAACGTTGGAGTTCTCGCTTTAGATGTCGGGCAAGCTAAAGCTTGGGCTCCAACAGGTTAGAAAACTTCCTGCTTCGATTGCTTCCACGTTTCGTAAGCGTCCAATTCATCCGCGGACACACTGCCGTTTTCCAACTGGACTGGCCGCATTCCGGCGAAGGTTTCCGACGAGAATGCGAGTGGCACGGCCTTGTCTGCCTTCTGAGCATCCGCAGGGGTTGGACGCGATGTCCAGCGCTGGCTGTAGTAACACGTGAAGACCACTTCGTCTTCCACAGCGATGATCTTCGCGGCACGAAACCCGCCCTCGCCGTCGTTGAGGCTGTAGAGAGCACCGACTTGCGGCGGCCCTGAGATCGGGGTGGCGTCCGCCGTGTTGCGTCGGCAGGATGAAACGAGCAGCGCTCCAATCAAAACGGCTGCTGCGGAACACCACATTTTCATGGTGCGAGCATGGCTGAATTGCCGCGGCCAACAATTCTCGTGGGGCGAACTGCTGGCGGGCGTGGGCGAACGGCTCGTTTTCACCCCGATTTTGCGCAGTTCGCCACAAGAATGGTGCAGTCTGCCCCACGAATCTTTGCCAAATCACTGCATTGCCTACTCTGCACGACACCCATGAAGACGCATTCAAAACCCAGCCAGGCTTTCACCTTGATTGAGCTACTGGTCGTGATCGCCATCATCGCGATTCTCGCCTCATTGCTCTTGCCCGCGCTGGCCAAGGCCAAAGGACGCGCCCAGCAAACGGTATGCATCTCCAACGTCAAACAACTCGCTATCGCGATGTTCATGTACGTGGATGACAACGAGAACAAATTTCCACCGAGATTCCCCGCGCCAGGTCCGGGCACTATTTCGTGCAAGCCTTGCCGCACAACCAATTGGTTGGTTTACGCGATGAGTTACCTCGCCAATGCCAGCAATGCGCTCGTCTGTCCCAGTGACATTGGAGTGCCGGCTGCGACCTTTCCGAACGACCCTAGTCTCGCGACCAAAAGCGTGGCGGTATCCGATCAAACGAGCTATTGTTTCAACGTAGTAATGACACGTGTTGGCTCCCCAGACGGCATCATCCAACCCAGTGATGCGTTCATGGGAGCGGAAATCTGGTCGTGGCACGCGCCCCGTATCCGTCGAGCCGCATATTTCGTGGATGGCCATTCCGAAGTGACTGCGGATGCAAACATCGCCAAGCAGTGTGCCCCGCCGTCGCAGCCAGACCCTTCGTCTCCTACCGGCTATCGTCCGGAAAACTGATGCGCCTGGCTCTACTGGCGAGCATCGCTGCCACGCTCATCGCGTGTTCGCGCCATAATCCTCATACTTTCGGGATGGCAGTGGAGGGGATGCCTGTTTCAGTCGGAACCGTGCAGCAATCAAACGTTGAATCACGCGTCGTCGTTCGAGGGACAATGACGCAGAAATGCCCGGTCGCCGGCTGCTGGTTCATGTTGCGCGATGACACCGGCACGATCAAGGTGGACACCAAGAACGCGGGCTTTGTGGTCGTGGACGTGCCTCTGAATGCTTCGATGACCGTCGCGGGCCGTGTCGCGACGAACGGCACCGAGCGGTTCATCGACGCGACCGGTTTGCGCTACTGATATGCGGCGCGGCACGCTCCCTTTGGCGCTGTTGCTTGCACTGGCCGCGTTTTTTTTTGTGCGCGGGCGCTGGGCGAATGAGAAACAGCCGCAGCACAATCCAAAAGATTACGCGCTGGTCGAACCTTCGCCCATCACTCCGTGGCGCGAACCCGCGCACGACCTGGCTGCGCTGTTCTTACCTGCAACAAATTATGTCCTCGAATCGCGCATCGTCACCGGACTGACCGTGGAAATCCGGAAACAACTTGGGCGACTGATGCACCCGGACGAAAATCCGTTCCGTATCCATCGCGTGCAGCACGAGGGCCAAACTCTGGGAGCCATTCTGATCACGCGCGTAAAAGCCGAACACGGCGGAATCGAAATCGTTATGGGCGTCGAAACAAACGGAACAATTCGCGGCGTGCTCGTTCAGAGTCAACGCGAACCGCCCACGGTGGCGGGCGCCATCACCAATGCATCATGGCTCGCCGGTTTCGCCGGCAAGAACGCCAAGTCTTCGTTGCGCATCGGCGTTGATTTGCCAGACGTGCCCGCTGAGGCGCGCAGCTCCGCACAATCCATCGCCAACAGCGTGCGCGATCAGCTCATCGTACTTTCCTTCGCCGAAATGCCCGTCGAAGCGCGCGAGCGCGCACAAACTCACCACTGATGCTGACGCTTGTTCTACGCAATTTGCTGCGGCGGCCGCTCCGCAACGGCTTGACGCTGGCAGGCATCGCCGCAGCCAGTGCCGTGCTTGTGTGCATTGTGGCCTTTGGCGATGGTTATCGAGGCACGTTGCGGAGTGAGTTGGAACGTTCTGGTGTACAAATGATGCTCGTGCCGCTTGGCTGTCCTTACGATGCCGCGGCGCGCGTGCTTCAGAACAACACGCTGGAACATTCACTGCCCACCAATGCGTGGGAACAAGTCAGGCAAGACCCGGCGGTCGCGGTTGCCGCGCCCATGTTGATGGCGGCATCGCCCCGCCATGATGGACGCCGCGCTGACCTCTGGGTGGGACTGGATGAAACCGCCCTGAAACTCAAACCCTGGTGGAAAATGCGTTCCGGTCACCACTGGTTCAGGAACACCAACGAAATCATTCTCGGCGCGGACGCCGCCGCGCTCGAAATACGTGTGCCGGGCGACAAGTTTTACAGTCCGGAAGTGCGACGCGAGTTCCGGGTAGCTGGCGTGTTGGAACGCAACGGGATGAGCGATGACAACGCGCTCTTCATTCCGCTGGCGACGGCGCAACAGATGTTCGGTCAGGAAGGACGCCTCACGGCGATCTCCATCCGATTGAAAGACCCGGCCCTCGTTCGCGAAGCCGCGCCGCGTTTGCAAAAAATTCCCGGAGCGCAAGTAGTGACAATGACGGAGATGATGGGTACGTTCCTAAACCTGCTGGGAGCGGTTCGCACGCTGGTCCTGGCCGTTGCTGCCATCACGATCGTCGTTAGCGCTCTCAGCGTCTTCAACACGTTGCTGGCCGGCGTGATCGAACGCACGACGGAACTGGCAGTGATGCGCGCCATCGGGGCGTCGCGTGCGCAGGTTTTTCTGCTGCTCGTAAGTGAATCATTGCTGCTCACTTTGAGCGGGGCTGGCCTCGGGGCGGCCCTGGCCCTTTTGCTCGGGCCGCGCATGGAAGCGCTGGCCAAGACCTGGGTCCCTCTGGCGCCGGGCGGATCGTTGCTGACGATTTCAGCGGAGAGTTTGCTGCGCTGTGCTTTGCTCGTGCTGTGCGTGGGAGCGCTGGCCGCGATTTATCCCGCGTGGCGGGCCTCGCGTTTGCAGCCTGCCATTGCCACCAAATCCGAATGAACTGGCTCACGCTTTCACGCAACGAATGGCGGCGGCGTCCGCTCCGCACTGGCGTAACCGTGGCGGGCGTGGCCATCGCGGTCGCGGCGTTGTTCAGCCTGCTGGCCTTTCACGATGGCTATCAGGATGGGGTGCGCTCCGAAATCAACCGCCTCGGCGCACACGTGCTGGTGGTGCCGAAGGGCTGTCCTTACGACGCCGCGTCGATGGCGCTGCACGGAGCGAATTGGCCCTGTTACTTGAGCACTAATCACTTTGAAGAAGTTCGGGGCATACCCGGCGTGGCTCAGGCGGCCCCCGCGTTTATGGCGGCGCCGACTGCGAGCAATAGCACGCAAACGGTTTATGTGGGCATCGATGAACGCATGCTGGCGTTGCGCCCCGGCTGGAAGGTTGACGGAACTTTTCCGCGCGCCAGTGGAGAGATTCTCGCAGGAGCCGAGGCGGCGCGGTCGCACGGGTGGATAGTCGGCCAGCGCGTCGCGTTGCCGGCGCTGCCCGGAGAAACCGGAGTCGTTAGCGGCATCCTGCAACCCACGCATGGTTCCGATGATGCATTTCTCTACACGCGCCTTTCGGATGCGCAGCGCTGGTTTCAAAAGCCCGGCCAGCTTACACACGTCCTGGTAAAGCTGAAGGACGCGAACCTGACGGAAAGCACGCTGATCGCGATGCGTGGCTGCGACGCGGGGATGGACATGAACATCGTGCCGCTCGCGCACTTGTTTCGCACGATTCAAACGGTCGTGAATTCGACGCAACTATTGCTCGGCTGTGTCGCGCTCATTGGCTTGCTCGTCGCAGGCGCTGGAGTGAGCAACGCGATGCTCATGTCCGTCAGTGAACGCAGCCGCGAAATTGGAATCATGCGCGCCATCGGTGCGTCGCGTGGCGACGTGTTCCGCTTGATTTGGCTGGAGACGATTCAGGTCTGCGCGGCCGGAGCAGTCACTGGCGTGTTGCTGGCCTTCGTGAGTTCACACGCGGTCGAAAGCTGGCTGCGTTCGCGTCTGCCGTTTGCGCCGAGCGACGCGCTCGTTCGCTGGGAATGGTGGGTAGCAGCGGCGTGCATCGGCGGCGCCATGTTGCTCGGCAGTCTTGCAGCATTGTTGCCCGCCTCGCGCGCAGCGGAGTTGTCGCCCATGGAAGCCATTCGTGAAGGAGCGCGCACGTGAGCGAACGCGAGCCAGTGCTCTCAGCCGCCGGGCTGACGAAGAGTTACCAGCGTGGCCGCGAGACCGTGCGCGCGCTCGATGCGGTGTCGTTCGAAATTCTACGCGGCGAGTTCGTGGCCATCACGGGGCCATCTGGCGCCGGAAAGACCACGTTGCTCAACTTGATCGGCTGCATGGATTCGCCGACGAGCGGCACACTGCGGATTGGCAGACGTGAAGTCCACAATCTGCGCGAACGCGAGCGGACGATGCTGCGGCGCGAAGAAATCGGCTTCGTGTTCCAACACTTCGGCTTGATGCCGACCCTTAGCGTTGCGGAGAACGTTGCTTTGCCGTCGCTGTTTGCGCGCCGCAATGGCTCTGAACGAATCGACGAACTGCTCGAACGCGTCGGTCTCGCGCATCGCCGCACTCATCGGCCTCACGAGCTTTCGGGCGGCGAGATGCAGCGCGTCGCCATCGCTCGTGCCCTCGTCAATCAACCGCAGTTGCTCCTTGCCGATGAGCCGACGGGAAACCTCGACAGCGCGACCGGCGACTCGATCATTGCGCTCTTTCAACAACTGAACCGTGACGGCCTGACGATCGTGGTAGTGACGCACAACGCGACGATGGCCGCAGCGGCGGGACGGCGAATCGCTCTCGCCGATGGACGCATCGTGACGGCAGGCGCTCAGCAGTCGTAATCAAATACGATGACGCGCTCGATGTGCGGCAGGGCGAAGTCCTTGAACTTCTCGTGCTCGGTGTGGGTGAGATAAGCGTCGCGCGCGGCGGCGTCTTTGAACGTCATAACGAAACCGTGCGTGAGTCCATCCGCCAAACCTTCCGGGCTGGAGTTCGTGCCGATGCTGAAGTTCGTAATGCCTGGAATGTTCTTGCTCAAACGCCGGAGATCATCCGTCGCGCGCTGAAGCGTGTCGGCGCCCGTGCCCGGTTTGAACCGAAACAGCGCGATGTGCTGAACAGGCATTGGAATGCGGAATTCGGAGTGCGGAATTATTTCGCTGCCAGTGCGTCTTCGATGGCTTTGACCACTTCGGGTGATTCGGGCTTCGTGCGCGGATCGATGCGCTTTAGAATCTTTCCATCGCGGCCCACGAGGAACTTGCCGAAGTTCCAGCTCACGTCGCCGGGAAAGGGTGAGTCCTTGCCGGAGAGCTCTTTGTAGAGCGGGTGCTGATTGGCGCCTTTCACTTCAAGTTTGTCGAACATGGGAAAGGTCACGTTGTACTTCTTGCTGCAAAACTCTTTAATCTCCTCGTTCGATCCGGGTTCCTGCTTGCCGAATTGATTGCAAGGGAAGCCGAGCACCACGAAGCCCTTGTCTTTGTATTTCTGGTAAAGATTTTCCAAGCCCGCGTATTGCGGCGTGTTTCCGCAGAACGACGCCACGTTCACGATGAGCATTACCTTGCCTTTGTAATCCTTGAGCGAGGCATCTTTGCCGTTGATGTCCTTCAACGGAATGTCGTAAAGCGATGTTGCAGCAAAAGCCATCGGCGCAATCAACAAAGCACAGAGCAACGAAAGTGTTTTCATGGGCGGAGTATTTGGAGCGGCGCGGGAAAGTCAATTTTGGTTTCGGAGCGCGGCTGTGGCGAAGCCCAGCCGCAGACACCTATGGCAACTCGCGCGGAAACATTGCGGCGCAGGTCCTAATAACCCTACGGTGCTGCGGCTGGGCTTCGCCACAGCCGCGCTCCATCGACTCAACTGCTCAGTGCCTGTTCAAGCAACTCATGTTCATGCGGCCCATAGTCCAGCTTCAGCGCGTGTTCGTGGGCGGCAGGAGTCATTTTCTTCCATGATTTTTGCAACGCGTTAATAACTTTATCGTCATCCGCTTTGCGCGCCAGCTCGGCGAATTGAAACTGGAGGAAGACGAGGCAGAGCGCATCTTCGAGGACACGGCTGTCAGCATCCGCTGGGAAGTTTTTCTTCAGGTTCAAGTCGCGCACGCGGTCGATGACTTCTTCCGCGTAGCCAACCGCGCGCAACACCTCCGAAGATTTCTCCGCGTGGAAGCGCTTCAGTTCATTTCGCCATTGATGATAGCCGGCGCGCGTCATCTCGTAGCGCTGGCGCGGAATCATCCAGCGGCAGAGATGCTGGCATCGTGAGGCGAGGCGCAGTGCTTCGGAAGCAGAAGGAGCCAGCGTCATCACCCACTGGCTCAGCCGTTGAGCGTTGAGCAATTCCCGTGGATGTGAAACGCCATCGACGATCTGCTGATTGGGATCCGCCGCGTTCAGTTCATCGAAGCGGCGGACCGCCTCGCGAAACCGCGTCAGATCGGAAACGTGGGCGAAGAATAGTTCGTCACTCCTCATCGCGGCGACGCTAAACCGCCCGGCCGAGCAAGAGCAAGATTACGGCGGGTTTCCGCTTGAGCCGAGGTTCCGATACTCCGGCAGCACCAGGAAGAGATTGACGGGATCGATGGCTTTCCCCCAACGCAGGAAACGAACACTGCCGTCAGCGAAGGCGTAATTGGATCCGCCGGAATTCTTTTTCCCGGCGTTCGAGTGCCGGCCCATTTCCAGAATGCCTGTCACGTCCTCCCCAAGCTCATAATCCAGGTGCCAGTGCCGCTTCTCCGAAGCTTTTTCCGCCAGCATGACAGTCTCAGAGGGTTCACGGATTTCACTTTCGGGCATTGCCGCATCCGAATTCGTGCGCGCGAGGTTTCGCCAATTGGGGTCATTATTGAAATGTTTCAAGTACCAATCGTTCCACGCGTTGTAGATATAACTGCGCGGGGCTCCGTCCACCGGATACATGGCCGTCTCCGCATCGTGTCCGCTTTGCGGGTCGGGATCGCTTGGACAGATTAGAATCTTGTATTCCCTGTTCGTATCGCCACCCATCGCCGCCGGAGAAACATTCATCATGGAAAGCAAACGATGCGGCCAGCGCGGCTCCCAGTTGGGCGCTCTTCCAAACGTGCGTGGCATAAAGCGTCCATCGTTTTCATCCACGTACATCATCGCGGCCAAGCCAAGTTGACGGAGATTGTTCAGGGAGCCGATTCGCCGCCCTGCTTCTTTGGCGCTGGCCAGCGCGGGGAGCAACATGCTGGCAAGCAGCGCGATGATGCCAATGACCACCAGCAACTCGATGAGCGTAAAGGCCAATCGACTCCGGCCCAAATCCGTGCGCGCCGCCCTTTTCATATTCTGTCAGACGGGAAGGAACCCGTCTTTGTTCCAGCACCATGCAACTCCAGTGCAGATTTTACAAGGGGTTCCATGACGCATCCCGCGCCCACGAATCGGTTGTTCCATTTATTTTGGCCTCTTGCGTAACACGGCCTCTTGGGCGGCGTCATCGGCCATGAAGACGCAAGCTGTTTAACGAAGCGCGGTAAAAGGTACGCCTGAACATTATTTCGGCGCCGCAGACAAGTACGATGATGCTCAAGGAAGAGGGGCGGTTCAGCCCAGGTGCAGGTGCCCAAGACAGGATGAAAGGTGACGCATGAGATTCCCATTGGTTTTTCTTTTTGCCATCACTGTTGCGGCGACGACAATGTCGCAGGCGGTCGAACGGATTCGCCGCGTCGCGGTCACAAACTACACCGGCTACGTTATCGAAGCCGACGTGCTCACAACGCTGCCGGATTACAATCGAGATCGCATTCGCACTGAATTGATCTTGGAGTCGGACAACTCAGGTGCTGGCACGGCGCGGAACTACACGAATGTGCTGACGATTCGACTGCTCGATTCAGGCGGCAATCCGCACCCGCTGATTCTTCCGGGCGGCGCCACGAACAATTCGCTGCTGTTGAGCAATGTGATCAACGCCCCGGCCGGTTCGATCATCCAAACGACGAATGGCCTCCCGCTGCAACTCGCCGCCCAGCTCAATCCTTACTCGCCCTATCGCGTGCAATTGAACCTGAGCAGCCCATTCGCGCCGCCCGGCACCACGTCCAATGGCGTTGCGCTAACCTACAAACATTTCACAAACGTGATAAACAACGATGCGTCGCTGAACATCATCAGCGAGGCGATGGAGCCAATCTGGACGCGCGCGACCGCGGTGGCTACGGACAACAGTCGCAAGGCGTTTCTCGCGGACGTTCCGTTCACACTGTATCGCTTCGATGGGTTTTCAAATTCGCCGCCCGCAACAAACGTCGTTGGCGTACGCCTGAGCTATGAACTCCGCGGCGTCAACAGCAACACCGTTATCCCGCTCGTGGTCAGCCAGGAAGTCGTGTTCGCCGCCGTGCCGTCCTATCAAGGCGCGGCACCGCGTGAACCGGCCATTGTTGCCATCACCAATCCGGTCGCACTGCTTCCTGCGCCCGGCGTGCAGCTTGATGCGGTCAACGAGCAGTATCGCCTTCGGGTATCCATCAGCCACACAAATGATCCGGGCGGGCCAATCGCTCCCGGCAACATGGCAGCAAGTACGGCTGCGACTCTCTTCCACTTCACCGGCCGTCTCATGTTCGGGGCTGTCGAGACGCGGTTCACTGAGTTGGGAGACGATCCGCAGATGATGCCGGTCGTTGGAATGCCGAGCCAGTATCCAGCGATTCTCTACATCATCAATCAGTCGGGAACCATTGTTGGCGCGCCCGGACATACTTTCGGCAACGGCGAGCGCATCGGCGTCTATCTGCAAGCGGATGGAACATCGATCTTCACGAGCAACAACATTGTCACCGTGCCGCCGTTCTTTCCCAACGTCCGCAGCGTGGCGGTCAATGGGCCAGTGCTCGACGTGGGCGTCATCAACGGCACGCGCTACGCACGGTCGGGGGTGGCGCTGGACAACACGGGCGGTCATGCCGATGTCGCAGCGATTTTGCCGTCGGGCTTTGGCTACACAAAGGACCTGAGCGGTTCGCGTCGCTTTCAGGGCACGGCGATTTTCTCGAACGCCACGCTCGTGGCGGCGCTGGAGCCGAGCGGGCCACTGACGCTGCCGGGACCAATGTTCGCTTCGTGTGATTCCCATCCCATCGTCTTCGCCGCGGGCGCGCTCGTTTGGACACCACAGGCGGGCGCATTCTCGTTGGCGCTGGCAATCGCGGGACACGTTGCGATTGGTGAGTTCAACAGCCTGAACGGCAACCGTCCCGGCAACTACAATCATTATCGCTGGCTGTCGTTGTCGCCGACACCACTTGTCACTGTCGGCACGAGCAACGGGTTTGCGCGGCTCTACACCGATCTCGAATACGACGTGACGAACGCCACGTTCAAATCTCATTTCCCCTACGGCGCGAAGGTGTCGTGGACAAACGGCGGCGAATTGCGCATTCGCGATGGCGTCGTCGCGCAAACGAACGGCGGCAGTTATCTCGCCGGTGTCGAGGAAGTCACAGTCGAATACGGCCGCGATTGTCCGGGCTGCGGCACCACGGACAGCAGCACCAACGCCGGGATCGTTCCCAATGGCGGCCAATTGTTGCTCACGCGCGACGGCGGTTTGATCGCGAACGGTGCGACGGAAAACGGCGCGCTGGCGTGGGGATTCATTGCCGTCAGCAATGACTTCGCGAACCGAACGGAAGTTTTTCCGACGGCGAGCTATCACATGCCGGGCCACAGTTTGCGCGGCGGCGACGTCTCGCTGCCCGGTGACGCCGGCGGCGCTGTGCTGATGCTTACTGGCGTTGATGCGGACAATCTGAATTACATCGAACGCCCCGACCGGCCTTCGACGAGCAACCTGACCGCGTATCAGAACGGGTTCGCCGACTACGCCGGCATCAACTACGCCGTCGTCACCAACAGCGGTCGCTTTGCCACCAGCATTCTCGCGGGCGTGAAGGTGGATCATTGGCCGCTGAGCGGACGCAGCAAGTATTACGTGCGCGCCAGTGGCGTGACCGGAATTCATGAGGCGACGGACGGCGGATTTCCTTCCGACCTGGAACTCTATGGCTACCAAACGACACTCTCCAATTACACGCTCTCATTTCTCGATGGCGTGAATCTCGAATCAAAAACCATCGGCAGCGTCGTGCTGCCGTATCCCAGCGGCTTTACGCAGGATTTTTCGAACCTGAAGTTTTCCTGTCCGGGCGGGCTCCTTTCCGCCGACATCCCATCGAGCAGCGGTGACAAGCGGCTCCAATATTGGGCGGCAGACTTCACTCCGAAGTCGTTCAGTTTCGCGAGCCCGGACGAGTGCGATCCATCCGAAGGTTATCTCGTGCTCGGAGTTCAGGCTTGGGCGTCGCAGTTCGTCCAGCCCATTGGCGGCAGCCTCGGCTTCAAAACGGACGGCCGCCTCATCAACAAAAATTTCGCGGACAGCGTTGGCCTCGAAGATATCGATTCGCGTCTCAAGATGGCGAATAACGTGGGGTTCGCCGGACCCGGCAGCGAGCGCTACAACTTCACACCTGTCGCGAACGTTTACTTCAACAGCTACGGCACGCGACCCGGCAGCGGCGAAGGCTCGACGCTCGGCTGGTTGAACATGGCCGGCACCATCGATGTGCCGTTCTTCGAAGATCTCAAAATCCATATCCAGACCGCCGCGCAGCGAAATGATTTTCTGTCGCCGCTCTATCTCATGGGCGGTTGGCCGCGCACGGATGGCCCGCCAAACTACGGCTGGCGTGACGGCAGCAATTACGACTTCTTCACCGCCAGCTACTTTGATCCGGAAAACCGCGGCTGGCCGACTGGACTTTCGTTGCTGAACGATTATCGCGCGAGCACGACGGAAACGTATCACCCGCGCGCGCAACGCCTCTGGGTCGATTTGTTTGAACTCGATTATCCGCTCGCGTGGTCGTCGAGCGCGCGCTCCTTCGCGTCGTTTGAGCCGAAGGAAGCAGACTTTCTGATTCTGCACGCCGCGCATCAAGTGCCTTACATGAGCGCGGAAAGGCTCGAGCTGACCTTTGGCGTGAAATACGATGGCCTGCCGCAAATCAATCTGGAAAATCTCGCGCTCGATCTGCTCGACGACGGCTCAGACATCGCGCGTTCGGTCGTGGACGCAACGACTGATGCCGCGCGAGATGCCATCATCGACGGGTTGAAGGACCTTGACGACATTCTGGCCGATTTGCCGGAACAATTCTTTGATCCGCTTCTGGACAAACTTCTCGATCCAACCATTGCCAAATTACAGCAGGAGCTCGGCTCGGCCTGGAGCAACTCGCCCGCGGGCACATTCAACACGGCGGCGCAACAGCTCTGCGATCAATACATCCGCGGCACGTCAGGGAGCATCTCCAGCAATCTCGCCTCCCAGTTGCGCAAGCTCTCGCAGCTTTCGACCAACGTCGAGGGCGCAGTCAAGGATCTGAACACCCGGCTGTTGCGTGTCGAGTCGATGATCGAAACCAATCGATTGATCATCGCAGAATCTCCAGCCGGCTCTGGTCGCCGCACGGTTGGCTCGAACTTGATTCACGCGATTGTCGGCAACACCGCGCCCCAGTTCGTCGTGAATGTTCAGGGCGCCATTCTCGATGAGATGCTCGTCGTCGCTGATCCGACCTTTGACGCCGTCGATGAATCGCTCGGCGTATTCAAGGAGTCCGTTGTCACCACGCGCGAAGACCTGACCGCGGCGGGCGGTCTCGGCCGTGAAATGAACGACGCCATCACGGCTGGGCAGGCACAGATCGACACCGCTGCCTCGAACGCTTGCAGCTCGATCACCGCCTGGCTCGCCGATATCGAACCCGACTTCGCGTTTTATACGCCGGAGGAAATTCAGGCGGAGATTCGCCGCCAAATCGAAGACGCGTTCTACGGCCAGCAACTCACGGCGGATTTGCAGACGATCCTGCGCGCCTGGTTTCACGAGGTCGATTCGGCTGTCCAGGAAGCCATCGATTCCGCTTTCGCTCAATTCAACCGCACGATGCGCGATCTGATTTCGCAATCGCTCGCCGAAGTGGACGACACCATCAATCCACTCATCGGCGACGTGAACGCTGTGCTCGGCGCGGGACGCGTGAATGGTTACGCGCACTTTAATGGCGACTCCCTCGATGAAGCGCGCATCGACGTGCGCTGGCGTTGGAACATCCCCGAGGAAGCGAAGTTCGACGGCTACGCGCTCATTCGCGAACTGAATTCGAAAGGCGACAATACATGCGCTGCGATCGCCGGCACTGTCACTGACGTGACGATTGGCGCGCTGGACGTGCCGGTGGAATGGATTGCGCCCGACATACGCGTCGATGTCGCGGGCCGCTTCAGTTTCACCACGAACGGAATTCTCATCGGCCTGGGCGGGAGCTTCGAGACGACCGGCGAGTTCCATCTGGAAGAGAGCTTCACGGTGACCGATTTGTCCGCGACGGCGTACTTCGGCGCGACGGAGAATTATCTCGGCGCGAGCGCGGGCATGGAATTCAACGGTTACTCGGCTGGCGGCGGGCTCTTCTTCGGACACGCCTGCACGCTCGACCCGATCAAGATTGTCGATCCCGACATTGGCTCGCTGCTGAAGGACGGCGAATTCACGGGCGCATATGGCTTCGCGCGCGTGAACATTCCAATCACCGAAGTCGCGCTCGGCATTCCGTGCTCCTGCCTGTTTTGCATCAGCGCCAGCATGGGCGCGGGCGCCGGCTATCGCGCTGAAGGCCACGAGTTCATCGCGAAAATTGAGGCCGGCATCAGCGGCGACGCGCTCTGTCTCGTGAACGTTTACGGGGACATCACGCTCGCCGGCTCGATCAGCGAGAGTGGCGTTCGATTCAACGGGACGGGCGAAGTCGGCGGCTGCATCGGCCACGAGCCGCTGGAGGTTTGCCACGACTTCAGCGTCACGCTCTCACTCGAAAACGGCAAATGGGGCGTGGACCACCGGGAGAAATGAACATGAAACGTTTTGCTCTTCTATCGTTTGCGTTGGCGGCGCTCGCCTCTGAACTGCGCGCCCAGCCCGACCTGCTTTCCACAGTCGGCCTGGCGCATCGCGATGCGACGGGCCGCGACTGGGCTTACGTGGTTTGGCAATCGCCGAATTCGTCTGCAGTCGCCGCGCAGAGCTTCGCCGTGTATGCGAAGGTCGGCGCCGCCGCTTCCACAAACAATTACGAGCGCAAAGCAATTGTCGCACGCCAACAGGACACGCACGTAATCGATTCGTTGCTGCGCCGCGCGATCAATCTCGGCGATGACCTTGGTGCGCTCGAAGGGGACATTGACAAGCTCTTCGGCGAAATTGTTCCCGCCGGCACGCTCGGTGTTTCTGCGAAACTGTCTGCTGTGCTGCGCGGCACCACCGGCAACGAACGCGCCTACCGCAACCTCACGCTGATGTCACGCATTCATCCCGGCGTGGCGCTCTGTCTCGGCACTGCCAACGCAGAGCTGTTTCCGGCCGGCGTTTCGAATCTGACGTTCGAAGTGCGGCAGTGGAATCCGCTCACGCAAAGCGATCTCGCTGTGGTTGGTCGCGTGACCGTCGCCGCGGGGGTGCCGCTCGTTTTGCCTTCGGCGGGGATGCCCGTGGAATTTCCCGACGCAACGGCCTCTGGAAATCTCAACATCAAGCTGCGCTGGCCAATGACGGACCAACTGCGCCGCCTTAGTTTGGCGATGCACGGCTTCAATTTGTGGCGCATCACCAGGAGCTACGCGGAAGCGAACAACTGGCACATCACGCCGCCCACGACAGCACAGTTGCTCGCCGCGCCCGGCAACGTGCGTGAGCGGCTCAACAATTCACCTATTCTCGCGTCAAAATATTTCAGTGCGGCGGACGTGGCGGACTTTTCGACCAATGGCGATCCGAAGACGTTCTTCTTTACCGACGACAACAAGTTCTTCCTGCCCGGCAACACGCACTTCCAGGATGGCCAGGCTTTTTACTACTTCGTGACTGCCCGCGATCTGCTTGGGCGCGACGGACAGCCATCGCCGGGCCTGCTCGCGCGCGCGTGCGATAGAATTCCGCCACAAGCGCCGCGGCATTTGCGCGTGATAAGCGTGCACAATTACGCCGGTGGGCAAGGCCGCGAAGGTTTGAAGCTGAGCTGGTATCCGCCGGCCGGCCCGCCCGTGAATTACGCCTACCACGTGTATCGCTACGATACCCGGCTTGAGCTTCAGCAGCTCTCGCATCTGCCGAACACGAATCGTATCGCTGGCCCGCTATTCTTTCCGCCCGGCACGGCTCCGTTCACCTACATCGATCAGCCCTGCACGAATGGGACGACTGACACTTTCTGGTATGTGGTCCGCGCGGCGGAGAGCAATGCGTGCGTGACGAACATTTCACCGCCGAGCGCCGCTGCGTGGGGCGCGTGCCGCGACTGGGCCGGCCCGAGTTCTGTGACCGGCGTCGTTTACACCGTGTGTCATTCGCCGGACGTCATTTGCCTCAACAGCACGTCCGAGCCGGAAGCCGCGCATCCCAACAAGTGCCACTTCCGTCTCATCTGTTACCGTGACAGCAAGTTGATCGAATGGGCTGAATTCTATCTCAACAACTCGACCAACCCGATTGGCGGACGGCTCTTCTTCGCAAACAAAGCGACAAACGTGGTACAGGATATTTATCTGCCCGTCGGGCAAGGTTACCAATTCCGCTGCCGCGTCGGAACTGTGGATGGCGTTGAAGACATTGGCGGTCCCTGCCAGCTCGCCGACTGCAACGAAGTCACAGTCGTGAACGTGAGATTCCTCGCGACCATTCAACGCTCCGTTGTTCAGGGCACGCCCGACATTGCCGGCTGCCATTCGCACTTCAAGCAATTGCCCTCGCCACCGTCCGGTTCTGTCACGAACAGCACCGAGACCAACAACCCGATCACGATCACGCTGAATCTTCCGCCAGGCACAAAAGAGTATCGCCTCTATCGCAGCGTGGATGGCGGGCCGAAGGGACTCGTCAGCCAGGGAACGAACACGACGAACACTGTCACCATCACCGACGATGCGCTGCCGGTGAACTCCTGCACGATCTGCTATTATTCGCAGCCATTCGATGAGAACGGAAATCCCGGCCCACTGACGCGCGTCGAGCCGTGCGTGCCGGTCGCCGGACTGTTGCCCGCGCCGCAACAACTTCCGCTCACGGGCAGCCCGATCACGATTTCGGGCAACAGTCCCATGAACATTTCATGGTTCTGCCCTTCGCCCGGCATCGATCACTTCGAGGTCTGGATCAGCGATGCCGCGGGAGTCACCTCGTCCGACCTCACACTCGTTCCAATTCTTCCCATCGCGGTTTTCCGGCCATTCGGCGTGCCAGTCGCCAGTTCAAATTCCACGGACACGGCCGAGTACACGATTTACCGCACAGCGCGCGTTGGAGCAGCTTTCGGCAGCAATGACTTATTTTCGGTGACGGCCACCACGAGTCTCGGGCACGAACACAAAGTGATGATCCGCGCTGTCGATATCCACGGCAATACGGGACCGCTGAGCAACGAGGAACAGTTCCGCACGAGCCTCAAGGCCATCACGCTGCTGCCGCACGTTGCGTGGCCGGCGCGTGATTTGCCGCTGCCGACCAATCGCGTCTTCACGCCGACAATTGAGCCCATCAACGTGAAGACTCCGTGCTTCGACGGCATCGGCATCAAGATCGGAGTCGTGGAAACGGAAGGAACGATTACCTGTGCGAGCGCGCCGCTGGTTTCGGCACAAATCGAACTCTCCGTGGATCGGCTGGGTTCCAACTTCATGCCAGCGGTCCTCTATCGTCAGCAGGTTTCCAGTTTCGCTTACCCGACCGTCTCGGGCGACGTGGTGCAGGTCTCGCCGTTGATTGAAGACATCGCCATCGAAGGTTCAGGGAACATCACGAATTTGCGCGATCCATTCTTTTCGTTGTGGCCCCAGACGTTCCCGAACTGGGACCTCGTGCTGAAGGACACGCAGCCCGTCGTGGTTGGCGCGCGTTACCGGTATGCCTTCGTCCGGTTCAAGGAGAACCATGAAATTCTGGAGATCATTCCCGTCGGTGAAGTGGAGGTGACACCGTGAAAACTTTCTTTCGAAGGCTGCCCATGAAACCGACGTTGATTGCCTGGTTGTTGCTTGCTTTGCCGGCGGCTGCTGCGCAACCGCGCTGGACTTACGAGTCCCTGCTGGAGGTTTTTGTCACCGGAGATTTCGATGGAGATGGCGAGGACGATCTCGCGGTGGCGGACAAAGCGGGCGGCACGCTGCGGATACAAATGTCCATGCAGCGAGAGAACCAATTGTCGTGGCGTCCGCCTACCAGTCCCGGCTTCAGCAATATTACGGGCGTGGCCAGCGGGCGCTTGCTGTCCACCGCGCGCGACGCACTCGCTTTCGCGTCGCCCGAAGCCAATCGCATTAATGTTCTGTCGCTTGCGAGTGCATCGTCACCGTGGCTGGTCTCGAATTTCTACGTGACCAATCATGGACCGGCGACGCTTGCTGCACTCGACATCGGCGGCGCGGGCAACAACACAGCCGTGGACGATCTCTTTGTGGGCTCCATTTGGGACGGCACGCCCGGCAATCAACGCAGCACCTGGAGGAACACGCTCACATCACTCACCGCTCTCGGAGCAACGACGTTGAATGGAATACCCGCGCGAGCAAACGTCGTTCTCGTAAGAACCAATTTGCCTGCGCACGCGGCACTCGTGCTGCGGGGCGGCGCCTCGGATATCCTGCTTGTCTCGAGCAATTACGCAGGCGCCCCATCAACCACCGCGTCAGTTGTCGTTCCCGGCGCATCCGAGTACGTTGCCGCACAATTCCAGACCAACAGTCCGCTCGCGCGCTTCCTCGTCTGGCAACCCGGTCAGTCGAACCTGCTGCGTGTTCCGATCGTGGAGCCGACCGCCAATAACTTCACTTTCGGTGCGACCACGACGTTCCCGCTGGGACTGCGAATCGCGAATGTATTCGTGCTGCCAGGTTCCGGCGGCTACCGGCTGTTCGTGTTCGATGACACCGATGGCAAGGAATCAGTTCAGTTCTGGGACGGCACCACGACGCCTCCCGTTGTAATTCTCCAAACCAATACCCCCGCCGGCGAAGTTGTCACGGGTGTGGTTCCGCTGGGAGATTTCGGTTATCTGCGCCTCAGCAGCAATGACGGAAGCCGTCGAACGACGACGGCTCGCGCGGTCCGTTGGAACGGCTCTGTTTATACCAACGGCCCCACGATGACACTGCCCTCGCTCGCTCATTTCGCCGCGCAGGCCAACGTGATGTTGTTTCAGGCCGAGCCTTTCGTGTCACCCATGCCCGGCATGCTCGCGATGCGCAACGCGAGCGATTGGTCTTCTGGTGTGAGACTGTCGCCGAGCGTCACTGCCACACAGGAAACATTCGGCAACAGATTTTCCGGCGTAACGACGCCGATGCAGGTCAATCTGGGCAACACACCGGCAGGTGCGAACTTCGGCATGGGCAACCAATTCTCCAATTTCATGTCTGTCTTCAGTCTTGTGCAGCCCATCGGTGATGTGGTGAGTGATGTGCGCATCGATCCCGCGCCCGGCACTTACAATTCCGCGGTCATCGTCACGCTCACGCCGAAAAATCCTACGCATCAAATCTGGTATCGACTGAACAACGCGGGGAACTGGGCGATTTATTCTGCGCCGTTCTCCGTCAGCGCGACGACAACGGTGAGCTACTATGGCAAGCCGGTGGCGGGAATGGCGCGTTCCGTCATCAAGTCCGCGACTTACACCATCACCACTCCGCCACCGACGCTCGACTCCGATGGCGACGGCGTGCCCGATTACGTCGAAGGCAACAAAGGTCTCGATCCGACGCGCGGACATGACAGCGACGGCGATGGTTGGAGCGACCTCGAGGAACTTGTTTACGGGAGCGATCCGAATTCGAGTGCAAGCATACCGCCATCAGCTTCTCAGCCTTTTAGCCTGAACGCCGGTTTCCTCCTCGAAGCGCGTCCGAAGCCTCGCGACCCGTATTCTGATGAGGTCGTGAAGTCCGAACTCGGCACGCTGGTGCGATTGCACCAGATGCCCGGCGGCTTTCTCGGCGAACAAGCCGTCGCGCTTCCCGCCGAGCGTGCCGCGCGTTTCAGCAATGTCGTTGCCGACGTTTCCCAGCGGTTGCTCGCCATCAGCACCGAGCCGCATTTCGACATCGAGACCACGAATAGCGACACGCGCATCGGCCGTGAGTTGCTCACGCTGCTGCCAATTCCCGGCTACGTGCCCATCGTCGTGAGCAATGCCGGTTACACTGGAGTGAACGCGGCGGCCGACACCAGCAACTGGATAGCTGCCGCGATCATCGCCGCCACGAGCGCTCCGCCACGCGTCATTGATGGCAGCTTTGTGAAGTTCGACACCCTGACGGCGCTGCTGGTGGAACGGAAATTCGGCGAACTGCTTTTCAATCGCGGAACGAATTGGGGCACGAACCTCACGCTGTTCCCGCACCGCGCCGCGGACGTCACGCGCTCGAATGCGTCAATCGAAGCCTTGCGCAGTCTGGAAGCGTACGCCGGACCAGCGCTGCCCGCGTATCGCCTCGTGTCAGTTTTCGACGCCATCGACACAGAGGTCGAGGCCAGCGCTCTCGCTGGCGTCAATGCGCTCAAGACACTCGTCACGGAGCTTTATCGCATCAGCATGTTGTCGAACAACGCGGCGCCCGGCGTTTATCCGCTGCCTGCGGACGCGCTGCGCGAGTTCATAGCCGGCGGGCCAATCCATTCCAACTACGCAGCGGTCATCAGCTTCACGAGCAATCAGACCGTGAACGCGCGCCTGGGCGTGTCCAATCTGTTGGCGTCGCCGCCGCCGTGCCCGGTGACGAACGTTGTCCTGCGCGCGCGCGCCGATTATTGCGGCGATGGCATCAGCCGGCTCGCGCAGTTCGATAACCTCACCTCTGGCGGCGTGACGAAACTCGTGGATGCAGCAGGCCAGCCTTACAAGTTGCCGCAGACATTTGCACTTTTGCCCGGCAGCGAACTTTCGGTGATGGCATTCGCCGACGCCACTGTCGCCTCATCAATCCCGGCGAGCTGTCACAGCAACGTACTCGAAGTGATCAGTGCCGGCCTTCTCGCCGTTCCAATCGCGAGCGATCCTGATCAGAACGGAAACCTTCTCATCGACTCGTGGGAAGAACAGTTCTTCGGCGACACGGTGAATGACCCATTCCGCGACAGTGATGGCGATGGTTATCAGGACTTGCAGGAAATGCTTACCGGCACTGACCCCGACGACCCGGACAGCGTGCCGGGCGTGGCTGCGGTCACGTTCATGCGACCCGCGTTGCGCGCGCATCCGCTCGGCGGAGGCGCCGTTGCCCTGCGCTGGGACTGGCCCGCCCAATACGTCCACTCCTTCGCCTTTGGCCTGCGCGTTACTGCCGAAGTAGCGGTTCCCTTTAGTGAAGTAGCGACTGCGTTCAGCCAGAATGGCGATGAACTCACCGTGTTCCTTACGCCGCCATTACCGCCGCGCCAGTTCTTCAACCTGGCCATCAGGCTGCGTTGACCGATGCGTTCGCTGAACGCGGTGTTAGAGTTTCCTCAAACGGAAGAAGCGCTGCGAAACAGCCGTGCTCGCCGTGGCCGGAGTTTCATTGCTGACGAACGTCCACGGCCCAGTGACATTGTCCGCTTGTTCCAACGCAAAGCCGGCGCCGTTCCAGTAAAGCACCAGTTCGTCGCCGAATCGCTGAAGGGCGAGTCGCGGGGGCGCTGATGCCGGGTTGCCCGTCAGGGAAAAGTCGAAACTGGCGTCCGAACTTCCCAGGTCAAACTGATGGATTTCCACCGCCAGCACATTCGTTCCGGCCCCCAGCAGACCGGCGCTGAGGGTTGCTGTGTCAATGGTGTTGTCCGGGGGCGCGGACGAACCCTGATTGTTGGCGAAGGTGGTGTAAGTAATCGCGGTTGGCGCGGGCGGCATAGAGGGACTGCGGAATACTTCCGTGTCGTTGATGTAAACCACACCGCCGTCATCGCGCAGCATCCACATGGACAGGTTGGCGAAGGCCGGCAAATTCGTGATATTGAACGCGCGCCGGAAATAGAAAGTGATGTTGGTCGTGCCGCTGCTGTTGGTGCGACGAATTCTTCCGCTTGGATTTTCATCGTTGTCGCCAAAGCCAAGTTGCGCCACGCCGTTCGACCAGGTGTTGTCATTGAAATTCGTGCCACGCCATGACGTTCCCTGATTGCTCCCATCGTCGAGATATTTCCATGACGAACCCGCTGGGATCAGCACCGTGGATGGTGCGTTCGTTTGCGGCACGGGCGGCAACACGTACGCCGCGGGCGTGCCAGTCAATTCGCCGCCGCTCGGATTCCGCAACGCCACGCGCCACAACTGCGCTCCACCCAGCGCCGAGGGATTCCCGAATATGTTTTTTACCGTTTCACCGGGCGCGAAGGTGAGCGTGCCCGTCGCGACTGCCACAGTCGGCGTTTCAATCACGTAATCGACGCTGACAAAATTCGTCGTGAACGAACTCAACCGGACCGGGATTCCATTCGTCAGCGCCGCGGCCGTTATCGGAAACCACGTGGCGACGCCAATGCCGACCGGCGCATTGGGTGGCGTGCTCATAAAAGGCGCGAGCCGCGTTCCGTCCGTCGCTGGATTCCACTCCACGTTGAATGGGTGATTCGTGTTCAGCACAGAAAGGAAGTTGCTGCGAATGTCCATGTTGTTCGTACGCCAGTTCCATGTGTTGTCCCACGGGCGTCCGAACACGTCGCGATAATTGTAGAGCAGGAACGAGTTCGTAACGGTGAGAAAGCCTGCCTTGTTGCCCAAGCCGCTGGTGCCTTCGTAATTGTCGCCGAAGCGTGCGCCGACCGAGTTCGCCGTGCTCAGGAGATTGCTCCCATAAACTATCGGGCTGACGGGGCTGCTCGCATTGGTTGTACTCCAACCGCACTCGAAGCCTTGGCCGCTGTTTATCAACACAGAGTTATACGTCCACGTGCGCCGTCCTTCGCCCGACCACGCCAGCGCTTCGTGCAGCGCGGATTCAATCCAACAATTGCTCACGACAAACGTGCCAGGACCGCCTGAGCCGGAGTCGATCGCGTCATCTTTGCAAAAGCCCACCAGACTGTTCGCAAAAAAATTCGTTCCGCGGATCGCGTAATAGCCGTCGTAGTCCGCATTCGCAATGGCCGCGCTGTAAACGCCGTCCACGGAAGGAAACTCAATGAGCGCCGAATTCCGAACGATGTTCGTGCAGCCTTCGTATTCCCCGACTGTGATAGCGCGCTGCCAGAGACAGCGCTCCACCGTCATGTTCGCGAAGTAGCCGTTGCCAATCTGCCCCGCGTTGTTGATGAGCGCGCAGTTCGTCATTCGCACCGTGGCGTTGTGAACAAAGAGCACCGGCTGCTCGGAGCGATGGCTCGAGCCAGGAGAAAAACTGATGCTCGTGGCCGCGCCCGCGCCGGTCATGATGGCGTTGTTGGCGATCAACTCGGAAGCCGTTCCGCGCATGAACCATCCACCCCACGCGCCGGCGTGTTGTTCAGGGGCAACGCGATTCGTGCCCGTGAAAACGACTGGCTGGTCGGGAGTGCCATTGATCACAGTGCGACCCGAATTGGTGATATTCACTCCAGCGTTCAGCCTCACCACCGTTCCTTCGCCAATCGTCAACGTGTTGCCCGCGGGAATGGTAATGTTTCCGTTCACGTGAATGCGCGAACCCGTCGGCCACGTTGTGTCGCCGAGAATGCCGGACACCGTCGTCCAGGCCGTGTTCGATTCGATGTTGATCTGCTTTGTCATTTGCAGCGACTGAAGGCCGCCCTGAAATGAAAGATTTGTTCCCGCAGATGCCGGCGGCAAAAACCCGAAGCCTACACCGCGCAAAACACGAAACGCGCTGGACTCGAAGCCGGGCGCGCTGACCCAGCCATTCACACGGCGAGCACTGCCATCAGGATTTTCCACGCGCGCAATGATGGGAATGTCGAGGCCAGCGGGATACGTTTGGGGCACCATCAAATCCAGTTGGGCGCCGGCCATTTCCGCCGCGGTCGAGGGAATCGGCGGCAAAGGCACCCATTGAATCAGCCCGCGTTCCGGGTCGCCCCGTTGCGACGAAAGAACGATGAAGCGAACAAGTACGTTCGTGACCGCGAGCGTGTTGGTGTTCGTGCGGCTGACAGTCAGATCGTAATAGTCCATTCGGTTGACGGTGTGAAAAACTCCCGCGGCGATGGGCATTCCATTCAGCGTGACCGCGTAGCTGAAGCCGGCGTTTGTCTGCACGCGCAGGCTGACGCTGTCGTTGTAAGTCGTGCGATCGGTGACACCGTCGATGGTGATGTTCTGAGAACGCGCGCCAATCGTTGTCAGGAAAATAGCGCCGGCGATAAAAACAATCCTTCGGAACATGGCCGCAACCTAGCCGTCGTCATGACACGGGGCAAATTCATTCCCGCTACAATCGTTACGCGGACGTAAAATCTTTTGACCAGCCTCTTCACTTCACTACTCTCGCGCGCAATGACTCCGAGCGCTGAGTATCTGAAGAAGTGCCGTGAGCTCGTGGACGCAGTCGAAGCACAGCGGGCCGCCATCGATCAGGCTGCGGATTGGTTCGCGAAAACGATTCTCGCGGGGCGAATGGTGCATCTGTTCGGCTCGGGCCATAGCCGCATTCTCGTGGAGGAAATGTGGCCGCGGTACGGCTCGTTTCCCGGCTTCAATCCCATCGTGGAACTTTCGTTGAGCTTTCACAATCTCGTCGTCGGCCCGAACGGCCAGCGCCAGGCCATGTTTCTCGAGAATGTTTCAGGGCTGGCGGAGCGCATCCTGCGCAATTTCGATTTGTCACCGCAAGACTCCGCGCTCGTCGCTTCTTCCAGTGGCTGTAATGTTGTTCCGATCGAGATGGCCGAACAATTCAAACGGCGCGGCATCAAGGTCGTGGTCATCATCAGCCGGCAACATTCTGAAGCGAGCACGAGCCAGCGCTCCGACGGGAAGAAATTGCAGGACTTTGCCGATCTCGTCCTCGACACGGGCGCGCCCGCCGGCGATGCCATGATCAAAGTTCCCGGACTCGACACGCCGGTCTCGCCGGGTTCCACCGTGGGCGGATGTTTGCTGGTGAATTCGATCAAAGCTGAAGTGGCGGCGCGATTGGCACGAGCCGGCCAGCCGCCCAGAGTGCTGACCGCCGGGGCGCTGGTCGGTAAGCAGCGCGCGACCGAATTGTTCGAGGCAGCTTACGATGAGCACGCCCGGCGGCTGGCGGGCTTGTACGGGAAGCTGGGGCTTGCGAAGTAACAGCACACGCGCCCTATCACTACGGACTCACCAACGCCCGCAAATATCTCCAGAAACCCCGCGCGCCCGAACCGCAGCTTCCACCCTTCGACGCATCGACGTTCGACCCGATGCCAGACGTGGAGTTGAATCCCAAAGACGAGTTCTGGGTGGACCCGGCGGGGAGAGGAGGAGGCAAGTCACGCGCTCTGCCTAGGCAACGCCACGACGTCCTTGCTTTCTCTTTGCCGCCGATTACACAAGGACGGTCCATGAAGAAGTTCGTTTTGCTCCACGTTGCGTTGGTTTGTTTTGCGGCGTCCGCGGCGGAGACCGATTCCACCAAACAAACGAGCGTCGTCCTTACGAACCTCGAGCCAAACCTCCCCATTATTTTTCTCGAGGTAAAGGAACCGATCGCGGTCGAGCGGAAGGTGCCGTGCAGTGTGCGCATGGTTTTGCCCAAAGGTTCTGGGGCGGCGAACACGGGCGTGCTCGCGGGTCTGGTGCGGTATCACGGAGCGAGTTCGCTGCGATTTCCGAAAAGATCGTTCGGGCTGACGCTCGAAGCGCCGGTGCGCTGGCTGGGGATGCGCGAGAGCGCGCATTGGGTGCTCAACGCGGCGTTCATCGACCGTTCACTGATGCGGCACAAACTTTCCTATGATCTGTTTCGCTCGCTGTCCACGTCGAACGCGCCCCGCTTTGCGGCGGCCAGCCGGTTCGTCGAGGTGAATCTCAACGGGAAATATCACGGCGCGTTTCTGCTCATGGAGCGAGTGGACCGCGCCATGTTGCAGTTGCGGCGCTTCGACAGCAACGCGCCGCACCACTCCGTCATTTACAAGGCGGTGGATCACGCGGCGAATTTCGATCGGCTCGGGCACGCCGGTTACGAACAGAAGGAGCCTGACCCGCTGGACGTGGAATATTGGGGACCGCTGGATCGATTCAATCGCTTCGTCAGTTCGGCGAAGGAGCCGGACTTTCTCGATGCGACGAGAGGCATCCCGGCCCGGCTCGATCTGGACAACGCCACCGACTTCCATCTGCTTATTTTGCTCACGAGCAACATGGATGGCTTCGACAAGAACCTGATTCTCGCGCGCGATGCGCCCGTGACGAACGCGCCGCTGCCGCGATTCTTTTTTGCGCCGTGGGATTACGACGCGACGTTCGGGCGTCACTGGGAAGCAAGCCGGGCGGGACCGACGGCGTGGTTGTCGAATCACTTATTCGACCGGCTGTTGAGCGACGTGGCGTATCGCAGGAAGTTCGCGGCGCGATGGAAGCAACTTCGCGAGAAGGAGTTCTCAGTGGAGAACATCCATCGAATGATCGACGAGAATGCGCGCACGCTGGGCGATGCCGCGAAGCGAAATGCGGTTCGCTGGCGCACGCTCAGCGGACCATATCCGGACCGGCTGACGTTCGAGGAAGACGTGGCGCAAATGAAGGAGTGGACTGCGGCGCGATTGAAATGGCTGGATGCGGAGATTGAGCGAAGGTCGGCGCGTTGATTAAATACCGGGCATGAGCAAACGGCACAAGCGAAGCACTTCACCAGCAGCGTCAGCGCGCCACACAGGAAAGCTATGGGCAGGCGTGCTCGTGATAATCGCAATCGCCGCAGCGTTCTCGTTCTGGCTTTCGCAGCGAAGGGAACACCGGACGGGTTCGAATAGTTCGTCTGCGAGTCCATCGAACGCGGTCGCTTCAGTGGCGCTCACGACCAACGAAGTCGCGCAATCACTCATGGTCGCCGTGGAACTCGATTTCGGCGCCACAACTCCGACCATCAAAGACGCGTTGAAGGAAATTGAGCGGCGCTACGAGCCGCCGGGCGAGCGCACTTTTGCCATCCTCGACGCGGACGGCTGGCCCACGAACAACAAGCTTCATATTCAGATGCACCTCAGCATGGAAAAGCCTGGCATCGGCTCGCTCGTGTTTCGGCGCACGGGCGAAGAGTTGTGGAAATCGAGAATCGTGCCGGCGACCAGCACGCCGCAGGAGAAACGCCTGACCATTATCATGGATGACAACGCCGGCAAATCGGTGATGCTCGACGGCTCGAAAGGCGCCACGCACGTGCTCGATGTTCCGTTGCAAAACTCGACGACGACGGTGCGCGAAGCGTGGCCCGATGGCGCGGAGCATGAGTTCACGTTCATCTACAGCGTGTGCGGCTGTCCGGTGAAAACGAAAGCGCGGCGCGTGGGAGAGACGACCGTTCGCACCAAGGAGCTGCCCGTCATGTTCCCGGATGATCCGGCGGCGATGGACGTGATCCGTCGATTGATGGGCTGGCCGGTGACTCTATAAATCACCGAGCACCTTCAGGCGGCAACGTTTTCAATGAACTGCGAAACTAAAAAGCTCCGCTCGATGGGCCACGGCGATTTTCTCGTCGCGAAGAAATCTTCGAGCACGGCAGCGAGTCGGTCGAACTCGGCGCGGTTCGGCGCGGGCGGACGATAGAGTTGCGCGGAGGTGATCGTTCCATCGCGAGAACGAACAGCGAAGTTGAAGTCCGCAATAGCGCCGTCCAGCACCAGGATTGTGGAGCGTAGCCCGTCGCGATGCTCAATAATCCACCCGCGTGGTTCACGCGCGAGTTTCTTCACGAGGCCAAGTCTGACGAGGTCCTGAGTCCTTGCGTCTTTCAGTGCATCGCCCTGCGTGGTGTTGGATCGCGAAATTGCCGCATTGAGCAACGCCCATGACCAGTCGTCGCTGTCGCCAGCGCGCCAGACATCGCGGCCATTGAGGCGGCGCACGGAACGAATGCCTGACTCACCGCCGCCTCGGCGAGCGACGATCGGCGACAATCCTTCGATTGCCGAGAGTTCCGCCATCGGACGCGGCCCTTGCACCACAATGAGTGCTTCGGTCAGCGGCGCGCCCTCGCTTGCATCCACATCCGGCAGCCGAAAAGTGCTTGCGACTGATGTTCCCGTCGCGAGTGACAGTTTGCGTTCAACGGCGATGGATTGAACACGCCTCGCACCAGCAAGAGTCGGCGCGAGGCAACCGTGGACGAAGCAAGCGCTGCCAACGGGCGTTCGCTCCAAAACGTTTTTGAGCGACTCTTCGCTGACAGAGATGCGCTCGACAGCAGGCACTACGACAATCGCGTCGGCGTCCGTCACCGCCACCGCGAGGTTTGGAGGCTGGATGAGTTTCAGGTCGCGCTCCCGGATGGCAAGGTTGGTCGCCGAGTCAGCAACGAAACTGGCGTTCTCAGCCGCGGGTGCGAGCCAGGCGGCAACTTGCAAATCTGGAATTTTCCGGAACTCTCCGTCGCGCGCGTAACCGATCAGGAAACGATCGAGCAATTGCTGGCTCGGCGTGTCCGGCGCGAAGTCCTCGATGACAAAAGCGATTTTCTGCAGCGGCATCAGCTCCTCCAGAAGGTCGATTGCGCCGGTGCTTCATACACGACGCGAAGTTCCGGCGTGTCCAGCTTCACTTGCCCACGGTGCAACGACTCCACGGCGTTGAGCGTCACGCCGGACGTGAGCAGCGTGCGCTCGATGGGATACGGCGCGCGATTTTGCAGAACCATTTGCTCGATGTGATGCACGAGCGGGTTGAAGAAGTCCGCCGTGGTGGAGATCGCGGGCGGCATGGGCAAGTACATCTGGCACGAAATGATTTTCCCTTCTCGCGTCAGCCCGGCGTAAGTGAAGTCGCGCACAGCGCCGTTAAACAGAAACATCGTCGTGCGCAATCCATCGTTGTGTTCGATGAAGTAAGCAATGACAAGCGGGCTGGCGCGCTGAATCCAATCGAGCGTGAGAACAGGAAACGTATAGCCTTCCGACGCGGATCGAAGCGAATGGCTCCGGGCCAGCGCGGCCATGAGCAACCGCTGGGTGTCGGGCCGTTCGGCGATTATCTTCCACACGTTTTCACGGCGCACGGCGTGGACTGATTTGACGCCAGCCTCGCCACCGGCCCGTCGTTCGGACATGCACTGCGCGGTTTCGATTCCGTGGAAGTCGTAGGAGTCCACACCGCCGTAGCAGACCGACACGCTTTCAAGGAGCGGCGTGCCGAGCGGCATTTCAATGGAAGGAATCCGCCACGTGACGGGCAGCGAAGAACCGGCGAGATACGGAAAGCCGAGACGGCGCGATGTCTCGACTTGTGCGACGCACTCATCCCAGCGAGTGGAGAGATGTTTGTCCTGGAACATCGGCACAGCGTGCCCGCTCGCTTCGAAGACATCCACGGCCTCGCGAAAGAATTTGTGGCGCGGATAGAGCACCTGGTTTTTTTCGTTGCGCGGGTATCGCCCGTGCTCGCCGATGAGCACCACTCCATCAACCGCGAGCTTCGAGCCGCCCAGCGTGAGAGCCTCCGCCACGGTCGGATAAATCCGCGCACCGAAACGTTTCTCGCGGTCGCGGCTCAAGTCGCCCGCTGGAAACTGATCGACATAGAGCGAAACCAAATCCATTTGCGGGCGATGCCATTGGCCCCGCCAGCCGTAACCTTCCAGGAACCGATCGACGAAGTGTTGCGCATGGGAGTATTTGCGAACGATGGTGCCGATGAGAGCGATGCGTTTGCGGCCAGTGTTTCCCCGCGGCGCCGTCTTAACATGGGCGCAACCTGCGCTGATTGTGATCGCTGCGGTCGCCGCTGTTGTCCTGGCGACTGTTGCAATGAACTCGCGCCTTGTTGTTTTGTTTTTGAGCTGAGGCTTCATTTCATGTCGTTGATTGGACGTTGCGCGGTTTCCAGAACAGCCAAATACAAATTAACGCCACAAGCGGCAGACAGCCGGCGATGGCGAAGCCGAGATCGAACGAACCGGTATTGTCCACAAGACGGCCAAAATATTTGTGCGCGGGTGCCCCAAGCGCCCATGCCACGACACCGGCAACGCCCGTAACCATTCCCTGATGCGTTCCAGTCAAGTCCTGCGTGAATGCATGATAGATGCCGAATACACCGAGTGCGCCCGCGCCGATGAATAACAGCGTGGCGAGCAACAGCCAACTTTTCGGCAAGACCATAACAAACAGAGCGAGGGCTGCCATGACTGCGCAACAGAGGAATCCAGTGCAACGCGCATTGAAGACTGTGGCGCCACGCCGGTGCAACCACAGCGTGAGCGCGCCCGCACCGAGCACACCGATGTCCGTCGCGACATAGAACACGGAAGTGAAATAGAGCACTTCGGACTCCGCGTAACCTCTTCCTTCCTGGAGAAACTTTGGCAGCCAGGCGCGGAGCAGTTGCCAGCTTGTATTGATGAGCGCAATGACTACCAGCACAACGAACATCCGGCGGCTGAGCAATACTTCGCGAACGCGTTGAGGCGGCTTCGGTTCGGATGTTAGCAATGCAGGCGTTTCCAACTCACCCTTTCGAATCATCGCGAACCACGCCACGATCCAGACGAGACCGACCGCGCCCACGACTTGAAACGCCGCGCGCCAGCTTCCCAATTCCGGCGTCAGCAACATTCGCATGATGAGGGGTGTGACGATTGCGCCAATGGACGTTCCACTTTGCAGCACGCTGTTGCCCATCGAGCGATCCGCGGGTGCGAGGAGGCGTTGCGTTGTCTTGACCGCGCACGGCCAATGGCCGGCCTCGAAGAAGCCGAGCAACGTCCGGCACACAAGCAAACCGTTATAGCTCTCCACCATGCCGGTGAAGAAACCCATCGCCGACCAGAGCAACAAGGCGGCTGGATAAACCCAGCGCACAGGCAATCGGTCCGCGAGAAAACCAAAGACGAGTGAGCCAACTGCAAATGCCCAGCCGAAACCCAGTTCCAGATTTCCGTACTGCTCCTGGCTGAGTTGAAATTGCTGCGAGATGCGGACGGCGGCGTTGGCCAGCGTCTGGCGGTCCATGTAGTTGATCGCCGATGCGCACAGCAGCAGACCACATATCCACCACTTCCATGAAGCCGAGCGCGCACTCGAACTCATGTGTTCCAGGTTTTCCCGTCCCACGCGAGCACGCGCTCGAGCAAGGTGACAGCGCCAGCCGCGAACTGTTGGAACAACGCTTCCCCTTTTTCTGCCGTGGCCGCGCGTGGATGGCCAAGATGGCCGGCGGACGTGCGGTCCTTTGTAATCCAGCCACGAAATGCAGGGTCGAAAGCGTTGCCGGCTTCCACGGACGTGATGTTGGAGAGATCGCCTACGAGATGCGGTGCGATGCGCAGAATCATCGAAGTCTCCCACTCGCACGCATGGGCCATCTGCCGTTGCACGAGTCCCGGCACAGCGGTCTGCACATTCGGCGCGAGGTTCCAGTAAGTCGCGAACAGCAACAGCAAATCCGCGCGCTGCCGCCGCCGCTGCCGCACTTCGAAGATGGCCTGCTTGCCGGGAACATCATTCCCGCCGTGTCCGTTGAGAAACACGATTCGTTTGAACCCGTGCGTGATGAAGTTTTCCGCCAGGCCGTTGAGCAAGTCGATATAGACGCGGGGCGGGGCGGAAAGCGTGCCGGGAAAATCGAGATGATGTTCGGAACTGCCGAGCCACATGAGCGGCGCGAAGAGGACGCGCTCCTGAAATTTCTCCGCCAGACGCCGCACGATTTCGCCGAGCAGCATACTGTCCGTGAAAAGCGGCAGATGATGCCCGTGCTGTTCGAGCGCCGCGACGGGAATGACGACGGGCGTGTCCTTATTCAACGCCTGGACTTTCGGCCACGTGAGATCGGTGAGTTGCATGGGAATTATTCGCGCGAGGCTGCCACACGGGATAGAGCGATGGCAAACTGCTTAATCCCGAATCGCAATGGCAGTCACCTTGACCCCTTGCACACCGGCAGCTAAGCATTCGTCCATGAAGTTGACCTGGAAAGACCACGAAGAAATTGCCTGGGCGCTGACGGACAAGTTTCCGGATCAGGACCCGCTCAAGCTGAGTTTCCCGAAGCTGCACAAGATGGTTTGCGAACTGGAAGACTTCGGCGATGACCCGAACGCCTCGAACGAAAAAATTCTGGAGAATATTCAGATGACGTGGTTGGAGGAGAAGAAGTGAAAGCCATCATCAAACCAAAGAACTCACCGGCGCCCGTCGGTCCTTACAATCATGCAGTGCGCGTCGGTGATTTCCTGTTTTGCTCCGGCCAAATCCCTTTGGATGCGCAAGGCAATCTCGTAGCGGGTGACATTCGCGCGCAAACGGAGCGCGTGCTGGAGAACGTGAAAGCCATTCTTTCGGATCAAGGGCTGATGTTTGCCAACGTGGTGAAGTCCACTGTGTTCATGACGAACCTCGGCGATTTCGCGGCGATGAACGAGGTTTACGGGAAATTCTTCACCGGCGATTTCCCGGCGCGCTCGACGATTCAAGTCGCGGCACTGCCACGCGGCGCGAGCGTGGAGATTGAAGTAGTGGCGCACTACTAAACGGAGTCATGCCGGCACGTAGTTCGTATGTGGTGATCAAAGCAGACGATCAACAGTGTCGGTTTGATATTCTTGATCGCGATTGGGGTGTCCTGTGGGGGCCATTCTTCAAGGAGGGTGAGCAGTTCGCGCGAACGATCGGGGTGTACGAACACATAACCGTGGACGGTGGAA
>JGI10216J12902_100052663_pt1 | contig 51812 bp, 42 predicted proteins | sample KanNatreferecore_FD_12902 | JGI IMG/M metagenome (IMG submission 12902)
GGGAGCCGGTTGAGCGGTTGGGTTTTGCGCGGACTCGGCGGTCCGCGCTCCTATGCGCATCGATTCGCACCAGCATTTTTGGAAGTACTCGGAGGCAGAGTATCCGTGGATTGGCAAAGGCACGCCGCTCCAACGCGATTGGCTGCCAGCCGATCTCGAACGCGAAGCGGCGAAAGTCCACATTGACGGCTCAGTCGCTGTGCAGGCGCGGCAAACCGTGGAGGAATCGCGCTGGTTGCTGAAGCTCGCCGACCAATCACCCTTCATCAAAGGCGTTGTTGGCTGGGTCGATTTGCAGTCTGAAAAGGTCGAAGACGATCTCGCCGCGCTATCGAAGCACAAGAAGTTTGTCGGCGTGCGTCACGTCGTGCAAAGCGAACCGGACACGCAGTTCATGTTGAAGCCGGAGTTTTTGCGCGGCATTGGCAAGCTGAAGCAATTCAACCTCGCTTACGATCTGCTCCTCTATCCGAAGCATTTGCCCGCGGCGGTGAAAGTCGTGCAGCAATTCCCGGAGCAACGGTTCGTCCTCGACCACATCGCGAAGCCGCTCATTCGCGCCGGAATGCTGCCGCCGTGGCGTGACGACATCAAGGAACTCGCCGCGAGCAAAAATGTCTTCTGCAAAATCTCCGGCATGGTCACAGAGGCGAAGTTGCAAGGATGGAAGAAGGAGGATTTCCGTCCATATCTCGACATCGTGCTGCAAGCCTTCGGCGAAGACCGTTTGATGTTCGGCTCGGACTGGCCGGTGTGTCTGCTCGCGGCGAGCTACGAACAGGTCCATGGACTGGCAGCCGATTATTTCAATCAGTTCTCAGATGAAGCGCAAAAAAACCTCTTCGGCAGCACGGCAGTTAAGTTCTACCGGCTATCGTAGCGGGCTGGCGGGCGCGGACGGCTGCTTCGACTGGCTTTCACCGCTGAACTCGATGTCGGCGAGCTTCGTCAGCAGTTGTTCCAGCTTCCTGTAATACTCGTCTTCACTCATCGAACTTTTCTGCTCGCGCAATTTTCCAATTTGCAGTTCGAGCGAGTCGCGCTCTTTGCGTTGCTCCGCGCTCAGCTTTTGATCCTGGCTGCTGCGAATCAGGTGCCACTGGTGCGCGCGCATTCCATCGAGCGGCGCGTTGTTGGCGGCTTTCTTGAACGCGTGAATGCCGCGAAACCAGTCCGCCGGTGTGCCGAGGCCATCGCCGTTGTCATCGAGCAGCGCGTGCTCCGTCGCGAGCCGGCCTTCGCTCTTGTAGAATTCCGTGACACGCCGCGAAGCCATGAGAAAGGCTTCGAGCAATGACGTTTGGCCGTCCTTGTCGAGGTCAGCTTCCGTTTCCCCGATGGCTTGCGAAATGAATCTGCCGAAGCGCGCATAATTCTCTTCCGAGCCGCTGCGCGTGGCCGTAGCGATGACGCGGTTCGTGCGCGACAACGCTTTGATGAACGGCGAACTGGACGACGCGGTATTGATGATGGCGACGGGACGATGAAAGCCAATCAGGAGGTTGGATAAAGACGACGCTGACAGGTCCGGCCCGTGCAAATTGAACTTCGCTTCCTTGCCATCAAACGTGCCGTGGCCAAGCAGGACGATCCAAAGTTCCGCGCTGCCGTCCTTCGACTCTTTGTCCATCGCGGCGTGGAACCGAGCGAGATCGTTCGTGGCGGTGGAATTGGTCATGCCGATGCCGACGAAATTTACCCGCGCCTTTTCCGCGGCACGCTGCCAGGACTCGGCGGCTTGAACGAAGACCTTTCCAAAATCTTCTTCGCCCGCCGCGCCGGCCATGACGATGACGGTAGGTTTGGCGGTGTTCGTTTCGGCTGAATGAGCGAACAAGGCCGCGCCAAGGAAAAGAACCATGGAGTTGAAGCGGCGGGAACGCCGCGCTCCGTACCAGTTCACGGCAATCCTTTCCACCGCCGCACGCCCCATTCGGCCACGAAACACGCCAGTGCGAACAAAAACATCGCGGGCGTGTGCCACAGCGGAATCGCCGCGCTTTCCATCACGGGCGCTTTGCGGTTCGGAAGACTCTTCGCAAGGCGTTCCAGGTCCGATGTGGAACTGTCAACAATCTCCCCGCCGGTTTGCTTCGCGAGGCTGGCGAGAAAAGCACGATTGGGTCTCAGCGAGCGAAACTCTTCCGCCGCCGGATCGCTCGTCCAACCCGCTTCCGCCCGCCCGACTTCGGCCCCGTTGGCGTCCGACACAATGGCGTCCACGCGATACGCTCCCGCCTTCCGCGTGACGTAAGCCGCCTCATAAAGCCCCGGCTCGGTCGCGGCATCGGCTTTCAGTTTCACAGAGTTCGTCGTCTTCACGCCGCTCTCGATTGCAGTGACCACGAGTTGCACCGAAGCATTGTCCAGTGGCTGAAACGTTTTCTCCCGCGCGCGCACTTGCAACGAAACGGTGTCCGAAGATTCCTTCGGCTCGACGTGGACCTCGAATCGGTTCGGCACGTCAGACACAAGCCAGCGCATCATTTGCCGCCACGCCTTGTCCATGTCCTTGTGCATCGCCTCATCGCGCAAGCCCCAGCGCCACAAATCACCAACGAGCAGCGCCGCCGCGCGCCCGCCGCCAAACCGTTGCGCCACGAGGGCGGGGAACTTATGCGATTGCTGGTCCGTGACAGAAGCCAGGACGCTGGCGCCGGGCTTGATGCTCGTGGCGATGTTCAAGACCTCGAAGCCTGGCATGGAGCTGATGCGGCTGCGCTCGTCGCTCTCGTTGTCACGCAGACGGACCCACGGTTGCAGCAAACCCTCGCGTTCGAGCGAAAGCTTCAACGGGCCGGTCGGCTTCACGTTTTCCGTGCGGTCGAGGTACACCGGCAGCATGTCGCCAATGGGCGTGCGGGTGAATTTCCCTTCGCGAAAAGATTCCGCGCCGCCGAGCATCAGCATGCCGCCGCCACGCTCGGACACGAACTTCTGCACCAGCGTCATCTGGTCGCGCGTGAAAAAGTCCGCTTCGAGATCGTCCATCACGATCGCGTGATATTGATAAAGCTCCTCGGGCGTTTTGGGAAAGCCGCCTTTCAGTTCTAATTCGTCTTTCGTGTTCAAACGCACCAGCACGGGCTGATCGTAACGCTCCATGTCCTCGTTCGTCTGGCCGAAGCCGCGGAAAAGTGGATTCACCGACTCGCCACGCCGTCCGAGGAACTCGAACTTCGGCTCGCGCTTCGCGATGCGGATGAGGGCGACAAGCTGGATTTGATCGTCATCGACCAGCGCGCGATTGAGAAATTTGAACTCCCAATTCGGCCGGCCTGACACGTAGAGAATTCGATACGGTCCGCGCCCACGATCCACCACCGCGGCCCGGCTGTTGTTCGCCAGCGTGGCTTCCGCGGCTTGTGCTGTGTTCGTCGGATTCTTCTGCGCCTCACGCGATAGCGCGCGCACCTGATAAAAATTCAAGCCGCGTTCCTGCGGCTTCAGCCGAAAACGAAACGCCAGCGCCTGGTCGCCGCGGTCCGCGCGTTGCTTCTGTTCTTCGATCTTTCTGCCGGAAGCATCGATGAGTTCGGCCACAATTTCCTCGCGCGAATAACCATCCGCCGCCACGTCGGCCTGAATCGTGACCGGCGCGTCCTCGAAAGCCGTCTGGCTCACCGTGACCCGTTGGACCGAAATATCGCGCGGGACATCGTCGCTTCCCGCGATGACGGGATAAACCGGTGGCAGTCCAGCAAAGTCGATTGGCATCCCCGGATCGGTCGCGTTTCCGTCCGTAAACATCAGCACGCCGGCGAGCGGCTGGCCCCGGTAACGTTCCGCGATGTTGCGCAACGCGGTGTTCAACGCCGAGGCCCCGCCATTGAAATCCAGTTCTCCGAAATCAGGCACCGGCTGCAGCCGCGCATCGAACGAATAGCGCCGCACCTGAAATGTTTCCGCGAGAGTCGGCTGCCACTTCGCCGCGCCGTCCGCGAGCAGCTTCTTCATCTGCTGGCCGCGCGACTGGGCCTGGCCACGGTCATGGATTTGCAGTCCCTGGCTGTTGTCCGCGACGATCACGAAATAGTTCGAACCCGGTTTTGCGCGCTGTTTGTTCAGGAGCGGTTCGAGCAAACAAAGAACGAGCGCCGCAATGCCAATGATTTTCAGCACGGTGCAGACAATGCGAACTGCCGTTGAACCCGAAGAGCGTCCGTATGCCCAGGCCACGAAACCGACGAGCACGGCCAGGGCCGCAACCAGCGGCCAGACCGATTGCGTGGCGGACAAATGAATCTCGGCGAGCAACATCACGACAGAAACAACCTTTTGTATCCTTTCAACGGCGAGAGCGATTCAGAACGAGATATGTGAGCCAAAGCACGCGCGGTTCGATTAGGCATCGCCTTCATTCCAGCAAAGAGGGACGGGGAGCGCCAGCGGGATCTCACTGTCCGCTGCCCAGTTTCTCGTAGTACCGCTTCACGAGGTCGGAATACTTGTTGGGCACCGGGTCGCGGTCGATCGGCGCGAGCGAGTCGCTGGATTCGCGCCGGCTCAGTTCATCGGCCACGCGCTCGCGCACTTCGAGCAGTGGTTTGAGAATCCCGGAATTAACCAGGTCCCATTGCGGCGGCTTGGCATGGCGCTTGTACTCGGTGCGTGCGGCGCGCGCGCGATCGCGGGCCTGTGCGATCTGATTGCGTAACTCGGGGCGGTCCACCATTTCTTCAACGTTGCTCAACCGTTGCGACCAGACGCTGTATTCGTCACCAGTCAAAGGCCCGGCCTCTCCGTCCGTTCGCTCACGATCGCGTGGGCCTGCTCCTGGCTGGTTGAACAAATTGTCGAACTGGTTCGGGCGATTCCCGCGCTGCCCACGTTGTGGATTATTGTTTTGCTGATCCGAAGGCTGCTGGGCCTCGCCCGGATTTTGCGCGTTGGTTTGCTGATCAGTTGGCTGGCCCTGGCCTTGTCCTTGACCCTGGCCCCGCTGGGCTTGCTGCGCCTGCTGTTGTTGCTGACCTTGCTGAGCGTTCTGCCCTTGTTGTCCTTGCTGACCCTGTTGCCCTTGCTGGCCTTGGCCCTGGCCTTGTTGTCCCTGCTGTGCCTGTTGTTGGCCCTGTTGTCCTTGTTGACCATTCTGCGCTTGCTGCCCCTGCTGACCTTGACCTTGCTGGCCTTGCTGTGCCTGTTGAGCTTGTTGTCCTTGTTGACCCTGGCCCTGGCCTTGTTGTCCCTGTTGCGCTTGTTGTTGACCTTGTTGTCCCTGTTGATTGTTCTGCGCCTGCTGAGCTTGCTGCCCCTGTTGACCTTGGCCTTGTTGCCCCTGTTGGTTTTGCTGGCCTTGCTGTCCCTGCTGCCCGTTCTGCGAATTCTGTCCCTGCGCCGATGCAACCTGTTGCCCGTTGGTTCCCTGTCCGAATCCCGCCGGCGCATTCGTTCCACCGCGTGCGAGTCCAGTCGCATTCGTGCGATTGCCGGCGCCGGCGCCAGCGACTGCATTAGTCGAAGATCCTCGCGCGGCACGATTTGTCTGCGAGCCGCGTCCCGCAGCCGCGACCGCATTCGAGCCAACACCATTTGTCGCCATCGCCCGCGCCAGTTCGCGCTGAAGCTGATCAGTCAATGCATCCAGTTCGCGTTTCGCCGCGCGCAACGCCTCCGTCTCATCGCCCAGCACACTCTCCGCCGCGCGTTCGACATCCTGTTTCAAAGTTTGAATCTCCTTGTTCGCGCGCTGCTCGAACGGTTGCGCCTCTTTGAGGAAATTCCGCTTCGACAATTCCTCCGCCGCCGTGAGCGATTGGTCCAGGTTCCCCTGGCTGTTCTTGCGCAACGAATCGTAAAGCTGTTTGGAAAGCAGCGGCTCCGCATTTTCCGATTGATCGGTGACGCGTTTCATCTGGTTCAACAGGTTCGTCACGCCCTGCCTCTGCTCCGCGAGATTCTTTGCAAGCTCCTCGGTCTGGCCGGAATCGCTCAATGCCTTCGGCTGGTTCGCTGCTTCGTCGAGCTTCTTGCCAATCTCTTCCTGCTTCTCAGCAATCTCGCGCGCGTCATTGCGCATTTGCCGCATCTCTTCCGAGAACTGGCTGGAGTTTCGCTGGCGCGCCTCGTCGCGCATTTTTTCCAAATCGCGTTCCGCGCGCGTGCCCGCCGCCAACGCTTGCGGCACCGAGCCTTGCTCCATTGCTTCCGAAGCCTTCTGCGCTTCCTGCCGCGCCTGTTCGAGTTGCTGTTGCGCTTCTCGCGACTGTGCCTGATCGCCTTTCTGCTGTTCCATGCGCTGCTTCAACTCGTCCATGTCCGCCAGCATCTCGCGCTGTTCTTCGCGCAAGCGTTTCAGTTCGCGCCGCAATTCCTCCTTCTCCTGTTCCGTCTTCGCTTCCTGCAGCGCCGTCTGGAGTTCCTTCAGCTTCTCGTTGATGTCTCCCTGGCGCTGCGCGAGTTCCTTCAACTTGCTCAGTTGCTCCAACTGTTCTTTCTTCGCCGGATCCTGTTCCTGTGGCGCGGTGGCTTCGCGCTGCGTCTCGTAGCGATTCTGCTGTTGCTTCAAATCAAGCTGATCGAGTTGCGCCTGATTGCGCTGCTGCGAACGCTGCTGGCCGCTTTGCGCCTGTTGCGCACGCATGACCTGAAACTCGCGCGCCTGAAGCTTCAGCAATGCCTGATACGCCGCCTGCTCAGCCGCGAGCGCCTTCGGCAGCGGGGCAGGGGAATTCGTCGCTACCGTCAATTGCTCGATGGCTGCTTCCATGTGCTTGGTCGCAACTTGCAGCGCTTCCTTCATCTGGAAATCCTGCAACTGCTCGTCCATTGCTTCCGCCTGTTCGAGCGCCTGCTGCTGCGATTCGAGGACCACCGGCTCGTTCTCAAAATACTTTTCCGACGGCTTCGTCACGGATTCCTGCCGTTGCAGCTTCCACGTCGCGTTGATGATTTGCTTTTGCAATTCGGCCAGCTTTTCGGATTCGCTTTGCTGCTGCCCTTGCTGCCGTTGGCGTTGCTGTTGCTGGTTTTGCGACTCCATGTTTTCGCCCTCGCGGAAAATCTGTTCGAACGGACGCACCTCGGCGAAATACATGTCACTCGACGTGCGGCGCATCTTTCCGTCCGGCCCGATGTCGTCCGCCCAGACGAAATAAGTGACGAGTTGATCCACTTCCGCGTGAATGTCTTCGAGCCGCAACATGTGGGTATAGTTGGTCTTGAAACGGGCGGGCGCATTGCTGCCCAGCGCCAGGGCTTTCGGCTCCGTGCCACCGATGGAATACGTGAGACCGAATTGCTTCAGCCCGAAGTCGTCCTGTGCCTCGGCCTGGAAGAAAACTTCCTGCAACGGAGAAACTCGCTGGTCGCCGCGAGGCATGACGAACTTCAAAGTGGGTCGCTGGTTCGTCAGCGCCTCGAACACGAACGTCGTCGCCAGTTTGTTCGAGCGGCCATCCGCATCCACAAGTTGCAGTTCGTAGCTCTGGCTCTTCTCCAACTGGAACGCATCGAGCCGCGCCTGAGCTTTGTTCGTTTCAATCGTGAGCGGCAGAATCGATTTGTCTTTGGCGATGAGTTGCGCCGTGGTGACCGGCTTGTTCAATTGCAAGGATAGTTCCACAGTCGAACCTTCCACGGCACTCACCCGCTTCGTGTCTTCGATGCGTTTTTGCGGCAACTCCGTGTAAGCGGGATAAGTGATCTGCGCATCGGCACGCTCAAGACGCGGATGCTCGAAGACGGTGACTTTGAAGTCCGTCGTGTGTTCGTCGCCGTATTCGATCCGGTAGCCGAGTGGTCCCTGAACATCGGGAATGCTCGCGCCGAACACCGGGTCGTTCAGATTCTTGCTGAGAGGGATGCGCTTCGCTGTCCCGCCATTCGTCGTGACGATGAGCGTTGCTTCGGCGGGAACATTTCCATCAAAGCGCGCCAGCACCACCAGCGAACTGCCGCGCTCAACGTGCGCGTCGCCCGGCGTGACGGTGACTTGATTCTTCGCGCGACCGAGCGCAATCGAAGTCGTGGCTGGCGCAGGACGCGGCACAGTAAAGAGAATCGCCAGCAGGACCATCAACGCGAGGGCGTGCGCGGTTCCCGCCCAGAACATTTGCCGGCGCGGGACGGCATTCAGATTTTGCTCCTGGCGAATAGCCCCGAGCGCGTCACCAATGAGACGTTCCTGCAAGTAGCCGAGCCGGCCGGTTTTCTCATCGCGCTCCTGTTCTACCGCCGTGAGCAGCAACGTGTGCAGTTCGGGTTTCGTCGTTTCGATCTTGCGCGCGATGTCACGATAGTCCGGGGCGGAACGATTGACTCTTCGCGCAGCGATGAATGCGGCGACGATGGCGACCAGACCGACGCCGCCGAGCAGAATCGCAGGAGCCAAAGGAAGCAGGAAGCGCGAGACGGCAAAGACAAGAAAGGCGACGAGCGCGACGATCGCCCAACTGATGGCGAGCGCGATGAGGAGTTTGAAACGCTGCCGCTGTTTGGCCAGCGGCTCCAGTTCGCGCTTAAGCAGGATTTCAGTCATAACATGATCCTCAGCCCAGTCCGTCCACAATCACACACCCGTGGGTGTTGATAGTATCACCGAGCGGCATCTTTGCGGCAATCTTGATGTTGCCGCGACATCTTCACGCCGCCGCTACCGGTGCTCTTCGCGACAACCGCGCCGCTACCCACGTTTCCACGATCAAAATCACCAAGGTCGCCGCAATCAGCCATCTCCAGAGCTTCTGATGGCTTTCGAGTTCCGCCGCCTTCAGTTGCGCTTCCCGCCGCGCGATTTGCGCCGGCGTCGCGATCGGCTGCACTTTCAACGGAACGCCCAGTTGCTCCAGTTGCTCCATCGCCAGCGGCGTCGTCCTCGATTCTTCCGGCGCCAGGTTCACAGCAAAACGAAACGCCGGCTCCACGCCGCTCACGGAATAGACGCCGGGCATGTCCGTTTCCACGAATGATTTTACATCAGGCCGGGCTTGCGTGGTCGTGCCGTCGGGCTTGCGCACGGTCAGCACATTCGTCGCGTGCAGCGAAGAAAGGTCCACTGCGTCGCCCACGTTGAACGTCATCGACTGCGCCTTGATCGCCCCGCTGAGTTCCAGCAGCGAATAGAGCAGGGGAACGAACTTCGACGAGAGGGCCAACTGGCTGTCGCCCGGCTGCCAGCTCGACGCGAGCACAAACACGGTCCCCTTCCCGACGTTGATTTGCACGAGGGCCGGAGCGCCGTTGTCGAACTTCGCGAGCACATGCGCGTTCGTCGTCCCGAAATTCACCTTCCGGCTTTTCCAAAAATGAATTTTGGTGAAGTCGCTGAAACGCGCGTCCGCAAACGGCATGAAGAGCGGGTGCGTGAAATCGATCTCGGCGAACATCGCGTAGCCAGACGGCGGCGCTTCCTCGGCGGTGACGGATTGTCCGATCAATTGCGCCACCGTATCCGCCTCGGCCGCGGAACGCAGAGCGCATAGCAGCGTCGCCCCGTTGGTCAAGAGAGTGGAAAGTCCGGACAGAGCGTTGCCGATCACCGGCGCGCCGATCACAACGAGACTTGCGTTCCGCGAAGCGGAGATTTCTGCATCTGGTTTAACAATCGTCGTGCGCACTTCCTGTCGCACCGTGTCGGGAAAGGCGCGCTTAAGATAAAACAAAAGCTGGTGAATGTTCGTTTCTGTATCCTCGCCGATAAACAGGACTTCAATTTGTTCGCGCGGTGGCGTGACGGCGAAGAGACGATTGTCGAACTCATTCTCGTCGCCGGTGAGTTCGATTTGTTCTGAGTTTGTCGTCTTCGGCAAATCGACGCTGCGGCTCTGTCCTGGCGGGACGTAAATCGCGACGGGATTCGAACTCGTGCCGCTCCAACGCAAATGAAATTGCTCCTGCTTCGATTCGCCGGAGTTGTTCACGCGCACGCGAACGGTTTCGGATGGCAGCGCGATGTTCGCTGCCTGCGCTACGATCTGTGCGCCCGCGTTCGTCGGACGCTTTGGTTTCACGGAGACTACGCTGACCTGCGTTTGCTTCGGCCACTGAAAACCTTGCAACCCTTCCAGTCGCGCGCCGTCCTGCGCATCGGAGATGAGAACAACGCGCCGGGTTGCCGCCGTGTTTTCGCGCTCCGATTCAATCGCCTCCACTGCGGCGAGCAAGGCATTACCAATGTGCGTGTTGTTCCACGTGGGCTTCAACGCCGCGAGTCGCTGTTCCGCCAGGCCCTTGCGCTCATTGAGCGAGCCTTTCTTCCATTCCTGAAAAGTCAGCGCGGCACGAACGTTCCGATCGAAAGCGTAGATGGCGATTTCATCAACCGCGCTCGCCTGGCGAATCACCTCCAGCGCCTTTGAGCGCGCTTCGTCCCAAAGATTGTCCCGTCTCATGCTGGCGCTCGTGTCAATGAGGATGACCGTGCGCGTGGCTGCACCCTTCGCTTGCGACGCATTCAACGGGTTGCGCAGAAATGGCCGCGCGAACGCGAGCGCGAGGAGGCACAACACCGCGCAACGCAAAATGAGCAAGAGAATGTTCTCCAGCCGGCTCTTCTTCGTCACGCGTGGCGGCGTGGGCACGAGGAACATGAGAGAGCTGAACGGAATCTTCTCGCGCGACGTGCGGCGAATGAGATGAAAGATAATCGGCGCGGCGACTGCGAGCGCGCCAAGAATGAACAGTGGAGCGAGGAAGCTCATGCGGTTGCCGGTGTCGGAGCCGTTCGTTGCGCGCGGCGAACAAATTTCCCGCGCTGCATTCGCGCGCGCAGGAAATCGAACAATGCAAGTTCAAGCGGCCGGTCCGTCGTGAGGCGATGATACGCGGCGCCGAGCTTGCGACATACCGATTCAATGCCCGCATTGTGCGCCGTGAACTTGCGCAAGTATTCCTTCCGCGCCTGGACTGGATCGATGTAAAGCTCCTTGCCCGATTCCACGTCCAGAAAAAGCGCGGCTTTGTCGAAGTTGAAATTCATTTCCGCAGGATCAAGCACGTGAAAGACAACCACTTCATGCCCGCACGCGCCGAGCGCGGCCAGGCTCGCCTCGAAACGATCCACAGTTGCGATCAAATCGGAAATCAAAACCATCAACCCGCGTTTGCGCGTCAGTTCCACTGCGCGGTCCAGCGGAGTAATCAAATCCGTGCTCGTTCCCGCCGAAGCTTTTTCCAGCGCGAGCATGATATGACGCAAATGACCGGGGCGATTCCGCGCCGGCAAAAAGTCCCGCACCTTCTCATCGAACGTCAGCAAACCGACGGCATCGCCTTGCTTGGAAAGGAAATATGCCAGCGTCGCCGCGAGCGTGTTCGCGTAATCAGACTTGGTGTAACTCCCCGAGCCGAAGCCCATCGACCGGCTCGCGTCCACGAGTAACTGGCAGCGCAGGTTTGTCTCGTCCTCGAACTTGCGCAGAAAGAAACGGTCACTGCGCGCGAACAGTTTCCAATCCACATAACGCGGATCATCGCCCGGCGTGTATTGACGATACTCAGTGAATTCGACCGAGAACCCGTGATACGGACTGCGGTGCATGCCGGTCAAAAAACCCTGAACGACGACCCGCGCGCGCAACTCCAGATTGCGAATCCGCATCAGCGTTTGCGGATCAATGAACGACTTCGCGCTCGGCGCTTCGATGGCCATGCGGGGAAGCTACACGAGTCGTGGGAAAGATGGTGTAAAAAGTTTGAGAAGCGCGCGGCGTCGCTTTGATTGTGTCGTGCCGCGATGATTCTGGCTTCCTTTGAAGTCTCACGGCACCGTTTGCCGGTATTTCAGACTCAGGCTTACTGATCCCGGCGGTGCGAGACTCTTCGCCAGGTAAGTGTGCGATTGGGATTTGAGAATGCGCCCGTAGTCGCCGAAGCGGCTCAAATCCGGAGTGGCTTTTTGCGTCTCCAATCCACTGGAAATCACCTGCGTGTCAAAACCGTGCGGCAATGCCACGACCCATTCGAGCGTGCCGGCGGTTTGGAAGACTTCAGGCAGAGTAAGATCAGCCGTGCCGACGAACCCCAATCGTACTGCCGGATACGCGATGCGGAACGAAAGACGGTGCGCGGTCTGCTGGGCTTCGCGGCTCGGAAGCCGGATGCGGCACAGTTGGTCTTCCACCGTGGGCGAACTGATTTCAGCGCCGTTGACCGAAACGGAAATCAATCGTGCGGCGGCAGGCAGCTTCATGCGGAACTCTTCGGTCTGAAATACTGGCAGGTCGAATTCCGCGAAGTGCGTACAACTGCCGTCGGAGTTGATTACGCTAAGGTTCTGCGCGCGCGTGAGGCCGATGCCGTAAAAGTCCTTTGCGCCGTCGGCTCGTTGTCCCACCACTACGGGCGACCCGCTCTCCTGATCGCGCCATTCGAGAATGAGTGAATCCAATCCGGCCACGCCGATGTCATAGACGTTGGTTTTGTCGCCGGTGGTTTTTGTCCAAAGGCTCCCGCTAAGAACTTCAATATCGTTGCGCGCGGATTCCAGGCGCATGTTGCCAGACGACCCGAGCGCGAGCGGAACCTGCGCGCGCTTCTTGCCTTCGTGGTTCGCAATCGGAACGCGGTAGGCGAGCCGCAACGTCGCCTGCCCCGCGCGCTGAACGTGCAACGCAAGATGGTTCGTCACCGTGACCAACCGCGCCAGGTCGGCCGAATCGAAACGGACTTCCTGCAAGTGCACCGGAGCGGCGAACAACGGGACGGTCGTTTCGCCCGCGCGGATAATTTGAAACGGAACCTGAGCGGCAACGAGCAGGTACCCGGCTTCCTGCCGGACGTGATATTGCGCTGGCTCGAACGCGATGAGTGAGTTGGTGACTTCGCGCTTTGCGTCGGGAAGTTTCGTGACGAGTTCGGCCGGCAAAGTGACCTGGACTTCGGCGGCGTTGACGTTGAGCGGCCATGCGCACAGCGCAATTGATGCCGCCGCGGCAGCAGTCGTGATCGCCTTTCGTTTGAGTGCGCGGTTCTGCAAATTGATCAGCACCGCTAGCGTCACAACGCCCAGCCACAGCAATACCATGCCGCGGTTCCATCCGGCGAATGCCGCGAGTGTTGGAAAAATCTGATACAACGCGAGGAACACCGGCGCGCCGATGAGACCGAGGCTGGGGCCGAGCAGCCAGCGAGCATAATTCACAAGCAGCGCGCCCGGCGCAACGACCGCGATGATCAGCGCCACGGGAAACGAAAACCGCGAACTGAGATAAAGAATCAGCGGGAAGTAGAGCGCGTAGCCAGCGGCGATGGTCAGCATTTGAATTGCACTCAATGGTTGTCGTACGAGAATGGCCGCCGAAACCGCCAGCAGAAACAACAGGGAAATCAGCGGGCCAATCTCCAGCAGTTGCGACAGCGACGTGAACAGGTTGCGGCTCTCACCGATTTCAGCAGAGAAGAAATCCGGCGCGAGGAAATCCTTGCGCTCCCAAACCACCGTTTCGTCTGGCGGACGTTTTGCGCCGTCACCGCTCTCCAGGCGCATTGAAGGAAGGTCCTTTCGCTGAAAAGTCACGCGAAGGTGCTTCACCTGATTTCCACTTTTGTCGCCGACGCGGTAATTGACACCCTTCAGCGCGGCAACGTGGTAGGAGATTTCAATGCCTGTCGAACTGTGCGCGTCGAGTGCGCCGCTCCAGAGCCATGCGTTTGTGGTGTTCTCCTGCACGCCATTTGTTGGGGCAACCAATCGCAATTCGCCCGCGAGCAGGTTTTGACTTTCATCATTTTGGCTTCGCGGATGAGGGCATTTGAACAATACGAACATTGGCTCCGCAAAAGCATTCGTCAGAACGTAGCGTGCGCGAAACCGGCCTGACATGTCCATGATGGTCCGCAGTCCGCGGTAATCGCGCCGCCCATTCATGTCGAAGCGAATATCCGAAAACTCCGGCTGGACCGGCCTGATGACCGAGATGTCATCGCTCACTTTGCGCGTGACGATGTACGGAGACTCCTGGACGAGTTCCGCCCGCGTCACTCGCATGGGCTGGCCGACGAACTCCGGGCGCTCCTGCATGAGCATTTTTAAGGCGAAGAACCCGAGCGAAATCGCCGCCCAACTCAGCAGCCCCGCCGTCAACGGCGCGGCCAGCGAACTGGACACGAGAAGTGGAGCAGAATCGACCGAATCGCTGCCATCGGGAGAGCGTAACGTCTTCATGTTGAAGCAAGAGTTGCCGTGCGTTCCCTCGCCATCATGCGACGCCGCTGTGATCACGCGCGTGACCAGATCAGTTGAAGCGAGAGCGTTTGTTTGACCAGCACGACGGTCCCGCGTTCAACAAGTTTCAGCAGGAGAAACGGGGTACAACAGCGGGATGCAATGCAAATGGGATTCCGGGCAGACTATGTCGGCTCAGGCACGAGCGCGATACGCCTTGCGGCGTTTGCCGTAGCCAACCGCACGAACGGCGTCACTACCGGGAGATTGGGAGCTTGTGTCCTGTCCCGTGCTCCGCTTCAACTCGCGAACCTGATCGCGGAGCAACGCGGCTTTCTCGAACTCCAGATTGTTCGCCGCCTTCAACATTTCCTCTTCGAGTTCGCGAATCGTCTCGGCCACGTCGAAGTTGCCGGTGGCGTCGTTGAGGATAGCGGCGGCTTTCTTCTGCTGATCGTCGCGACTGGAAAGGCTGTCTTCCAGCGCGCGCTTCGTGCTCCGCGGCGTGATGTTGTGTTCCTGGTTGTAGGCGATTTGTTTCTCGCGGCGGTAATTCGAGATGGCGAGAAATTTTTGGATGCTCTGCGTCATTACGTCGGCGTAGAGAATCACTTCGCCGTTCAAGTGGCGCGCGGCTCGGCCGGACGTTTGAATCAGGCTCGTCGCGCTGCGCAGATAGCCTTCCTTGTCGGCATCGAGAATCGCCACGAGCGAGACTTCCGGCAGGTCGAGTCCTTCGCGCAGGAGATTGATGCCGACGAGCACGTCGAATTCACCTTTGCGCAGCGCGCGCAAAATCTCCACGCGCTCAATCGCGTCAATCTCGCTGTGCAGGTAGCGCACGTTGATGCCGATGTCGCGCAGGTAATCGGTCAGTTCCTCCGCCGTGCGTTTCGTCAGCGTGGTGACCAGCACACGCTCCTTGAGTTCGATGCGTTTGCGCGCCTCTTCGAGCAAGTCGTCGATTTGCCCCTTGAGCGGCTTCACCGTGATCTTCGGATCAATCAGTCCAGTGGGGCGCACGATTAATTCGGCGACGCGCGGCTGGGACAACTTGATCTCCTGTTCCGCCGGCGTGGCGCTCACGTAAATCGTTTGGCCCTGCATGGACTGAAACTCGTCGAAGTTCAGCGGTCGATTGTCCAGCGCGCTGGGCAGGCGGAAGCCGTGCTCGACCAGCACGGTCTTGCGCGAACGGTCGCCGGCATACATCCCGCCAATCTGCGGCACCGTGGCGTGCGACTCGTCCACGATGAGCAAATAATCCTTCGGGAAAAAATCAATGACCGTGCTGGGCCGTGAGCCGGGCGGGCGATTCGCGATGTGCCGCGAGTAATTCTCAATGCCGGAGCAGAAGCCCATCTCAGTCATCATTTCCAAATCGTACTCCGTGCGCATCTTGATGCGCTGGGCTTCGAGCAGCTTGCCGTTCTTCTCGAACTCCGCGATGCGGTCGGTGAGTTCTTCGCGAATCGCCAGCACTGCCCGCTTCATCTTCGTCGCGGGCGTGACGAATTGCTTGCTCGGATAAACCGCGGTGTAAGGCAGGTCTTTGATTTTATCGCCGGTCAACGGATCGAATTGCGTCAGCCGCTCCACCACGTCGCCGAAGAATTCGATGCGCAACGCATCTTCGCGATACGATGGGCAAATCTCCACCGTGTCGCCGCGCACGCGAAAATTGCCGCGCTCGAATGCGATGTCGTTGCGCGAATATTGAAGGTCGATGAAGCGCGAGAGCAATTGGTCGCGCGACAACTCCATGCTCACGTGCAATGGAATCACCAACGCCTCGTAATCCTCCTTGCTGCCAATGCCATAGATGCACGATACGCTCGCGACAACGACGACATCACGCCGCGAGAAAAGCGAACTCATCGTCGAGAGCCGCATCCGTTCGATGGCGTCGTTCACGCTCGAATCTTTTTCGATGAACGTGTCGGTGCGTGGGATGTAAGCCTCCGGCTGGTAATAATCGAAGTAGCTCACGAAATACTCGACTGCGTTGTTGGGAAAGAAGCCTTTGAACTCCGCGTAAAGCTGCGCCGCGAGCGTCTTGTTGTGCGAGATGACCAGCGTCGGCTTGTTCACGTTCCGAATCACGTTCGCGACCGTGTAGGTCTTGCCCGATCCGGTTACGCCGAGCAGCGTCTGGTGCTGCGCGCCGGAAAGAATTCCCTCCGTCAACTTCGCAATCGCTTGCGGCTGATCGCCCGCTGGCTCAAATGGCGCGGTGAGTTCGAACATGAGTTCGCAAGTTAGGAGCGGGGCAGGGGAGTGTCAACGAAGGCACCGTTTGCCAAGTGAGAGATGACGCCAAAGTAATCTCGACGGTCGCGCCAAAACCCGTTTCTATCGTCCTTAAGCAATTGACCAACACCTCTATGCATATTCTCGCGGCCGACTTGCTCAAACGATTGCCAGTCGTAATGGCGCTCGCATTTTTCAGTGGCGCTGCGTTCGTTCCGACCGCCAACGCCCAGGGCACTATTACCTTCCCTCGCGCCTCCGTGCGCGTTCTGAACGAACTCGACCGCCCTTTGTTCAGAAGGCGCGGCGATTTCCTTTTCCATGAAACTCCTCCACCCCACCTGGATGCTGGCGCTCGGGATCGTTATCGCACTCACTACGTGCTGGCTTCGAATACCAATCCGTATCCGTTTGTGGTCGATGCTTCCCGCTCTCGTTGGTTGGGTCCATCTCCCGCTTTCAAGTGGAGCTATTTCGTCGGAAATGATTCGGACGGCGAATTCTTTACCCTGGCTGGACCGTCCGCGTCGCCTTACTACACCAATCAGCCGCCATACCTGAGCGCCTCGGCGTCGCGCGAAATGCGCCTCGATATTACTGCCGGGTCAACATCCGATCATCTCTGGTTTGGCGTGGTGGTGCTGACTCCTCAGAGCGCGACTGATCGCATGTCTGAATGGCTTGACGACCATTTCGACCGACCACGCGGCCGCGTACAACGCCGGTTGCTGCCGCCCCTGCGCGAAGCGTCCGCCCATTTTGCCGCCGGCGAAACGGAAGCCGGGAAAGACGCTCTGCGCGTGTTCGTGCAAAGACTTAGAGTTTCTCGACATCCGCTCCGCCCCCATCAGGCGCGCGTTTTCAAGGCGCTTTCTCAAGCCGTCATCGACACAGCGCATGACGAGGACTGATGCAATCGCTTGCGGCTGATCGCCTGCTGGCTAAGTCGTTCTCGTCCGAATCTTTTCTGCCAGAGCAACTGCTCGTTCGGAAAATGAAGTTGCGGACTCTCGCTCGATCGAACGCTGAAATTCCTTTGTAGCGCTCTCGGCTTGTTTCCAGATGGCGGTTATTTCTTCTACTTCGTCGGGCTGCAAAGGCCGAAATCCAGCATGACGATTTCAGTCGGTTGCAGGCTTCGAACAACGAGGTTGTCAGGCTTGATGTCGCGGTGCGCAATCCCTTCTTTGATCGCGATTCGCATCGTTTCGCAGATGGCCAACGCCGTTTGTATCGCCGGGAGAACATCCATTGGGCCGGCTTTCGCAATGTGATCTCGAAGCGTGAGACCCTCGACCCATTCCATCACGAAGAACAGGATCTCCTTTTCGTTTTCGAACTGCTCCGTGTTCCCTTCATAGAATGCTGGCACACGCGCGCCGGCAGCGCCCAACGTTCGAAGGTTAGCGACTTCTCGGTTCATGCGCGCGCGAGCTTTCAGATCACGGGCTTTGCTGTCCTTCAGCTTCTTGAGGACTCCTTGAAGACTTTTCTCCAAGTGCTTAACCAGAAGCGTGTCGCCTTGCCCACCTCCCGAGAGCGCTCGAATTACGTGCCATGATGTATTCCATGGCGCGTGAAGTGTTTTCCCGACGCCCGTCGTTTTGCCTTTGGCGCTTTTGGACATAGTTTGCCCCGCCAGTTTGATTTATTGGACCACAAACTAGCAACCGCAGGAAAAGGTTAACTGTTCTCAGAGTCAGCACAGTACCCTGAATTGATTTGTTCTGGCGCGGACTGAACAATCCGCAGCGATGTTCACCTGCCCGAATTGCAGTCGCGCGCTAACGCGCATACAGAGCGCCCCGGGCATTTACTGGGCGTGCGAGTCGTGTGGCGGGCGCACCGTCGCCGTTCCCGTCTTGCGGAAAGTCGTCGGTGAGAAACCGATTACGCAGTTGTGGGCTGATGCGCGTTCGGCGCCGCGAGTAGAAAAACGATGCCCGACCTGCCGCCATCGCATGTTCGAAACCGTGGAAGGAGGTCTGCGGCTTGACGTGTGCAAGGTTTGCCAGTTCGTCTGGTTCGACGCGCAAGAGTTCGAGCAGATGCCCGTGGCGACTCCCGTCGTGGCGAAACGCGCGGAGTTACCGCAAGCTGCCCGTGAAGCAATAGCGCTTACTGAAGTGCAGCGCATGGCAGAATCAACGTCAGACGAAGGGCCACCAGAGACATGGCAGTACGTGCCCGCGGTCTTCGGTCTTCCGGTCGAATGCGATTCACGAGGTTTGGCCGGTTATCCAGCGGTGACATGGACGATTTCGTTTGTCGTTCTGGTGGCGAGCATCGCCGCGTTCATGCTTGGCGATGCGTTCATAGATGATTTTGCTCTCGTGCCGGCGAACGCGTTTCGTTACGGCGGCCTCACGTTCATTACGTCGTTCTTCCTCCACGGCGGCATTCTCCATCTGGCGAGCAATCTCTATTTCTTCCTCATCTTCGGTGACAATGTGGAGGACTATCTGGGCCGCTGGCGCTTCGGCACACTATTACTCGTCGCAACGATTGCCGGCGACGTAGCCCACGTGACCGGCGATCCTCGTGACACAATTCCCTGCATCGGTGCGAGTGGAGGAATTTCGGGCATCATCACCTTTTACGCGCTCCAATTTCCGCACGCCCGGCTCGGATTGTATCTCAGAGCGTTTTACCGCTTTAGCTGGGTGCAATTCCCGGCATGGGCCGGCCTGGTTTTCTGGATTGTGCTCCAGTTCATCGGAGCCGCTCAACAGCTCGCTGGGTTCTCGAACGTCTCGGCCCTTGCGCACCTCGGCGGGGCCTCGGTGGGCCTGCTGGCCTGGTTGGCCTGGCGGGCAAAGAACAGTGCGACCTGATTACGACAATGCGTTACGAACCAACCATCCGGCTTGTTTGTTTTCTCGGCGTGTTTGCTCTCATGGTCGTGGTGGAATGGTTGTGGCCCAAACGCGAGCGTGCCATCCGACGCTTGACGCGCTGGCCACACAACATCGCGGTCGTAGTGATTGACACTTTTCTCGCGCGCATTGTTTTGCCGGCGGGCGCCACCGGCGTGGCGCTGTTGGCAGAACAGCGTGGTTGGGGCTTGTTCAATCACATCTCGATCCCGATTTGGCTCACGGTTCCACTGACCGTCCTGCTGCTCGATCTCCTGATCTATCTTCAGCACTGGGCGTTTCACATGACTCCGCTGTTGTGGCGGTTGCACCGGATGCACCATGCAGACCTCGATGTCGATGTGACAACCGGCGCGCGCTTTCATCCGATTGAAATTCTGCTGTCGCTGGGAATCAAAAGCGCTGTGATTATTCCACTCGGCGCGCCTGCGGTCGGTGTGCTCGTGTTCGAAGTGTTGTTGAACGCCACGTCGATGTTCAATCATACGAACGTGCGAATCCCGGCCGGGCTGGAGCGATTGTTGCGACTGGTGCTCGTCACTCCTGACATGCACCGCGTTCACCATTCCATTCTCGTGCGTGAAACGAACAGCAATTACGGCTTCAACCTGCCGTGGTGGGATCGCTTGTTTGGCACCTACCGCGCTCAGCCGGAAGCTGGACACGATCACGTGACACTTGGCATTGAACAGTTTCGCGATCCAAAAGAGCTGAGGATTCACCGGATGTTGCTCCAGCCGTTTCGCAATGATCGGCAAGCCAGGAATCATAAACCTCAAGCGTAGGGCGAGGTGTGCTCAGCACGCCGCAAACGTTTAACGCTGAATCTGGCCGCGGCGCGATGAGGACATCGTCGCCTTGCCTCACGCGATCCGCATCGTCAGTCCGCCGTCGATCGTCATCGTTTCGCCGGTGATATAATCGTTCTTCACGAGCGTAAGAATCAGTTCGGCCACCTGTTCGGGCGTTCCCTCACGATGCAACGGAATACGCTGCTCGAGATTCAACCGGCGTTGCTCCTCGCTCATCGTTTTGTGAAAGTCCGTGCGCACGACGCCGGGCGCGACGCAGTTCACACGAATGTTGTCGTTGGCGAATTCGCGCGCGAGCGCGCGTGTGAATTGAGGCAACGCGCCTTTCGCTACTTGATACGCGACGTTCGTGATGATGCCGCGAATGCCTGCCGTCGAAGAAACCAGAATGATTGCACCTTCCTTCTTCGCGCGCATTGCCGGAATGGCCGCGCGGCAAAGATGGAAAATGGCGTGGACATGAACATCGAAGGCGCCGAGCCATGCTTCCGGCGTTAGATCGAACAGTCCGCCATTCACTGGGCCGCCGGCGGAATGCACCAGCACATCGACAGCACCGAGCCGCGATTCCGTTTCCTGCACGCAACGCGTCGCTTCGTTTGGTTTCGCGCAGTCCACCTGAATCATTTCGCATCGGCGGCCCAACGCGGTGATCGCATCGCGAGTTGCCACTGCGTGAGCGTCCGCGCGACGACCGACGATGGCGACATTTGCGCCTTCGCGCGCGAGAGCAACTGCGGTTGCTGCGCCAATGCCTCGCGTTCCGCCTGTGACCAAAGCTACTTTGCCAGAAAGATTCATCGCGCCGTGTTTAGAAGCAGGCTTGGTGCGCGTCAACGTTCTGAACTGATCATGGCTACCCATTGCACCTCGTAGGAGCGGCCTGAGGAGGCTCATCCTTTTTGGGCGCGATGATCGGAGCTTCGCCCTTGCAGCAGCATCACCACCACAGTCACCGCGACCAACAGCACGGCCAGGAGGGTTGAGAGGGCGTTGATGTCCGGCGTTAGGCCGCGTTTCACCGAAGAATAAATCAGAATCGGCAAAGTCGTCGCGCCCGGGCCGGTAGTGAAAAAGCTCAAAACGAAATCATCGAGGCTCAATGTGAACGCGAGCAGCGCGCCCGCGAGAATGCCGGGCGAGATCAACGGGCAGGTGATGTGGCGAAAAGTTTGCCACCCGGTCGCGCCGAGATCGATCGCAGCTTCGGCGAGAGACGGATCGATTCCGTTCAGGCGCGCCCGCACCACCAGTGCGACGAATGGAATTTGAAACGTGATGTGCGCGAGCGTCATCGTCAGCAGGCCGGGTTCGAGGACGCCCAGCCATTGCCGAACGACGCCGTAGAACATTAGCAACGCAATGGCCATTACGATGTCGGGCACGACGATGACCGTTCGCAGTGTCCACTCAGCCGCGCGCTGGCCGGCGAGTTTGCCGCGGTTCAACCCGAGGGCGAGCAGTGTGCCCAGGACCGTCGAAACTGCGGTGCTCATCGCGGCGAGCAAGAGCGTGACACCAGTGGCGCGCAGCGCGAGTTCGTTGTGCGCGACCGAGGCATACCATTTTGTCGTGAAACCACCCCAGGCAGATCCATGCCGTGCGCTGTTGAAAGACTGCGCGACCACGGCGGCAATGGGTGCGTAGAGAAAGAAATAAAGCAGGAGGCTCACAACCAGCAACGCGGCGCGGGTACGACCGGACTTCACAGCAATTCTCCTTTTCGCTTGGTGGCGCGCGCGTGAAACCAGAGAGCAAGGAGGACCACGAGCATAGCCACAGTTGCGAGCGCTGAACCGAACGGCCAGTTCCGGCTCGCGCCGAATTGCTGTTGAATCACGTTGCCGAGCAACACGGTCTTCGAGCCACCGAGCAGATCGGGAATGACGAATTGACCGGTGGCGGGGACGAACACCAGAATGATTCCCGCAGCCATCCCGGGAACGATTTGTGGCAGCACGGCATGACGAAATACGTTCGAGCCGGACGCGCCGAGGTCACGCGCCGCTTCGGCGAGCGTCCAGTCAATCTTTTCCACCGACGCATAAAGCGGCAGCACGAGAAATGGCAAATAATCGCAAACCAGTCCGAGGCAAACGGCGAACAGGCTCGGATATAGCGGGTCGCCAGTGTGAGCGAGGCCGAACATGACAGCGATTTTCGCGAGCAGACTTTCCGGCGCGAGCAGCAGTTGCCACGCGTAAGTGCGGATGAGGAGATTGGTCCACAGCGGAATCACGACAAGTGTCAGCGCGAAGGTTTTCCATCGCGCTGGCAGGCCGGAAATCCAAAACGCGAGCGGCAGGCCCAGCAGCAGGCAGAGCAGCATCGTTAACGCCGCCAGCAGCAGGCTTCGCGCGATGATGATTGGATACAATGGCTCCCAGCCAAATGCGCCGAAGCCGAGGAAGCGTTTGTAGTGGTCGAGCGTGAGCGGCCGTTCCAATTCGCCGTAGGAACCACTCGTGAAAAAGCTGATGCTGAAGATGAACGCGAGCGGCACGAGAAAGAGCACCAAGAGCCACAGCATGGCTGGAGCGCTCAGAAGCATGGCGCGCGCGGAAAGTTTCTGTTCGGCGGCACGGCGCATTCAATCCTCCAGCACGACCAACGCCTCGGACGGCAGTCTCAGTTGAATCTGTTCCCCGGATGCGATTCGCGGCGCGGCAGTGGTGTTCACCGAGACCACACGCAAAGTTTCGTTGCGCACGCGCACGACGCTGTGCGTTTCGGCGCCGGTGTAGGTGGTTTCGAGAACCTGGCCCGTGAAGCAGTTGGGGGCATTCAAGTCATTTCCCGCGGCCAGAATTTTCTCCGGACGAATGGCCACGGTGAACCCGTTTCGCGGATCGTTGATTGCCAATCGCAAATCCCCCAAGGGAGTTTCCGCCACGAGGTTCGTTCCATTTCGTTCGCGCACCTTGGCGTCCAGCAGGTTGCACCCGCCAAGAAATGACGCCACAAAACGGGTGCGCGGACGTTCGTAAAGTTCTTCGCCAGTGCCAAGCTGCACAATGCGCCCCTGGTCCATGACTGCGATTCGATCGCTGATGCTCAACGCCTCATCCTGGTCGTGAGTAACGTGGAGGAAGGTGATGCCGGTGCGGCGCTGCAAGGCGCGCAACTCCCGTTGAAGTTCCTTGCGCAGCTTGAAGTCGAGCGCGCCCAGTGGCTCATCCAGCAGCAACACTTCAGGTTCGTTCACCAAGGCGCGGGCGAGCGCGACGCGCTGTTTCTGGCCGCCGGAGATTTGGGATGGTTTGCGCGGAGCCAGATCCGAAACGCGCGCCAGTTCCATGATGGCACGAACGCGCGTTTGAATTTCAGCGGGAGGAAGCTTCTTCATGCGCAACCCGAACGCGACGTTGTCGTGAACAGTCATGTGCGGAAAGAGTGCGTACGATTGAAAGACCGTGTTCACAGCGCGGTGATGGGTTGGAATGCAGAGCGCGTCTTTTCCCGCTAAGCGCAATGAACCGGCGTCGGGAAAATCCAGCCCGGCGATGATTCGCAGCAGGGTCGTCTTCCCGCAGCCGGATGGCCCCAACAATGAAAAGAATTCACCGCGCGCGACCGCCAGGCTGACCTGATCCAATGCGACCACATCGCCAAAGCGCCGCGTCAGATTCACGGCTTCGATGGCTGGAACGGTCGCGGTCTGCATCGCGGCGAACGTGTAGCAGAGCGGGGTGAAGGGTGAATAGTGAATAGTGAATGGCGAATCGCGAACGGGAGGCGAACGACTCTTGACGACTGCCATTGACCATTCACCTCCTTTCTCGTTTGGCCGTTCAGTGCTGCCCGCGTGATTTGACCGCCCGCCAGTGCTGGCGGATGTTGGCACCGACAAATGTCATTACGGATATTGTCATTGGAGGACGTGGCCTACGATCTGGAACTGATGCAGCGCGAGTTGCAGAAGGCCGGCATCGAATACGAACTGCAACGGGTTGAAACGCGCGAACAATTCCTCGGTGCGCTCAAAGAATTCCGGCCAGACATCATCCTCGCCGATTATTCGCTTCCAAGTTTCAGCGCGCTCGAAGCGCTGAAGTTGCTGCGCCAGCGCGAGAGCACGGTGCCAGTCATTCTGGTGACCGGCTCGCACTCGGAAGAGGCTGCCGTCGAGTGCATGAAAGAGGGCGCGGAGGATTACATCCTCAAAGCGAGCCTCACGCGCTTGCCGAGCGCGCTGCAAAACGCTTTGCGCAAGAGGGAAGCGGAACGAAACAAGGAGGCCGCGGAAACCGCGCTCAAGCAGAACGAAGCGCAGTATCGGCTCATCACCGAGAACACACGCGATCTGATTTGCCTGCTCGATGCGCAGAACAAATTTCTTTACGCCAGTCCGTCTTATGAATTGGTGCTGGGCTACAAGCCGGACGAACTGATCGGCACGGATTATTTTCAACTGATTCATCCGGATGACGCAGCTCGGGCGCGCACGGCGTTGGAACAGGCGCGGCGCCAGAAACGCCAGCGTACGGCGGAACTGCGGCACCAGCACCGCGATGGCAGTTGGGTGCTGTTCGAATCGGCAGCGAGCCAGCCGGCAGAAATGGAGGGCCAGCCTCGCCGCGTGGTGATGGTGTCGCGTGACATCAGCGATCGCAAACGCGCCGAACAGGAAATCGTTCATCTCGCTACGTTCCCGCGTTTCAATCCCAATCCTGTCCTGGAATTTTCCGCGGATGGCTCGGTCCTCTATTTCAACGACGCCGCGCAATTGATGGCACAGGCGTTCGGGCACGAGCATCCGAACCAGATTCTACCGGTGAACGCCGCGCTGCTCGTCGAGCGCTGTCTCACCACCGGGCAGCGCCAAATCGTCGAAACGCAAATTTCCGGGCGGACCATTTCGTGGACGTTCTATCCGATTCAGCCGACGCACTCGGTGCATTGCTACGCGGAAGACATCACCGAGCGGCTGAGCCTGGAAACGCAATTGCGCCGTTCGCAGAAGATGGAATCCATCGGCCAATTGGCGGCGGGGCTGGCGCACGACTTCAACAACATCCTCACCGTCATCCAGGGCCATTCCGCGTTGGTGCTGAAGGACCCGACCCTGCAGGAGCGGACGCAAAAGGCGTTGCAGCACATTTCCGTGGCGGCGGAACGCGCGGCCAATCTCACACGCCAATTGCTCCTCTTCAGCCGCAAGCAATTGGCGCAGCCCAAGACGCTCGACTTGAACGTCGTCGTGGAGAACGTCGCGAACATGCTGCGCGCGCTGTTGGGCGAATCCATTTTCGTGGAACTGCAACTCGCGAAAAACCTGCCAGCCGTCGATGCCGACGAGGGAATGATGGAGCAGGTGCTGATGAACCTCGCAGTGAATTCGCGCGATGCGATGCCGCGCGGCGGGCGGCTGACCATTTCCACTTCGGAACGTGTCGTGGACGAGCGTTATGCGCGGCGCATTCGCGAGGCGCGCGCCGGACGTTTCGTTGTCTTTCGCGTCAGCGACACCGGCACGGGCATGACGCGCGAAACGCAGTCGCACCTTTTCGAACCGTTCTTCACCACGAAAGACATCGGGAAGGGAACCGGCCTCGGTCTCGCGACGATTTACGGCATCGTGAAGCAGCATCTCGGTTGGATCGAAGTGGAAACCAAGGAAGGTATGGGTACGACGTTTACGATTCTGCTTCCAGCGAGCGGCAGCCGCGCGGAGCCGCAGAAGCCGCGCAACGCCGTCGGTGATTTGCCGCGTGGCACCGAGACCGTGCTGGTGGTGGAAGACGAAGAGCCTTTGAGAAATCTGGTCACCGCGGTGTTGCGGCACGCGGGCTACACCGTGTTCGACGCCGGCACCGGCGCGGAGGCGCTGGAGATTTGGGGCGCGCACCGGCGCGAGATCGATTTGCTGCTGACGGACGTGATGATGCCCGAAGGAATGTCGGGCCGGGAACTGGCGGAAAAAATTCTTGGCGATGAGCCGAAGCTGCGCGTGATGTTCACGAGCGGTTATCCCATGGAAGCAATCGGCGGCGATCTGGCGAAGAGCGGCCATTGCTTTCTCCAAAAACCGTATAGTCCAGCGACGCTTACCCACGCCGTGCGTGAGTGTCTGGACACCAATCCGCACAACGCGGCGATCCATCACGCCGAGACGGCTTCGGCTCATTAAGGGATTCCCGCTTGCGGGACGCACAGATTGCGGGAAGAATTTTCACTCGAAAGGTGGAAGCACCAGGGACGCACGGTCATGAACCAGCAATTCGTATTGCTATTGCTCGAGGATTCCGAGGAAGACGTTTTCCTCTTTCGCCGTGCTATTTTGAAAGTGGGCCGCTCCGTGGCGCTGCAATGCGTTCGCAATGGCGTGGAAGCTCAGCGGTATCTGCGTGGCGATGGCAACTATTCGGATCGGGCGCAGTTCCCGATGCCGTCGGTAATTTTTTCGGACCTGCAATTGCCCGGCCTGGGCGGGATGCAGTTTCTGGAATGGCTCCGGCAGGAGCCGGCCTTTCGCGCGATGCCATGCGTGATTTTTTCCGGCTCGGCGAACCCCTCCGATGTGCAAGCAGCCTATGAGTTGGGCGTGACATCATTCATCGTCAAACCAATCGACTTCGGCGAATGGGTCAAACGGCTCGAAGTGGTGCTGAAGTTCTGGATGGACATCGCGCAGCGTCCACCGATGGAAGTTTCGTAGCGGAAACTTTTTTGAATCACGCGCAGCGCGCCGCCCGTCAGAAAACAACGTGGAGCGATTTCAACGCGCATTGTTTCCTATAGCTCTCAGCCTGTCGTTAACGGCATTGCCGTCGGTGAAGGCGATCGATTTCGTGCGCGACGTGCAGCCAATTTTTTCCCAGCACTGCCTGAAGTGCCACGGCCCGGAAAAACAAAAGAACGGCTATCGGCTGGATGAAAAGCTGACGGCCTTCCGCGGCGGTGACTCCGGCAAGAGCGCCATCGTGATCAGCAACAGCGCGTCGAGCGCATTGATCCGGCGCATTATCACAACCAATGCTGATGAGATGATGCCGCCGAAAGGTGAGCGGTTGCCTTCGAGGGAAGTCGCATCAATTCGCGCATGGATTGATTCCGGCGCGGCGTGGCCGGTTGCTCTTTCAACCCTCAACCCTCAACCCTCAACTCGGTCATCCCACTGGAGCTTTCAGCCCATCGGTCGGCGCACGCCGCCGCGTGTGAAGAATGCGAATTGGATACGCAACCCCATCGACAACTTCATTCTCGCGCGACTGGAACGTGAGCGAGTCAAACCTTCCCCCGAAGCAGATCGCGCAACGCTGATTCGCCGGCTGCATCTCGATCTGCTCGGCCTGCCGCCCACAGTGGAGCAGGTCGATGCCTTTGTGGGCGACGAGCGGTCCGATGCTTACGAGCGGCTCGTCGATGTGCTGCTGGCCTCGCCGCACTTTGGCGAGCGCTGGGGCCGGCACTGGCTCGACCTCGCGCGCTACGCGGACAGCGCCGGCTACCAAATCGATCGCGTTCGCCCCGGCGCCTACTTGTATCGCGATTGGGTGGTCAACTCATTCAATCGCGATCAGCCATTCGATCAATTCACCATCGAGCAACTCGCCGGAGACCTGCTGCCGAATGCGACAATGGAGCAGAAGATTGCGACCGGCTTCCATCGCATGACGCTCTCGAACTTTGAAGAAGGCACGGACAAGGTGGAGTTTGATTGCAAGGCGAAGGTGGACCGTGTCGCAACCACCGGGACCACGTGGCTCGGACTAACCATTGGTTGCGCGGAGTGCCACTCGCACAAATACGATCCCATCAGCCAGCGAGAGTTCTACCAGCTTTACGCGTTCTTCAATGTCGTGGAGGAACTTGATGTCGCTGCGCCGAAGCCGACTGAACTCGCGATGGTGTTCGTTACGAAGACGAACGCGCCGAAAACATTCGTCCACGTGCGCGGTGATTTTTTGAATCACGGTGATGAGGTCGAACCGGGTGTGTTGCGTGTTCTGAATCCATTTCCAACCCGCAGCAGCCGACGTGAGGAGGCTCTGATTGAAACAGCGGAAAGAGATCAGAGCCTCCTCACGTCGGCTTCCACGAAACCCGACCGGCTCGATCTCGCGCTCTGGATAACCTCTGCCGAGAACCCGCTCGCCGCTCGCGTTGCCGTGAACCGCATCTGGCAACACCTCTTCGGGCGCGGCATCGTCAACACGACGGAGGACTTCGGCACGCGCGGCGAGCCGCCATCGCATCCCGAATTGCTGGACTGGCTGGCGAGCGAGTTTCAGCGTAATGGCTGGAGCCGGAAACAGATCATCAGGCTGATTGTCACGTCTGCGACGTACCGGCAGTCCTCGCACGTTCGGAAAGAACTTCTCGCGCGCGATCCGCAAAACGTTTTGCTCGCGCGACAGAATCGTTTCCGCGTTGAGTCGGAAATCGTGCGTGACCTGTTTCTCAGCGCGAGCGGATTGCTGAATACGAGCATCGGCGGACCGAGCATCTATCCATCCATCCCCGCCGATGTGAAGGCCGCTGGTTACGGTGTGGGTGGCGAATGGATTGAAAGCACGGCGCCGGAAAAATATCGCCGTGGCCTTTACGTGGCGAACCGCCGCACTGTGCCGTACCCCGTCGCGATGACGTTCGATCAATCGAACCCGAACGAATGTACGGCGCGCCGCGAATGTTCGAATACACCATTGCAGCCGCTGGCCTTGCTCAACAATCCCGTCTTTGCCGAATGTGCGGAGACCCTCGCGAAGCAGTTGGCCTCCACGCCCGGAACCACTCGCGAGAAAATCGAGTCCGGATTTCGCATTTGTTTCGGGCGCAAACCGGCGCGCGCGGAGTCGAATCGTCTGGAGCAATTGTTTCGAGAGGAGCGAATCAGGGCGCGTGTTACGGACGAACAGGCGTGGCGCGCCGTCGCGGATGTGTTGTTGAACCTGGATGAATTCCTGACGCGAGAGTGAACGTGCCCCCGGCATCCTGCCGGGATTCGGCACAGACCAGTTCAGACGCAACTCATTATGAGAGAGAGACACTGAAGCAGGTGTAGGGCTTCCCGGCAGGATGCCGGGGGGCACGTTGAAAGATGGAACCGAAAGACATCATCGATCTGACACGGCGCGATTTTCTCGTCAGCGCGACGCGCGGCGTGGGCGGGCTGGCGTTCGCATCTTTGCTGGCCGGCGATGGATTGCTTGCGGCGGATGCGATGAAGGCTTCCACGCGGCAAGGTCCGTTCGCGCCGAGGCCGCCACACTTCGCGGCAAAGGCGAAACAGTGCATCTTCATTTACATGGAAGGCGGCGTGAGCCAGCTCGATCTCTTCGATCCGAAACCGAAGCTTAACGAGTTGAACGGCCAGAAAATGCCGGAGTCGCTCACGAAGAACGTTCGCTTCGCGTTTCTCCAGAAGGACACGGCGCAACTTCTCGGCAGTCCTTACAGGTTCCGCCGCTATGGTCAGTGTGGCACCGAAATGTCCGAGATGCTTCCGAACATTGGCGCGTGTGCCGATGACATTGCGCTTGTACGTTCGGCGCACACCGAGGCGTTCAATCATCATCCAGGCGAGTTGTTGATGTACACCGGGTTCCAGCGTTTCGGCCGTCCAAGCGTCGGCTCGTGGATCACGTATGCACTCGGCAGCGCTTCGCAAAACCTGCCCGGCTATGTCGTGCTCACCGCCGGACGCGCGGCGAGTGGCGGCAACACGATGTTCTCCAACGGGTTTTTGCCGTCAGTTTATCAAGGCGTTCTTTTCCGCAACGAAGGCGAGCCGGTGATGGACTTGAATAATCCGCCGGGCGTGACGGCAGAGATGCGCCATTACGGTCTCAATGCCTTGCGTGATTTGAATTCGATGCGGCAGAAAGTGGTGGGCGATCCTGAAATCGCCAGCCGCATCGCGAATTACGAACTGGCGGCGCGCATGCAACTCTCCGCGCCGGAACTGACGGATTTTTCCAGCGAGAAACCGGAGACGCTCGACGCCTACGGTGTGAACCGCGATCCTGGCAAATTCACGAAGACGCAGCGTGGTGGCGGAGTGGGCACATTCAAAACGTTCGCGCGCAATTGTCTGATGGCGCGGCGGCTCGTTGAGCGCGGCGTTCGCTTCGTGAGCATTCACCACGCGTCGTGGGACCATCACAACGATTTGGAAACTGATTTGCCGTTCAATTGCGCCGTCGTCGATCAGCCAGTGGGCGCGCTGTTGAAGGATTTGAAGCAACGCGGACTGCTCGATAGCACGCTCGTCGTTTGGGCTTCCGAGTTCGGCCGCACGCCCTTGGGCGAGAACCGGCCGGGCTTCGAGAAGGTCACGGGCCGCGATCATCATCCATTTGCGTTCAGCGTCTGGATGGCGGGCGGCGGCGTGCGCGGCGGACAGGTGATTGGTGAAACAGATGAACTGGGGTGGGGCATCGCGAAAGACCCGATTCACGTAAATGATTTTCACGCGAGCATTCTCCACCTGTTTGGACTCAACCACGAAAGGCTCACTTATCGATTTCAAGGGCGCGATTTCCGCCTGACCGATGTGGCGGGCAAGGTGGTGAAGCGATTGAGTTGAAGCCGCTTCAAAACGGCGCTCGACGATTTTTGATAGATGGCTACTCTCGCGGCGTCCCAAACAATTATGAACACGCAACACACCCGCCGTGATTTCGTCAAACGAACCACCGTCTTCAGCTTTGGTCTGGCCGCCATGCCGCTCGTGTCGCGCGCACAAGTGACAAAAAGTCCGGGCGAGAAGTTGATCGTCGGCGTCATGGGTCTCGGCCGCGGTATGGGCCACGTTCAGGCGCTGCAACAGCTTCCGAACGTCGAAGTCGCTTATCTCACGGACATCGATGACAATCGTCTCGCGGTCGGGCAAAAGGCCTTCGAGAAAAGCGACGAGCGCCCCAAGTCGGCGAAAGACTTTCGGAAAGTCCTCGAGGACAAGGACGTCGATGCGCTGTTCATTGCCGCGCCGAATTTCTGGCACACGCCGGCAGCGATCCTGGCCTGTGCCGCGGGCAAGCACGTTTATGTCGAGAAACCGGGCTCGCACAATGCGCGCGAGGGCGAACTGATTGTGCAAGCGGCGCGCAAATACAAACGCGTCGTGATGATGGGAAATCAGCGCCGCAGTTCTCCGGCGATTATGGAAGCGGTGCAGAAGCTGCGCGAAGGCGTCATTGGAAAAGTGCTGTTCGCCCGCTGTTGGTACAGCAACGCACGCGCTTCCATTGGGCGCGGGAAGCAAGTGCCCGTTCCGGCCAATCTCGATTACGACCTGTGGCAAGGTCCCGTGCCGCACCGCCCTTATGTGAGCAATCTCGTTCACTACGATTGGCACTGGCGCTGGCATTGGGGCGGCGGCGAACTGGCGAACAACGGCATTCACTACCTCGATGTCGCGCGCTGGGGACTGGGCGTGGAATATCCGACGCGCATCACCTGCAACGGCGGGCGCTATCATTACGATGACGATCAGGAGACGCCCGATACAACGATCGCGACATTCCATTTTGGAGATAAAGGAATCATGTGGGACGCGAGCAGTTGCAATCCCCGCAAGAACGAAAAGCTTCCAGCAGTCGAATGGTACGGCGAGAAGGGGACAATGACGCAGTCAGGCGAAGGCTACAAAGTCTTCGATGCTGCCGGCAAAGAGATCGATCAGGGCACGGGCCCGGGCGGTGACAAAGTTCACATGAAGAATTTTCTCGATGCAGTGCGCGGTGATGCGAAGCCGAATTCCGAAATCGAAGTCGGCCAGACCAGCACGCTGCTCTGTCACCTCGGCAACATTGCCTATCGCACCGGCCGCACGATTCATTTCGATCCGAAGACGCGGAAGATCGTCGGCGACAGCGACGCGGAAAAATTCTGGTCGCGCGAATATCGCCAGGGTTGGGAACCGAAGGTGTGATACGCGATGGTCTGGATGTTCACGGGATACACAGGCATGTTTTATGTCATGCTGGCTGTATGCGTGTTTGTCGCCGCACCGTATAGCCGCCACTCGTTGATGCCGGTGTTTCTAATTCCGCTTGGCCTTCTTGCGTTCGGAGCTTTGGAAATCTGGTGGATGATTTCCGATCAGAAGCGCCAAGAAATCCGTCGCGCGATCCAGGCGGGTCAATTGAGGCGGAAGACCTGCGTATTGGCAGGAGCGGTCGCGGCTGTTTGCGTGGCACCATTGATGGGCTTGGGTCTCGTGCTCTACAACTCCGTAGTAGGAACGGATACCGTGGCAATGCGACGTTCGGGCATCGTCATCTGTGTTGTGTTTCTGCTATTTGCAGTCGCGCCCCTCGTTCCAGCGTACTGGCTGGCACGGCGTGCGCGCCGATCGATGGGGGGATAAGGCCGTTCTGCTGGGCAGTTCACTTTCGAAGTATAGGGCAAGGGGCATCCGCGGCATTGGGCCGTTTTCCAATTCGTCACGGCGTGTTGAGAGAACGCCAAATCACATTCACGGCGAACAGCAGCATCATCGCCACGCAGCAAACGATTTTGCCAAGCGCGCCGGCGAGCAAGCCGAGTGTCGCGCCCACGCCGGCTTTCGTCGCCGGCTTCCATTCGCGCCCGCCGATCATCTCGAAAATCACTGCGCCAATAAATGGGCCGAGCAGAATTCCCGGAAGATTGAAGAAGAGGCCGATAATCCCGCCCACAATTGCGCCTGCCATTCCTTTCTTGGTCGCGCCAAACTGTTTTGCGCCATAGATGCTCGTGAGGTAATCCATCACGAACGTCAAGGCGGTGATGAGCACGAGCAGTGTGATCACAATCCAGCCCGCGCCTGTCTCGCGGAAATAGAGTTTATGTCCAATGGCCGCAATGAGCACGAGCGGCGTACTCGGAATCCCAGGCAGGATGCTGCCAAGACAACCGATGCACATCACCAGGAGTGTCAGGGCGAGGCCGATGATTTGTTCCGTAGTCATCGAGTGGCAATTAACCACAGATGAACCCGGATGAACACAGATTGCGAGCGTCGCGAGCGGCTCAGACCGCCAGCGCGTCGGCGCGGAATTTTTCCGTCAGTTCAGCGAACGCCTTCTGAGCGTCCAGCCAGCGCACGTCCTTGGCGATTTCATTCATCGACGACTGGGTGTTGTTGCAGATGACATACAGCTCGTCGCCAGCGCAGACAAATGCTTCGAAACCGGTGCCGACGTTGTGCCGCGCGAAATCGAAATGCCCGGGCGGGTGTTTTTCCGTGAGCACTTCGGCGCGCAGACCGCCGAGATCGTTCACGAAATTCTTCTGAAAATCCTCTTTGCGTGGTCCCTGATAGGAGACAATCCGTTCCTTGCCGCGCCGGAGCGAGACGATGGCCCATTCATCGAACACCACTTTGCCGTAACGGGCATTCATGTTGTCCGCCGTGTGCTTCACGAGATCGAGTGATTGCGAGATTGTCATAAATCTTCTGAGATTAGCGGCAGCGAGCAGAGCAACTTTAACTCACGCACTGCTATCGAGAGAAGGTCCGCTGCCGTCTGGAAACGAACTCACTGCCGTCGAGATAAAAGCGCAATGGCATGTGCTCAGCCACTGACAACCCGACCCGCGTGGCCGTGACGACCGGGCCGCGCGCGCGGACGAACCGTTTCACATCCGGATTCCCGGCAATGATCAGATCGGATTTGAGCGAACAGATGTCCGCGCCATCGAATTCACGTTCAATGTGCAACGCGAGACAGAGCTTCGACGGGCCGGAAGTGAGTTCGCGCTCTTTCGTCACGGGACGATTCTTTCGCATCCACTCTTCGCCGAATGTCGGCTCAATGGCGCGAACCAACACGGCCTCAGCGACGCCTTTGCCTGCGCACACGGCATTGAAACAGAAATAATTGCCGTAAATGAAATAGACATACGCACGCCCTGGCGGGCCATACATCGAACGATTGCGCGCCGTCTCGCGGCGGAAGCCGTGGCACGCCGGATCGTTCGCAAGATAGGCTTCTGATTCCACAATGGCGCCGCCGGCCCACGCGCCATCCGGCGCGCGGCGCAGCAGGAAATGTCCGAGCAACTTCGGCGCGACAAACTCTGCGCTCGGCTCATAGAACGAAGCGGACAGGGGAGTGGGACGAAGTTGAGAGTTGAAAGTTGAGAGTTGAGAGCGAGACATCGAACGCCGCAACGCCTGAATGTCAGTTGTTCTTCTCCGGCTCGTGGCGGCGCAGGCCCACGGACTGCGCGATGTCGTCGAATTCCTCGTGGCTCACCGTCTCCAGCGTTTTGCCTTTGTTCACCAGCTTCTCGTTAATCTTGATGGCCTTCTCCGTCATCTGCTCGTGCGTGTCTTTGGAGCCGCCGACGAGCGCGAAGTTGGGACCGGTGGTGACGCGCTTGTGGCCATCGTTATCGAGGCCCACACCGAGCATCACTGCTTTGGCTTTCTTCGAGAGATGTTTCGCCATGCCACAACGTAGCGAGCCGGCCCAGTACAGTTCAAGGTTGAATCGGTTTTCGCTCATGTGCGCTCGTTTGTTGCTGGCGTGCGGTTCATTGGTCTGCTGAAATAGCGGACATGCGAAACAAGTGGAAGTCGTTGCTGAGTTTGGGTCGTTAGGCGACATGAGCAACGGCACGAAGCGAAACGCGCTCGCATGGACCTTGATTGCCGCGCCCGTATTGTTCTTCGGGATTTCGTTGGTGATGGGCCGCGCCTGTCCCGGCACCCAGATGTTTTTCGCTCTGATGCTTGTAAGCCACATGCCTTTCATCGCATTACCGTTCTGGGCCGTGTTTCACGGCTATCGCCGGGCGGGGATCGTTCTCGGTTGGCTCATGCTAGTTCTCGGCGAGTTAGGCTTCTTTCTTTTCTACGCTACTTACTTCAAAACTTATGGATGGCCTTCACCAGAGCCGCCCGGCCTCCTTTTCCTCGGCATCTTGTTCGGCTGGGGATTCGGTTGGCTCGTTGTAACGGTGGCGGAGACGATCAAACAAAAGATCGATCAGCATTGGCCCATTGCTCATCGTGACAGCCGTGTGGCCTAACCGTGCGCTGCCGAAATTCAAACTGAGCCACTACCCACAGCTTTTGCGACTGCGAAAGAAGGACAACCGCGCCACGGCATCCTAACCGGAAGTTATTTTGGGCCCGCGGCGTGATTCAATCGATGGCTCTTGCTCCGGTCAATGATGTTGATGTTCGATCCGCCGAGCGAGAAAAGTTGATGAGCATGAACTTGAACGAAGTGCAGCGCGCGTCGCAGGAACAGTTTGCGCGGCAGAGTGATCGTTATGGCAAGGGACACATTCTTGAAAACGTGGATGACGTTCGCGCCGCGCTCGAACACGTCACTCTGCCGGCGCAAGCCCGCGCGCTCGATGTGGCCACCGGTGGCGGACACACGGGTTTGTTGCTGGCGGGGCTCGGCCACGCCGTGACGTTGAGTGACATCACGCAAGCCATGCTCGACCGGGCGGGAGAAACGGCACGTGAACGCGGGTTGAGCGTCGAGACCCGGCTGCACTCTGCTGAATCGTTTCCCTACGCCAATGACGTGTTCGATCTCGTGACCTGCCGTGTGGCGGCGCACCACTTCAGTTCGCCGGAATCGTTCGTGCGCGAGACGGCGCGGGTGCTGAAAAGTCAGGGATGGTTCCTGCTCATCGATGGAACTGTGGAAGACGATCAGCCCGAAGCCGAAGAGTGGTCGCATCAAGTCGAAAAGTTGCGCGACCCCAGCCACCATCGATTTGTCACGCCGCGGACCTGGCAGCGCTATTGTGAGCAGTCCAGCCTGTGCGTCGTTCACTCCGGCCTTACGCCGTTCAAGATGCCGGACTTGAACTGGTATTTCCAGACGGCGGCGACAACAGCAGAAAATCGCCGCAAGGTTCTGGAACTGGTTCGCACCGCGCCAGAGTCCGCCCGCAAACTATTTCGACTCGGTGAAGAAGACGGAAAGATCGTCTGGTGGTGGCAACGGCTGACCCTGGTGGCGCAAAAAGCCGCTAAGGCGCGTTAGACAACGCCAGGGCGCATTTCTCAATGAAGTAAAAATCACCCTTGCACCACGGCACATCGACGAAGCTCGCGATTTGTTCCGGCGGTAATTGCTCAACGAACACCGCGCCGGCAAACAACGCGCGCGAAAAGTGCAGCGGGTTCGTGTAGTTCTCTCCTCCAATCATCCGATCACCGAACGCCAGATGCCATCCGTTCCGGGCTTCGCGAAAGTTTTCCAAACGCGCCGCGCCACAGCCGTCCGTCAGCGTGCGAAGCGCTTCGCCGGCTTCAGGAGTGAGATCGCAATATCGTGCGAGTTTCGTGACGTGCAGATGCTTCGTCGAGGAATCGGTCGTCTCCAGGATTTTCGGGTTCACCCGTTCGAGGTTGACGCGCAATCCAAGCAATTGTCTGGCGCGCGCAAGCGCCCGGTGCTCGGTGGCTGAGTCGCTGTTTGTTCGCGCCAACCGTACTGTCGCGATCAGGGCTACCAGATTTCCATTCAATACTTCAGCTTCGTCATGTGTGTAATTCCGTCTTGCGACATCGAACGAGTAATCCGAGTCGAGCAACACTCGAACGCGCTGTTGGATCGCGGCCCAATGATCTTTCGCCGCCACGCTGTCGCCGCTGGCATTCACATAGCTCCAAAATCCATACACGCCGAACGCGCTCCGGGCCTTTCCGCGCCCCGCCGCGCGCAAGTTCATTGGCACGCCGTACGCTTCGCGCGCCCGGCCCACTCGGTTATCGAAACCATCGATGGAGTAGGGCGGCGTCTCGCGGAGTTGTGTAGCGAGAAATATTCTCGTCTTCGCCGTCGTGGTCGCTGGCAGAAACCCCAGCGCGAGCGAAAGCGCGTAGAACATCTCGTCCGGGTGATTGAAATAAACTTCGTAACCGCTGATGCCCAGCGTGTGATGAAACGGCATCCACGGCGCGCCCTCGATGAACTCGTTGATGTGCCGATCCAGTTTGCGCGCGATACGTTCGGCTTCGGCAGTGCGAATTTTTGCGGAGGATGCGACGGCAGTTCGTGGGTTCCCGACAAGAGTGAGGACCTGGCTTTCAGAGATTTGAATCGGTGGTGCGATCGGTCCGACCGCACGGTCGTCGATGACATTTTGCGCCGAAGCGGTGCTAAAACTCCAAGTTCCAAGCACCAGGTTCGAGAGAAGTATCCAACTCCAAATGCGAATGGCGGACGAGCATGCGGTTGGTGCTTGGGGTTTCATTTCCCTTCCAGACAAATCACCTGCGACCCGACGGGGAAATAAACCTTGTTCCCGGCGACTGACACAATCGCACGCGCCGGCCCGTGCCATTCGTTGACGAGACCGTAAGGCGCATTGGCCGCAGCGGCCTTTTCGTGGCCACCGCTGTTCTCCCAGCCGAAATTGGCCGGGCCATAAAATGCGCCGTAGCTGTCGCGCTTGCCCCAGAGGTTGGCGGTGGTGCGTGTCCTCCAGTTGAACGAACCGATGAAGCCCTGGTGATTCGAGATCAAAAACTCCGGCGAGCAGGAGAGCGTCTGCGTTTCGTCGCCAATGTAATTGAACGAACTCCACGGGAAATCCTTCGCGCCGGCTGGACGGCCCGGCTCTTTGGATTTGTAACCGTGTTCGAGCAATTCCACGCGGCCGGTCTTCAGGTCGAGCCTGCCGAAGCCAGTAAACGGGCGCACCTCGCCGCCGCCATCCCATATCCCATAAGCCGAGCGCACTTGCGTGAACACCTGGCCAGTTGCGCGGTTCACGCACGGCGGCGTGAGTGGGTTGTGCAGTCCGCCCGCGTAAAGAATCGGCGCGACCCACGGCTCCTTTCCGTCTTCGATCTGGAACGCATGGAAAGTTTGCTCCTCCGGATGCTGCTTCAAAAAATCGACGATGAAGTCTTGTTCCTTCTGCACGTCCTCCGGCGTGCCGGCGATGTAACGCGGGTCCTTGCCCGAAAATCCCGTGCGCTTGACGAGCATCTGCTGATGCTCCGTGAGAATCGTATGAAACTCTTTTACGGGACTGGTGGTGACGAACACCAGTCCGCCAGAAATGACCGGGAAATAATCGCGTGTGCTCAGCCCGGCGAGCTTCCGGGATTTCCAGAGCAATGAACCATCGGTCAGTCGTAGGCAATATACGTGCATGTCTTCACTCGCGAACACGACACGCGCGCCATCTTCGGAAAGGGCAGGGGAACTCAAAACGGGGGCACCTGTTTGAAACTTCCACTTCAGTTTGCCGTTCGCGGCATTGAGGCCATAAAAAATGCCGTCGCGCGCCCCGAACATGACCAGGCCGCCGGCGGCCATGGGTGAACTCCAGATGCCTTCGTCGCACTCGAATGTCCAACGGAGTTTCGCGCTCGCCGCCGTCACGGCGTAGAGCTTGCGGTTCATCGAACCGAAATAGAGCACGCCATTCGCGACCGTAGGCGAATGACCGATGGGCCGGCCCGTCCTGAACAACCATCTCTCCTCGCCGGTCTCGGCGTTCCACGCGTAAAGCGTCCCGCCGTACGTGCCCATGAACGCAAGACCATCGCTCACGATCACTTCCGCGCGCGGACCCGTCAGTTCGCGCCAGAGTTCCTTGCGCCAGACGAGTTTCAACGGCGGTTGAGGAAAATGCGCGTAGAAGCCGGAGCGCTGCAGATCGCCGTGAAGCGTCGGCCAGGAAGATTGTTCGGCCCCAACGACTGAAAATGCGCAAAGGAACAGCGCGACTGTTCGGGCAATCGTCATGGGTCAGAAAGACAGACGCGGAGAAGCTGCGGAGGATTCAGCAACTGTACCGCATTCCCGGGCATGGCTTTTGCAAATGAAAAAGGGATGAAGAAACTTCGTCTCTTGCTTTCATTCGCGTCCCTCTCACCCACTGGGGAGAGGGCAGGTGAGGGGCGACCGCGTTACGGCACCGTCAACTCTTCCGGCACTTCCGGAATACCGACGGCATCCGCCATGTTCAATCCAAACGCATTCCAGTGCGCGGCGACTCGTTCAATAGTTGTGCTCCGCAGCGAGTTGCGCACGAAGCGATCGGTCGTAAGCTTTCGGTGAGGTCACAATGTTGCGCTGGGGAATTCTTCTGGGTTGGCTGGTCGCGTACGGTGCATCTGCCTGGCCAGGTGAAGTGGACACAAGTTTCCGGCCTCGAATTCGGCCGCGTGGTAAAATTACAGTCATTGTCGAACAGGATGATAGGCGATTACTCGTAGGTGGCGGTTTCAACAAGCCACGTCGCGGACAATACGGTATGCTTCTCCGGCTACACGATAGCGGGAGGTTGGATCGCTCATTTAAGGTTCGCGCCGCTGATTTATCCGATTCACCCGTGTATCGCATTCAGCCTTTGATAGATGGCCGACTCGGCATCGGAATGGCTTGGCGCGCTTGGTTTTGCACATCCGACGGTCGATTTGATCAAGCAAGTCGATTCGGGAGTTTGGTTTACACGATCCGGGCAAACGGTAGCGTAATTTTTGAAAATCCTCCGATTCACATGCCCGATAGGTGGGGTACCCTGTATGAAATCGACTCGGCAGGTGAAGCACATGAATACCGAATCGGTGATTGGTTTGCTTGGCTGCGGACTTTTCCGGACGATTCCGTCGTCGGAATGAGTTACAATCGAGACAAGACCATTGTTCATGTTTCCGGCGTGTCCGGGAATTTGGTCGGATCGCAAGTAGTTGATTTGCAACCCGGTCCCAGCAACACCATTTATTGTGCAGGGTCACTTGTCATCAGCGGTCGTGGATGGCCGACCTATCGCGGAAAGCTTTTCCGATTCTCCGGGGGCTTGATTGATTCGACATTTGGCTTTCGCCCTGTTGGCACGGAAAATACCACGGATTGGAGTCTGACCGCGATTGCTGTCGCACCAGATGGTTCGGTGGTATTTGCCGCTGAAACTAACAAGGAAACCGGCAACGATAGATTTTGGGTTGGCCGCGTCCGCGCCGACGGAAGCGGCGATGAAACGTTCGAGGTTGGCTCTGGTCCAAACGGGCGCGTAAATGGAATTCTGATTCTTCGTAGCGGTGAGATTCTTGTTTGGGGTGATTTCACGAGATTCGACGGGCATCGATGCCGCGGTCTCGTCCGATTGAAAGCGCTCTGACAGCGGGGTGGCGCCAAAATATCTTGTCCAGCTACGCCTCTCGCTGAATTGACATCACTGCCAACGCCGTCCAACTATCGCGGGCATTTTTCTAAACGAATGAAACTGAAAGTTGTTGTTTGGGCAGCGTTGGTGTGTTCCCGGACGTTCCTCCCGGCGGCGGACGTGGATTTCATCAAGGACATCAAGCCGGTCCTCGAACAGAGTTGCCTCAAGTGCCACGGCACGGAGAAGCCCAAGGGAAAGTTGAATCTCACTACCAGGGCAGATGCCATCAAGGGCGGTGACAACGGCGCATCGCTCGTTCCGGGCAAGCCGGATGAAAGTCCGCTCTACAAGCTCACGATTCTGCCGCCGGACCACGACGACGTGATGCCGCCGCAGCCGAAGGAAAAGATGCTCACGAAAGCGCAGACGGATTTGTTAAAAGCCTGGATCGAGCAGGGCGCGAAGTGGCCGGAGGACGTGAAGCTGTCAACCGTACGGCGCGTGGATTTCGTGAAGGACATTCAGCCGATTTTCGAATTCAACTGCGTGGCGTGTCATCGCGACGGACACAAGAAGGGCGGGTTGCGAATGGACGAGAAGGAACTGGCGTTTGCGGGCGGTGACGGTGGGAAAGGGATTGTCCCCGGCAAGCCGAAGGAAAGTTTGGTTTACACTTCCACGAGCGTTCCCACAAATGATGATCGCTTGATGCCGCCTTTGGAGAAGAACGGCCCGCTCCCGAAGGAAGAGATCGATTTAATCTTCCAATGGATCGAGCAGGGCGCGGATTGGCCCAAGGACCTGGTTCTCACGCCGAAGAAAAAGGAGGAGGCACAAGGCAACGAGGTCGCAGTGATTGCGAACATTCACAAGCAGCTTCTGGCAAAGCTGGACGTGAAGGCGGAGTCGGAAATGAAAGCCTATTCGAACACGATTCCAGGCACACAGGTGACGTTCGTCATGGTGCCGCTCAAAGGCGGTGATTTCGTGATGGGCAATCCGGCGAGTGAGGCTGGCGGCCAGTCGGACGAACGCCCGCAACACAAAGTGAAGGTCGAGCCGTTCTGGATGGGCGCGTATGAAGTCACGTGGAGCGAATACGAGTTGTTCATGTATCAGGACGAGGAGCGGAAATTCAAAAAGGAGATTCCGACCGATCCTTACGTGGACAAAATCTCGGATGCGGTGGCGCGTCCGACGAAGCCCTACGTGGAAATGAGTTTTGGCATGGGCAAGGACGGCTATCCGGCGATCAGCATGACGCATCACGCCGCGAACAAATTTTGCCAGTGGCTCAGCGCGAAGACGGGCCAATACTATCGGCTGCCGACCGAAGCGGAGTGGGAATATGCCTGCCGCGCCGGCACGACGACAAAGTATTCCTGGGGTGATGATGAAAAGCAGGCCGGTCAATACGCGTGGTTCGAGAAAAACAGCGATTTCAAATATCAGAAGATCGGGCGTAAGAAACCGAATCCCTGGGGCCTTTACGACATGCACGGCAACGTGGCGGAGTGGGTGCTGGACGGTTATTCAACAAACGCATACGAGCAATTCGTCAGTCCCGTCCCCGTTGAGCAGTTTGTGCGAGGAATGACGCCCTATCCGCACGTCGCGCGCGGCGGTTCGTGGGACGATTCGACGGAGAAACTTCGGAGCGCGGCGAGAAGATTCTCGGACAAGAGTTGGAAGCAGCAGGACCCGCAGCTTCCGAAAAGCATCTGGTATCTGACGGACGCGCAATTTCTTGGGTTCCGTGTCGTGCGTCCGCTGAATGTTCCGCCGCCCGATGAACTGCACCGGGTGTGGAACAATGGAGTCGAGCGGGAGTGAGTCGCTTAGTGCGTCTTACGAGGCGCTGCTACTTTGAAATCGCGTAGAGGTTCTGCATCGTCGCGACGTAAAGAACGCCGTTCGCTGCCGTGACCGTGGCGCTGATCGGAACTTTCAAATCCAGTTCGTTGACCAACTGCTTTTCCCTGCTTGCAGCCCACACATAAAAATTTCCGCTGCGAGTGCCGAGATACACTTTCCCATCAGCCACGTAAGGCGAAGCCCACGTCTCGCCTTTGATGTCGTCCGTCCAGAGCGGTTTTCCCGTCGCCGCTTCGACGCAGTGCATTTTTCGTCCGCAGTCGGAAGTGAAAACGAGGCCGTTGTAAATCGCGGGCGTGGACATGACGTGTTTCTCCAGCGTGTAAGTCCAAAGGGCATTCGTGCGTACGCTGCTTGCGGGAGCAGTCACGTCGATGCACTTGAGCCACGCTTCGTTCTTGCCCCAGAAAATGTCGCCGCCGCCGGCGACGTAGAGTTTGCCATCGAGAAAAACCGGCATCCCAAAAATGTTGCTGGGGCCTTCGCGTCGATTGGTGGTGTAGCGATGCACTTCGGTTTTCGGCGCCGCGGGATCGAAGTCGAACTCAAACACCTTTTTGAGTTTCTGCAAACCCGCCGATTGGTAGGGCGCGCTGTCCCCAGAGCGCCGCCGCGTCGTGCCTGTGTCTGCCCCCGGCGCGCTAAGGACAGCGCGCCCTACCTCGTTTGTGGGCAATGGCTCGAACCCATAAACCATTCCATTTCCGCCGCAGAAAAAAATCACCGGCTTGCCATTCACAACGCCGAGCGAAGGCGCGGACCAGGTGCAGTGAAAAATGTTTGGCGCGATGTGCTCGTCTTCGCGCGCGAGATATTCGCCAGTGCGTTTGTCGAGAACGACGAGGCTGGGTGCGTCGGGCGTGCGAATTTTTCGATGTGTGTTGTCCACGCCGGTGCCGCTGTTCAGATAGAGGTGGTCGCCGTAAATCAGAACCGAACTGTGCGCGCCATCGTGCGACCAGATGCCGGTCCCGCTGGTCAGATCGAGGAGCCAGATGATGTCTGCATCCAGCGGTCCGGCTTCGCGAATTGATTCGCGCAGCGCTCCGATCTTCGCTTCATCGGCGGCCTCAGCCGGTCCTGGCTTTGGAATCATGTGCGCGGCCTCTTCTCGGAACGGCCCGTCGTTCCCATTCGCCATTCCGTGCGCGTCGAGGCACACCACTTCGCCACGGCTGGTCACACTGTAAACGCGATCACCTTCGACGCTGACCGGCGATGACCAACCGGTATTGGGCCAGTCGTGATACCGATCTTCCTCCCGCTTGGGCACGATGAGTTGCCAGAGCAGCTTGCCCGTCTTCTCGTCGAAACACATCAACACGCCACGGTCGCCCTGGTGCCTGGTGTCGCGCGGGTCCTTGTTGTTCGTGCCAATGTAAACGCGCCCGTTCGCTACGATTGGAGTGGAGTGCGTTTCATTCCCGAGCTTCGCAGTCCATTTGATGTTCTTCCCTGTTTTCGGGTCGAACTCTGCCGGCAGGTTTCGCTCAGTGGAAACCATGTTCCGCGTCCATGCGTGCCCCCACTGCGGCTGGTCAGCGCCGTAAAGCGACAGCGTGAATGTGAGGGCGGCAACGACGCGGAACAAATTCATGACGGCAACAGACGACGTGACGCGCGACTCACTTCAATTCTCCGCTGTAGAGTCCCACGTAGTAAATAACGCCGCTGAACCCGGGCTTCGCCTTGCCAAGGACTTTGCTGTTCATGTCAGCCCCGATTTGCAGTCCATCAGTCGGTTGCTTCGCAATTGGGCTTTTGAGGGGCGCTTCATTGGAGGTTGGGCCGTTCACCGCCAGACGCAATTTTCCATCGCGCCACGAAGCCACGAGCGTCGCACGCTGGCCGAGGATGCTCTGCGGAGCTGACACGCTGCTCCGATCACGATTGCCGGTGACGGTGAAAACCGGCCGTCCTTTTTCCATCGAGAGACAATAGCCGTTCACCTCACCGCCCTGCGCCAGAATCACTCCGTCCGGTTGCTCCGCTTTCAGTTGCACCGTCACCGTCCAACTCGTCACGGCTGGATCGAGCGTGCGCGACTTCGGCACGTCGATGTAGTTCGTCCCATCGAAGCGCCGACCGCCACCCGCGACAGCCGCGGTGCCTTTGTTCGCGCCTGAATTGCTGCGCATGGATGAGTCGATGATTCCGTTGCCGTCGTCTTTGTCGAAACGATATTCGAGCACGATCGTGTTGAGCGGCCTGGCCACTTCAAATGGCTTTGAACTCTCGGCGTAGCTCGGAACGACGTAGCCGACGGCGGCGCGTTGCTTGTCGTATTCCGTTTCCAACTCGCGCCGCAGCGCTGCCGCCGATGGATCGTTGAACAGATTTTTCGTCTCGTAAGGATCGCGAGAAAGATCGAACAACTCCGTCCACTCGTCATTGCCCTGATACTTGATGAGCTTGGCGCTGGTCGTGCGAACCGCCGTGAGCGTGGGCGTTGGATTGCCGCGTTGTTGCTCCCAAAAATATTCGTAGAAGAAACTGCGTCGCCAGTCCGTCGCGTTGCCTTCGAGCAACGGACGCCAACTGCGGCCCTGCATTTCCTTCGGCACGCTTACGCCGGCGTAGTCGAGGAACGTGGGCGCGAGATCGATGTTGAGGGCCAGTTCATCGACGGTTTTGCCCTTCACGCCGAGCTTCGGATAACGAACGAGCAAGGGAATGCGCATGCTCTCCTCGTAGGCGCTGCGTTTGTCGCCCAGCCGATGCTCGCCGAGGTAGAAGCCGTTGTCGCTGGAGTAAACCACCATGGTGTTTTCCGTCAGACGAAGGTCATCGAGCGTTTTCAACAAGCGACCAACGTTCTCATCCACCGCCGCGATGCAACGGAAATAATTCAAGTTCACTTTCACTTTGCCGGACGGCTCCTTTGCTTCTGGCGGCAACGGATTTGTGTTTACCGGACCGCGGAAAGGCGGCGGCGAATCGAGATTCGGGACCGTGCGCGCGAGTTCGCCTTCGAACTTGTTCGTCAACCGCGCCGGCGGGTCGAACGGACCGTGCGGCGATTTGAATCCGACGATGAGCGACCACGGCTTCGCGCTGTCCTTCTGCTTCTTCAAAAACTCAATCGCGTAGTCCGTCGAGATGTCATCGATCCAGCCTTTGGTCGCCACATTCGTGCCATCGACAATGAACGGTGGGTCCACGTAGCGCGCGTGGCCGATGAAGCTGGCGTGAAAATCAAAGCCGGGCCGCTCTCGCTGCGAGTCCATGTGCCACTTGCCGATGTAGGCGGTCGTGTAACCGGCCGCGCGCAAGAGCGTCGCGTGCGTCACGTTGTTCGTCGGGAACGGACGAAAGTTCGACGCCACGCCGTTGAGGTGATTGTAGCGCCCGGTGAGAAACGCCGCGCGGCTGGGCGCGCATAGCGCCAGAGTCACGAACGCATTTCGAAAGCGCACGCCTTCAAATGCAATGCGGTCCATGTTCGGCGTTTGAAACCACGGAAACCTTCCGCGCTCGCCATGTTCCCATTGAACTATGCTCAGCGCATCCCACCGCTGGTCATCGGTGTAGAGGAACAAAAAATTCGGCCGCGCATCCGGCGCAGCGGAAGCGATGGAGCAGAGCAACGAGCAAACGGCGATGGCGATTCGGAACTTCACACCTGCATTTCGGCTGAGCGCGGGAACTTCGTCAAGCAGCGTGAAGGAGCGGAAGTGCGACTGGAAGTGAAGGGCGTCCGCAACGGTCTCCCTCTCCCCGTTGAGGGGAGAGGGCGGGGTGAGGGGTGGGAATGGTCGAGACGCTTTGTTTATTTCACGGTCTTACGACGTAATCACCCCTCACCCTCAATCCCTCTCCCGGTGGAGGGGAGAGGGACCGAGACTTCCAGCGCGTTTAATCGCAATGGCGCGGCGGCGAAATATGTTTTTGCTTCGTTCCATCCGGCGCATTCGTTAAAGCCACGGGCGTTCGATGAAATGTTTTGTCACAGGCGCGTCCGGTTTTATCGGCGCGAATCTCGTGCATGAACTGAATGCGCGGGGGCACGCGGTGAAAGCGTTGCTGCGTCCTAATGCCGACGTCCGTGGCCTGTCCGGCGGGGAGTTTGAGCGCGTGACGGGCGACGTGAGTGATCGCGCATCGCTCGTGAAGGCGATGCGTGGTTGCGATTGGTGTTTCCACGTCGCGGCGAGTTATCACCTTTGGCTCAGCGATTACGCACCGATGTACGCGGCGAACGTCGAGGGCACGCGCAATGTCATCGAAGCCGCGGCGGAAGCCGGTTGTTCGCGGATTGTTTACACCAGCACGGTCGGTTGCATTGGTTTGCCGCGCGCAATGAATGGCGTCATTACACCGACCGATGAGGCCACGCCCGTCTTCGAGACGCAGATGAGCAATCATTACAAGCTCTCGAAGTGGCGAGCGGAAGTCGTTGCGCGCGAACTGGCAGCCAAAGGGTTGCCCGTTATCATTGTGAATCCCAGCGCACCTGTCGGTCCGCGCGACGTGAAGCCGACGCCGACGGGCAAAGTCATCGTCGATTTTCTGAATCGTGAAATGCCGGCGTATCTCGACACGGGACTGAACTGGGTCCACGTGCGCGATGTGGCCGCCGGCCACGTCCTCGCGGCGGAACGTGGACACATCGGCGAGCGATACATTCTCGGCCATGCGCAGGGCGATTGGACGATGAAGCAGGCGCTCGATGTCCTCGGCGAAATCACTGGCCTGGCCGCGCCGAAGTTTCGCGTGCCCTACGTAGTCGCACTCATGGCGGCGCACGTGGACGAAACGATGTCGAAATTCTCCGGCAAGCCGCCGAAAGCGCCGCTGGCCGGCGTGCGCATGGCCAAATACAAAATGTTTTTCAGTCCCGCCAAAGCCATTCGCGAATTGGGCCTGCCGCAAACTTCTCCGAAGCAGGCGCTGGCTGATGCCGTCGAATGGTTTCGCGCGAATAATTACGTGAAAAAATGAATCGAGAGACACATATCAGCTCCTATTTTTCGCTCCCAACCGATCTTGCCGACGAGATGCGCGGTTGGCCGGAATTCGTCGCCGGTCAGGATTATTCAGTGGATCTGAAGAGTTCAGATTCAGATGAGGCTGTAAGCGTCAGGTTTATCCAGAATGCCGACGGACATTTTGTTTCTGTGCGTGGGTCTGGCGCAGGGCCGCTATTCGATAAGGTTTTAGGCCGAGTCATTTACGCTTTGTCTGCTCACAGCGATAATTTGATGGTGGATAAATATGTGTAGGTCACCTAAGCAGCGAGCAGGGATGGATCGTCTCGGACAGATCATTGCACTGAGCGTCTTAATTCTCCTCTTGTCTCTCACGGCGTCATTCGCCCAGCCCGCGCCGCGCTGGTGGAAGGGGAACCTTCACACGCACACGCTCTGGAGCGATGGCGATGATTACCCGGAGATGGTCGTGGATTGGTACAAGTCGCGCGGCTACGACTTTCTCGCGTTGTCGGACCACAATATTTTGCAGGAAGGGCCGGCGTGGTTGATCGCGACGAATGGAACGAAGGCGCGCAATGCCTTGCCCAAATACCTGCGGCGCTTCGGCTCGAACTGGGTCGAGCAAACCGAGTATCAGGGAATGCACGTCGTGCGGCTGAAAACGCTGGCGGATTTCCGCGAGCAGTTTGAAGCACCGAACCGTTTCCTGCTCATCAAAGCCGAGGAAGTCACGGACCGGTTTGGAGGTTGGCCGATTCACTTCATTGCTTCCAACATTCGCGACTTCATCGAGCCACGCGGGGGGAAATCGCCGGTTGAGGTGATGCAGAACAATATCGACGCCCTGCAGGAACAGCGGAAGCGCACGGGCATCCCGATGATTCTGCACCTCGCGCACCCGAACTTCGGCTGGGCGGTCACGGCGGAAGACATCATTCAGTTGCGCGGCGAAAGATTCTTCGAGGTGTACAACGGGCATCCGCACGTTCACAACGAAGGCAACAAGAACCACGTGAGCACCGAGCGCATGTGGGACATCGTCAACACGCATCGCATCGCCGAGCGGCGCGATTTGCCGTTGCTGGGGCTGGCGGTCGATGATTCGCACCAGTATCACGTCATGGCATCATCGAATGCCAATTCCGGCCGCGGCTGGGTGGTAGTACGCGCCACAGAGTTGAAGGCGGCTTCGATCATTGCTGCGCTGGAAGCAGGAGATTTCTATGCCTCCAGCGGCGTCGAATTGAGTGACGTGATTTGGAAGGAGAACAAATTGACTGTGCGCATCGAGCCGGAACCGGGCGCGACTTACACGACGCAATTCATCGGGACGCGCCGTCCGATTGATTGGACGCACAAGCCGGTTGTAAGCACGAACGGACACGAACTGGCGGTGACGCGGCTCTACAGTTCCGGCATGGGCGCGGTGTTCAGCGAACAAAAGGGCACGACGGCCAGCTACACCTGCACCGGCGACGAACTTTACGTGCGCGCAAAAGTCATTTCATCGAAGCTGATGGAAAATCCCGTCGTGAAGGGAGAATACGAGAGGGCATGGACTCAGCCGGTGCAGCCGGTGAAATGAGGTTGGGGCGTATGCCCGACTGGGTAGCACGGGCAACCTGCCCGTGCCGCTGGGCTACCAGCGCGGCGGAAAGGCAGTGGTGCGATACGCGTGAGGAACGTTCTCCATCAATAGTGTGTCCTGCACATTCCGGTCGGCAGGTTGCCAACCGGGACAGGCTGGTAGCCTGTTCCACCCATTTTTGCGTGAAACTCTTTTCACCGGATACGGCTTGCGCCACCGCACGCTGAAGCGTGAACTCCAGCGGCGTGAGAACGGTCGTTCAACGAGTTTCGAGCGCGAGCGTGACCATCGGCGGCGTGGTGAAGTCCAGCATCGGAATCGGTTTGCTCGTGCTGGTGGCAGTCGAGGAGGTGGACACAAGCGAGGACATCGAGTGGCTCGCCGGCAAACTGGTCCGCCTGCGCATCTTCAACGACGAGCAGGGAGTGATGAACCGTTCCGTGCAGGAAATTGGCGGAGAAATTCTTGCCGTGAGCCAGTTCACATTGTTCGCCAGCACGAAGAAAGGAAACCGCCCGTCCTACATTCGTTCCGCGAAACCCGAAATCGCAATTCCGCTCTACGAGAGATTTGTAGCGCGGCTTGCGACGGAGTTCGGAAAACCAATTCACACCGGCGAGTTCGGCGCGGACATGAAAGTCGCGCTGGTGAATGACGGCCCGGTGACCATCCTCTTCGACACGAAAATGCGGGAGTGACCCCTTCTTTAACGGATAGCCTTCCGGCGTTGCAGCACCGCTTCGATTTGAATTAACACATTGGCCGCGGTGATCAACGCGCCGCCGATGAGAAGGTTCTTTGTCACACGTTCGTTCGCGTAGTCGATGTGCGCGAACTGCGAAATCCAGCCGGGCAGAAACGCGGCGAACACCGACGCGCAGATTGGTTCGACGCAATAAATCAATCCCGCTTCCGTTGCAGTGACGTGCGGCTGCCACACGTTCATCATCATGTAAGCGCCTAGCGTGCAGAACAGAATGACGCCAGCCATCAATGCCACCACTTCGATGGAGTTGTAGGCCGTCACGAGCGCGCGGACTGACGGCGCGGTGAACGCAACCACCGGAGCAATGAGCGTGGAGATCGTGGCGAACATCACGACGGTGAAATGGCTGACGCGATTCTGCGAATAGCGCGGCCGTTCGAGCCAGAGCATTTGGCCGGCGAAAAAAAGTGCCGCGAGAATTGTCTCGGCTTCGCCCCGGCCCATCCTGAATTGACGCCAATCGAATTGCGCGAGGACCGCCACGCCTGCGAGCACCATGACTGAGCTGATAATCACGCCGAGTTTCGGGATCGCTCGCGTCCGCCACGCGACCCAAATCGGAATGACGACGCAATAGAACTGCGTGAGGAACGCCGACGTGGAAGCCGACGTGTGCGCGAGTCCGTCGCCCTGGAACAGAATTCCCAGTCCGCCGAAGAGTCCGAGACCAAGGCCCTGCTGCCATTCCAGGCGCGTGAGTTTCGGCAGCGTCCGCGCGCAGAACAGCGCGATGATGATTCCGGCCACCGCGAAGCGCACGACGGCGAGTGTGGCGGCGAAAAAGAAACTGGAGATTTCCGGCACGAGTTGCTTTTGAAGCAGCCAGGTGGCCCGGATGAAGGGAAAGCTGAGTCCCCAGAACGCAGTGGCGATCAGCAGCCAAACGCACGCCTGGACGTGTTTTGGATTGTACATCGGGCGTCAGGACTGCGGCGCGGGCTGTTCGTTTTTCAACGCGAGCAATGCATTCAGCGCGGCGTCGCTTTCCGCGGTACGCTTGCTCTTGCCGCGGCCACGGCCCAGTTCGCGGCCCTCGTGAAAGACCGCACACTCGAAGTTGCGATCGTGGTCGGGACCGCTCGCGCTCGTCACTTCATATCGCGGCGCTTCGTTCGATTTTTCCTGCAACATTTCCTGCAACTCGCCCTTGGGATTGCTGAGATTCGGCGGAGCCGCGAATTCGCCAAACGAATCGCGAAAGCAGCGCAGAACGAAATCGCGCGCGGCATCGAATCCTCCGTCCAAAAACACCGCGCCTGTGATGGCTTCGTAAGCGTCTGCCAGCGATGACGCGCGCTCGCGGCCGCCGTGCGTCAGTTCGCCGCGGCTCATGATTAAGAAATCGCCCACGCCGATCCGCCGGCTTTGTTCCGCGAGCGTGCGTTGATTGACGAGTTGCGCGCGCGCCTTCGTCAGCGGTCCCTCGCCGAAGTCAGGAAAGCGTTCGTAAAGTTCACGAGTCAGAATCACACCGAGCACCGCGTCGCCCAGGAATTCCAGCCGTTGATTGTGCTGCACGCTGATTTCCTGCTCGTGCGCGATGGACGGGTGCGTGAGCGCGAGCCGCAACAAATCCTCGTCGCGAAAAGTGTAGCCGAGCGTTTCCTGGAATGCTTTGAGGTCGGGCGCGGACACGACTTAACGGGCGGCAGCTTCGGCGACAGCGGGATTCTCCGAATTCGGCGCGACCTCTTCGGCTGGCGGTGGCGTCGCCGCGGGTTGTGCTTGGGCTTCACCCGGCAACCCATGCTCCAGCAATTGCGCCACATCGCGCTGCACTTCCTCGAGTTGGTTCAATTGCAAATTTGGATCGGGAATCGTGAACACGTCACCGGTCTTTGGTTGCTCGTAAATGAAGATGCGTTTGCCCTCGGTCCTGATTTGCTCCTTCACCTTGAGCACGCGCTTGCGCTCCAGCATCACAGCCAGGATGTAGCTCGCCGCGGCGTGCTTCGGATCGTTCACCTCGATCAATTTGCGCAGCAGCGTCTCGGCATTTTCCTTTTGAATCGCATCCACGGGCGCGGGCGGCACTTCGTATTCGCCATGCCAGCAGGAAATAAAACCTTTGCGGTCGCGCGATTCGCTGAACTGTTCCTCCCAGCACTTCTGGCAAACGTCGATGCGCAGGAAGTCCTTTTTCTCGTCGAACAAAATCGTGTGGTAGGTCTGCTTGTCCGCGAACGGCGCGTGGCAGGACTGGCAGGCATGGCCGCGCGACTGAATGTTCCATTCGTTCATCGTCGCGAATTATCGCGGAGTCGCTCGCGAGTGCAAGTTTTGAAGTCCCAACGAATAAGCCGCTCGTGAAACTGGCGCGTCGTGAGACTCGCGAAACCCTATGGCGAGCTCAGGCGAAAGAAGTAGCGGTTGCCGGTGGCGGGCAGTGTTAAGGAAATGAAACCGTTGTTCGTCGCACGGGCAGCGGCAACAACCGACCAGCTGTTTGAAAGGGAGAGGTCCGTGTTCTCCTGCAACTGAAAGTTCAGCGCGGTCGTTGGCCACGATAGAATGACAGAGGCATTCGAACGCGTGATAAACAGCGATGGTCCCGAAACGACGTATTTCACCGTGGCGAA
>JGI10216J12902_101243713_pt1 | contig 51585 bp, 35 predicted proteins | sample KanNatreferecore_FD_12902 | JGI IMG/M metagenome (IMG submission 12902)
GGACGAGCCACTGACGTTCAGTAACTCGATGGCGTCCTCCAGCGGCGGGTCGCTGTGCGAAAGCACTTCGTTGATGACGACCGTGGCGAGCGGCAGAAAGTTCGGCGCTTCGGGCGAAGCGCTGCCCGGAAAGCTCACGATGTTCGTGCTCCCATCGAGCAGCCGGCCTTGTGAAAGGTCGGTTGTTTGCGCGCCGAAACTCACAGCGTCAATGCGCACTAGGTTCGTGGCAGTGAGAAGAATGGATTCGCCGCTCGCGCTCAATCGAAAGTCCGTGTGGCGCGCGCTTTGAGCCTCGTCTTCGTCCGCGATGAATTGCCGGCAGCCGCGCGCAGCGATGAAGCTCAGCGCGGCAATGCGCGTGTTGGTCGCATTGACGGCGTCGTCCGAGAGATAAAGTCCGCCGAGGGCGACAGGCAGTGCATCGGGATTGAACAACTCGAACCAATCCGGGCCGGTGGAGGCTGAAGCCAGCCACTCGTTGACCTTCAGCGACGTGACCGGCCCGAGTGCGGCGGCGGCATTCGTGGCGTTCGGCGTCGGAACATTCAAAACCCAATTGCCGCCCACGCGCCCGATACTGCGATCTTCGATTTGCAAACCGAAGCGCACCGAGTCCGCCAGCCCGTAGCCATTGGTCGTGATGGCGAAGAGCGCGACGGTCCGGCCGTCGTTATCGAGCGAGAAACCCGTGTGAAGGCCGGGCGCGTTCGTCGCGTCATCGCACCAGACCGTGAGGAAGCCGCGTGGCGGAACAATCGTGCCGGACGGAAAGAAAAACCGGCCGGGATTCAGCGCATCGTCCGTGAGACTGAAGGCGCTGAGGTCTTGCGGCTGGTCCGTGGCGTTGACGAGTTCGATGAAGTCAGGGAATTGCCCGCCGTTGGTTACGCTCCCGCGATTGTCCGCGAGGATTTCATTGAGCATCACCGCGCCCGCCGCCGCGTTGCCGCCAAAGACGAACGAAGTTTCCGCCGAGTTCCACGACGGATGTCCGTTCGTGTCGGTGTAGAAACATTTCCAGAAATAACTTTGCCCGAAGACGAGCGCATCGAATGGAATCGGCAGCGAAGTGAGGTTCGTGGTGCTCGTGACTCGCAAGACAGGGTTTGTGTAACCGCCAACGGCGCGGCGAATCAGCCACGTTGTGCTCGCGTGCGCAGGAATGCTCGAAGTGCTGTGAAGGTAGGGCGAGGCAACGAGCGCGGCGGGCGGAAACGCCGCCGAGCCATTTGCCGGCGCGAGGTTGGTCGGCATCAGCGGGCGATGAAAGACACCGAGCGCGAGTTGCTGATTAACACTTGTCACGCGGCTGTTGGCGAAGTTTTGCAGTGAGCTCCAGCCGTTGAGGATGAAGTTCGTCGGGTGCAGCACAGTGTTGTTCACGAGCCACAGCTTCTGTTTGTATTCGTTGCGATAAGCTTTGTAGAAGGAGTCCTTGATCCAATGCGGCCCGCGCAAAATGTCGGGCTGCGGATTGGCATACTCATCCCAGAAAATCCCCTGCGACGGAGTGTCGAACTCGCTGTCCAGGTCCCAGGCCACCATCGACCAGCGGCCATCGGAGTAGCGCCAGAGAAAATAATTGTGCGTGGCGTTGTCGAACGGCCCGCTCCAATCGCGAATGGCCATGTAGGTGAGAGTTTTGTCCACGTCGAAATTCGCCGCGAGGAAAGGACGCAGGGCGGCGAGATTCGGATTCGGCGCCGTCGGCGAGTCACCGCGCGCCGCCCAAAGACCAGCGAGAAGTTCCTCAACGTCGCCGCCGCCTTTCCAACCATTGATCTGCGGGCCGTAAGTCCATTCGCAACGCTGGCGGACAGACCATCCGGGCTTGGCTGGCGGCAGCGCGCAGTTGCCAATGTAGTACGGGCCTTCGCCGCTGTTGTAGTAGGTGGCGGTCCCCTGCCCTGTTCCCGTTTCATAGGGTATGATGCCGGTGGCTTTGAAGATGCCGCCGAGATTCTCGACGGGCTGGCCCGGGTAACGCGCCGCTTGTTCTTCGGCCCAGCGCCGGTAAAGCGTTTCGTCCACTTCCTCCTGTTCCAATCGTTGGAGCGCACCGTTGGCGTTCAAGTAAAGATTCACATAGCGGCAGCGCCACGCCGGAAAATCCGCCGCATCATAAAGCTGCGCGCCGATGCGATGCTCCTCGCCTTTGTCCGTGATGAAAACGCTTTCGCGCCCTCCGTAGAAACGATGGTAACGCGGGAATTGCCACTTGAACGCATTGCGCCCCGGGCCGCGATTGTAACGGCTGCCGTGATGGCGCATCTGAATGTCGAACACTTCGCCGTTGTAAATGAGGGTGGCGGGCTGGGTCGCATTCCAGGAATCGCGCGGATTGCCCGGCGGGTCCGGCAGCGCAATGCGGCGCGGGGACTGGCTGATGTTCGTGTTCAAACTGGTGAGGCTCGCACTTGAAATGAAGACGTCGTAATTCGGGTTCCCTGCGGCGCGTACCGGCGTGACGAAGTAGGCGTGCCACGCGAAGGGATCATCCGCGCGCGGCGAAACTGTCGGCGTGCCTCCGTCACGTTCGACGCGAATGCGGTAGCGCACCACACTGCGGTCTGGCCGGCCGGGCAGTGTGCCGGTGTAGCGTCCATCGGACGGATTCGTTACCGACGTGAGCGTCACAGTCGAACGCGCTTCGTTCGTCGCGTTGATGTCATCGACGAAATATTCGACTGAAACATTGCCGAGCTGGTTCGTGGCGCTGAATACAGCATCGAGTCGAACGGGCTGGTTCGCGCGAATAATCGTTGCGCCATCGCTTGCCTGTGCGACCGCGAATCCAGTAACGATGGAATTCGGGACCGCAAGCTGGACTGAGTTCGTGCGCCGTGGTGTAGGGCCCGTAGCCAATCGCGAAGCCAGCCAGTTGGCCGGATCGTTTGCTGGATGATTGAAGCTCACACGTTCGAGCGAACGCCCGCGATACTGGTGGTCGTATGAATTCAACCCCGTCCATTCATCTTCGGCGCCGAGCGCATTCGCGCTGATGGCCCATGGAGAAGACGACGAGTAGGAAACGGAGTCCACCACGTCGTCCGCGGCATTCTGAAGGCGAATGGTGTCGCCGGCATTTCGGAGCTGGCCGGAATACGGGCCAAGGATTTGATTCGTCGTCAGTCCGTATTGCGGAATGCCCGCGAGCCGAGCCGGATTTTTCGCGATGACGACAAAGCCACCCGCCAGCACGTTAATGCCCGCGGGAAAATCGAAGGAAATTCCGCCGGACAATTGCCAGCCATCGAGGCTCACTGTGCTCGTGCCCGCATTGTGCAGTTCGATGAACTCGTGGACATCATCCGAAAGGTCGAGCAGCGGCACTCCATTTGAATCGAACGCCGGGCGCTCGACCGGATGATACATGATTTCGCTGAGCAGGAGCTTGTCTTGTCCAGACGCTGGAGGATTAGCAAAGAACAAAAGCGTGACTACGACAATGAGCGCTCCACGCGATAGAGCAGCCGGCGAGACAACGGCCCTTCGGATTCGTTTCATGGGAAATGGGCGATAGGCGCAGTCTAACCAGATAGCGATTCTTCACAAGCTTCGAGTCTCAGTCACCATGCGCCACCCAGCCGAGGACGCCCGCTCTCCAGACTGGATAGTCCCGCTAGGGCACCGCCGGCGTGGCGACGCGATAGTAACGCTCGCGGTCCGGCGGCGGATTGGGCGTGTTCACCAGCACGGTTCTCACGAGGGAGGAATGGAGCGCTACGTTGCTCACGCTTGTCCACGCGGCGGCGGAAAGGTTCGTCCGGTATTGAAGGGAATACGAGAGGTTGGACTGCGCGACAAACTGCAACGCCTGGTTGTTGGGCGTGGTCAACGAAAGTTTCAGCACGCTCTGTGCATTGGCCGGGTCGGTGGCCGCCAGATATTCGTCGCGATTGCTCGCGCCGTCGCCGTCGAAGTCGAGCGCGCCATCGGCCGCGTTGTTGGTAGCAAAACCGTACTGTTGTTCCCACGGATCACCGACGCCATCGCCATCCGCGTCCACTTGCACGAGCAGGTTGACGGTGTTGCCGTTGATGCCGCCGACGCCAGTGGCCATGTTGGTGATGGCGCACCGTATCGGCATGGGATTGGGCGTCCCAATCTGCACATTGTTGAGCACGAGCACGGGCACAGTGCTGGTTTGCACTCCGATGCCGTTGCGAATCCAGCGGTAGTAAATCGGCGGCGCGCCCGTGGCCAGGCAGGTGAAGACAGCGGTGCCGCCGCGCGCCACCGTGACGGGCGCGGGATGAAGTGTGAAGACCGGACGCACCAGCACGAAGATGAGCGCGTTGGAACTGACCGCGGAACTGACATCGTCCGTGACCACGACGGAAAAATTGCCGTGATGATTGTTGAGGTTCGCGCCCGTGAAGCTGTAGGCGGCGTTGGTCGCGTTGAGAATGTTGGTTCCCTCAAATCGCCATTGGTAACGCAGCGTTCCATTGCCAACGGCTCCCACGGAAATTGTAACGTTGGTGCCGGGCAATACGTTTTGGGATTGTGGCTGGACGGTGATCTCCACGGGCGACAGCACCGAGAGCTGCGCGTTGGAGCTCAGTGCCGCCCCGCCGCCACTGAGCGCGACGACGTTGTAAGTGCCGGCGTGCGATAGCTGGACGTTATTGATGTTCAACACCGCTCCAGTCGCGCCAGGGATTGCGCTGCCATTGTGAAACCATTGAAACGTGAGGCCGCTGCCGGTCGCTCCGACGGTGAAGCTCGCCGGATTGCCTCCGACGACGAAGACGTTGGCGGGATGGCTGGTGATGACCGGTGGCGGCGCAATCACGGAAGCCGCGCCGGGCGTGGGCGCACCCGCCAGCCAGTTGGTCGCGTCGTTGCCGAAGTCCGTCCTGACGATGCGAATGAGCGACGGGCCGAAACCATCCGCCGCGCCTTCCCACGGCGTGAAGTCGCAATAATGAACCTTGTCCGCGAGCACGGAAGTGATGTTGGTTGGCGCGGACGTGTCGGGCTTCTTCAACTCCACGTCGTCTTCGGAATTGTCCAGCTTGCCGTTCCACGGACCGACAATGGCGACGTTAGTGCCGATGCCGTACTTCGCGCGGAAGGCCGCCAGCGCCACAGCGTTCGTGGCCGGATCGAAACTTACGACGACGAGGAAGCTGCTCGGCGCAATCGCCGTGTTCGTCGAGAAGGAAAACTCCACCGCGTCATCGAGCCGCCAGCGGTTGGTCGGATATGCTGCATCAAACAGCGCGATCGTATTTTTGGAAATGTTGTGCAACTCGATGAATTCGTTGCCGTCATCGTCGCCCGTCACAAGATCGGGCGGGTGATACATGATTTCCGAAATCACAATCGGTCCCACGCGCGGGAGTGAATTGACGCCGCCGAACGTGCTGGTCTGCGCCACGAAGTGCTCGTCGCCATCGCTCGTGAGATAGCGGCCAAACGACATGCCAGGCTCGGAGGCATCATAATTGAAGCCGTAATAATATCCGGTGAGATTGCCTGCTGCGTCGCCTGAAAAAATGTATGCTTCATCGCCGCTGGCACTGAACGAAAAATTCGTCCCGCCAACGTTGAACTGCGCCTCGGTGAATACGATGTAGCCGCCAGCCGGGATCGTCGTGCCCGCCGGCACGCGATATTTCCGCGGCGTGAAGAAGTCGTCGCTAATCCACCAGTGACTGATGTCGGCTGCCACAGCGTTCGTGTTCCAAAGCTCGATGGCATCGACCGCGGGCGCTTCCGAATTCGCCAGCACTTCATTCACCAGCACTGGCACAACGGTGGCCGGCAGAGGATCAGTTTGGCCGGGCGAACCATTCATCGCACCGCTGGCGCGCCAACTCTCCTTCTCGTCCCACGTATTGAAGGGCGCATTTTCATTTACAATGACGAGCGAAAAGCCGAGGCCGTCCGTGATCGGATACCACGCATTGTTGTAACTGAAGTCGAGGATCTCTTCGTTGACTGCGTCCAGCAGTTGAAGGCGCTCGCCTGCATTGTCCAAGAAGCCTGTATAGATGCCCGCGACCGTTGCCCCGCCGCCATGACGCGACGCGAACGCCGCCGGATTGCGCACCAACACCACGGCCTGTCCCGGCGCGAGACTCGTCACCGCGCTGCCGCTCGTGAAAACAAAATCAATCCCGTTCGTGAAACGAACACCGACGAGATTCACCGCGGCGTTCGAACTGATATTCTTCAATTCGATATACTCAAAGTCTTCAGTCCCATACGGACTTCCTGCCGCTGGAGGTGCTGGACGATACATGATCTCCGTGATGCGCAGATATTGCTGCGCCGCGCTCGGAGCGCCGACGTAGGCATTCGATAAAACGATGCGACCGCCCGGGTCCGTCACTACCAAGCTCTCGCCGCGTGCCGAAAGCTGTCCTTTGTAGGGGCCAACCACAAACAGGCCTTGCCCGCCGCGCGGCCCCGTCGTGCGCGCGCGGAAAGAGCGGGTGTTGGGCGAAACGTAAGCAATGCTGTTCGACGGCAGCACGGTGCCGGGCGAAAACGTAAAGTCGATGCCGCCGCTCAACTTCCAGCCCGTGACGTCCACCGCATACGGCGACGAATTGCTGATACAGATGAATTCCTGCTCCTGGTTCGCGGACGACGGATTGAACTCAACGCCCACAATGGAAATTGAGGCGTTCGCGGGCTGACTCAGCGGAATGCCCGCGTTGTTGTTGTTGCCGATGCCAATGGCCCGGCTCGTGTTCGTGATGCAGTGCGTAACGTACCAATGGGCGCGGCGTGGACCGACGAACTGGAACAGCAAATCACTAACACCTTGCTCGAACGTTTTGCCGGAAGCCCACGGCGAAAAGCCCCACGTCGTGCGATCGAGGTTCGCTTCCACCGAGATGAGATTGGTCATCTGTTTGATGTAGTTCTCGATGATCAACTGATTCGTCGGCGTATTGGGCGGCTGAATCATCTGGTCCATAATCGAACGCTGGCGGCGCAGAATCATCTGGCGCGTTTCCGGCAGCGTGACGATGACGTCGTAAAGGCGGTTGTAATTGCCGCCGGTGCTGCCGCCGCCGTAGAGCGGATGGCTCTTGGAACCATCGACCGTCGCTTCAAGCGGATTGCTGCCGCCGTAGAGCTGGCCCCACGAGGCGTTCATGTCGAAAGGAATGTTGCGCCAAAGCTCGTCCCCGAACGTGTCGCGATAGATGCTCATGTTCGCCCACACGTCATCATTCTCGGAACACCAGCGCGAGCCGGCGAGATGGTTGATGACCTGCGGCACGTCGAGCAGGTCGAAGACGGTGTTGCGCCGCACTGTGGCCGTTGAGGATTCGTTGATCCCGTTGGCCAACTGCAAATAATCCGTCCGGCTCGGATCATTGTCCGGCTCCAGTTTTTGAAATACGCCCGTGCTGGTAAAACCGGGCACCAGATTGCCAACAGCTTTGTAGAGAGCGCCTCTGGGATCGTAGCCAAGCCGCTCGACCTGCTCCTGCCCGATGACATCGTTGTGGAACGCCAGTTGATAGAACTGCCCGTTCATCTGCACGCGCACGGGATAGTCGTAGGGCGCGGGCACGCCAATCTGGTTCAGAAACCAGAAGCAGAGGTGCTGGCGCAAATACGCAGGGTCAAGATACTCCGCGAGCAATGACGATTTGCGCGTGCGGCCGCCGGGACCGGCGTGACGCAATTCGTGGCCGCGGTTGAATTCCAGGCGATGCGCTTTCTTGGCCAGTCCAGCGGACGTGTTGCCGCGCAGTTCCATGTAAACGTTGTCGTAAAATTCATCATCGTAAAAAAATGAGATGCGCCCGCCGCCTTCTGAATCAATTCCGCCCATCTGCGCGGGCGCGACGAAGAGGTGGAAGATGGGCAGCTTGCTGGTGAGGTTCGTGGGATTAACAATGGTGCCCAAATACTCCTCGGTCGCAGTCGCACTCGTGAACAGCGGCCAGCGCGAGGCGTTGGCGTTGATGTCGGTCGCGGCAATGAGGTAGCGAATCATCTGGCCGTTGGTGGATGCGCTGGCGGGAATCGTCGCGCCGTAAAGACTGTCGCCCGCCGCGCCGTCGCCGTGCGCGCCGTCATCGAACATCGTCAGGGTCACTTCACTGTTGAACATGATGCGATAGCGCATCGTGACGCTGGCGATGGGACGGAAGGAGGGCCGGACACGCGCGGTCACGAGCACGTCCTGATAATCGAGCGGCACGTTGGGACTGTGTTGGACGCCTTCGATGATCGGGCCAGGGACGGCAGTTCCACCGAGGTTGACCGTTCCGGGCGTGGGCGTGGTGAAATAAACGCCGTTGGTCCCCGCGGTGTATCCGGGAGGAGAACCGGCTTGCGCGAAACCAAAAGAAACATCCGGCATTTGCTGCGGGAACACCGGCGCAAACTCACTGGCAATGGTAACTCCATCGGGCTTAACCAGCGCGAGATACTCGCCGCCAGCGGAAAGCTGGAAACTGGTGTGCAGCCGGGCACCGGGCACGCGCCGATCGTGACCTGACGCAAAGACAACGATGAAACCTCCGCTCGCGAGGTTCGTCGCGGGGAATCGCCACTTGGTCAGATTGTTGGCGCTGTCGGTGAGATACCAGCCGTCGAGATTCACGGTGAGAGCGGAGGGATTGTAGATTTCGATCCAGTCTTCGAAGAACCCGTTCTCATCAGCGAGGATGCGCGTGTTCGAGGCCATGAACTCGCTGATGTACGGCGGTGCATCCGTGGCGTTCGGATCGAGGCGATAGGTCCAGTTGCCGCCGGCGAAAGCATTCGGCGACGCGGCGAGATCCCTGATGCCGTGGCCAGCGGCCCACGCCACTTGCACCGTGCCAGTCGGCGGTTGGGAAAACGTGAAAGTATATTCACTGCCAATCGAAGTGACACCCGCAGCCGGACTGCCATTGATCAGCAAATCAGCCGCGTTCACTCCGGTGACCGGTTCACTGAAAAGCACGATGATGTTCGTGAGCGAGCGAATCGTGGCGCCGCTGCCCGGCGTCAGTGCGGCAATGGTCGGCGTCGTGTTGTCCACCAGCGTGTATGACCACGTCGCGCCGGGACCGGTGGCGTTGAAGCGGTTTGGCGGCAGCGCCTGATCGAAGATGTTGTGGCCGGAATTCCAGGTTATCGCCACGTTGCCGTAAGCCGGCTGCACGAAGCTGAAAACGTAAGTCGCGCTGTTGATGGGCGTGACGCTGGCCGCACCGATGCCGTTCACGAGCAGGTGCGCCGCAGCCACTCCGCTCACAGGTTCGCTGAAGGTCACGGTGATCTGGTTGAGGTTCGTCACCGTGCCCGCCGCCGGGCTGACATTCAGCACAGTCGGAGGATTTGTTTCTGCCACGATGGTTTCCAGCGAGGCATCGAAACCGAGGTCGCTGCTCCCGAGGCTGCTTTGGAATACCTGGACAGCGAGGAGATTTGTTCCAAGGACGAGGTAGGTCGGCGGCGCTGGCAGATTGTTGGTGGTGAAAATAGCCGGATCGACGGCCTGATTGTTGGCCAGTGTGTTGGTGGTCACCGGGTCGCCGGTGTTGCCCGGCATGTTCACTCGCAGCACTTCGGCGCCATTAATCCACGCCACGAAACCATCATCCACGAGAGAACCCATCCGCATTCCGCCGATCTCGGAAAGGTTCGTGATCACGAAAGTCTTTCGCAGAAAAATGCAGAGATAACTATTCTGCATTCCAGTGATCTGTGTGCCGCCCGGCTGCACATCGCCGTACCAGAACGGCGCCGGTGCGGTCGCGAACTGCGCGTCATCGAAAGTGTTGGTGCGCCACGCCGCGATGGGATTGGACGCTTCGTTGGTGCCCCGCTTCCAGCGCCAATCAGTGCCGCGATCGATGACGACGGCCGCCTGCGTTGAAACGGAAAGCGCCAGGAGCGCGAACAACATCAGCAAAAACTTTTTGTGCATAGATAAAATCATGGCGCCGGGGTTTGGAGTGCCTACCGGGTGCGCGCGAAAGATTGCTCACATTGCGTTGGAGCGCAAGGAAATGGCTGGAGGAGCGCTCATCCAGCAGTCCCCTTCGCCAAGCCAGTGTCCAGAAAACTGGCCGCAAATTTCATTGGCCATGTCGCGGACTCTGTCAGGCGCGGCTCCGGGTGCATCTTTTCCATCTTCAACTTTGGCTCCCATCTGTTGATGGTCGCAAACCGCCTGTTGGAGTTCGTCTGCGTTCTCTTGGGTTCATCGATTACGACGCAGGCTTTGGAAACGATGTCTTCGGTCTCGTCGCGTCTCCCGTTGGGTCCATAAATCATGCTTCCGGTTTCAACGATCATCCCAGCGGCTCCAAAGATCGCATCTCGGGTTCAAGTAATCACTGGAGCGGTATCGCAAGTGGGCACTCCGTGCGCACCGCGAATGCGGGACAGAAGAGAATTCGCCGAAGGGCCGTTCGCGCATTGCGTCCCTGAACCTGTCCGCGTGGGTAGGGCGACGGTGTCCCCTCACCGCGCCGCGCATCGGAGAGACGTGTAGGAACATCGAACGCCTCACCCGGCGCGCTGAGGACAGCGTCGCCCTACCTTCAGGTTCATGGGGAGGAGCAACAGGACGGTGATCAGCCGCCAATGTTCGGAAGGATCGCTGCTTGCCGAAACTGATTTCTAAATAGCGCCCGTTGGAAATCCGTGCGGTTGCCCCCTCATCCTTCCATCTCCCTCGATGGGCTTTGCACAAAAAGTCGGAGCGCGGCTGTGTCGTCCGCGGCCAGCCGCAGCATTTTGGGGCGAAAGAATCCCGATGGAATCGGGACTGCGGCTCGTCTTCGACACGGCCGCGCTCCATTATCAGGGTGGGGTTCGCACACTTATCCGGTGGAATACACGTACGATTACGCCGGGCGGATGAGCACGATGAAGACTTGGCAGAATTATGCAGGCGGTGCGGGCACGCCAGCCGCGACCACATGGAGGCTCAGTCTATTTCGAGCGAAGAAAGTCAGAGCCTCCTTACGTCGGCTGCTACGGTTCATGGGAAGGGTGATGACGCCGTCGCCCCATTCACAAACGGATTGCCCTGCGTTGTCGTCACACCCTATCCTTCGCGTCATTCCCGGTTTGCACGTGAGGTCACTTATGGCGCCTTTACAGATCAAAGTGCTCTTGTTCATTCCCCTGCTCTTTTCTGTCGCGCCGACTTCGGTCGCGGCGACGCACATCGTGGTCTCGGGGAACGAGAGCAAGATCGATCTGACTTCCGGCGCGCCGAAGGTGATTCCAACAACTGCGCCCGACTCGATCTCGATTCTCGACTTCTCAAGCTTTCCGCCATCTGTTCAACACCTGGAGAACATTCCCAACTCCGTCATCGGCCCACCGTCTAACATCGCCATCACGCCAGATGGCAAACTCGCGCTCATCGCCAATTCGTTGAAGGTCGATGCGGCCAATCCCACGAACTGGGTGCCGGAGAACTTTGTCCACGTTCTCGACCTCACGGCTAAACCGCCAAAGGTGATTGGGAAAGCGACGACCGGCCGCCAGCCCTCGGGCATTTCCATAACGCCGAATGGACGGCTGGCGCTTGTGGCGAACCGCGCGGATGGAACCGTTTCCGTCCTGTCGATTCACGGGAACGATGTAACCCCGTTGCAAACGGTGAACGTTTGCCTGCCCGCTGAAAGTTCGTCCGATGTCGCGATCAGTCCCCACGGAAAACTCGCGCTCGTCAGCGCGCAGAAGGGCGGATATCTCGCCGTGCTAAAGATTGATGGTGAAACGGTAACTCCCACCGGCCAGAAACTTTCGACTTACGGCCAGCCGTATCGCGTGGTGATTACTCCTGATGGCGAACTCGCGCTCACAGCCGGCCAGGGTTTCGGCAATGGAATCGATCGCGATGCCGTCACCGTGATCGATCTGAAGTCGAGGCCGATGCGCACGATCGATTTCATCGCGGTCGGTGCGGCGCCGGAGTCCGTTGAAATCAGCCCCGATGGCAAACTGCTCGCCGTGGTGCTGATGGAAGGATCGAACCTCGGTCCAAACGAGCCGAATCGTACCGCTCACGGCAAACTCGTATTCCTAACGCGAAAAGGAAAAACATTCAGCGTGACCGAAGAGCATCGCATCGGACGCATTCCCGAAGGCGTGGCATTCACGTCGGATGGCAAGTATCTCGTGCTGCAATGCCACCCCGACCGCGAGCTGTGGATTTTTTCCGTGAAGCGCGGGCGAACGAAGGACACGGGCCAGCGCATCAAAGTTCCCGGCATGCCCTCATCGCTTCGCGCCTCGCCTTGACGCCGCAGATGAGCGCCTTGCCAAATCCAGACCCCGCACGGGCGCGTATGACGCATTTCCGCTGGGTGATTCTCGCCCTCGTTTTTTTCGGCACCACGCTGAATTACCTCGACCGCCTCGTCATGGGCATTCTCGCGCCGGATTTGCAGAGGCAATACCACATCAGCGACGTTCAGTACGGCTACATCCAGTCCGCCTTCGCGCTGTCGTATGCGTTCGGCCAATTGCTCTCGGGCCGTTTCCTCGACAAGATCGGCACGCGGATCGGTTACGCCGCAGCTCTCACAGGCTGGAGCATTGCCTCAATGTTGCACGCGGTGGCCGCCGGGCCGTGGAGCTTTGGAATCATGCGCGCGCTTTTGGGCGTGACGGAATCTCCTGCGTTTCCTGCCGCGGCCAAATCGCTGGCGGAATGGTTCCCGCGGCGCGAGCGCGCATTCGCCTTCGGGTTCATCAATGCGGGCACGAACATGGGCGCCATCCTCGCGCCCGCTATCGTTCCGTGGCTCGCAACCACTTACGGCTGGCAATGGGCGTTCATCGGCACGGGCGCGATCGGTTTTCTTTTGCTCGTTGTTTGGATTCCGATGTTCAAAACGCCGGGCGAGCATCCCAAAGTTTCCGCGGCGGAACTCGCGCACATCAACAGCGATCCTCCCGAACCGACGATTAAACCGCGCTGGCTGACGTTGCTGAGTTGCCGCCAGGCGTGGGCGTTCGCAATGGGAAAATTCCTGACCGATTCGATGTGGTGGTTCTACATGACGTGGTTCCCAAAATTTCTGAACAAAGAACACAACTTGAACCTGTTGCAGATTGGGCTGCCGCTGGTGATCATCTACCTCATGTCAGACGTCGGCAGCATCAGCGGCGGATGGCTCTCATCGTCGCTCATCAAGCGGGGCGTGACGGTGAACCGCGCGCGCAAAACGGCGCTGTTCATTTGTGCGCTTGGCGTCGTGCCGATCATCTTCGCCCAAAACGTCACCGGACTTTGGGCGGCTGTTTTGCTGCTTGGCCTGGCCACGGCGTCGCACCAGGGTTTCAGTTCGAATCTTTACACGCTCGTGAGCGACATGTTCCCGCGCCAGGCCGTCGGCTCCGTGGCGGGCTTCGGCGGGACGTGGGGATACTTCGGCGCGTCGCTGTTTCAAATTGTCGTGGGCTACGTCGTGCAAAAACAAAACAACTACGTCGTGCCTTTTGTGTGCGCGGGCGTCGCTTACCTTGTGGCGTTCGGCGTAATTCATTTGCTTGCGCCAAGACTTGCACCAGCCAAGCTCGAAGAAATTCCCAAACCGTGATGCGAACCGTGGAAAGGAAAGCTATGAAGAATCCAATCGTCGAACGCCGTTCCTCGTTGAAGCGCCGAAAATTTTTGCAGCAAGTGTTCGGCGGTGTCGGGTTGGCTGCGGCTGGCTTCAGCGCGCGCGGCGTAGCGGCCGAGGCTCAACCACAGCAGCCCTATTCCAGCGAAGTGCCTCGCATGCAGGGCAAGCCCCCGCAGTTCAAAACCAAACTGAAGATTACCAAGCTGGAAACTTTTCTCGTCAAACCGCGCTGGCTGTTCCTGAAAATTCACACGGACGCAGGCATCATTGGCCTCGGCGAACCGATTCTCGAAGGCCGCGCGAAGACTTGCGCTGCGGCGGTCGAAGAGATTGCGCCGTATCTCGTCGGCAAAGACCCGCGCAACGTCGTTCATCATTGGCAGGCGATTTACCGGCACGCGTTCTATCGCGGCGGTCCGTTGCTCACGAGTGCATTGAGCGGAATCGAGCAGGCGCTCTGGGACATCAAAGGCAAACATCTCGGCGTCCCTGTTTATGAATTGCTGGGCGGCCCGACTCGCGACCGCGTTCGCGTCTATGCTCACGTGGCCAACACGCCGGAACGATTGAAGCAGCGAAAGGCCGAGGGCTTCACCGCTTTCAAGACCGGCATCAAGAACCAGACGCAATCCGGCGCGGTCGCTTCGCAAAAGTTCGTCGAAGAAGCTGCCGCCGCCTTTGCTGGATTGCGCGAAGCAGGCGGCAAGGACGTGGACATCGGCATCGACTTCCACGGCGCGATCAGTCCGCAGAACGCGAAACTGCTCATCAAAGCAGTCGAGCCGTATCAACCGATGTTCATCGAGGAACCGGTGCAATGTCAGAACGTGGATGCGATGGTCGAGATTGCGCGCGGCACGCACCTGCCGATTGCGACAGGCGAACGCATCTTCACGAAGTGGGGCTTTCGGGAAATTCTTGAAAAGGGCGCCGCCACAATTCTTCAACCCGATCTCTGTCACGCCGGTGGAATCTTCGAAGCGCGGCTCATTGCTGGAATGGCCGAGGCGTATTACGCCACGATTGCCCCGCACAATCCGCTGGGTCCCATCTCGCTCGCTGCCGGATTGCAACTCGCCGCATCTATTCCCAACTTCATGTGCCAGGAGCAGGTGTCACTCGGCGCGGGTTACATCAAACAGCCATTCAAAGTGGAGAACGGTTACGTGAAGATTCCCGAAGCGCCGGGCCTTGGCGTCGAACTCGACGACAATGCCATTGCCGACAAACTCGATCACGACTGGCGCAACCGCGAAACGTACGACGTGAACGATGGATCGGTAGTGGACTGGTGAGCGAGACATGCGCGCCGCCGTTCACGCTCTGGTTTGGACTTTCGCCAGCGTTGCGTTTGCGGCCTCACCTGTGCCCGGGACTCGTGCCGTCGCGTTGAACGTGCCGGCCGTCGGCAAAACTGGTTTCACGATTCTGTCTCCCGATCAAACGCGCGTCACGTTCACCAATGCGCTCGATGATCTCGCCAGCGCCGGCAATCGCGTGCTGAACAACGGCTCCGGTGTCGCAGCGGGGGATTTCGACAACGATGGCCTTGTGGACATTTTCTTCACCAGCCTCAATCAACGCAACCGCCTCTTCAAAAACCTCGGCCACTGGCAGTTCAAGGATGTCACCGAAGAAGCGGGTTTGAGTTTCCGTCCGCTTTATTTTCGCGCGGCCACGTTTGCCGATCTGGATGGCGATGGCTGGCTGGACCTGCTGGTCGGGAGTGTGGCGCGCGGGATTCTTTGTTTTCTAAACGACCAGCGCGGGCGTTTCACCAACGCCACGGACCAGGCGGGCCTGGCTTACCCGTTTGCCAATTCCACTCTCGCGCTCGCGGACATCGACGGCAACGGCACGCTCGATCTCTACGCCTGCAACAATCGCAGCGAAGACATTCGTGATTTGCCCCGCGTGCCCATGATGTACGTGAACAAGAAGCCCACGGTGCCGCCGCAGTTGCAGGAGCGAATCAAACTGAATGATGGCGTCATCCAGGAATTCGGTGAGCCGGACATTCTGTTTCTCAATGACGGACGCGCGCACTTTCGTTTCGTGTCGTTCACAAACGGCGCGTTTTTCGATGAGCGAGGAGAGCCGCTTACCAGCACGCCGTTGGACTGGGGACTCACCGCCGCGTTTCGCGATCTGAACAACGATGGCGCGCCCGATCTTTACGTGTGCAATGACTATTGGACGCCGGACCGCATCTGGATCAATGGCGGGCGCGGGCGTTTCAAAGCGGTCGATTCACTGGAGATTCGGAAAATCCCGGCGAGTTCGATGGGCGTGGGTTTTTCCGACATCAATCGCGACGGGCATCTCGACATCTTCGCCGTGGACATGCTCAGCCGAAGTTCCGAACTGCGCCGACGGCAGGTCGTCGCGAAAAGTCCAATCGCGCCGCGTATTGGCGACACGGAATCGCGAGTGCAGACGCCGCAGAACACGCTCCTGCTCAATCGCGGCGATGGCACGTTTACCGAGATTGCCTGCTTCGCCGGATTGGAAGCCTCTGACTGGTCGTGGTCGCCGGTCTTTTTCGATGTCGATCTCGATGGCTATGATGACTTGCTCATCACCGCCGGCCATCTGCGCGACGTCCAGGACCTCGATGCGACCGACAAAATTCGTCCGCAACAGGAAGCGTGGCGCCAGTCATCGATGGCGGCGACGAATCTTCAGCGTGCATTCGTTGAAGCCAAGCGCGAGCACCAGAAATTCTATCCGCCATTGCACATGCCCGTCGTCGCGTTCCGCAATCGCGGCGACTTGCGTTTCGAGGAACTCACGGCGGAATGGGGTTTGAACGTCCTGGGCGTCAATCACGGCATCGCGCTGGCGGACTTCGACAATGATGGCGACCTGGACTTCGTCGTGAATCGCCTTGGCGCGTTCGCGGCGATCTTCCGAAACAATACTGTCGCGCCGCGCATCGCCGTGCGGTTGCGAGGCGGAGCGCCGAACACGCGAGCGATCGGCGCAAAGATTGAACTGCTCGGCGCTGCTATCTCGGATCAGGTTCAGGAAGTCACTTGCGGCGGTTCCTACATGTCGGGCAGCGATACGTTGTGCGTGCTCGCGCCCGGTCGCGTTCAAGATAACCTTCGCCTTCGCATCACCTGGCGCGATCAGACCGTGACGGAAATCAGCGACGTGAGACCAAATCAACTCTACGAAGTCGATGAGTCCACCGCTTCACGAATCACGAACCACGAATCACGAACCACGGGCGCGCCGCCGATGTTCGAAGACCTGTCCGCTCTTTTGAACCACACTCATCACGAAGCGCCATTCGACGATTTTGCCCGTCAGCCGTTGCTCCCGCGCAAACTCAGCCAGGGAGGGCCGGGCGTCGCGTGGTTCGACGTGAATGGCGATGGCTGGGATGATTTAGTCCTTGGCTCAGGGCGGGGCGGACAGCTGGCGGTCTTTCGCAACGAGCAAGGCAAAAGTTTTTCACGTAACACGAATGCATTGTTCGCCGCCGTCGTGAATCGGGACCAAACCACGGTACTTGGCTGGCGGCGCTCTGCCGATCAGCGCGCGCTACTGGCTGGTTCCGCCAGTTACGAAGATGGCGAAGCAAATTCAGCCGGCGCGCACGCCTACGATCTGGCGGCTGGTAAATCCCCCGCCGCTTTGCCCGGCCAGTCGGCGAGCATCGGCCCGCTCGCGCTCGCGGACATCGACGGCGATGGCGATCTCGAACTTTTCGCCGGCGGGCAAGTGATTCCCGGCAAATATCCGCAGCCGGCCACCTCGCTCATCTTTCGCGACATGGATGGAACGTTTCAACGCGACGAACAAAATTCTCTCACGCTCACGAACGTTGGCCTCATCAACGGCGCCGTGTGGAGCGACCTGGACGGTGATGGTTTTCCCGAACTGATTCTGGCGTGTGAATGGGGGCCGATAACTGTCTTCCGCAACGAGCGTGGCAAACTTTCCCGTTGGAATGCACCTGTGGCGCCAACCACCCTCAACTCTCAACCCTCAACTCTCGACGACTTCAGCGGCCTTTGGCAAAGCGTGACGACCGGTGACTTCGATGGCGATGGTCTGCTCGACATCGTGGCCGGAAATTGGGGACTCAACAGTTGCTGGCGCGCCACACCGGAACGGCCGCTCACGATCTTCTACGGCGATCTCGCGGGTCGGGGCGTGACGGACATTCTCGAAGCCGAGCACGATCTTTCCGGGCGGCTCGTGCCGCGTCATCTGCGCGACACACTGGCTCCGGCAGTTCCCTGGCTGATGGGAAGATTCCCAACGCACGCCGCCTGGAGCCGCGCCACCGCTGCCGACGTTTTGAAAAGCCGAGAGAGCGAAATGCGGAAACTCAGCGCTTCAACGCTGGCGACGACGGTATTTCTGAATCGCAGCGGACGTTTTGAGGCCAGGCCGTTGCCGGCTGAGGCGCAGTTCGCTCCTGCCTTCGGCGTGTGCGTGGCTGATTTTGATGTCGATGGCCGTGACGATATTTTTCTCGCGCAAAACTTTTTTGCCTTCCGCGTTGAGGACGCGCGGCTCGACGCAGGGCGTGGCCTGTTGCTGCGAGGTGATGGCGGAGGAGGATTCACGCCGGTGTCAGGCCAGGCGAGCGGCATTGAAATCAACGGCGAACAACGTGGCGCGGCCGTTGCAGATTTCGATCACGATGGCCGCGCCGATTTGGCCGTCGCGCAGAACGGCAGTGCGACGAAGCTTCTGCGCAACACAAGTGCGCGCGTTGGCCGTCGCGTGCGTCTGGCCGGGCCTGCCGGCAATCCCGATGCGATCGGCGCTGTCGTGCGACTAAAGTTCAGCACGGGCTGGGGCCCCGCGCGGGAAATCCATTGCGGAAGCGGCTATTGGTCGCAAGACAGCTCGTGCGTTGTGTTGGCAACGCCAAGCGTGCCGAGCGCGATTCAAGTCTTGTGGCCCGGCGGCCGGCGTACAGAACAAGTCATTTCTCAGCCGGGCGGCGAAATCATTGTCCGTGTGCCATAGCGCTGGAGTTGACGCTTTAGCGTGTCCGCGCAAGCTAAAGCTTGAACTCCAGCAATCGAGAGTTGAGAGGCACCATCGTTTGGTTTTGGTGTTTGGTGTTTTCGACTATGTTCTTCTCGTGCAGACGCTGGCGGAACAATTTGAGAATGCTCCAGGACTGAACCAAGTCACAATTCCAGATCTCTGGCAGCAGCAGGCGGTGGCGTTTTTGCGCGAGGGAAAGGACGTGGTCGTTCACGCTCCGACCGGCGCGGGCAAAACACTGATCTTCGAACTTTGGTCCAATGCCGGCAAGAACCGCGGCCAGGCGATTTATACCGTGCCGACGCGCGCGCTGGCCAATGACAAGCTCGCGGAATGGCGTGCGCGCGGCTGGAACGTTGGCATTGCCACCGGCGATCTTGCGGAAAACCTCAGCGCGCCCGTGCTCGTTGCCACGTTGGAGACGCAGAAGAACCGGCTCATTGCGGGCGATGGCCCGGCGCTGCTCGTCATCGACGAATACCAGATGATCAGCGACGCGGACCGAGGGCTGAACTACGAACTCGCCATCGCGCTCGCGCCGCCACAAACGCAACTGCTCCTGCTCAGCGGCAGCGTGGGTAATCCGCAGGACGTTGTGAAGTGGTTGCGCCGGCTCGGACGCAAGGCTGAGTTGATTCGCACCGATCATCGTCCCGTTCCGCTCGAAGAAGTCTTTGCGAACAACCTCAGCTATCACGTTCCGAGTGAAGTGCGCGGCTACTGGCCACGGTTCTGCGCTAAGGCTCTCGCGGAAAATCTTGGGCCGATTCTCATCTTCGCACCGCGGCGCGCCGCGGCGGAAAGCCTGGCCGCGGAACTCGCGCGCTACTTGCCGAATGTGAATCCGCTCACTCTTTCGCCGGGCCAAAAGCAGATCGCCGGACCGCATCTGGAACGTCTGCTGAAGTCTCGCATCGTCTATCATCACAGCGGGCTGAGTTATGCGACCCGCGCCGGCGTGATCGAACCGCTCGCGAAAGCCGGCCAATTGCGCGTCGTGGTTGCCACGATGGGACTGGCCGCCGGAATTAACTTTTCACTTCGGAGTGTTACGCTTGCGGCGGACTCGTATCGTCGTGATTACGTCGAGCAACCGCTTCGCCCCGACGAAATTCTGCAAATGTTTGGTCGCGCCGGACGCCGTGGCATCGATGAAATCGGCTACGTGCTCGTAAACCAAAATGAACTGCGGATGCGCGACGGTTATCCCGCTCACCTTTCGCGCAGCGGCATGGTGGATTGGAACGCGCTGCTCGGTCTCATGGCTGCCGCCGCGCAACAGGGGCGCGATCCATTCACCGAAGCGGTGAAAGTTCAGCAACGGCTTTTCACGACGAAACCGATTCTGTTGGGCGTCGAGGAATCGATGAAGCATCCCGACGTGCCGTGCGGATTGAAGACGGATTCCGAGCGCGCCCGCCATGTGCGCAAACGGGTGAAACAGATGCTGAACAGCCGCGGCGAATGGGAGGTGACGCCCGCGCCGACGGAGAAAGCACTGCGCGACATTTGCGCGATGGAGCCGATTCCGGAGAGCGCGTTGAACTTGCTCAAACTTCGTTCGGGCGCGGCTACGAACCTCGGCGAAGAAATTCCCGCGGAGTTGCGCGATAAGATTACGGCGCTTCACCCGCGAGAGGAATCGCCAATCGCCGATGGCCGATCGTCAATGCCAACCAATGACGCCGGACCACTGACAACGGACAAAGCGGAATCAGAAGTTTCAAATTTCAAATCTCCAATACACCTCCGTCCCGTTCTCTCCGTTCCTGAAGCATTGGAAAAAGTCGGTCAGGGCTTGCTCTGTGTCATCGGCGAGGAAGGCGGGCGCAAGATTTACGGTCGCTGCACCACGGTCGGCGAGCGCGCGGGACACGACAAAGTCATCCTCGTGAAATGGGTCCGCCGGCTCATCAACTGGCACGGACGCGATGCCACACTCGCAGCGTGGAAAGAAAAAGTTGCGCCACTCATTCAATCGCGCCTCGCCGCGAAGCGCACGCCGGTCATTCGGTTCGAAGACAACGATTACAAAATCACCGCGGTGTTGAGCATTGCCGATCTGACCATGCGCGTGCTGGTGGACTCCTATGGCGTGCCGATCTGGCGGCCCGTCGAGCGCGAGGTCGTTCCGCGCGATTGCGCCATCTGCTCGCTCGTGCCGGTCTGCAAACAGCTTCCGACTGTGACCGGCGTGGCCATGCTTTGGCGGCGGCTTGGTTTGGTCGATGCCACAGGCCTACCGACACGCCGTGGCCGTGTGATGAGTTTCTTCTCGCAGGGCGATGGACTCGCGATTGCCGCAGCACTCGAAGACGGAAGCTATCACATCGATGAACTCGTTTACGATCTGGCAAACCTCGATGCCGGGTTCCGTTTCTGTCAGGACGAAAATCGCTGGGCCGGCCGCCTCGCCATGGTTTGTCAGCGCGCCTTCGGCATCCAAAGCATTGCCGGCTATCTGGAGAATGGCGTGCCCACGGGTTACGGCTGGGGCGCGGCGGAAGTGGTGCAGAGCATTCACAAGGACCCGTTGAGCAAATCGCGCTGGGTCACGGAACTTCTCGGCGCGGGTGACATCGACCGCGTCATCATCGAATGGCGCTCGATGCTGCGCCGCATTGCATACTCACCGGCACTCGATTGGGCGCGTTGGACGGCGTTGCAGGTTCTCGCGAAAACAATTCTAAACGAAACCGAATCGCCCACCGAGACGGACCTGCCTCCGCTCGAATATCAGCAGACCAAACGCATCGAGCACCGGCTGGTGTTTCGCAGACATTAATCCGTCTGCGCAACCTTCCGAACCCATTCGTGTTCAATAACTGCGCCGGCCCTGCGTCTAAAGCGTGGCCGTCGTAACCGGCAGCGAATTATTCGAGAAGGAATTATGAAACGCACTTGGCTCACTCTTTTCTCCGCCGTGTTCCTCTGTGCTCTCAGCGTCGCGCGCGCTCAGGAAACCAATTCGTATCCAAAGTCGCGCCTGGAATTGTTCGAAGAACGGACTGGCGCGGTGCTCATTCGCGGCACGGATGAAATTGGCGCAGCGCCAGGCAAGGTGGGCGGCGTGACGGTGAAGTGCCGAGAAACCCGCGACGCGGGCACGAACCAGCGCGAGTTCGGCGTCATCGTCACGGTGGTGCAGGCCGAGGGCCTGGAGGACACGACGTATGTGGATTATGACGAGTTGGACGCGCTCATCCGCAACCTGGATTACGTCAGCAAGGTGGATTGGTCGATCACGTCATTGAGTCACTTCGAGGCGAGTTATGTTACCCGCTCGGGATTGAAAGTGGCCACCTACAGCAGCCGTCGCACTGGTATGATCGAGGCAGTGGTGTTGAGCAACCGGCTCGTGCGCAGCCGCTCGTTCATGACGGTCGCGCAAATCTCGCAGTTCCGCGTTCTCCTGGAACAGGCGAAGGCAAAGATTGAGTTGATCCAGAAGGAAAAGTGAAAGTCTGGTGTTGAGAGTTGAAAGTTGAGTGTTGAGAGCAGGCCGGTCTTTCGACTCGCTCTCAACCATCAACTCTCAACTCCGCCATACCCTTTCATCACGGCAAGCATCTCCTTCACCGCCGTCTCCAACCCTGCGAACACCGCGCGACTAACGATACTGTGTCCAATGTTCAATTCGACGAGATGAGGCACGCGGAAAAGCGCGGGCAGATTTTCGCAGTTCAATCCATGACCGGCATTCACTTTCAGCCCCAGCCGGTGCGCCAGTTCCGCGGCGCCAATAAGACGCTGCACTTCCAGTTCGCGCTTCCCCGTGTCGTGAAAACTTTCCGCGAATGATCCGGTGTGCAATTCGATGAACTCACTGCCAATGCTCGCCGCGGCTTCCACCTGCTTTGCATCCGGCGCGATGAACAGGCTCACTTCAATTCCAGACGCGCGCATACGCTGCCGCGTGTCGCTAAGTGCAGGAATGTTCTCCGCCGCGTCGAGTCCGCCCTCGGTTGTCACTTCCTGCCGGCGTTCGGGAACGATGCAAACGATGTCCGGCTTCAACTTCTCCGCGACAGAAATGATCTCCGAAGCATTGGCCATTTCGAGATTCAGCCGCGTGCGGACGATCTCACGAAGTTTCCACACGTCGCGGTCCTGAATGTGCCGCCGATCTTCGCGCAGGTGCGCCGTGATGCCGTGCGCGCCGGCCTGTTCGCAAACACGCGCGGCTTCGACCGCGTCAGGTTCGCCGTGGCCGCGGCCGCGATAACGGGCCTCACGCAGCGTGGCTACGTGGTCGATGTTGACGCCGAGCTTCAGCATCACTTGGGCTTCGCACCAGCATTGGGCGGAAGACGCGGCGGCGCCTGAGGCGGGAAAACTCCAAACGCCGGAAAGTTCGTCGATTCAATCCAGCGGCTGAGCGTGACCATCTCGAAGGCGGTCAGGCCGATGGAAGATTTTCGCACCAGCGTCATTTGCTTCGGCGAAGTGGCGCGCAGTTCGGTCACGGTGTCACCGAGCAATGACGGCACGTCGAATTGCCAGCGCTGCGCAGGGGTATTCGTCGGTGTGAGGGACCGGCGCGTCGCAATTTCGGCGAGCTGATACATCTGCCGCCAGTGCGGGAGCCGAAACTCAGTCGATTCCCAGTCGTAAAGCACGAGATCGTCGCGGCCCGCGATTTGGGCAAACAATTCCTGCGGCGGACGTTCCTTCGATCTCATGAGCGGGAAAAATTGCAACACCACGAATTCTTCGCTGCCGTCCTTGACCGGCACCAGGCCCGGCGTGGCCAGCGGCAAGCCCCGCCAAAGGAGCTCTACTTTGTTGCTGTCCCAGCCAAGGTCGCCCACGAGATTGCTGCCGCCGAACCGGCTGATTTCCGCGCGCAGCTTTGGCTCAGCGCGTTTCAGTTGCGCGTTCACGTTGCGCGACGGAGCAGCATAAAAAACCTGGAACGGCAGGTTTCGGCTGCCCCATCCGCAAAACTGGTTCGGCACGGGGTTCCATCCTGAATTGTGAATCAACGGCACTTCATCGAGCACACGTGCAATTCCGCGCGCCGCCGTGAAGTCCGTCAGCGGGTCCCAAATGACGTTGGTGGGAATCAACCACGGCTCGGGCTTCCACTGATGCGCTTTGGGAAAATCCAACTGCACGAGCGTGCGCACGAAATCGGCGCGATTGCTCAGCGAGAAATGCGCGGCGGGAAGATTGCTGAAGCTTTTGAGCCAGGGCAGGCGCTCCTTGAATTCCGCGAGATTCGCGTCGCCCTCCAGCCATGCACCACTTGGCTTCGCGAATTGTTTCACTCTGGCCAGCACGTTTGACTCAACGCCTGCCGCGCCATGTCCGACGATGAGCGCCACCCAGTCTCCGTCACGCGTGAAACGCACCGATGGCGCCCCCGCCCGCGACAACTCCCAACCTCTCACGCCGTTCGTTGTGAAGTTCGCGGGCGTGCCGAGCTTCCAAATCGAGATCACTCCGCGCAAATTCGCGTCCCATTTCTGCGCGCGCGCCGCAGGCAGGCGGGCAGCGAGCGCAAATGCTGACGCGCGCCATTCCACAAATGATTCGTGCGCCAGCGCGTCATCGAGAATCGGACGAAACAGAAGAGGCTGGTCCAGCGAGTTCTGCGGCAGCGAGTTGCTCAGCCAGAGAAACGGAAGGCGCGAAAAGCGGGCCAGCGTTTCCTCGCGCAGCGCCGAGGAAGCTTTCAGGTTCCAAACCTCCTTGAGCTTCCCGACTTCCTTATCCTTCAAGAGCTGTTCGCTGCCGATGAAGTGCGCGCGCAGAATCAAATCGTCGCCGCCCACGGCGCGCGAACGGTTCGCCTGCGTGAAGTCATTGTTGCAACCCACGAAAGCGACTGCTGCAAGGGTGAACGCACTGACCAGAGTTTTCATTCGTCGCGTTTACTTGCCAGACGGCGGGCGCTTTAGCAACCAGTGATTGAAGGGGCGAACGTCGAGACTGGAACGGTTCTGCTCTCGACTCTCGACCCTCGACTTTCGACACTCCACGGCATGGTTTCATTCCTTCGCTATTGGCTGCCGCTGCTGCTCTGGATGGCCGTGATTTTCAGTGCCTCCGCCGATGCGAAGTCCACCGAACACACCTCGCGATTCCTCGAACCTTTTCTTCGCTGGTTGAATCCGAATATTACCCCGGAGGCCATTGAAAGGGTGCGCTGGTGTGTACGGAAGACCGCCCACATGGTGGAGTTTGCGCTGATGGCGTGGCTGGCGTGGCGCGCCTTGCGAAAACCAAAACGAAATGACCCGCGCCCGTGGTCGTGGAAAACCGCCGGCCTCGCTCTCGGCATAGTGGTGGCGTATGCCGTGACTGATGAGTTGCACCAAACCATTGTCCCCAATCGCACCGGCTCCGCCAAAGACGTGTGCATCGATACCGCAGGCGGTCTGCTCGGCCTCGCGGCGACGTGGGTGTGCTATCGGCGGCGGAAGAATTGATTCACCATGAAACAGCCACTTAGTGCAGTGGCCCTTTTTTACGCAGCGGGCGTGGTGCTGGCGCACTTCGTCGAAGCGCCGCTGCCGGCCCTGTTTGTCGTCTGCCTGGCCATCACGCTTGCCGCGATGTTCTTCTGCAAAGTGCGCCCGTTGATTCTTCCGGCAACCATATTCCTGTTCGGCTGGCTGAACCTGACCGCCCGCACGGCGATCCTTTCGCCTCATGATCTGCGGTCGCTGTTGCACGGCCGCGCGGAACTGCTTTCGGTGCGGGGAAAGATCATCGAAGCGCCATCGCAACGCATCTTCCTGCGCAATGGCAGCGAAACATCGCACACGCTCGCTGAAGTCGAAGTGAGCGCAGTCCGCTCGCGTAGTGGCGAATGGCAGCCGGCCTTTGGTCGCGTCATGTCGAGGACCGCTGGCGTTCTGCCGGCGCACTTCGTCGATGGACAAGCCGTCGAAATCAACGGCATCGCGCTGCAACCACCGCCGCCGGTCGCGGAAGGCGTATTCGATTACGCGCGCTATCTGAATCTGCGCGGCATCTACTACGAAGTGAAAGTGGATGGCGCCGCTGAATGGAAAATCTTTGGCCCGGCGGTGCGACGGCCCGTGGCGGAGCGTTTTCGCACCTGGGCGCAATCGACTCTCGCGCGCGGGCTGCCCGAACAGGACGAATCGTTGCGGCTGCAATGGGCGATGCTGCTCGGCTGGCAAACGGCTCTCACGTCCGAAGTGTCCGAGCCGTTCATGCGTTCCGGCACGATGCACATCTTCGCCATCAGCGGACTGCACATCGCGCTCATCGCCGGGATTTTTCTCGCGCTGTTGCGGGCAATCACGTTGCCCCGTTTTTTCTGCGGACTCATCGTTATTCCCGTCCTTTGGTTTTACACCGCTGCCACAGGCTGGCAGGCGTCGGCCATTCGCTCGACGGTAATGATGACGGTGATCATTCTCGGCTGGATGCTCAGGCGGCCCAACGATCTGTTGAATTCCCTGGCCGCTGCCGCGTGCATTATTCTCGTTTGGAAACCGGAGCAACTGTTTCAGGCCAGTTTTCAACTTTCGTTTTTCGTCGTGCTCAGCCTAGCGCTGCTGCTCCCGCCGATTGAAAAGCTGAAGCAAAAACTTTTCGTGCTCGACCCACTGCTGCCTTACGAGTTGCGTCCACGCTGGCAGAAGACCGGGATAAGAATGGGCAACCTCGCCTGGAAATGTTTTGCCACTTCACTCGCGGCGTTCATCGGCTCCATGCCTCTCATCGCCAACTATTTCCATTTGTTTACGCCGGGCAGCCTGTTCGCGAACCTCGTCGTCGTGCCCGTCAGTTCGCTGGCGCTGATGAGCGGACTCGGCGCGCTCATCACCGGCGATTTCATTCCCATCCTCACCGAGTGGTTCAACAACAGCGGCTGGTTCTGGATGCGAACGATGATCTGGCTGAGCGAAACCGCGGCGGACGCGCCGTTCGCATGGTGCTATGTGCGCGCGCCAGGCTTTGTCCTTTTCGTGCTCTACTACGGACTGCTCATCGCCACGTGCGCGGGATGGTTTGCGAACAGATTGCTGCGATGGTCGATCATCACTTGTGCTGTCGTTCTCGCCACCGCGGGAACAATCCAATGGCAACAACATCGCACCTGGCATCGCGTAACGGTGCTCCCGCTTAACGGCGCTCACGGAGTTTACGCCCAGCCTTCCCGCGGCGCGCATGAATGGCTGATCAATTCGGGGGACCGCGGCGCTGTCGAGTTCACGCTCAAGCCATTCCTCCAGGCCAACGGCATGAATCGGATCGAGAATCTGCTTTTGACGCACGGTGATGCGCGCTATGTCAGTGGCGCGACACGATTGAATGAAATGTTTCCGGTGAAACGAGCGCTCGTTTCGCCCATCACGTTTCGTTCATCGAGATACCGGGAAGTGGTTTCTGAATTGGAAAGCAAGTCGCGCCTGCAACGTTCCGCCACCAATGGCCTAATGCTGCCGCCGTGGACGATACTTCATCCGAACGGTTCCGATCGCTTCGCGCTCGCGGAAGACAATGCGGTCGTCGCCCTTGGAAATTTCGATGGCACGCGCGTGCTGTTTGCCTCTGATCTCGGTCGCGCCGGACAGAATGCAATCTTCACGCGGTATCCGGAACTGCGTGCGGACATTATCGTGACGGGAATTTCGGAGAAGGAGGAACCGCTTGCATCGGAATGGCTCGAAGTGATTCGCTCGAAGTTAATTATCGTTGCCGACGCGGAGTTCCCCGCGACACGCCGCGCTTCTCCAGCACTGCTCAACCGACTCAGGCGCACCGGCGCAACCGTCCTGGCGACGCGAAACACGGGCGCGGTGACAATTGCGTTCCGCCAGGGTTCCTGGCGCGTCGAAACAGCGCGGCCACTTACCGCGATTGAACCAGCACTCGAAACGGGCGGCCGAGATGTTCAGGGTGAGTGAGGGTTTGGAATTGCCGCACCTGTTGCTGGGGCCACGAGCCGGTGCGCGTCCAGAGTTCGCGCGCGATAGTGGTGAGAAACTGGCTTTGCGTCGTGAAGATTTCTGTCTTCAAGCCCGCCACTTCGCCGGTGCAGCGAATCTCGGAAAAATTTACGTGTGCCGTGATGTCCTGTTCGCCGGGATTTTCCAGAACGTCCTGGCCAACGCGATGCCGTGAGTAAGCGCGCAACGTCCCGGACGTTCGGCCCGGCGAGAGCAATTCCTCGAAAGTCCCGCCGTAGTCGATGGTCATCAATTGGCCGCTCGCGATCGCGGACGCCGCGTCACCCCACCACTGTGTCGCGGAGGCCGAAAGTTCGACTGTGTAACCCTCCGGCAGAACGGCGAGCAGTTCATCCGGCAATTTCGGCGGAGTAACGGTTGGTGACGGCAAAGGCGTCCACACAAACATTTCACCCGAGACACCGACGCCCATTTCGCTCCAATTGTGCGCTGCGGTATTCCAGCGAAAGACATGCACTGGCATGGCGTCGAGCAATTCATTCGAGAAGAAAACGCCGTGAACCCGCTCCCGAATTTCTGCCGGCGATTCAAACCAGCGGATGTTTGAAAACCGGGCGAGCGTCCCTTGTTGAACCTGGCGGCGCGCGGGCGACGGCTCGATAATCCAGTATTGCAGCCTGGCGAAAAGTTTCGGCTCTGAATCCTCCAACGACTCCAAAATATCGAAAGCGAGCCGCCCATCGTGCGCGCCAGCTTCGACGCATTGAACAGAAGCCAGCGCCGAGGGCAGCTTTTCCATCCAGCGCGCGAATTGAAAGGCGAGCAACTCGCCAAAGAACGGACCAACGCTGACACTCGTGAAGAAATCGCCGCGTTTGCCGGTCTGGGCCGAAGAGTGGATGTAGTAGCCATGAACCGGATCGTAGAGCGCGCGCTGCATGAATTCCGCGAACGACATCGGGCCGGTGCGCTGGATTCGGTCGCGAAGTTGTCGGGCGAATGTATTCATTCACGTGCCGCCGGTCTGGAACCGGTAGAATCCGGGGCGACCAGGTTTGTCTTGAACCTCCAGTCCAGAAGTTCATCAACCCGCCATTCGCCGGTCATAAACCGGCGGCACATTGTCTCAAGTTCCCGGTGCATCATGCCGCTGTAATCGCGTATGGCGAAGATTGATGCCTTCTTCAATTTGATGTTCGAGCAGAAAGCGTCGGACGTACATCTTTCCGCAGGCAATCCTCCGATTCTGCGAATCAATGGCGAACTGCAACGGGTCGATTTCCCTCCGCTGGAGAACGATGCCCTCAAGGCGATGCTCTACGAGATTACGCCGGAGTACAAGATCAAACAGTTCGAAGAAACTGGCGACGTGGATTTCGGCTATGAAATCCCGGCGGTGTCTCGTTTCCGCGCGAACTATTTCAATCAGAAGGGCGGCATCGCGGCGGTGTTCCGCCAGATTCCATCGAAGGTCCTTTCGTTCGAAGATTTCGAGAAGATCGAAGCACCGCTGCCGCCCGTGCTGAAGAAATTTGCCATGCTGCACAAGGGGCTCGTGCTCGTCACGGGACCGACCGGTTCCGGAAAGTCCACGACGCTCGCCGCGATGGTGGATTATGCGAACAAAAACCGGCGCGACCATATTCTCACCATCGAAGACCCGATTGAATTTGTTCACGAGAGCAAGGGCTGTCTCGTGAACCATCGTGAAGTGGGCGTCCACACGCGCTCGTTCAGTTCCGCGTTGCGTGGCGCATTGCGCGAAGACCCGGACATCATTCTCGTCGGTGAGTTGCGCGATTTGGAAACCATCGAACTCGCCATTACTGCGGCCAGCACGGGTCACCTGGTGTTCGGCACGTTGCACACGCAAACGGCATCCAAGACCGTCGATCGTATCATCGACGTCTTCCCTGCCGACCAGCAGAACAAGATCAAGGCTACGCTGGCCGAATCATTGAAGGGAGTCGTCGCTCAGAATCTTTTCAAACGTGTGGACAAAAAAGGCCGCGTCGCTGCTCTCGAAATTCTCGTCTTCACCGCGGCCATTCAAAGTCTTGTGCGCGAAGGCAAGACGCACCAATTGCCCGGCATGATTCAGATCGGCAAAAAGATCGGCAATGTGCCGCTCGACGACGCCATCATGGAGCATCTGCGCATGAAGCGCATTTCGCCGGAAGAGGCTTACGACAAGTGCGCCGACAAGAAAAAGTTTCGCCCGTTCCTAGCCACGCCACCGCTCGATGACGAAGTGGTGACGGCAGGCACATAGCCATCATGCGCCGCAACGAACTCGATTACGTTCTCGGGACAATGCTCGAATACCGGGCGAACGTCTCCGATCTGATCTTCACCGTGGACAAGCCGCCGCAGGTCGAAGCCGATGGCCTGCTCGTTCCGGTGCCGCTCGATCCGCCCGTCGAGAGGCTCACGCCCTTTCAGACGGAAATGCTCGCGCTCAATCTCATCGGCGGCAACCCGCGCCTGCTCGATGACCTCCTCCGCACCGGATCGTGCGACACGTCCTACACCGTCATGGACAAGGCGCGTTTCCGCGTGAACATTTTTTCGCAACGCGGCAATTACTCCATCGTACTGCGCAAACTGAACACCCGCATCGCCACGCTGAAGGATTTGAACCTGCCGGAGATTCTGCACCAGTGCGCGAAGGAAAAGACCGGCCTGGTGCTCGTCACCGGCGCGACCGGTTCCGGCAAATCCACCACCCTTGCCGCGCTGCTCGACGAGATTAACGAGACGAAAGCCGTCCATATCGTCACGCTCGAAGATCCGGTCGAGTTCGTTTACACGCAAAAAACCGCGACGGTCAATCAGCGCGAGATGGGGTCTGATTTCGATAATTTCGCCAGCGGCCTCCGTGCGGCATTGCGCCAGGCGCCCAAGATTATTCTCGTGGGCGAAATGCGTGATCGCGCCACGGTTGAGATTGCCTTGAGCGCCGCGGAAACCGGCCACCTCGTCATGAGCACGCTACACACGATTGACGCCGGTCAGACCATCAATCGTATCCTGGGCATGTTCGACACCGAGGAACAGGAACAAGTGCGCCATCGTCTGGCTGACACGTTGCGATGGATTGTGGGTCAGCGGCTGGCACCCCAGATTGGTGGCGGGCGGCGCGCGGTCCTGGAAATCATGGGCTCCAACCTCCGCACGAAGGAGAGCATTGTCTTCGGCGAAGGCGAGGGCAAAAGTTTTCACGAGATCATCGAGGCCAGCTACACGTTCGGCTGGCGAAGCTTCGATCAGTCCTGCCTTGAAGCTTATGAGCAGGGAATCATCACCGAAGAAACCGCGCTGCTCTATTGCAGCAAGCGCGGCGCGGTGCAGCGCGGCATCGACAACATCAAAAAGAAACGTGGCGAGAATACGACGGAGTTCGTGCTGAAGATGGCGGAGAAGATCGAAGCCAGACCCAGAACTCCCAGCTCCACCCCGATGCAAACCGTAAAACTGCGTTGAACTATGTCAGGCAACTTTGACTTTCTCACCATGACGGACAAGCCGGCGCTGATTGCGCTGAGCACGCCCGAATGGCAGGAGCTGGCGCGCGCCGCGCTTACGGAATTAGGATACAAAGTCCATGTCGCTGCCACACACGGCGACTTCATCACCAATTTTCACCAGGTCCCCTACCAGGCGGTGATTATTGAGGAATGTTTCGCTGCCGACACCGCGCCGGAGAACCGCAGCCTTGCCTTTTTGCAGGACTGCCAGATGACCCTGCGCCGGCACTCCGCGATCATCCTCGTGGGCGATTCATACACGAGCTTCAACCCGATGCAGGCCTTTCAACTGGGCGTTCACCTCGTCGTGAATCGTTCTGAAATGTTGCTGCTCATTCAATTCATCCAGAAGGCCGTGGCGGACAACGATCTGTTCCTGCACGGCTATCGCGAAACCCAGCGCCGCGTTGCGCAGGGATTGGCGAAAGTGTAAGCCCTCCCGGGCATCCTGGCGGGTCTTCGCACAATCGTTCGGGCCACCGGACACACGCATCAAATGATGACGGCCGGAGCGCGGCGTTTACGTCCCTTTGCCGTTTTGTTAGCTCAGTTCTCCCAGTTATATGGTGCTCTTACTTCAGCCGGCGGCGGATGTGGAACGTAGCCTGGTCCACGGCCAGCACCACCAGCATCGTGATGATGATCATCGTGGCAACGCTTTGGTAATCGAAGGCGCGGCGGTAGTTTTCGATCCATAAGCCCAGTCCGGCGACGCCCACCAATCCGAGCACCGCGGATTCGCGCAGGTTCATTTCGAAGCGGAACAGCGTAAGCGAGAGAATTTGCCGCGCGGTCTGGGGCCAGACGGCGAAGCGGATTTTTTGGAACCAATTGGCACCGGCGCTGTCGAGCGCTTCCCACGTTCCGGCATCGGTCACTTCGAATTCCTCGGCGTAGAGTTTTCCGAGCATTCCGAGGGAATGAACCGCGACTGCCAGCACGCCGGGCATTGGACCGAGTCCAATGGCGGCGACGAACAGAAGCGCCAGCAGAATGATCGGCACCGAACGGACGAGTGCGAGAAACACCTTGATCGGATGGTGCAGCCAGTGCGGTGTGAGATTTTCAGATGCCAGCAGACCGAGGAGCAATGCGCCGATTGCGCCGAGCACAGTTCCAAGGAGTGATATTTGCAGCGTGATGGCAACGGCAGCAGCAGCCAGTCGCAATGGTGGCGAGAACGGACGAGCTTCAGTCGTTTCCCAGGTCAGGTCGGGTGGCCAGAGGCGCTGCAAAAAATCTCCCGTGTTCGGCAGCGCGCGGCGCAGGTTCGTGAGACTGGTCTCGGTGCCGATGACGGACCACGCGATCGCGGCCAGCGTCAGCGCACCGATGAGCGTCCACCACATGTAGCGTCGCACGCGCGCCGGATCAGGCGGAGGCGCCAGTGCGGAAAGGAACGGTTTCAAGTTGGTCGGTTCCATAAAGTGATTGCAACGCGGCATCGGTCAAGTCGGCGGCGGGGCCATCCCAAACGATGCGCCCGTCGCGCAGTCCGATGATGCGTTGGGCGAAGCGCCGCGCGAGTTGCGGTTGGTGCAATGTCATCACCAGCGTGGTCTGATGATGAGACTGCACCGCGGTCAGCAACTCCAACACGTCGGCAGCCCACGCGGGATCGAGACTGGAAACCGGTTCATCGGCGAGAATCAGTTCCGGTTCCTGTGCGACCGCGCGAGCCACGGCCGCGCGTTGCTGTTCGCCGCCGCTCAACGTGTCCACACGCCGATGAACTTTGTCTGCGAGTCCGACTTCCATGATGGCCGCCCACGCGATGCGTTTGTCCTCGGGAGTGAACGCCCCAAGCAGCGAACGCCAGCGACTGGTGTGTCCGAGCCGGCCGCAGAGCGTGTTCTGCAAAACGGTGAGTCTCCGCACCAAATGAAATTGCTGGTAGATGAGCGCGATGCGCTGATTGACCTCGCGGCGCAGTCGGCGGTCAGCCGAAGTGAGATTCACGCCGAGCACTTCCACCTTGCCGCGCCGTGGCTGCACGTAGCCCTTGAGCGAGCGCAGCAGCGTGCTCTTGCCCGCGCCACTCGGCCCGATGATGGCCACCCGCTCGCCGCGCGCGATCTCCAGGGATTCCAGCGTTAGCACCGGCCGGTTTTTCCCGTAAGCGACTTCGATGTATTCGAGGCGAATCATGTTCAGATCACTAACTTCAATCTCTCTGCGGCAGACGAATAGCAGCAATGACTGTGTCATTACTTATTTGTCGCTGTATGAAGCGCAACGCCTCGTCGGAACCAAGATCTGCGTCGATGCTCGGTAACTGCAATGGGGCCAATGCACCAGTACGATCACGCTTCACGACGAAAACATTGCCGGTTCCACGAGCGAATGTCTTGTTTCCTATCTTCACACTATCTGTGCGCCTATCCCAATTGACGCGTACAGATACTGGACCACCAGATGTATCCCAACGTGAAACGTACGTGTTGACCCGTCCGCCGTATCTCGTCTCAGTGCCTTTGCCACTCGCCGCCAAATCAGGGCAGACCACCAGCACATACAAAAGGTTCTGCTGTATTCCCACAGTCCCATCCTTCAGCAGTGGACTGCCCGGAATCGTCCACAGGAATCCGTTGTGTGACCCGAGTTCAACAGAGCGTGAACTTGGAGCGATAAATTTTGCACCGCTGATGTCGCAACCGGCAGCCATTAACAAGAGGACAAGACTGACGACCACCGCGCGCATGATGGTTGGACTACTGTTTGGCCTTCCCCGCCGAAAACAACTCCGGCTTCTTCACAAACCCATAGCTCGCCGCCACGCGCGCGACTTCCTGGAAATTGGTGAGGCTGGCTTCGGCATAGCCGTACACTCCGTAGAGTTTGTCGAGGATCGCTTTGTCGGCTGGATTCGATTTGTCCAAGGCCAGCAGGACTTGTTTGATGCGGTTCGCCAATTCATCGGACAGGCCCGGACGCGCCATGAGCAGGTGCGACGGGCTTTCGATGGAAGTCGCCAGCGCCATGACCTTGTCGCGTTCATCACCGCGTAACAGGTTGATGGCATACTGGCTTACACCCGCGGCATCGGTGAAACCGTTGAACATGGCGCGCATGGCCTGCTCGTCACCGCCCGCGAAATAAACCTGCTTGAAGAATTCGCCCTCGATGCGTTTGGCCGAGAGCAAATTGCTGCGCACAAAAATGTCGCGCGGCATGATGTGGCCGGACATGTCCACCTGGTCGGCGAAGGCGATGCTCTTGCCGCGCAGGTCCGCGAGTTGTTTCACGCTGCTGTCCTTGCGCACCCAGATGCAGGAGTGATAACTGGGCGTGCCGCTCCGGTAAACTTCCAGCAGCAACGGGCGCGCGCCCATCTGTTCATGCGCCATCATGAAGGCCAGCGGGTCCACAAACGCCAAGTCCGCCTTGCTGCTCCGCATGGCTTCAATGGCGGAACCGTAGTCGAGCGTGACGAATCCTTTCACGGGCACGCCCAGATATTTTTGCAGATAATTCGTGACGCCCGAAACGTCGCGCGCGACTTGCTGCGGGTTCGCGTAGGAGATGAAAGCGATGTTGAGCGGCGCGGCCTTTGCGTCGAGCGGGCGTTCCGCCAACTTCGGTTTCGGCCTGGCCTCTTCGGCAGCGCGCAACGAAATCGAAAGCGTGGCCGTCAAAAGCAGGGAAAGAAGTACGGTCCATTTCATAAATTTGCGAGAGCGAGCTCGGGGCATATCGGGTAGGGCGACGCTGTCCTCAGCGCGCCGCCGCGGATTGACAACCATCGTGTCGCCATTGGAGTTCGTGGCCCGGCGCCCTGAGGACAGCGTCGCCCTACCTTGAAAACACCCACTCATTTCAACACCTCTTTGTTCTTCTCGTACGTCTCCCGATACTCCGCGACCAGTTTCCGGATTGTCGCGCGATCATCTTTCTTACACGCGGCGTCGGCCTGGTCCATCAACTCCGCCATTTTGTCGAGCACGGGCAGATGGGCCTGGTCCTGCAAGTCCCATTTGTGCGCCCGAATTTCCGCGGCGATGGTGCGGAAGGTGATCCCCATCAGCGCCGGTTTGTTCTTTTCGTCGAGGAACTCGAACGTCGAAATGAAAAAACTGAACTCCTCCAGTTCCGCCTCAAGCACATAGATCGTGTCTTCCATCGGGTCGATGCCATCGCCCACCGTTTCCACGTAGGCGGTCAGGTCCGCAAGTTCTTTGGCGCTCAATTCCAGCTTGTAATACTTGTTAAAATATTCGGAGACATCGCGCAGCGTCGCTTGGCTGCCATCGTGAAAATACGGCGGCGTGTGTTTGATGCCCAGCAACGTTTGAGTTTTGAGCGCCCCATCGCGCGAGTATTCCTCGGCGCCTTTCACCGTTCCGATGTCGTGCCGTTTGTGGTCCACGAAATTCGCCGAAGGGATATGGCAGGTCGCGCAACTCATCCCATTCATTTGCGGAAACGGTTTGGTGAAAATCTTCTCGCCGCGCCGCGCCTCGGCAGAAGCATCTTTGTTCAAAGTCCCGTCGCGGTTCAAATAACGATTGGGCAGAAAATCGAACTCATTCATGTAGGCCACGATGGCATCAACCAGCATCGGGTCTGGCTCCTCCCCATTGAATTCATTGACGATGGCAAAGCGCGTGAAATCCCGGAGCGACTCGAACCGCCCATTTTTGCCGTAGGGCGCCAGGAAACGAATGCCGCGCAAGTCCGGAATGTCCAGCGGATCGAAATGTCCGTTGTTCAGTTGGCCCGCGAAGAAACTACCAGTGATGTCCGCGCCGCCTGGCCGCACTGACAAGCCCGGGATGAAAAACTGCGGATTGGTGATGCTCTTGTTGTGGCATGTGTTGCAGTTGATGCCAAGCGAACGGGCCGGTTCGCCGAAAATTTCGGCGCTATCAAACGCCATGTCACCGAGCGCGATGAGGGCCGTCTCACTTTCATCGACCCCGCGAGCCGTCATGTTCAGGATCTGTCGTGGACGCGGGAGTTGCTTGTTGATGTTTGCACCGGGCGGGAGTCGCAATGGCAACTTCGCCTCTTTGTTAAACGTCGGGCTGCGAACGGGCGCAGGCGCGAGACGCTTGCCTTCCACGGCGCGAAACTCTTTGCCGTAACTGCCATCCAAATAATCCAAAACCACCTGCGCCTGCTTGCGAAAATTCTCGCGCTCGGGCGGGACGGTCCCCGCTCCCAACAAGCCGGGCGTTCCCAGCGCGCTGGCCATTTGCAGCCACGCCATGCCTTGCGCACGGTAAGCCTCAGGATCCACCACACTCAAAGTATCTTCGAACGCCTGCCAGATGCCCTGGGCCTTCTTCAATTCGGTCAGTGCCGCCACCCGGTCGCCCAATTTCTTTTCCGTTTCTTTCAGATGATGCCGCACCAGCACTGGAATGACTCGCGTGCTGAGTTCGAAGACCTGCGCGGCTGCCTGCCGACGAGGCATCGGTTCAATTCCTTTCTCTGGATCGGACTTGACGGTCGCCTTCGCGATGATCGCCCGCGCATCTTTCAAAAAGTTGTCCGCCGCAGGCGCATCGATTTCCCGCCAATAATTCGCGAGCGCGACCAAATCTGAATCCACCTGGTCCCACGCGATGGGAATGACATTCAGGATGAAACTGGCGCGGCGATAACTCTCAGCCACGGGATGCAAATTTTCCGGCGGAACGATGTGGGCGCGCGTCGGTGAGACGGCCAGTGCCAGCAATAGCACCAGCGTGTGCGCGACACGCAAGCGACGCGCCCTGCCTTGGAGTTTCGGAAGAGATTTTTGCGATTCGGTCTTCATATCATCCGCGCTGCACGTTTGCCGGCACTACTTCTGGCGGCTGAAGAAATGTTCGAAAGAGACATAGAGAAAAACTCCGTAATCCGGCGCGTGGCCGCCGACGCCAAACGGCGCACTGGCACCCAGGACGAGTTGCGCGCCGTTGTCGAAATTGAATGCCCTGCGCAACCCAGGCGCGACCAGCACGCTGGATTCGTAGTCACGATTCCCACGTGAATTCAGCCCTTCCTCCCACACCCCGACGGATTCCAGCATCAGGTGCCACTCTAAATTGATCGCGTAAATGAGACTCGCACCGAGATTGTGATGATACACGCTGCGGCCGCCCGTGCTCGCCGGGTCCGGCAAGAACGTTCCACCCGCGTTCAAGTGCACGAACCAGTTGTCGCCGATGGCCGTGCTGAAGGGCAGATTCCATTGGAAACCCACGCTCCCTTCGCCCAGTCCGCGATGTTCGTTGCCGGTCGGAAGAACCAGACTCAATCGCGGCGCGAGCGCGGTCAGCGTGTCCTCACGAAAGAGCGCCTGCCAGCGGTAGTTCAGCAACACATCGCCGATGCCGTTCTCGTGATTCCCGCCCGTGTCGAGAAAGCTGTAAGGGACCGTGTAGCTGAACTGGTGCGTCTGGCTGAACACCGGCCACTCCTGCGTAAACGCAGTGTTCCAATTCCGGTCGTCTGGCCCGCGTCGGCGCGTAACGTCGTAAAAAGCAGTGAAGATGTGCTGAACGACGCCGGGTTCCTGGTTGTACGCCTCCTCGACGAGAAACGAGTTGTCCATGATGCCGTCAATGGGTCGTTTCGTTTCCGCCGCAACGCAACGGTGGCTCAAAACAAAGGTGAAACCTGCGGCGAAAACCGCTGTCGTGCTCAACGTCCATGACATGAAGTTTCTCAACATGCGCAGGAACTTAGCGAAGCGGTTGTTTGATGCAAGAATGTTTATTAGTTAAGGCTAACATTTGGGTCATGGCGTACACTTTTGTTGATAAAATGATGAAAACCACATTTCAAGCAGCGCGTGCGCGCTGTCGCTACAGCCTGCAATGGGCAACGGCATTGCAATCGCGGAGTATCGGCGTGAACAGCGTCAGCAGCGCACTACACCCGCCAAGAAAATCATTGCGCACGCGCTCCGGTGGGAATTCCAAGAAGCTGTCCAAATCGCACGCTACAACAAAGTCCTCGATGAATTGGAATTCGCATTGGATCGGTACTATTTCGCCCTCGACACAGTGGAGGAAGGTATGAGGGGCAGGTTTTACTCGCCGTACATGAAACCGGCTTTTAATCAGCCGCCCAGCCCGCGTGAAATGCGAATCTTCAGAAAGAACCTCAAGGAATGCGAAAAGTTCATAGCGGATATATTCCTTGATGCCGTCGATAAGCATGATGGGAAAACCATTATTCGGCTGGCACACGCGGTTTGGTTTTTTGGGGATAAGCGGCGGGGGCAATTACCACACGCCGACAGAGAACGGGCTTTGCTGGTGGGTCTGAAATCCAAACTGGCTTCATCGGGGGAGAAATACACCATCAAAGACATTGCCAAGTTTCTGTTTTTGGAAGGCTTGAAAGATTCATGGTCAAAGGACGCGCAAGCTGACGGGTTTTCCAAGCTGCGCCGAAAGTGCAAGGCGCTTGGTGTTCCCATTGAGCCTTCCAGAAAAACAAAGCAGCGTTAAGGCTTAACGGTCTTATCTGCTGTCGCGAAGAATTTGATTCGATGCGAGCCATGAAAAGGACTCGCACGGGGGTTTGTGACGCCGCAACAAATCGCCGGGAAAAGAAAACGGCGGACGTGAAGAACTTGCAATAGAACTTCTCATCCGCCGCAAGGCAACTGTGCCGCTTGTGGCGCGCTCAGTCAAAAGCTAAAATAAAAGGCCCGCACGGTGCTGATAACACCGGGCAGGCCGCAACTGAAGCAGGTGTTAGCTGCGTCAGCCGCATATCCTTTCAGATACGGCGATCACGCTACTTTCCCTTGCTCTGAAAGGCAACCGTGGTCTGTCATTCGTGCCGCGCAGAGGCACAAAAGTTCGGGTTCTTCACCGGAACAAACCGGGAGCGCATCCAACGTTACCGCTGCCGCCAGTGCCGCAAAACATTCGGGGACATTCCAGAGCGCCCGATGGAATCCATGTACACGAGCGTTGAGGATGCCGCCCGCGTCGTTCACTTGCTGGTTGAAGGAGTGGGCGTGCGCGCCTGCGAACGGCTCACCGGGATAAACCGAAACACCGTGCTGCGCATTCTGGAAACCGTTGGCGCGAAGTGCGCTCGGTTACTGGACCATAAAGTGCAATTCATTCAAGTGCGCCATGTTCAGATTGACGAGCTTTGGGCGTACGTGTTCTGCAAACAGAAGCACTCAGGCGGCGACTGTGAACGCGGCGATCAATACACGTTCCTCGCGCTCGATCACGACAGCAAATTGATAATCAGCTACGCCATCGGCAAACGCGACAAACACACGGCCCGCGCGTTTCTGCGCGACGTGCGCAAGCGCGTCACCAATCGCTGCCAGTTGTCCACAGACGGCTTTGCGGCTTACAGCGGCTATGAAGGCGCGGTGTTCGACGCCTTCAAGCTGGACGTGGATTTCGGAACCGTCACCAAGCTTTACCAATCACCCCCGATGCAAGGCGCGGCGCGCTACTCGCCAGCCATTTGCACGGGGGCGCGGAGGGAAGTCCAAATTGGTTCGCTCCATGAAAAATCCATCTGCACGTCACACGTCGAACGGCAAAACCTGAACATGCGGCTGTTTAATCGGCGGATGACGCGCTTGACCCTTGGCTACTCGAAGAAGCTGCGGAATCTGCATTACGCCGTGGCGATGCAGGTTGCGTTTCACAACTTCTGCCGGGTGCATTCGGCGCACAAGCAGACGCCCGCGATGGCGGCGGGCCTGACGGATCACCAATGGACGATTGAGGAATTGTTGAAGGCGTAAAGTCCCCTGAATAATCAGACGCTAAATCAAATTGTGAATCCTGAAGCTTCTGCCAAAGCCTTTCGTCATCAGCATCGGAGATTCCGAGAACTGTTCTCGCAGTCAATGAAGCATCACGGGCCACTGGGGAACAAAATCGCATCACCAAGAACCGTGCTGTCCTTTGCTGAAGCCCTTTTGGTTTGCCCCACCGAAGACGCGGCAATAGCTCGTATTGAACGGGATCGAGAAGCAGCACGAGGATTCTACATAACTGCCGGTGACGCGGTTTCCGACATCGAAAAACGAGGTGTTCAAGTCTTAATCCCAATCGGCCAGCACGAAACACCATTCGGATTGCTCGCCCAAGGAGTGATGTGGCGCGCTCAGGCAGCCATTGATAAGCACGGAGATGCGTGGATGTAACCGGCGGCTGCACGGCTTAAGCATACCAAACAATCTTCGTCATCAACAAGAAATTAAGACATGACCAACATTTGGGTTGTCGGTTAGAACTGGGTCTTGTACGGTGCGCTCGTGCGCCCAACCGACATTCAGCAAATAGGCAACGAACTCGCGATCAAGTGGGATGATGGAGCGGAGAGTTTCATCGCCCTGGAAAAGCTGCGCCGCGCCTGCCCGTGCGCCGGCTGCAAAGGCGAGACGGACGTCATGGGCAATCTCTACATCGGGCCGGAAAAACCATTGCGAGCGGAGTCGTTCCAACTGAAGGGCGTTGCGCACGTCGGTGGATACGCGATTCAACCGCAATGGGCGGACGGCCACTCGACAGGCCTTTATTCGTTCGATTACTTGCGGCGGCTTGTAATGTAAGCACTCATAGAGGTTCTCGTGCGATGCCAAGTGACGGCGTGCGATCGCTTCACTAGCGCAACAACGCCTCGGCGTGTTTGCGCGCAGCGGCGCCGGTGCTTCCCAACATGCGCGCCAATTCTTCGACGCGACTGGCTTTGTTCAACAATTCGATCTCCGAAATCGTGCGGCCATCCTTCACTTGTTTGGTCACAACAAAATGAACATCCGCGTGCGCGGCCACGGGCGCCAGGTGCGTGATGCACAGCACTTGATGCGTGCGCGCGAGTTGTTTCATTTTCTCGCCGACGGCGTTGGCTGTTTCGCCGCCCACGTTCGCGTCCACTTCATCGAAGATGAGCACCGGCACTTCGTCTTCCACTGCCAGCACCGTCTTGAGCGCCAACATCACGCGCGCCAGTTCCCCGGACGACGCGATTGCACGAAGCGGACGCGGCGGCTCGCCGGGATTGGGCGCGAACTGAAACTCGATCGTATCAAAACCCGAGAGAGGGATCTGAGATGTGGAATTTGAGATTTCAGATTCTGTCGCGATGTCCACATCGAATTTGCTCTGCTGAAATCCGAGCGCGCCAAGTTCTTTCGCGACAGCCTTGCTGAGGCGAGGAATCACTTTGCGGCGTTCGGCGGAAAGCTGCTGGCCGACGCGGTGCAACTCGCGAACGACCTTTTGCAGTTCGCCATTGAGCCGGGCCAATTCGGCATCGCGTTGTTCCAAGGCTTGAAGCTTTTGGCGGGCTTCTTCACCGAAGGCAATTACCGCCGACAGTGTTGAACCGTACTTGCGCTTCAAGCTCTGCAACAGATTGAGCCGCTCTTCGAGTTCGCGGAGGCGCGCCGGATCGACCTCCACGGAATCGATGTAGCGCGACAATCCGGCCTGTAATTCCTGCAAGCTGGAAATGCTCTGCTCGTGCAGGATGACGAGAGATTGCGCCGAAGAATCCACGCGCTGCAAATCGCGCAGGACACGTCCCAGCGTGCCAGCCTGCATCAAGACCGCGCTGTCATTTTCGCTCAACTGGCCGAGGGCGGTTTGTGCCAGTTCAAGCAAATGCGCAGCATTGTTGGCGCGCTTGTATTCGGCCTCGACGCGCTCGTCTTCGTCTGGTTGAAGTTTCGCTCCTTCAATCTCACGCACTTGAAAGCGCAGGAGATCCAGTTGCTGCGCGTAAGTTTTCTCATCGACAATCAGTGCTGCCTTCGCAGCCTCAATGCGTGCTCGTTCGCTAACCAGCGTCGCGAACTCCTCGCGCTTCGGCTCCAGCTTCCCGGACGCGTCGAGAATCGCGAGCTGACGCGCGGGCTGAAGCAAGGACTGATGCTCGTGCGGCCCGTGCATGTCCACGAGCCAATCTCCCAGCGCCGCGAGCGTGCTCAGCGTCGTGGGCGAGCCATTGACGAATTGCTTGTTCGTACCCGCCGCGGTGAACGTGCGTTTGATGACGAGCTGATTTTCCTCGCACGGTTCCAATCCATTTTGATCGAGGAAAGTTTTCAACGGCGCGTGCAAACGGCGGACATCGAACACCGCCTCGACGGAGCAACCGTCCGCGCCGGCGCGAATGAGCGCTCGGTCGGCGCGCTGGCCCAGCGCCAGGTTCAGCGCGCCAATGAGAATTGATTTGCCCGCGCCGGTCTCGCCGCTGATGACGTTGTAGCCGGGCTGGAGTTCCAGCGTCAGATCGGCGACGAGCGCGAGGTTTTTAATCCGCAGCGTGGTGAGCATGGGCAAATTGTTGGCGGTGAATTTGAGCGGTGTGGTAGCGTTCGCAAAGAAATTTTTGAGATGAAGAGCGGAAGCGAGACATCAAAAACAGAACGCCGAATATCGGTTCAAAACACCAAATTCCAAACCCCAAACCCCAGACTTCGATGGGCGGGTGGCTCTTTGGTGTTTAGAGCTTGGTGTTTGTTTGGTGCTTGGAGCTTGGGATTTGGTGTTTAATCCATGCACTTTTCCCTTACCTTCCTCGGCTCCGGCACTTCGCAGGGCGTGCCCATCATCGGCAAGGAATATCCGCCGGAATTTCTGGCCAACCCGAAGAACCACCGCACGCGGCCATCGATTTACGTCGAGAGCGCCGAAGCGAAACTGGTAGTAGACACGACGCCGGAGTTTCGCGTCCAGTGCCTGCGCGAAAACATCCGCTGGCTGGACGCCGTTCTGTTCACACATGCACACGCCGATCACATTATGGGCCTGGACGATTGCCGGCGCTTCTGCGACCTCCGCGCCGGCCCGTTGCCGATTTACGCCGACGAGCCGACGATGGCGGCGCTCAAGCGCGTCTTTGCCTATGCGTTTCATGGCGGGCCGATTCCCAAGGGCTACTTCATGCCGGAACAGCGATTGATCACGGGCCCGTTCCAAATTGGAGATTTGAACATACGGCCGTTCGCCCTTCCGCACGGTTTCATGATGACGCTGGGTTTTGTTTTCGAGCAGGGCGGCCGCAAACGGCTGGCCTATTTCAGCGATTGCAAAGAAGTGCCGGACGAAGCAGTGCAGGCCGCGCGCGGCGTGGAAGTCGTGGTGCTCGATGCCTTGCGCCGCGATCCGCACCCAACGCACATGTGCCTGGATGAAGCGCTGACAGCGGCACGGCGCATCGGCGCGGAGCGGACTTACTTCACGCACCTTACTCATGATTACGATCACGACGCGGCGCAGGCGGAATTGCCGGAAACTGTGACGTTGGCGTACGACGGTTTGCGTGTAGAGTTCGCGCGATGACGAAGTTTCTCGTGGGAGGAGCGGCGCTTTGGGTCGCGGCGTGTGCAGCGCTGGCCGCCGGCGTGGGAGACAGCGTAGTGGTTGTCTTTAACAAGAACATTCCCGAATCGAAGAAGCTTGCCGAATATTACGCCGGGAAACGGGGCGTCCCGCTCCGCCAGTTGTTCGGCGCGGACATTTCCGGAAATGCGGAGAGCATGTCGCGCCCGGAATTTCGCGACAAATTGCAGAGACCTCTGTTCGACTGGCTCGTGTCGGAAAAACTTTTCACGACCAATTCGCAAGCCAAGCCGTCGGGCACCAACACCGCGCGCGCCATCATTGACGCCAAGGTCCGCTACCTCGTGTTGTGCTATGGCATCCCGCTGTCCATCGCGCGCGACACGACGCTCAAGGAAGAGGGTGAGGACAAAATGCCGGAAACGTTGCGCGGACGAAACGACGCGGCCGTGGACTCTGAACTGGCAATCCTGCCCGTGAGCCGCGAGAAAATTCCGCTCACCGGTCCGCTGGGAAATCCCTTTTACCTCGGCACGAACGCCCCGGCCATCCATCCGACCAATGGCATGATGATGGTGGCGCGATTGGACGGTCCTTCGGTCGAGATTGCCCGTGGGCTGGTGGACAAGGCGTTGGAAGCCGAGACGAATGGGTTGTGGGGGCGCGCCTACTTCGATGCGCGAGGCATTACGAACGGCGAATACCAGATCGGCGATGACTGGATGCGGCTGGGCGCGGAGATTACGCGGCGGATGGGATTCGAGACGGTGCTCGATAACAAAGAGCCCACTTACTCCGCCGGTTTTCCGATGAGCCAGATCGCGTTTTACGCCGGCTGGTACGACCTGAACGCGTCCGGTCCTTTCATCCGGCCCACGGTTGAGTTCATGCCGGGAGCTTTTGCGTATCACTTGCACTCTTACAGCGCGGCCGGGATTCGCTCAACGACCGAGCGGTGGGTCGGCCCGCTGCTGGCTAAAGGCGCCACTATCACAATGGGGTCTGTGACAGAGCCGTACTTGCCCGGCACACCCAATATCGCGGCATTCATCGATCGGTTTGTGTTCCGTCGGTGCACTTTCGGGGAAGCGGCATACATGAGCCAGGGATCGGTTTCGTGGCAGACAACGGTGGTGGGCGATCCGTTGTACTGTCCATTCGGCCAGCCGCCGGACCAGATTCATTACAAACTCGAACGCGAAAAAAATCCGCTCGTGGAATGGTCGCATTTGCGCGTGGTGGGTTTGAACCAGGCCACTGGCCTCGGCGTGGATGAGTTGGTGAAATACCTCAACGACATTCCGACCACTACGAACAGTGCCGTGTTGACCGAGAAGCTGGGTGATTTGAAACGCGTCAAAGGGAGGATTTCAGCCGCGTGCGAAGAATACGGCGCCGCGATGAAACTGAAACCTTCACCGCAGCAGAAAATTCGGCTGCTGTTGACGATTGGGGAATTGCAGTCGCTCATCGCGCGCGAGCAGGAAGCGTTCGATGCTTACAAGCAGCTCATTACCGAGGTGCCGGATTACCCGGACGCCGCGACCGTTTACAAACAACTCGCCAGCCTCGCCGTCAAACTGGGGAAGAAAGAGGAAGCGGAGAAATACGTCAAAGAGGCTGAGCAACGAAACAAGGGAAAGTAAACGGAGTCTGGTCCGTGGTCAGTGGTCCGTGGTCAGTTGAATCGCAGGAACCCCTGGTGCCAGAGCGTCGGTAACAACTAACCACGGACCACTGGCATTCCTGCCGAAATCAAGCTCCCATCCCCTCTTCAAACGAACCGGCCGCGAGTGGAAAACAGAGATTGTCCCGCACATAGGCGACGCCATTCGCGCTGGTGGCGTCGAGGTCGCGATAGGCGCTCTCGGCTTCGACAACCAGCGGCGCGGTGTCGCGCTTCATGATCTCGCGATAGCGTTGCGGATAGCCGGCGAGTACGAGCGTCTCGACGTAGCGAGCCATGTTCAGATCGCCGCTGGGCAAGTCCGTGAACTGCATCGCGCGCTTCTGCCAGTTCGGCTGCATCATGCGCAGCGCGAAGCCGGGGCGGACGACGAAGTTCTTCACGTGCGCGGCGTAAATTCTCGGCGCGACTTTGATGAAGCGCGTCTCCCAGCTTTCGCCTTCCCAGCAGTGCGATGGGTCCGCATTCACACCGAGGCATTTGTCTCCATCGCAAATTTCCACGAGCAGATTGAAATCGTCCGCGCACATGGCCGCCGTGCCGGGATGAATTTCGTGGCAGAGATAAATGCCGCGTTCATTGGCCGCCTTGCGCAGCTTCGCGGTCTTTTTCACGAAGCGTTCCTTGCCTTCGGCGATCAAATCGTAATCGCCGCCCTGCCAGAATCCCCAGGGATAGCCAGTGGCCAGTTCCCAGCCGAAGGCCACGCCCCAGAACATCGGCATGACTTTCACTTTCAGTTCCACGGCGAGGTCCATCAGCTTGAGCAGATAGTTCTCTGCCCATTTCTCGATCTCCTGGGGAGATTTTTTGGCCACGTCGCCAGGAATGAACGGATTGCCGCTGCGCGTTCCGGTCCACGCGCTCGTGTGGACCCAAAACGGGCAGTGGGCGGAAATGCCATCGAGCGTCATGCCACGCTGCTCGAACGTCTCTTTGATTTCCTTCGCGCTCTTAAAAAGCTTGCCGCCCTGAAGCATGTAGTTGGAAGGCTGCGCGCCCGACGCGCCGGAGCGCTTCGCGTAATCGAGGAAGTCGGCGAGGCTTTTGGCCCCGTGCTGGGCGCCCTCGATGCTGGCGTGGAAAATCGGTTGTGCTGCCATAGGTGCGCGAGAGGATTACGGTGCGCAGATTGAAGATCAAACCTTTATTGGTTACGACGCCGCGGCACTGTCGAATCGGTGTTTTGAACGAATCTCCCGCCACGCTGGTCAACTGCATTGCCGTTTGACGGCCCGATACTCATGACTATAGTGCAGCGCCTTTGATGAAACTCCGCCAACCCATTTCATTGCGGTATCGCCTTGCGGCGGTGGCGGCCAGTGTCGGCGTCGCAGCGGGCGCGACGGGCGGAGAACCGATTCGTTTTTCAAAACCAGCGGTGCCCATCGCCGTCGAGGCCAAAGGAAACGAAGGGCTTCCCGCACCGCGGGACAAACGGCCTGACTTTGGCGCAGCTTCGATGGCGCCGCCTGCCGTTCCTCAATCGACCATCGTCCGAGTGCAGCCGCACGAAAGAAAAAAGGACGCTGACTCTGAGAGGCATTGGCTGCTGCGGGACCCGAGAAATTTTCCCGATGCGACCGGGCGCGCAAACGCTCGCGAAGCTTTGGCCAACGGTCGCGACCCGGACCGGCGCGATTTCGATTCGACCCGCCGTGATTCATTAACGCAGGACCAGACCCAAAACGGTTCTCAATGGTCAACTGATGGTTCTTCCTTGGGGCGGCCTGAAGGAGCGCGGGCTTTATCGCCAATCGCCGATTTTCATTGGGACGCGCGCAACGATCGCCGGAGCAACTCCTGGTCGGGAACTCATCTTTCCAATTCGGACAAAACAGATTCGCTCAATTCCAATCCGTTCGGCCGCGACCTCGTTCGCGACGAATCGTCGGAACAGAAAGCGGAAGCCGGCTCTTCATTTTTCTCCGATCTCTTTGCCCCTCGTTCGAAAGAGAAAGAGAAATCGATGGAGGCGCAATTGGAACGCCGCGCGGCTTATGAGCGATTGATCAATCTAAACACCACGATTGCGTCGCGCACCGGCGGTTCGCTCGAACCAGTCATCGCGGTCGAAAACCCAAAAGCCGTTGCGCCTGCGGCGACCATGCCGTCAATTGTTTCTCCCCGGCTGGACTCAAATCCGCTGCAACCGATGGACGCGTTCAATCAGCGGCAGGGGCAATTGCGCGCGCCGGTGGCGGTCGATTTCAACAAGAAATACAACAACGCGACGCCCGCTGCGCCGGCCCCGGTTGGCCCCGCGACTGATCCGCACCAGGCGCCTCTCATGCGGCAGCCCACGGTGCGCGACCTTCCCTCGCGAAAATTCTAAAGTTCCCAGCGCAGCACTTGAGCGTGCCGCCCCGCAGGCCATGAAGTTTTCGGCGGCACATTCAGCAAGGCGTTTGCGCTCGCGAGCGAAGACAGCATGTGGGAAGCCTGCGCGCCCGCATTCCGCACCTCGCCGCTGGCATCCACTGCCACGCGCATGAAATGGCGGCGCTCGCCTGTGTTTTGAAAACTTTGCGCAAGCACCGCGGAGTGTTCGGCCAGCTTCAACTCCGTCGCGCCTTGCATCTTCAAAATCGCCGGACGCACCAGCAGCAGGAACGTGACAAATGCGGAAACCGGATTGCCCGGCAAACCAAACAAAAACTTGTCGCCGCGTCTTCCGAACACAAAGGGTTTGCCCGGCTTCATGTTCACTTTCCAAAACTCCATCGTGCCGCCGAGCGACTCAAACGCCGGCTTCACGCAATCGTGTTCGCCGACGGAGACGCCGCCGGTCGCCACCACGGCGTCGCACTCCGCAAAGGCCATTTCCAGCGCCAGTCGCGTTTCTTCTTCCGTATCGCGCACCAATGGAAACACGCGTGTCGTTCCACCGCTTTGCGCGACGAGTGACGCGAGAGCCGCGCGATTGCTTTCGTAAATTTGTCCTGGCGCGAGCGGCTGGCCTGGCTCGATCAGTTCGTTGCCAGTGCCGAGAACTCCGAGCAGCGGCTTTTTCGTCACCGTGAAACGTTCCATTCCCGCCGCACCCAAAAGCGCAATGTGCGCCGCGTTCAACCGATCACCCGCGCGGGCGATGACCGTTCCCGCTTTCACATCCTCGCCGGCCAGCCGGACGTTCTCCCACGGCTTCACAACATCACGCACTTCGACGCATTCTGCGGTTGCCCGCGTGTCCTCCTGCATCACCACTGCATCGGCGCCGCGAGGCAAAGGCGAGCCGGTGAACACGCGCACGCACATTCCACTCTCGATCGCGCCGCTGAAGTTTCCGCCGGCGGGCACGTCCCCGATTCTTTTTAATCGGACTGGCGAAGCGGCGCTGGCCGCGCTCACGTCTGCGGCGCGCACCGCGTAACCATCCATGGCGGAGTTGTCGAATGGCGGCAGCGAAATCGGCGCGGCGATGTCCCCTGCCAGCACACGTCCTGTCGCGTCCGTCAACGCCACGGATTCAGCAGGCAACGGGCGCACTGCGGCAATGATGCGTGCCTGCGCTTCTTCAACTTCGAGCATGAGCGAAGTGTTTGTTGGGAACGAAGCATTGTCAGCCCGAAACCTTCTTGGCTTACTTCGTGACTGTGATTCCCAATGGATTGTCACGTACGATGTGGTTAAGGGCCGTTTTCTTCACGCTGATGGTCGTTCACGGCGCGTGCGCTGCCACGAACGGGCCGTTCGCCATTCGCGGGTACTACACCACGTTCATGCGGATGCCGACTTTCGGCCTCCCGGAGTGGAGGCAGATGCTCGACTGCATGAAGGAGGACGGCGTCAACACCCTGCTCCTCTGGACCGCTGGCGGTTTTCGCTCGAAACAATTTCCCATCACTTGGAAATACAACTCCGATCACAAGAACGTTGAACGCGATTACGTGCGCGAGTTGATCGATTACGCGCATACGAAACAAATCAAAGTGCTGCTGGCATTCACACCCTTCGCTTACGACGGCGTGAATCAATATCCGCTGGAGCATCCCGACCTGAAGGCCACGCAGAAGAACGGGCAGGCCGCGAATTTCTGGGGCCTGCACTCCTGGGGCTACAACTTGTGTCCCGCGAAAACCGAATCGCAAAAATTCATGCGCGATTATGTGCGCGAAATGTTCTTCGACTTCTATCCCAACGCGGATGGCTTGATGATCGAATCGTCGGACTACGCGATCTGCTATTGCGCGGACTGCCGCGAGAAGTTCTTCGACCGCGAGTTCACGTTTGTGCGCCAAATCTCGGACGACGTTTGGCGCGTGAAGACGAACGCGGCCATTATGGTTTATCCACATTACTTCTCCGGGCGCAAGGTGCCGGGCTTCGATGTCATCGGCGCGAAACACAAATTCGATTCGCGCTGGACACTCTTCTTCACGGGGCACAGCGCGCACATCGACGACGATCTCGTCAAGAAGGCGAAGAGCAGCGTGTTCTCGAACGAAGGCATTTCTCTTGGCACGCCCGCCAGCATTCGTGAGAGCGCACGGCTTACGAAGCGGCACGGATTGAGCGGTTACATCGCGTCGTGCGAGCCGTTCAGTTGTATCGACGGCCCGCCCGGCAGCAGCAAGCCGCGGCAGAAACCGTTTCACTTCGAGTGGCTGCATGACGGCGAGATGCCGTTGAACGAACTGCCCGCGCGCGTCAATCGCATCGCCTATCGCGAATACACGCGCAACCCGGACTGGAGCGACCGCGCCTTTCGACAAGCGTTGGGCAGGGAAATCTTCGGCGACTCGGCGAACGAACAAAACATCGGCGATCTCTTGTTCCTGCAAGACTGCTGGTTTAACGGCGCGGAATGGTTTGCCCCGAGTCCGCTGCTGAGACCCACCGAACTGAAACGCCGCGCCGAACGCGAGAAGTGGCCGGCAGAAAAAATGCAGGGGTACCTCTCGCGCGTGGAACGGGTGCGGGAAATCGCGAAGCGCTACGAAGCTTCCGCGCATCCTGCCGAACGCCAGGTCGCACACATCGCCGCACTCATTGCCGGCAAGTGGGACGAGTCGAAATAGCGCGCTTCTCAACGCTGCCAGCGCCACTTCAGGATGCGCTTCGTCTTCGGCGTGATTTTGAATCGCTCGCCGATCCGTAAATCCTCCACCCAGAAAATCTCACCGTCACGCGTCGTCGCAATGACAAGCTTGTGGCGACGCTCGCGAGGGATTTTTTCGTTCACGAACAAGTCCTGCAGCTTCACCGCGCGTTCCATTCCGATTGGCTGAAAACGATCCCCGGCATGCCAGTGGCGCAGGACGATTTGGCCGCCGACAGCGTCAGCATCGAAGAATTGAGTGTTCGTTCTCCGCTGCGGGATTTTTGATCCACGCGTAAAACTCCACGACAACTGCGTTCCATCGAAAACAGCCCGTCCGCTGCGCCGATGAAGTTCGAGCGCATGTTCTCCAGTCTGAAATTCAATGGCGGCGGCTTCGCGCGTCTCGATCGTTCCTTTGGCGGTGCGGCGGCAAAGCAGGCGCGGTTCGACGGACACCCATCGCGCAGGCTCTGCACGAAGCGCTTCCACCAGATCGAACCGCGGCGCGAGGCCGCTTCGCAACAGTCCGATCTGGATGACTCGCCGCTGGAGCGCTGCGTGCAGTTCCGTGAAGGCGCGAGCCTGGCTCAAACTCTCCAGACAATGAAGCGCTCGCAGCGTGAGCCATTCCCATTCATCGCGAAGCAATTCCATGGAGCGAAGCACGGCGCCGTCGATCTGCGAATGAAACTCACGGCGCAACAGCGGCAACAGTTTGCGCCGGATGCGGTTGCGCAAAATGTCCGTGGAACGATTCGTAGCGTCTTCGCGGAACGGGATTTTCTGTTCTCGCGCGAAAGCCGCCAGTTCCATTTTCGTTTCGCTTAACAGCGGACGCGCCAAGCTGACCTTGGGGTTCGCTGGTGAACGCCCCGTCCATCCCATTCCGCCCAATCCCTGCGAGCCTGCGCCGCGAAACAGACGAAGAAAGAAAAGTTCCACCTGGTCGTCCGCGTGATGGGCGAGCAGCACTTTGCGAATGCCGAGCTCGCGCGCCGTGCGGGCCAGAAACTCGTGGCGCAGTTGCCGCGCAGCCATTTCCAACGAAAACTTTCGTTCGCGCGCCAACTGCTTTACATCCGCGCGCGCGGACTCAAAGCGCAGACCAAGTTTCTTCGCTGCGCGCGCCACGAAGCGTTCGTCCGCATCCGCTGCCCTACCGCGCAACTGGTGATTGAAGTGCGCGATGACGAGCTTCCAACGATGCTGGTCGGCGAGTGCGTGCAGGACGTGCATCAACACCATCGAGTCCAGGCCGCCGGAAACCGCCACGACGGCAGCCTCGCCGTGTTTGATCAATCGGCGGTTGGCAATGATCTGTTCGACCCGTTGGATCAAGGCGCTCACGCGGCAAAATCGTAGCCGTAGCGATGCGCGACCGGCGAGTGCCGATTGCTTCGGACCGGTTAATCGGAGAGATCTTAAATGTACCGCCAACCGCAGGCGAGACGGCGCGCGCCGCTGGATGCCCGTCATGAGAAATCACTTGCTGAAGCGAGGTTCCGTGCGTAATTACACGCCGACTCTGGAAGCCCGCGTGGCGGAATTGGCAGACGCGCTAGATTCAGGTTCTAGTGAGT